>Ga0193751_1001486_pt1 | contig 15018 bp, 12 predicted proteins | sample L1c2metaG_FD_143050 | JGI IMG/M metagenome (GOLD analysis project Ga0193751, IMG submission 143050) | Soil microbial communities from a riparian zone of the East river system, Colorado, United States - L1c2 | ecosystem: Environmental > Terrestrial > Soil > Riparian zone | place: USA: East River... | reverse complement strand
CGCAAGCGCGGAACGCGTGCTGCCCCCTGCGCAAGCGCCGCGACGCGCAAGCTATGCGGGATGCGCGCTTGCCGCGGTGGTGATCGTCGGGGCCTGGCCTGCGTACGCCGCGTACCTGGACCGTGACAGCGCCGACCGCGGAACGACGCTGACGCTCGCGGCGCCTGCCCCCGCGGGGGGATGGGTCGCCGATCCGGCGCCGCTGACCGACTGGCGTCCGCATTACGATCCCGCGTCCGCGACGGTTTTCCAGGTATATCGCAAGGGCGATCGCGCAGTTGCGCTGCACCTGGGGTTTTACCGCGGCCAGCGTCGCGGGGCTCAACTCGTGAACTCGTGGAACATCATGGTGGTTCAGAAACATCCCGTCTGGAGCAACGTGGGCGAGTCTCGCGTGCACACGGCCGCCGCGACCGGTACGCTCGAAGTGCGGGAAACGCGGCTTCGTTCGCCACGCCAGCGGCTGCTGATATGGGACTGGTTCCGCATCGCCGGAAACGACGTTATCAATCCCTACGTCGCCAAGTGGATGCTGGCCTGGGAGAAGCTTTCCGGTCGCGGCGACGACGGGACGGCGATCATTCTCGCCACGCCGTACGACGATCCCACCCTGCCTCCGGCGCAGACGCTGCGCGAATTCGCGCTCGATATGGTCCCCTCGATCAACGCCACGCTGGCCCGCGTCGAGGCGGATGTCGTGGCGAACAGGCAGTGACGGTCGCGGACGAACGCATGAACGTCTCCCAACCGCTGCTCGCCCACGTCGTCTTCCGCTTCGGCGTAGGCGGGCTGGAGAATGGCATCGTCAATCTGATAAATCACCTGCCGCGCGAACGCTGGCGGCACGCGATCATATCGCTCACCGATGTCGCGCCCGAATTTACCGAGCGGATTGCCCGCCCTGACGTGTGCTATGTCGCCCTGGGAAAGCGTCCCGGACACTTGGCGCGCGAGTACCCGCGCCTCTTACGGGTCTTGAAGGGACTGCGACCGGCGATCGTGCACACCCGAAACCTGGCCGCGCTGGAAGCAGTCGTGCCGGCTTGGGCTGCGGGCGTGCCTGTTCGCATCCACGGCGAGCACGGTTGGGACGTGCAGGATCCCGAGGGAAAGCGGCGCCGTTATCGCCTGGTCCGCAGGCTGTACCGGCCTTTCGTAAACCACTACGTCGCCCTCTCGAACCACCTCTCCGAATATCTGCAAAACCAGGTAGGCGTAGCAGCGGCAACGATCTCCCAGATCTACAATGGCGTCGACACCGCGCGCTTTCATCCGGCCGCCGACGCGCATGCCTTGATTCCCGGCTGTCCCTTCCACGCACCGGGCCACTGGCTAATCGGGAGCGTCGGCAGGCTGGAATCGATCAAGGACCCCGTGAATCTCGCGCGTGCGTTCGTGCGCACGCTCAAGATGCATCCCGCCGCTTCGAACCATCTGCGATTGGTCGTCGTCGGTGACGGTGCGCTGCGTCAGCAAGTGGAGTCGGTGTTGGCGCGCGCGCGCGTCAGTGAACTTGCCTGGTTCGCGGGTGAGCGCGCCGACGTCCCCGACTTCATGCGGGGCCTCGACTGCTTTGTTCTGCCGTCGCTCGCCGAAGGCGTATCCAACACGATCCTCGAGGCCATGGCGACGCGACTTCCGGTAGTGGCGACGCGGGTCGGTGGTAACGCAGAGCTGATCGAATCCGGAATGACGGGAACGCTGGTATCCCGGGGCGACCCCGACGCGCTTGCGCAGGCTATCCTGGCCTACTTCAACGACCGCGCCACGGCGCGCCGTCACGCGAAGGCGGCGCAACAAGTCGCCATGACTAGGTTCAGTCTGATGACAATGATTGCGGCGTATGCACGCGTCTACGAACGCACGCTCGCTGCCGCCGGCGTTCACCTTCCCCCATTGGGGAGGGAGGTCAAGCCGCCGCCGGCCTCGTCGCAAGCGACACCGCTGCAGAGCGCCTCCAACCCTTAGCGAGCAAGCGAGCCTACTCATGTGTGGCATCGTCGGCATCATCGATGTCTCGTCCAGGCGAGCGATCCCGCGCGACCTTGTTGCGCGGATGAACGAGACACAATTTCATCGTGGGCCGGATGAAGACGGGTTTTACTTCGAACCCGGGCTCGGCTTGGGGCATCGCCGACTCTCGATCATCGATCTTTCAACGGGGCAGCAACCGCTGTTCAACGAGGACGGCAGTGTTGCCGTCGTATTCAACGGCGAGATATATAACTATCGGCAACTCATCCCCGAGCTTGCGAGCCTCGGCCATGTCTTCCGGACGAAAAGCGACACTGAGGTCATCGTTCATGCATGGGAGCAATGGGGAGAGGATTGCGTCAAACGCTTCCGCGGCATGTTCGCCTTCGCCCTGTGGGACCGTAACCTCGAGACGCTGTTTCTTGCGCGCGACCGGCTGGGCGTAAAGCCTCTCTACTACGCGCCGCTGGGCGACGGCATGTTGATTTTCGGCTCCGAGCTGAAATCCTTGCTGGTACATCCGGGACTCAAGCGCGAGATCGAGCCCCGGGCGGTCGAGGACTACCTTGCCTACGGTTATGTACCCGAGCCGCGTACCATCTTCGCGGGTGCGCTCAAACTGCCGCCCGGCTGCACGTTGTCGGTGCGACGCGGCGCCGCCGGTCTTCCCGCGCCCCGCGAATACTGGGACGTGCCGTTCAAGCCGGGATCGCCGCTGACGCCTGCCGCAGCGCAGGAAGAGTTGATTCTGCGGCTTCGGGATGCGGTCGAGGTCCGGCTCATTGCCGAAGTGCCGCTGGGCGCATTCCTGTCCGGCGGCGTCGATTCCAGCGCGGTTGTGGCGATGATGGCGCAGTGCTCCGGCGGTCCGGTCAACACCTGCTCGATCTCCTTCGGCGACCCTGCATTCAATGAGGCCGCGTACGCTCAGAAGGTCGCGGATCGCTATCACACGAGGCACCGCGTCGAGCGGGTGGACACCGATGATTTTGGTCTGCTGGACACGCTTGCCGACGTTTACGACGAGCCATTCGCCGACAGTTCCGCGATTCCTACCTACCGCTTGTGCGAGCTGGCACGCAAGAGCGTTACCGTGGCGCTCTCCGGCGACGGCGGCGACGAGAACTTCGCCGGCTATCGGCGCTATCGATGGCACGTATACGAAGAGCGCATGCGAGCCGTCTTGCCGCTCTCGGTGCGGGCGCCGGTCTTCGGGCTGCTTGGCAATTTGTATCCGAAGGCGGACTGGGCGCCAAAAGTGTTGCGCGCCAAATCTACCCTCGAAGCACTGGCCCGCAACTCGGTAGAAGGATACTTCCACAGCGTGTCGGTCATGAGCGACGCCATGCGGCACAGGCTGCTGAGCGACTCGTTCAAAAGCGAACTCCAGGGATATAGTGCGATCGAGGTATTGCAGCGCCATGCCCGGAAAGCGCCGGCGAATGAGCCGCTTTCACTGGTCCAGTATCTCGATATGAAGACCTACCTGGTCGGGGATATCCTCACCAAGGTCGACCGCGCCAGCATGGCGCACTCGCTGGAAGTCAGGGAGCCGCTGCTTGACCATCCCCTCATGGAATGGCTGTCGGGTCTGCCCCCCAGCCTCAAGCTGCGCGGACGGGAGGGCAAATACCTGTTCAAGAAGGCGCTCGAGCCCTACCTGCCCAACGAGATCCTGTATCGGCCGAAAATGGGGTTTTCCGTCCCGCTCGCCAGCTGGCTGCGCGGACCGCTGCGGCAGCGGGTGAAGGAGGCGATGCTCGGCCCGGTACTGATGGACTCCGGCTACTTCAATCCCAAATTCCTGCGGGAGATGGTCGATCAGCATCAGTCGGGTGTACGCGATTACGGCGTCGCCATCTGGTCGATGCTCATGTTCGAAGCCTTTCTGCGTAAAGCGATGGGAGCACGCACATCGGAGAAGATCCGGCGGGTCGGCTAGAGTGCGCATCCTGCATATCCTGGATCATTCGCTGCCATTGCACAGCGGCTATACCTTCCGCACCATCTCGATATTGCAGGAGCAGAGGCGGTTTGGCTGGGAAACATCGCATCTCACCGGGCCGAAGCAGAAAAGCGCCGAACGCATGGAAGAGACCATCGACGGCTGGCACTTTTTTCGTACACCCGTTGCGAACAACCGGGTTTCCAGGCTGCCTGCGGTGGCGGAGTTTGCGTTGATGAACGTGCTCACGCGACGGCTGGACGCGGTTGCGCGGCGCGTCAGGCCGCAGTTATTGCATGCTCACTCGCCGGTATTGAACGCCATCCCGGCGCTGCGCGTGGGACGCCGCCTCGGCATCCCGGTGCTCTATGAGGTCCGTGCGTTCTGGGAGGATGCCGCAGTCGATCACGGCAGCACCCGAGAAGGCGCATTGCGCTATCGCCTCACGCGCGCTCTCGAGACCTACGCGCTCAAGCGGGTCGACGCCGTGACGACCATATGCGAGGGCCTGCGCTCGGATATCGTCGCGCGAGGCATCGATCCGCGAAAAGTGACAGTCGTTCCCAATGCAGTGGACGTCGAAAAATTCGCACTCGGCCGCGAGCCCGATGAGGATCTTCGTCGCCACCTCGACCTCGAGGGTGCGATCGTGCTCGGCTTCATCGGCTCGTTCTACGCCTACGAAGGACTCGCATTGCTTCTCGAAGCGTTGCCGCAAATCATCGCCGTCGACCCGCGCGTGCGCATATTGTTCGTCGGCGGCGGGCCGCAGGAGGCGAATCTTAAGAGACTCGTAACGCGGCTCTCGCTCGAAGACAAAGTTCGATTCGCGGGCCGCGTTCCCCATGACGACGTGAACCGCTACTACGAGCTCATAGACATGCTCGTCTATCCGCGGCTTTCCATGCGCCTGACCGAGCTCGTTACCCCGCTTAAGCCGCTCGAGGCTATGGCGCAAGGTAGATTGCTCGCAGCCTCGGACGTGGGCGGGCATCGCGAGTTGATTACGGACAGTGAAACCGGCGTACTGTTCAAGGCGGGAAACGTCGATGCGCTGGCGGCCAAGGTATTGGAGCTTCTGTCCGACAAACGTCGCTGGCCACAGCTGCGCGCCGGAGCGCGCCGCTTCGTTGTCACCGAGCGAAGCTGGACATCCAGCGTAGGTCGCTACCGCCAGCCATATTACCGACTCACTGGCGAAGCAGATGCCGCCTATGGCCGAGACTGAACCCCGCATCGTGGTCCTGACCACGTTGTTTCCACACGCCGCACAACCGACGGCGGGACTGTTCATCCGCGAACGGATGTTCCGCGTGGCAAAGCTTGTTCCCTTGACCGTCGTGGCCCCGATTCCCTGGTTTCCATTCCAGGCATTGGTACGCAAGTGGAAACCGCATTTCCGACCGATGGCGCCCTTCATGGAGACGCAGGACGGGATCGAGGTGCGGCGCCCGAGATTTCTGTCGGTGCCCGGCGCATTCAAGTGGCTCGATGGCTTTTTCCTGGCCGTAGGCTGCCTGCCGACGCTGCTGCGACTCAGGCGTAGATTCGCGTTCAACCTCATCGACGCCCATTTCGCGTATCCGGAAGGCTACGCGGCGACGATTCTGGGACGATGGTTGCGCATTCCGGTGTGCATCACCTTGCGCGGCACGGAAGTGCCATTGGCGCGCGATCCGCGTCGCCGGCATCGGATGATCAAGGCCCTAAAACATGCGACGCGAATCTTTTCCGTGTCGGATTCGCTCAAGCGCCATGCGGCGGGTCTGGGCGTAGCGAGTGCCAAGATCGTGGTCGTGGGTAACGGTGTTGATATCGACAAATTTCGTCGGCTGAACCGGCAAGATGCGCGTCACAAGCTCGGCTTGAGCGGCGACGCCCCGGTTCTGGTGTCGGTCGGCGCGCTGGTCGAGCGCAAGGGCTTCCACCGCGTCATCGAATGCCTGCCAGCATTGCGTCGTCGGTTCCCCGGGCTGCGTTACCTGGTGGTTGGCGGGGCGGGGCCGGAAGGCGATTGGAGCGCGCGGTTGCGCAGTTTAGTCTTGGATCTGGGGTTGCAGGACTGCGTGGTCTTTCTCGGCACGCTTGCGCCGGAAGAGCTCAGCGTGCCGCTATCGGCCGCAGACGTCTTCGTATTGGCAACGCGCAACGAAGGCTGGGCGAACGTGTTTCTCGAAGCGATGGCCTGCGGCCTTCCGGTAGTCACGACTGATGTCGGGGGAAATGCCGAAGTCGTCGCGACTGCGAATCTGGGCACGGTCGTCCCCTTCGGACAGGCGGATCAGTTGGCTCGGGCGATCGCGGATGCGCTGATCCGCGACTGGGATCGCGACGCCATCGTGGCTTATGCCGAAAGCAACAACTGGGATTGCCGCGTAAGAACGCTGGCGGAGTCGTTCACCGAGATCGTCGGAGAACGGGCAGGTACGGACGTCGCCAGTCGCGGCGCGTCCGGAAAACCATTACTGTTGAATTGATCGATGCCACATCCCTGGCTCTCCCGCCGCGTTGTCTATCCGCTCCACGAGCGCTTGATGCAGCGGCCGACGCTTGCGTACCTGAAGAGCCTGGAACAGAGTCAGTGGTTATCGCGCGCGGAACTGGAGCGCTTGCAGGCGCAAAAGCTCGCCAAGCTGTTGCAGACTGCCGTGGAACACAGTGCCTGGCACGGTGAGCGCATTCGCGCGGCTGGGCTCGAGCTTGGCGAGGGTTGCGCATCGGTTTCGCAGAAAGAGCTGAGCCGGCTACCGCTCATGACCAGGCAGGATGCACGCGTCAATATCGACCGCATACGATGGGAAAGCGTACCCGGCGGTGCGTCCCGGTATAACACGGGCGGTTCCAGCGGCGAGCCGCTGATCTTCTATTTCGGCCGTTGGCGGCAGGCCTCAGATGCAGCCGGCCGCATCCGGGCTCGTCGCTGGTGGGGCGTCGACCTCGGGGATCGTGAAGTGTATCTGTGGGGTGCACCCGCTGAACTTAACAAGACCGATCGCATCAAGACGATCCGTGACGGCATGCTGAACCAGCTCGTCCTGAATGCTTTTGCAATGTCGGCCGCCAACATGGATGCTTACCTCGACGCGGTGCAGACGTTTCGGCCGGTGTGCATTTACGGTTATGCGAGCAGCGTTGCGCTATTGGCGGCGCGCGCGAGTGCGCGCGGAATACGCCCACGCTTGCCTGAGTTGCGCGTAGTCTGCGTGACGGGCGAACCGCTTTACCCTCACCAGCGGAAGCTCATCCAGAACGTATTCGGTGTTGCCGTCGCCAACGAATTCGGCAGCCGCGATATCGGCTTCACCGCTCACGAAACGCCGCAGGGACAGATGCTGCTGATGAGCGAAAGCATTTACCTGGAAGTGCTGGATCAGGCGGGTATGCCCGTGGCGCCAGGTGAGATGGGAGAAGCCGTCGTGACAGGCCTGTGCTCCGACGCACAGCCATTCATCCGGTACCGGACCGGCGACATGGTGCGCGCGAGCCCGGAACCATGTTCTGACGGTCGGGGACTGCATGTGCTGGGCGAGGTGGTGGGGCGCACGACCGACTTCGTCGTTCTTCCCGATGGCACCATCATGCATGCGCTGGCTGTCATCTACGTGCTTCGGGCGGTCGAGGGGATCGCAGAGTTCAAATTTGTCCAGCATGCACTGCGCGACGTTGAGGTGCTGGTAGTACCCGATGCTCGATGGACCGAGACCTGCCGCGCTCAAGCAATGGCGGGGCTCGCGGTCCGGCTGGGGAAGGACATGCGTATCAGCATCTGTCTGGTGGATACGATTCCCGCCGAAGCCTCCGGCAAGTATCGCTACGTCGTCAGCAACGTGACGCCGCAGCGGGGTCTCGATCAGGAAATGCGGATGATCGAGTCGGCGCGTGCGTAAGATGCCCTGATCTCGAGATCGTGTTTACCAAATCATGAGTCTGCCCAAGCTCTTGGCCGCACCGTTCCGCTACAAGCTGTGGCGTCGGCGCCACCTGCGCTTTATCGGGCGCGATCTTTTCGGCGGGCAGCGGCAACCCGAGCACGATCATGTCGACCACCTTCGCGCAGCGATCGACTGGCTATGCCTTGCGCAGGACGTGCGCAAGGACATGTCCGACGCTGGCGGTGTATCCGCCGGATGGAGCTTCGAAGATGGCTGGCTGCCGAGCTATCCCGAGACGAGTGGATACATCGTCGAGACGTTCATTTCGGCAGCCCGGGTGCTCGATCGTCCCGAGCTGATCAATCGCGCCCAGCGCATTATCGACTGGGAGCTCTCCATTCAGCGCACCGATGGCGCATTTCCCGGCCACTTTGGCGAGCCCGGCAGCCACCCCGTCGTGTTCAACACGGGTCAGATCATGCATGGAATGCTGGCCGGCTACCTGCAGCTCGACCGGATGGAATGCCTGGAGGCGGCGGTGCGAGCCGGTCAATGGCTGGCTCGAGCTCAGGATCCCGATGGTTGCTGGCGAAAGTTCGAGCATAACGGCGTACCGCATACGTACAACACCCGCGCGAGCTGGGCGCTCCTCGTCACAGCGCTCATTGCCGGCGATATTCAGCTGAAAACTGCCGCCATCCGGAACCTCGATTGGGCGTTGGCACAGCAGCAGGAGTCGGGTTGGTTTGCGAACAATGCTTTTGTCCCGGGCCGGCCCCCGTTTACGCACACCATTGCATACGCCATCCGCGGACTCCTGGAATGCGGTGTGCTGCTCCACGATAGTCGCTACGTCGATGCCGCGGTCAAGGCGGCGCGGGCGCTCGCGCAGACCCAGCGCAGCGACGGCTGGCTCGCTGGAACGTATGACAGCAACTGGGCCGCAAGAGCAAGCTACTGCTGCCTGACCGGCGTCGCGCAGATGAGCGCAAACTGGAAGCGCTGTGCGCAGGAAACGGACGCAGTCGAATTGCACGACAGGGCCCGCAAGGCGTTGTCCTTCCTGAAGCGCAGCCAGCGCCTGGAAGACCGTGACCTCGTCGCCCGCGGCTCGCTTGCGGGCTCGGCGCCGATTTGGGGCGCCTACTCGAGATTTGAATTCCCCAACTGGGCTGCCAAGTTTTTCGCCGACGGCTTGATGATGGACCTCGCAGACATTACGGTGCCGCCGGTTCCCGAGCTCTCGGCGCCGCCGCGGGAAAACGTCGCGCATGTCTAATCTGTCGGTGATGATTCTCTGCGGCCGCTCTCCACGCCATCTTTACGTGGCCAACCGCCTTTGCCAAAGCGCCCGCGCGGTGGCAATCGTGCAGGAGACAGGTGCACAGTGGAACCGCCAGAAGGTGCTGCAACGGCTGAGACCCGGCAGCCTCTGGCGCAAGTCGTGGCGTTGGCTGCGCGACCGGCGTCGCTACGCCGGGGAAGGCGAGGCACGCTTTTTTTTCGGTGGTGCTTCGCCTCGACTGACGCGAGACGACCTGCGCCTCGAAGTGCCGCATATCAATCATCCGGATGTCGTCGCCTTGGCTGATCGCTTGCAGCCCGACGTCATCGCGGTATTCGGGACGTCGCTGATCCGCGGTTCGCTCCTTAATCGGGGGCGGCTCGGGATCTTCAACTTGCACGGAGGGCTCTCGCCCCGCTATCGTGGCGCCGACTGCACTTTCTGGGCGCTCTACAATGGCGAACCGGACCAGGTCGGCTGCACCCTGCACAGGATCGACTCCGGCATCGATACCGGAACGCTGATCGCCCACATCTCGCCCGAATTGCGAGAAGGTGATGACGAGCTTACCCTGTTCTGGCGAGCGATTCGCGATAGCGCCGATGTCTATGCGGAGTTGCTCGACCGGCTGGAGTGCGGAGAGCGGCTCGGGCAGGCGCAAGCGGAGAAGGGGCGCCTGTATCAAGTCAAGCAACGCGGCTGGAGGGAAGAGCGATGGTTGGCGGCGCGGATGGCGGGCGGGCTGCTGCGCGGGCTGAAGCTTCCTGCGCGTGTGCGCTGGTTTACCGCTGCAGGAATCGACACGCCATCGATCGACCGCCAAGTGAAGCTCCCTGAGCGCCAGGAACAATGAGAGATATAGTCCTCACCGTGATCATCTTCGGCACGCTGCCGTTCATCCTGCGGCGGCCGCATCTCGGCGTGCTGGTTTGGACCTGGATCAGTTTCATGAACCCGCACCGGTTGACCTGGTCATTCGCGTACGAAATGCCGTTTGCGATGATCGTCGCGCTGACGACCCTGGTTTCCCTGCTGATGTCGCGCGAACCGAAAAAGATTCCCTGGACTCGCGAGACCATCGTTCTTCTGATGTTGGTCGTGTGGATGCTGATCACGACGATCTTTTCGATGTACCCCGACCTTGCGTGGCTGCATCTCAACAAAGTGGCGAAAATCCAGTTGATGGTCTACGTCACCCTGATGCTCATGCAGAGCAAGGAGCGGATCAATCAGCTGGTTTGGGTGATCGTGCTGTCACTGGGGTTCTATGGCGTCAAGGGGGGCATATTCACCATCGTCAACGGCGGCGCTTACCACGTCAGGGGACCCGAAGGCAGCTTCATCGGAGGCGACAACGAGATGGGGCTTGCTCTAATCATGACGATTCCGCTGATTCGCTATCTTCAACTCACTTCGCGGAGCATGTTGGTGCGCAACGGTCTCACTGCCGCGATGTTGCTGAGCGCCATTGCAGCAATAGGCAGCCAGTCCCGCGGTGCTTTGCTCGGCATCGGTGCGATGGGCATATTTCTCTGGCTCAAAAGCCGCAACAAGATATTTACCGCATTGCTGGGGGCGATCGCCATTGTCGTCGTGCTCTCGGTGATGCCGCAGCAGTGGTACGATCGCATGGCGACGATAAGGAACTACGAAGCGGATCCGTCGGCCATGGGCCGCATCAACGCCTGGCAAATGGCGTTCAATATGGCGAAGGAGAGGCCGCTGGGAGGCGGATTCGACTCGTTCCAAGACTATTCGTTCCGCCTGTATGCACCGGACCCCGACAACGTTCACGATTCGCACAGCATCTATTTTGAGATACTGGGAGAGCACGGCTTCGTCGGGCTCGGGCTGTTCCTCGCATTAGGGCTGATGACATGGTTTAGCGCGTCCTGGGTGATCAGGCAGGCGCGCCGCGATCGCGAAAAGCGCTGGGCGGCCGATCTTGCAGCGATGATCCAGGTAAGTCTGGTGGGCTACGCGAGTGGCGGTGCATTTCTCGGCCTGGCGTATTTCGACTTCTATTACACCCTCATCGCCCTGGTCGTCTTGAGCAGGATAGTACTCGTCTCGGACACGACCGCTCGCGTCGCAGAGCCCGCTGCACAAGGCGCGCGACCGCCTCTTAGCAAGCGACCCGTAGCGGCCCCGCAATCCGCGACAGCGAGATCGCTCGGAACGCTCGACCGCGTGCCGGAGCGACGCAGATGAATGCCGGTTTCGAGACCATCGGCAATGCCATTCTGATTTGCTACGACCAGGGCGCGCCCGTACTGGTTACCGATCCATGGATCACCGGCAGCGCCTACCTTGGCAGCTGGGGCTTCTCGCACGAGATTCCGGCGGAGCAGCTCTCAGCCATCCGCAATACCAAGTACGTGTGGCTATCGCACGGCCACCCGGACCACCTGCAAGCGGAGTCGATCGAGCAGCTGCGCGACAAAACGATTCTTCTGCCGGATCACGTCGGCAAACGAATCCACGATTCATTGCGTGAACAGGGCTTCGACGTTCGAACGATGACCGACCGCCAATGGTATCCGCTGTCTGATCGCGTCAGAGCGCTGTGCATTTCGGACCTGAACCAGGACGCCATCCTGCTCGTCGACATCAACGGTCGGCTGGTGTTCAACCGCAACGATGCAAGCGACCACGGCTGGGAGAGCTTCGTTCGTAGCATCGTCAAGAGCTACGACGTGTCCTTCCTGCTCGCCTTGTCGAGCCGGTTCGGCGACGCAGATATGATCAATTATTTCGACGAGGACGGCCACCGCATACCGGTACGCGAGAACGTGCCGAGCCTGGGGGAGCGCAATGCCCACCGGACGGAGACGGTTGGCGCGCGCTATTTCGTTCCGTTCAGCTCGATGCACGTGTACCAGCGGAGCGATTCGGTCTGGGCGAATCAATATCGGACGTCGTTGGCGGATTACGGGGCCGGATTCCGCTCCGACAGATGCGAGATTCTGCCGGCGTATCTTCGCTACGACTGCGAGACCGACCATGCGGAGGCAATCGGCCCGGCCGAGCTGCCGACCGTGATACGCAGTCCGGCGGACTTCGGCGATGACTGGGACGAGCCGCTCGAAGCGTCCGACGTAGCCACCGCGGAGACGTATTTCAAGTCGATCGAGCGCCTGGGCGCGGTAGCCGATTACGTCAACCTGCGTGTCGGCGGCCGGGACAATTTCATCACTCTCGGCAAGCGGAAATTCGAGCGGGGCGTCACGTTCGAAGCACCGCGTCACTCGCTGGTCACCGCGCTGCGCTACGAGATCTTCGACGATCTGCTGATCGGCAACTTCATGAAGACGCGCCTTCACGGCAACTGGGGTCCGGGACGGCTCTACCCGAACTTCACCCCGTTCGTGGCCAAGTACGCGGACAACGGCCGTGCCAAGTCGGAACGGGAGCTCGACGATTATTTCAAGGCGTATCGCAAGCGTGCACTGCTGGATTTCCTCAAGTACAGCTTCGAGAAGAAAGCGGAGGCGATCTACCGCTCGTACGTGACCGAGTCGAGCATCGCCCATCGCCTGGCGAAGAACGCGTATTGGCTCTACAAGAAATCCCTGCGTTAAGCGGCGATCCTGATTCGTCCCGGACGAAAATGAGAATAGAACCCAGCATGCTCAAAGGCCTGATCAAACGCGGGTTCCATGCCGCAGGTATCAAGATCGAGCGCCGCGATCCTCTCGAAGAATCGATCCCCGCCGACTATGACCACTCTCCGTTTCTCCCGCGCATTTCTCGGGGCAGCCTCGACAGGTGTCTGTACTTTCTGAATCAGCTCGAAAAGATCCGGGGCGTCGAGGGCGATATCGTCGAGTGTGGGGTCTCCATCGGCCATGGCGCGCTCCTATTCCTGCTACTGAGCCAGTATCTGGGCGTCGAGCGCACCTACTACGGTTTCGACTCGTTCGAAGGTTTTCCAGATCCCGTGGCGCAGGACGAGGTCACGCCGATCACCGGCAAGGATTTCTGGGCGAATCCCCCTGAGACCGTGCTGCGTGTGCTGCGCGACGGCCGAGTTCCCGAACGCACGATTCGCGATCGCGTGAGGCTCGTCAAAGGCTTCTTCGAAAAGACATTGTCTTCCTATGAGGGAAAGATAGCGCTGCTGCACTTGGATGGTGATCTGTACGAGTCATACAAGACGCCGCTCGAGACCCTCTACGACAAAGTCGTCAGGGGTGGAATCATCATGTTTGACGAGTATGCCGATCCGCGTTGGGTAGGCGCGCGAAAAGCGATCGACGAATTCTTCGCCGACAAGCCGGAATCGGTCGTTCCACACGAGAAATGTACGTGGAAATATTACGTGCAGAAAGTTTGATTTTCAGATCGCAACGATATTCCGCCGGTCACTGCGACCGATAACGACGGTTCTCACGATTTGTGCGTCAGGGAACTGGATCTGCCGCGGGCGCCTTGCCAGCGCGCCCGTTGGGTCAGTCGACCCGACACGGCGAATTGCATCCCGCGGACGGCCGAAGTGACGCTGCAGGCGAGCGCCGAATTTCCCGTCAATCGAGATAACATGACAACAAGTCCATCCCAGTTGGAATCGGCAACGGGCGCGGTCGGGGAGCCCTGCGACATCGCGTGGCCGATCGGCTAACTATGCGAAGACCGCTTACGGTGCTGGCAGGCGCAGGCCTCGCGCTCCTGTCGTCTTGCGCGGCGACAGTGCCGGCAAGTCCGCCCATCGCAGAGCCACCGCCGAGGCCAGCGAGCGCAGCGCCGGCGCCGAGGGCAACGGTCGCGGAGCCGACGTCCAGGCCACCGAGCGCAGAGCCGAGGCTGACCATCGCCGAGCGGGCCGCGCGGAGGGATGCGATGATCGGGTTGCAGGGGCAGCCGACACTCACACCATCGTCTACCGCACCGGCTGGCGGGGACTACAAGGACGGATATCCGGCCCTGGCCCCGGCGCCGAAAGCGCGCGCGGATGGGTCGTTGCAGAGTTTTCTGGCGGTCGATACCGGCCCCTACCTCGCAAACCACAACGTCCACAATGTGACATGGACGAACAACAGCGGGCGGCCACTCGCCATTTACAAGGCCTATTTGTGGACCGGAGTCGACAAGGGCGGGATTGCCGATGTGCACATCGAGGCGCGGCGCGCTTCCGACAAGTCCTATATCGCGATTATGCAGTGGGATCACTATGCCGATCCGACATTGCCGCAGCACGGGCAGCAATTCGACTATGCATCGCCCATGATGGTCGATCCAGGCGACTCGATCACGATCACACACTTTGCGAACGGGTTTGCGCCCGGTTGGCGCGCTCACCATCTCCTGATCCTGTGGGTCAAGTAGATGGCGGCCAGCCGAAGGCGGAGAGTAGTGGTATAGACCTCGCGCGTATTTCGCTATCTCGAGACGAAGGTTTCTTCGTGCTCACTTTCAACGCGTCGGCACGCCCTTTCCGTGTGCCCGCAGTTCGGCGATTCGCAGGCCAAGATTGCCCGGAACGACTCTCATCGATCATCGGGCGGAATTCTTCAGGACGGGCTCGCGTTCTTTAGAATCTGGACCGATCCACCTCCAGTATTTGGCCATTAAATCGGGATCGTTATCATCACTCGCTTGCTAGGCTAATTCACTTGACTAGGCCGTGTGAGCACCAGTCAGCGAACTGTAAAGGTCCTCGAGTTGTCGCACGGGTTCGACCGCCAGCGACCGTCGGGCGAGCTGGGATGCCGCTTCGCCGAGGCGTTGTCGAAGTGCATCATCCTGGATCAGCACAGCTACGAATTTGGTCATTCCTTCCACGTCGTGCCGCTCGACCAGATAACCCGTTTCCCCGTGGCGCAGTATCTCCGCGGTGCCTCCAGTGGCTGTTGCCACGACCGGCTTGCCTGCGGCGGCTGCTTCGAACAGAACCATCGCGCAAGGCTCCTCCCACTGGGACGGCATGACGATCACAGATCGGA
>Ga0193751_1001484_pt1 | contig 15033 bp, 17 predicted proteins | sample L1c2metaG_FD_143050 | JGI IMG/M metagenome (GOLD analysis project Ga0193751, IMG submission 143050) | Soil microbial communities from a riparian zone of the East river system, Colorado, United States - L1c2 | ecosystem: Environmental > Terrestrial > Soil > Riparian zone | place: USA: East River... | reverse complement strand
TTCGAACCGCCACGACACGCCTCCTCAAAAACGTAAGCTCTTCTGATGCCCGTGCGCTATCTGCTCGACACGAACATGGCCAGTTACGTGATCAAGGGAAATGCCCCGAACGTGCGGGAAAGGCTGGTGAAGGTTCCCATGTCCGAAGTCGGCATCTCGGTGATTACCGAGGCTGAGTTGCGATTTGGTGTCGCGAAGAAGCCCGAGGCGGCACGGCTGGGTGTAGCCGTGGAAGAGTTCTTGCTGCGAGTTGAGATTCTGCCCTGGGACTCGGCAGCAGCGAAATCCCACGCGAGGCTGCGCTCAGACATCGAACGGATCGGCGAGCCCATGGGCAACCTCGATATGATGATTGCGGCCCACGCGCTGGCGGCCCAAGCGGTGCTGGTCACTCACGACCGTGTGTTCCACCGGGTAAAGCAGTTGAAGATCGAGGATTGGACCAAGGGGCATTAATGGAAAGGCGAGTTGCGTTATTTTTTTCCGCCGCCATCCGAGGGAGAATGGCTCTATGCGTCCCGCACCCCGAGAAGCGTGCAGGGGTCCTTCGACTGCGCAAGTTCATTCGCAAAAGCGCGAATGAACCCGCTTCGCTCAGGATGACAAGTCGCTCTGGAGTCCATGTTGCGATGGACTACGCACCGCGCTTCGTCTTCAACTCCGACAGCAGTTGCTCGATGCGGTCTTCTTTGCCGAGCGCGGCCAGGCGGTCTTCGAGATTGTCGCCGGCGATTTCCGACTTCGCCTGACTCACGGCCTCGGAGTGCGCGACTTTGCGTTTCATGCGATCGAAGGCTGCGGCCTTGGAGCCGCCCGAGGCCATGCGCGCCTCGCTGGCCTTGCCTACGGCGCGGGCGCGGCGATGCTGCGCGATGAGCACGTCGGCCTTGGCTTGCGCCTCGGTCAGCTTTTGCTCCAATTGCCGCAGAGCGGACTTCAGATTCTCCACTTGTGCCTTCTGGTCGGAGACCTGCTGGGTGAAGTTCTCGCTCAGTTCGCGATAGCTCTCCACGCGCAGCAGCGAGGCGCGCGCCAAGTCGTCTTCCTTTTTGTCGACGGCGAGTTCGGCCTTGCGCATCCACTCTGCCACTTTGTCTTCGTTTTCTTTCTGCTTTTTTTCCAGCAGGTGCTGGTCGGCGATGGCAATCGCGACTTGCGTCTTGACCTGCAGAAGCTGGTTCTGCATGTCGAGGATTACCTGCTTGATCATTTTTTCCGGCTCCTCGGCCTTGTCGATCAGGTCGTTGAGGTTGGCCCGGACCAATGTGGAAACACGCTCTAGTAGTGCCATTGTGAACCCCTTTCTTGACTTAGCTCTCAGCTATCAGCTCTCAGCTCTCAGCTACTTTCTTGAGACCTTAAATTTCGCCTCATGCTTGCCTCTTCAGTTCGTGTATGCGGTGGAGCTGGGCGCACTGCGGACACTCCGTCTGTTTGCGGCGGAATGTGGCGCCGAGCATGATGCCGATCGCGACGCCGATGGCTAGCCAGATGCCGACGTGCCCAGCAATTACCCCGAAAACCGCGCCCAGCAGGGCTCCCAGCGCGATGCCTAATCCGTTGAGTTTCGATTTGTTCGTCATACCGTGCTCCTGAAAACTTCGGCTTCCGGCTTTCGCTTTCCGGCTTCCGGCGGATCGGAGTCGCTGACGCCGAAAGCCGATTAGCGTTCCGCCGCCTCGCTAGTTCTTCGGCGCATCCCCCGGCTTCAGGGCTTTGTCGCCAATCTGGCGGACCTTGCCCAGCAACTCCGACAGCGGCATGCCCGAGAGCGTCTCGAACAGCGCGGGCACTTGCGCCGCCATCTTAGTGATGTCGCCAGTGATTTTGTTCATGCCCGCGGCTTCGCCGTTTCCTGTAGAGACGATAGTGATCTTGTCGACGTTGGCCAACGGAGCTGCCAAGGCCTTCACGATTTCGGGCATGCTGGCGAACAGTTTGTCGATGACTGCCGCCTGGTTATATTCCTGATAGGCTTCGGCCTTTACGTTCATAGCCTTGGCTTCGGACTCGCCTTTCTTGAAGATGATTTCGGCTTCGGCCTCGCCTTGCGCACGAATCGAAGACGCCTGCCCTTCGGCTTCCGCGATCAGCCGCTGCTTCTCGGCCGCGGCTAACGTCTCGATCCGCTGGCGTTCGATTTCAGCCGGCTTCAACACGGTGGCGATCAACTCCTTCTCGCGGCGATTGATTTCCGCTTCCTGCACCTTAACCTGCTGCTCTTTCTCGATTTGCTGTACCTTCACCTGCTCGGCGATCACCTGCTGCTGCATAATGTTGGTCTGGATGTCGTATGCCTTGTCGGCCTGGGCCTGCTGGCGCTTGGTGACTTCCAGGTATTGGGCCTTCTTGATTTCCAGGTCGCGCTGCGATTCCGCCTGCTTGGCCAGCGATAAGGTTTCGGCCAGCACCCGCTCCTGATCGGCCTGCGCCTTGGCGACGGCGGACTCCCTCTGCGCCAGCGCACGCTTGATCGCGGTATCGCGGTCGGCTTCCGCGGTGGCGACGTCGGCATCGCGCTTGATGCGCGCCACATCCGGCTTGCCCATGTTGGTGATGTACTCGTTCTTGTCGCGCACTTCTTTAATGGTGAACGAGATCACCTCCAGTCCCATCTTGTTCATGTCTTCGGCGCAGGTGCCGCGCATGCGGTCGGAAACCATCTCCGGTTGCTTGACGATCTCTTCCACCGTGAGTTGGCCGATGATGCCGCGCAGGTGGCCTTCCATCACCAGACGGATCAGGCCTTCGCGCTCCTGATCGCTCTTGGTGAGGAACTGCTCGGCCGCAGTTAGAACGGATTCGCGATCGGACTTCACCTTGATCTGCGCCACCGCTTCGACCGTCACCGCGACGCCTTGCTTGGTATACAAATCCTGCTGCGGCGCCACGTCGAACGACATCAACTCCAGCGACAGATCACGGCAGATCTGCACCATGGGCAGCACCAGCGTGCCGTGTCCCTGCACCACCCGAGTTCCGCCCAGACCATACACGATGAGTGCCTCGTGCGGCCCCGCTTTGCGATAGAGCCTGGCCATTCCGCTCATCAGAAAGAGAATGACCATCACTCCCAGCCCGACGAAAATCCAAATTTGAACTATGGTCGACATTCCACTGAACATAAACGCCTCCTCTGCAGAACTTTTTCTGTTACCGCTGTTGGTTGGTAATAACGTTCAAATCACGCACAATGCGTTGCGGGTCGGCGTGTCCGAGGAACACTTCGCCATCGAACATTTCGACACGTACCCCTTTGTTTCCCCAGACGTAAGCTTTGTGATTGCCGATGCCGCGGATGCCATAGCCGCGAAGCGGGTTCCAATCGCCAACTTCATACTTCTTGATCTGCAGCAGTGGAATCGATTTCAGCCGGAAACCGAGGGTCCGGATTTCGACTCCATGCCGGGTGAAGGAATAGTGAAAACCGTCCCAGGCCATGGCACAGGCGAGGACCATAACGATCGCGACCAGAGCCATTGCAAGGCGGCCACTTTGATTGGGCACGACCAGAACAATGGCCGTCATGACGATGATTGGAATCAGTAAGAGCGCACTCCATGCGCGACCGTTGTGGACTTCCTCGACGATCGCGTCGTTGTGCGGAGCTACCGTTACGGGCAAACGCTCTCCCCGCTTCTCGGCGAGCGCAACAATCAGCAGCACAATCACCGCAATCGGAGTCAGCACCAGGAAGGGTGCAATCGCAATCGGACTACCGTCCAGGTTGTAGTTCACAATCGAACTCATCAAGTAAGCGATCATCCAAACTTCCAAGTGGAAGAATGCCAGCAGAACCCATGACAATTTGGCCAACGGATATTTCCGGACGACGAGAAACAGGACGATGGAGAAGACTATAAGGACGAATGTCATGGACCCGAGCGTGAAGTAGAGCGAAGTTTCGCGCGGCATCCAGCCGTTGGCGTGACCGGCCGCGTCGAAATGGCTGACCATACGCACCGGCAACTGCTGCCAGACCTGCCAGTAGCGATAGGCGACAACCACAGGGGCGAGCCACATCAGAACCGCGAAGGTGATAAACCAATTGCGCCTCATCGCTCAGCTCCTCGAGCGCTTGGGTTCGTCGATTCACTGGAACCGGGCACTTCACCTGACATCTCGCTCCACAGGCGGACGTAGGCAATTCCCTTCTCATATCGCGTGACGACCACCTCGGTGCCTTTGGCGATGGCGCTTCCGTCCTCGCTGCGTGCTCCGCAGACGCGGCGTGTACCGGCTTGCGAATAAAGGATCTCGCCCGTGCCGCCTTCACGGATGGGGACGCAGAGTCGCCCGAGGACGCCGACCATCTCATAGTCGGCGGGATCCATGTTCTCCTCGTCCGAGATCAGCACGCGGCTGAGGAACAGAAAAATAATTCCTCCGCCGACAATGCCGCTGATCACGGAAAGCAGCAATCCCAAGCCCACCCAGACCGATGAGAAGCGTGTGAGCAGATATCCCGTGCCGCCAAACCAGGCTAGAAAGGCCGCCAGCGACGGGGGGTTGAAGGGCGAAACATTGCTGCCGCGCGAATGCGATCCCGCAGGCCCGTGCGCAACCGGCGCATGTCCCACCGCAACCGGGGCATGCACCGTGGGAACGCTGTGTCCGTGGAAGTGCGGTAAATGCAAACGGCCGAAGCGTGAACCTCCAAACACGAACGAAAAGAAGCTGAAGCAAAAACCGACTGCAAAGCAGATCAGGTAGAAGTCTGACCAATCCAATCTTGTCGGCGTCATCGGATTCGCCTCCCTTCCGCACTTGCGCGATGATGGGTCCCGCTCGCGCCCAAATCCGGCCGCAACGCTTCTAACAGTCGGTCAGCCAATCCTGGCGTTTCAAGAATCGCGCCCAACAGCAACAATGCACGCCGCGTATCTTTTTCCCGCGCTGCCTTGATCAGCACCTGGCTGACTTCCGGATCGCTCGCAAAACGCTCTGAACCTTGTAGCAGCCATACGTCGAGCTGGCCTTCGGTGGTCCGCAGATCCGAGGTCAACTCGGCGTGATAGCCGTCGGGATCATCCACCAGAAAGCCGGGATGCACCTTAAAAAACTTGGCCAGCAGCGCGCGCGATGACTGCGTCATATGCGGACGGGCTCCGTTCTCGATCTGCGAGAGGTAGGACTGGCTGATCGTCTTTTGTTTGTTAGAGCCGCCTTTATCGGCGCGGCTCTTGTCGGATCGGCTTTTTCCCAACTCCTCGCGCATGGCGCGCACCAGTTCCAGCTGCGTCATGGGACGGCCCAGCCCGCGCAGCGAACCTTCCACTTCCCGCAAGTAGCGAATTTTCTCGCCCAGCTTCATTATTGGCGCTTCCCGCGTATTTCAAATCGAGATAGTTATATTTCAATATGCGATATATGTCAAGAAGTGGATCGTCCGCATTTTCAGCGATTTACGAAGCTGCGGCTAATCGACGAGTCAGGATTCTTTACCCGCAGCGTGCTATGCCTGCCTACAACTGTTGCTGCCGGAGGCAAAAAACACGTTTCTCGACTCACCGTCGCATTCGCTCCGGCTCGCTCGAAATGACAGAGCCATGTGAGATTGCAAAGCCCGGAGGACGAGTCTGAGTGAAGATTACAATCCCGCTTCAATGCGGGAGCGGGGATCGAGGTAATCGCGCAGCGCGTCTCCGATGAAGTTGAAACTGAGCACGGCCAGCATTACGGCAAGCGCGGGAAACAGCACAAGATGCGGGGCGTCGAACAGGTGCGCGCGCCCGTCGTTGAGCATGGCTCCCCAACTCGCGGTGGGCGGAGGCACGCCGAGTCCCAGAAAACTCATGGTGGCTTCGGCGAGGATGGCTCCCGCCATGCCGATAGCGGCTTGCACGACGACAGGCTGAATGATGTTGGGCAGAATGTGACGAACGATGATGCGGAGATCGCTGGCACCCAGGGAGCGGGCAGCTTCTACGAATTCGCGTTCGCGGGCGGCGAGGACTTGTCCGCGAACCAGGCGCGCGTAGCCGACCCATCCTCCGAGCGAGAGCGCGAGCACCAGATTAAAAATCCCTGGGCCGCGGAAGGCGATGAACGCGATCGCCAGCAGAATTCCCGGGAAGGAAAGAAACGCGTTCATCAAGACAACGTTGACGAAGCGGTCAATGGCGCCTCCGTAGTATCCCGCGATCGATCCGATGATGAGTCCCAGGGCGAGCGATGTCAGAACCACGCAGCTGCCGACCAGCATCGAGATGCGCGCGCCATAAATTACGCGGGAGAGAATGTCGCGGCCGAGTTCGTCAGTACCAAACCAGTGCTCCGACGATGGCGGGTCGAGCCGTGCAGGCAGATGAATGGACGCGGGGTCCTGTGGCGCGATCCATGGCGCGAATAAAGCAAAGATCACAAAGATTACGACCAACACCATGCCCGCAGCGGCGAGTGGATTGTGGCGGGCATTTCCGGCAACCCGGCGGCGGAACGAGATGGCGGCGGTGGACATATTCGGTCGAGTTCTTCATCTTAAACTGCCGAGGGTCACGAGAAAACACTGAACACTTGCAAATCAGCGCCGGCGGCTGCGATTATCATTCCGCTTAACTTCTACTTGGGTCCAAAGGCTCTCACCATGCGCATGCGTCTGACATCGTTTGCCGCGGTCATCATTCTATCCGCGAGCTTGTCGGCCCAAAAACCCGCCTGGCAGCCTGCCCCCGGTCATTTGACGCTAAACCTGTGGCCGCACGGAGCGGCGGCAAGTTCAGCCCCTGAAGTCGACACCACGAGCGCCAAAGATAACCTGATTGCCGGTAAGCCGGTCATCCGGCTGGGAAATGTCTCGGTACCAACACTCACCGTTTATGAACCCCCGGGTAAGAATACAGACGCAGCGGTTGTCATTTTTCCGGGCGGCGGTTACCACATCCTGGCCATCGACCTCGAAGGCACCGAAGTGTGCGACTGGCTCAATTCCGTCGGCATCACTTGCGTGCTGGTGAAATATCGCGTGCCCGATTCCGGGCCTTATCCAAAATCTTCCGCTGCACTGCAGGACGCGCAGCGAGCGCTGGGCATCGTTCGTTCCCACGCCAGCGAGTGGCACGTTGATCCGAATCGCGTCGGAGTGCTGGGATTTTCGGCCGGCGCTCACCTGGCCGCAGCGCTCAGCACGCATTTCGAGCATCGACTTTACGATCCCATCGACGCCGCGGATCAGGTCAGCTGCCGCCCGGACTTCGCTGTGATCGTCTATCCCGGCTATCTGGCACTTGCGGAGCAGAATTTTACGCCCAATCCCGAGATTCACGTTACCGGCCAGACTCCTCCGACTTTTATCGTCCAGGCTGAAGACGATCCGGTGCATGTGGAGAATTCCACCGTGTATTTTCAAGCTCTGAAGAACACCAACGTTCCCGCGGAGATGCATCTCTACGCCCAAGGCGGCCACGGTTATGGATTGAGGCGGACCGAGCTCCCGATTACGGCTTGGCCGAAGCTGGTCGAGACTTGGTTACAGACGATTCACATGTCTGTTCCGGTGGCTCCGTAAAAGCTCGAATTCTTACCAGGGGATTCGGCGCAGACATTACGCTGATTGCTCGTCTCAGCGCGTAGCGCGGGAGACTGCGCAACAACAGTGACCATAACGGAATGTGAAATCGTCTCTGAGGGGTCTTGAGCTTGCCGAGCAATTGTGCTTTCATAAAGGAAGTGCCGGACCGCTTAGGCGGGGTCCGCACGCGCGCCATCACCCTCCACCGTTAGCCGACATTTCTGAGGAGAAAAATCATGGCCAAAATCTCGTACATTCCCAAGGACTACAACTCCGTCACACCCTACCTAGTCATCCGGGGCGCTGCCCAAGCCATTGAGTATTACAAGAAAGTTTTCGGAGCGACCGAAACCGTTCGCATGAATGGGCCTGATGGCAAGGTTGGGCACGCCGAGTTGAAGATCGGCAACTCGCACATCATGCTGGCCGACGAAAATCCCAGCATGGGACAGGGACACACCAGCGCGGCCACCATCGGCGCGAGCCCGGTAAGTCTCTACGTGTATCTCCCCGACGTCGATCGCGTGGTGGAACGCGCGGCGGCCGAGGGCGCCAAAATCCTGAAACCGGTGGAGGACCAATTCTACGGAGACCGCACTGGCTTCATTCAAGATCCCTTCGGACATCTGTGGGGAATTGCCACGCACATGGAAGATGTGTCGCCCCAAGACATGAAAGAACGGATGAAGAAATTAATGCCGGCAGCGTAGTTTGATTTGGACGGAGGCGGGGCTAGCATGCTCCGCCTCTCGCATTTTTTACTTCTCCACGGGCCCAGCCGAGCGCTTACGACCTCCAGTGCGATGCGATAGCGACCGGTGTAACTATGCGTGGTCGTAACATCCTCTAAGTGGGCGACGGCCGGACTGAGTAATAGTGAACAGAGTTTCTGCAGGATAGTCGATACCCCTCCGCTTCTAACATTCTTCGATTTTTCTCTTCCTCACAGAGTGTCTACGCTTCGCACAAAATGGGAGCAGCATCCGGCGGCAGCCGGCTTTGTGCAATTTTGGACAGTACGCCAGTCCCGCGTAACGCATCATAAAAGTGGTAACTGTTTGGCACACCAACTGTCTACAGGAGGAAAGATGAAGAATGCGATTTTCGCGACCCTTGCTCTTGCATTGATTTGCACGGCCGGCGCCGTCGCTCAAGATCAGAATCAGGAACGGCATGATCAACAGGCAACCTCGCACCGCGTTAGAAAGACGAGCGTGAGGGGCTACGTCCGAAAAGATGGCGACAACTATGTGGTGGAAGATGACAGGGACAAAACGCGTTATCGGGTGCAAAACACAGAAGCAATACGAGAGCATGAGGGGCATCACGTTCAGGTCAGCGCGCGATTGCACGAAGACGATCGCTCGCTGGAAGTGAACAAAGTAAAAAGGCTTCGCGACGAAGAGCACCACGACCACTAATACCGAGTAAACCGCCGTTGATCCGCTTCGGCTGGAAGGCGGGCTACCAGGCCGCCTTCCCGCGTTTTTCGAGTTCCGGTTAAAGACTTAGTCTTTCTCACTTGGGCGGGCAAGAGGCCAACGTAGCGCCTGGCTTTCGTGGGGTCAGAGGATTGTGGATCTTCGGGCTCGCTGACGATCAGGTATACCCGTATTATTTTTTTGGGTCCAGCCGTCAAATTCTTGATTCCGTGGGACTTACCCAGCGCAGGTATCGCCGGAAGCGCGCAAAATATTGCGAATGTATGACTTACGGGCAAAATCTTCCGGAATAAAGGTTTAGCGATTCCGTTTACGTCGACGCCCGTCCTCTGCGAGCGAATCCTCCGCCCAAGAACTTTCACATCGTTGCTGATGTGATTGCGCACGATTCCATTGTGAGCGTTCCGTATCCTCGGTCAAGGTTGTTCGTCACAAAGAATGGATTTTTTTCTGTGGAAGGGTGTGGAAAAGTACCTGATCGCAGGGGCAAAGCTCCACGTCAAAATCCCGAGGATTCACGATCGGGAATATCCACCCTTTGCCAAAAGCGCAAAGGAGGTGGCTACCCGCCGAAGGGTTCCAAGAGATACTTCAGGGCATTGCCGGCCTCCGGTGGTCTAACAGCTACACAATGGAGTGGAGATCGCGGGTTAGTGTTTGAAATCGTGCTTGAAATATGCGTTGGTGGTTTACTATAAGTGGCATGGCAGATAGCCCGAAATCAGATAAGCGACCTGTGCGTGTGTTCTACGAGGGGATGAAGATTGATACCGACGAGCCTGTGCGGGTTGTCCCGGTAGAGGAAGCTAGACGGCTAAAGGAAAACGGCGAAGGATACTTCTCATCCCATGGTAAAGTCTTGATCCTTATCCACGTTCCAGTAGAAGTTATCGCCGCACGGTTTAAGTGATTAAAAGGGTTAAATTGTAAAGGCTGATCTCGACACCGAGGCTCTTGAGTTGGACACTGGCTCTTTTTTCCGCTCAACGGGTCAAAGTTTTCCACGAACATAGATTTCAGACCCTAGAAGATCGCGTTTGACCGATGCCGTCGGGCGTGCTATCGAGTAAAGACGAAGGCGTATTCTTGGGAGGTGTGAAATGCACTGGTCTCCATTCATTCCGCTCATTTCACCCGCCATCACACTGGCGCAAAAAGCGGCGGAATGGTATTTCAATTCAAAAAAATTGCCCAGTCTTGTTTAGCGATACAAGATTCTTCTGCAAACCCCCTTCATTCCAATAACTTCCACGAACGCCTCAGATGAAATTCTCAATTCTGCCCGCGGCAACTACAGAATGGACGACCTCGTGAAGCCCAGCAGCGTATTAGCCGATGCGCAACGAAGAGCGCAGGAGCGCATGGAGAAGATAGAGCGCGAGGAAGAGGAACGCACGCGGGAGCGCAGGGAGGGAAGAAAACAAGGGAAACTTAGCCGCAGTCTAGTAGAAACAATCGGAGCCTGCACCCCCAAGCAGCTGAGGCGGGTCATAGAAGTTGCCCGTCAGAATCTTCGAAACTACCGGAAGGCACCAGAACTTTGCCAGGTTCGCGTTTATGGGAAGCTACTGGCTTCCGGCGCTCACAGAAATAAGTTTTACACTCTGGAACTGCGGAGCTGCGGCAAGGAGAATTGCCGGAAATGTCCTCATGGACCATACGTCTTCGCGTACCAGCGGGACGGTCACTTCTATCGTCCGAAGTCGCAACCGAATTTCTCGCGGCTTCCAAAGCCAGTTCGAGACTTGTTTGATCCGATCCGAGCGCGTTTACGACGTGATGACAGAGCTTCGTCCGTCGCGGACTAGCTTCCAGGCTTCGCAGTCTCCCGTACCGTTCCTATCGCACCATGCGCTCTGCCTGACCTACTTTTTGTGAAGCGTTGGCTCAGCCTAATTCCCGTCTTCAGCAACGACAGCGAACTTCACGCCGAGGGCGTGCAGGACGGAGTTGATGGTTTCAAAGCGTGGGTGTGCGCTTGCGCTCAGGGTTTTGTACAGGCTTTCCCTGCCCAGTCCTGAGTCTTTGGCGATCTGCGCCACGCCTCGTGCCTTGGCCACGTGGCCCAGCGCCGCGACGAATACGTCGGGGTTTGGGTCTTCGGCAGCTGCGGAAAGATATTCGGCAACGATCGCATCGTTATCGAGATAGGCCGCCGCGTCGAATGGTTTGTAAATCGTTTTCTTTTTCTTCATATTTCGCCCTCGCATTTGTTTCGTGCTCGCTGTTTTGAGCATCGCGCTGAGGGCGACTACGGGCAATTGGTGTCCATGATCGGCGACCCACCACTCAGGCCAGCAGCGGCAACTGCGCGCCACCTGCTTCGGAATCCTCCAGCGGGTCGGCGAACCTTCTCAACTCCGGATATTTCTTTACCAGCGTTGGCGGGGCTGGCACTCGCTTGCCGGTGATCATGGCCTTCAACTCCAGTGCGTTGACTCCCGCCTTGCTTTCGAAATGATTGTTGGTGATGACGTAGGTGGTCTGCGCTTTCTCGGCGACGTTTTCGATTCGTTCTTTCCAGCCCGCCAATTCCTTTTCGCTGTAGAGATAGTTGTAGCGGTCGTTGCGATTATCGGAGTCGAACCACTGATCGTAGTTTCGTCCGTGCAGGCGCACGTACGCGATCGGCGCGGTGACGTGTTCCGTGGGAGCGAGCGAGCGTCCTATCACGGGCTGATCGATATTGCAGAAGGCGACATTCTTTTGGGCGAAGGCCGCCAGGGTTTCCGCGTTGTCCCAACTGGAGTCGCGCACTTCGACCACGCAAGGATATTCAATAAACTGTCGCAGCAGGCGGTCGAGATATTCTCGGTTCAGCGAAGTGTTCTTGAACGACACGGGGAACTGGATCAGCAGCGCGCCCAGCTTTCCTTCGGTGGCCAGCACATCGAGACCTTCGCGAGTGCGCGATTCGTCTTCATCCGTGGGGCGAATGCTGGCGGCCGATGTGGGCTCCATTACGGCATTCGGCGAATGCGTGAAGGCGCGATAGAGCTTCGCGGTAAACAGGAAGTTGGGATTTACTGCCGCAACCTTGCGGCACCATACTTTAGCCAACTGCGCCTTGATGGGACCGTAAAACGACGTGTTGATTTCGGTTGTATCGAAGAAGCGCGCCAGATACTCCAGTGGATGCAGCTTACGGTGCTGCATGCCGGAGGGATAAAAAATTCCCTCCCAGTCTTTGTAAGACCATCCCGCCGTCCCAATGCGAACGCGGTTTGGGTGGATCTGAGGCAAGCGAGCTTGTGCTGAGGATCCCATGGAGGGAATCGCAGACGAAGAGCAGGCCCAGAGTAGCACAGGGAGCCATCCTCACCGACCGATGTAGCATCAGATTATCGTAGTGGCGTACCCTGGGCCGACAAGGCTTGATTGAGTTGATTGGCCAACGCATCCGCTTGCTCGTTGGAGATTTCGAGCTGGCCGTCCAGAAGAATTGTCAAAGTGCCAACGCCGGTGTCCTGAAACCTGGCGCTTTGGAGCACTGCGGAATTCTGCACTGCCGGTGGAAGTGTGGTTTTGAACCCGGAAGCGGTTTGCGCTGCTGTTAGAACGGACTGTGCAGCCATGTTCCGCAGATTTTCGCCGAGGGATCCGGAGCGCAGCGCTTCGCCCATCATGCCAGTGGCGTCGATGCGCCCGAACGCGGCCGTGATCCTCAATGTGCCAGGCTTTTCCACCGACGCGGTCAATTTGATTTCAACCGTGCCGTCCCCTTCCACCAGTTCATTGGAGGTTTGCTTACCAAACATTTGCGAGCAGGTCCAGCGCTCAAAATGCAACTTGACGATTAGGAGGCCGGTTGGAGTCGAGGGCGCGAGCGTAGCCTGGCGTATCGCGATCCGCTGGCCGCAGTCGTCCGAGGTGTCGAGCTGGGCCCGCAGGAGTTCGGTAATATTTTGTTGCAGGTCGGTCAAATTGGCGGTCAGCTCAAGCTTGAATGTGCGCTGTCCGCCCTGCGCCGCGATCTGCGCCAGTTCACCCGAAACCGGGACCGCGATGGTCTGATTTGCCACGCTGACCGGATGGCTCGCCGACGGAAGCGTGAAAACCAGATCCCGGCCATTGGCCAGGGTGATGCTCATTTCCCTTCCGAGCGTGAGTTGTTGGTTGTAGAAATCGGTTAAGGCCTTGCCGAGACTTTCGGCACGCGCCGCAACTTCAGAACCTGCAGCTTTAAGCACCAAGCTCTGATCCAGCTTCTTTTCTTCTTGCTCTAGATCGGAGTCCGCTTTGGCCAGTCTCTTGGCGATATCCCTGAGTCCGGACTTTTGCGCGGCGGAAAATCCCTGTTGGAATTTCTTGGTGGCGCTTCGCGTATTCTCCAGTGCCTGGTCCACCGGTTCGCGACGAACGGATTCCGCCGCTGTGTCTTGATTGTGCAGGTGTTCGAGAAATACTTGAAGTTGGGTTTTCGCCTCCTCCGTACTTTTTATCGCCGCCTGAAATTCCGCGGTCTGTTGGCCGGTTGCCTGCACCGCCATGGCCTGGTGAAAATCTTTGAGGGTGTCATCTTCTTTGACTCCGGTGGGACGGCTATTTCCGGAAAGGCTACCTCCGCTGATGCCGCTGCCGTGGCCCTGGGCGATGGCCGCCAGGGGATACGCCAGCAGGGCACACGCCAGAATTAGTGCGTTGGCAAGAGAAAAAGAGATCCCACCGCGAATCATGAATTTAAAAACTCCGAGTGATCGCATGCGCCGCTGCGAAATGCCAGTAAGGAAGAATACACCAGGATCGCGCGTCAATCGGGCCAAGCGGCTCCTGACCAAACTGGCGACGTAACTTTAGCTTGGCTCATGCGCGGGGAAAAAGCCATCGAATTTACAGTTCTTTGCAAAGGGAGGCTTGGGAGCGCAGCTACACCAGTCAGGGAAGGGAAGGGAGATCGCGTGCTGCGTGGAGAATTCGGATTATCTCCGGTGACTTTTTCGCTCCCGCGCAAGGTTAACGGGGATAAAAGCTTTTGCCCGCTGAGATCACGAAATGAAGACGCAGAGATCGCGAAGAAAAGCCTTTTCTTTGCGATCTCTGCGGTTAAATGCTTTTGGCATCGTTGGCTGTCGGTGAACCGACTCGTCGCCGATGAAGGTTACTCTTCCGCTCGAGGGTGCCGCATTCTGGGTGGGTCTAGTCCAACGACAACACAATCCAGTACACGCCCATGGGATAACTGGGAGTGCGGGCATAGCAAACGCCAATTGAGAAAGTGTGGAGGTCGCGGCCGGCAACGGCGCGCGTTCCTCCGCCGGGCAACATTTCCGGATGCAGGCTGGTGTATGTGAGCACGGCGAAACTTTCGGGAAGCTTCGTTCCCGCCGGCATTCCCAGTTTGTCCGCTTGCGCCATGGAGCAGGCAGCGGCGTCGGCATCGTGCCAGTCTCTTCGCCGCAATTCCGACCGGCTAGCCTGGCGTCGCATCTGATTCACAGCTACCGCAACGTGCTGTTTCGCTTCCGCGACAGAATACTTCGGGATGGCGCTGCCAAAGTCCTGCACAATATAAATCTGAGTTCCGCTACGAACTACGCCCAGTCCGACCACGTTGTAAGCCGGGTTGAGCAGGTTCGCGCGGTGCGGGGGTGAATGCATCAGATGTTCGTGCCCATGCTCGGCGTCGTAATCGAGCGCAAGGTTTTCTCCCTCTTGTTCGAGGTGCAACTCAGTAGTCGCTGCCAGACGCTGGGGTAGAGCCGGTTCGCCGTCGAACTGATGGGAAAGCCGGCGCGCCCGCACCATGGTCTGCGCGTGAATCAGGGCGGCGCGCGAGAGTCCTGCATCCAGCGTGAGCGGAGGCGCTCCCGCTTGCTGGCGCGACTGGTTGGCCAGGGCCAGCAGCCGCAGTTCCGTCCGAGACTCCGCGTGGTTCACTGGGGCATTTGGACCTGAGTTGCCGGACCCCTCAGCCGGGGGAGCGGTCAGCGCAGCAGCAGCCCGCATGGTTGGGGCACCGGAGATGAGAGTGAGCAGCAATAACAATGTGGCGGCATTATCCATCGCGGTTGAGGCGCAAACTTTGTTGCTGGTGCTAGGCTATGGGTTGGAGCTGAGAGCGTGTAGTTACCGGTGTCTATG
>Ga0193751_1001483_pt1 | contig 15037 bp, 11 predicted proteins | sample L1c2metaG_FD_143050 | JGI IMG/M metagenome (GOLD analysis project Ga0193751, IMG submission 143050) | Soil microbial communities from a riparian zone of the East river system, Colorado, United States - L1c2 | ecosystem: Environmental > Terrestrial > Soil > Riparian zone | place: USA: East River... | reverse complement strand
GTAAGCGTCTTCTTTGCCTACCAGGTCAGCTTGAGATAGTGGATCGCGAGAATGTCCACGGGCCAAGCAAACCCGCCGGTCCCGCTCCCAGATGATCCTTTATTAGGCTATCCTTTGCAGTCCAAACCCAATCGCTGAATCCGTTTTTTATTCGCGCAGAGCAATTTCTAACGCGGAGCAATACGTAACAATCACGCTTCGAACGAATTTGGTGTGTCCATCGGGTGCGCCGTCCATTCCGGCTACCCCGAACGTCAGGTCAAGAAAGGGGTTTACGTTATGAGAGAAAGGCGCCTAATAGCACTGGTAATACTCTGCGCTGGGGTCGCGGTCACCTTGCTGATCTCCACTCGGCTCAGTGGAGCCGCTCGAGCGTGGCATGATCCCGACAATCCACCGCCGATTTACAACCCGTACCCGCCAGGGATTCTTCCCTCCGATCTAAATTCCGAGATAGCCCGAGTCATACGTGAAGTTGACAATATCGAAAGCGAGGCGCTAGCGCAGTTGCGTGCGTTGCCACCTCCGACGCTCACAGGCCAGCCGCCAATATTGGCCCACACCGGACAAAGGGCCAACGTTTTATTAGGCAAGGTCCTGAATTTCGACAAGAATATGTCCCCCTTCCAGACTAGGGCTTGCGCGTTCTGTCATATGCCGTACGCCGGCTTTAGCGGACCGATCCCATCAGTGAATCTGACGATGGTCGCGTATCCCGGATCCGTTAAATTTCGGGCCGGCAAACGCACGGCGCAGAGGTACACATATTCCCCGGAGTTCCCCGTACTCAATTTCAATACGACACAGGCCGCCTTTTTTGGCGGAAACTTCTGGGATTCCAGAGCGACCGGCTACTTGCTAGGCAGCCCGGACGCCAATCAGGCGCAGGGCCCTCCGGTTGATACACAAGAACACGCATTACCCGACACGGCTTGCATCGCGTTCCGGCTTGAGAGCGCCTCGTATAAATCTTTCTTTGAGGAAATATGGGGCGATGAGCTAGACATCAAGTTCCCGTCCAACACCGAGGAAATCTGCGAAACACCTGGAGGGGCTAGCGTGTTCGGAACGGACACTATGCCAATTAAGCTATCTCCCGAGGACCGCGCCAGAGCAAATGATGTCTACGATCACTGGGGACAGTCTCTTGATCAATATGAAGCTTCATCGGATGTCAGTGCTTTCACGTCAAAATTCGACGCCTTCCTGAAGGGCACCTACACGCTTACCACAGACGAGATGGCCGGTTACAAACTGTTCCATGGCAAAGCGAACTGCAACTCCTGTCATCTGGATGGCAGATCGACGGCAAGTTGCCGAACAGTGAAGACACTGGCGCCGCTGCAAGCACGCGGCCGACCTTCACCTGCTTCGGCTCGGCAAATCTCGGAGTGCCCCTGAATCCCAGGGATGCTATCTATTATCAGAACAAGCCGGATTCCTTTGGCTTCACCGCGAATCCTTTTGGCTTCGGCTTCAGAGATTTGGGATTGGGAACCTTCCTCCGAAGCGGCCCAGGCTCATGGGCGAGCCCGAATGACGAATGGACACAATTTGCGCCAACTTCCGACGGCCAAATGCAGACATCCTCGGCGCGCAACGTGGCCATGACACCGCCACAGTGCCCCACCACCGAGGCTGGTCACGGGCCGTACTTCCAGAAGGAGTTCTTCCATAACGGCTACATCAAGAGCCTGAAGCAACTCGTGCACTTCTATAACACACGCGATGTCTACCCCTTCAACGTCACTTCCGGGAACTGCCCAGCAGGGAAGATTGAGAAGGTGAACTGCTGGCCCAGGCCCGAGGTCAAAAACAACCTGGACATGACCATCGGCATGCTTGGCTTGTCTGACACCGAGGAGAACCAGCTCGTTGCCTTCCTCCAAACGCTCACGGACGGCTTCACAACTCCGTATCCGGATATCAATAAATTTACGGGGATGTGCGCCACTGGCGGTACGGCGGCGACCCAGGGTAATGAGGTTCTAATCAAGACTCCTCCACTGCCACCCTGCGCGTCAGCCATATGCGGCGTTGCGCCGCTCCCGACTATGCCAATTCCGTGAGCGGAAGACGCTAAACGGCGGATGCCAGTCAGGAATGAAAACTAGAACAGACGCATGGGGGCCGATCACGGCCTTCATGCGTTTTTGATACTCATGTTTTTGTTACACCTTGAGTTTTTTCTTAAAAGTTGAGTTAACAATTCATTTTGAGGCTCGCGCATGAATAGACTACTTCTAATTTTGGCGGTGGCGGCTTGCGCTAGCGTGTTGTCCTCGCGGCCGGCAGCCGCTCAGGTAGCTGCTCGTGTCAAACAACCGGGACGCGTCCACATTACCCAAGGCCCCGCGCTCGAATCAACTCAGGACAATTGGGCCATAATCACCTGGACGAGCAACAACCCTGGCGGCTCGGACGAGCATTTCGGCGTAGTGCACTACGGCACGGATCCAAAAAACCTGACCCAGACCGCGAAATCTCACATCCGGCTCAACCCCGGCCATTCCTATACTGTCTTCCGCGTCCGCGTAGACGGCCTCAACCCCAAGACCACCTACTACTACACGGTCGACTCCGCCAATGCCAGTAACGCCAGCGATGGAGTCATCAGCCCTGTAAAAACCTTCTCGACACAGTAGCCGGGTGCCCCAGATATTGGTGATTGAAATGAATTTGGGTGCCCCACGTGCCGCTTTTGCACGTGGGGTCTTTGACTTCGGTTTTGCCGGGTGCCATGTTCGCAGTTGAGTTATGAACATGCGTCTTGGGTTTTCGTTCGAGCGCCCACCTCTACCCCAACTTCTCCGCCAGCTCCAAAAAATCCCGCTCACTAACATCAGCAGGGAAGCCCACCACCGCCGCCGGCTCTTTCCCCGGGCCATTCTCCAACGGCCGCGCCACAAACCCAGTTCGCAGCCACAAGCTTGCGCCGCCTGCAGATCTCCCCGGATGCGCCGCCACCATCATCACTTCCGCTGGCTTATATGCCAACAAGTCAGCCGCGCCAAGATAAACTTCCCGATCCGGCTTGAAGTGATGAAACAACTCCGCCGACAGCACCGCATCCCACGGCAGCCCAGCATTCTTGGCCATCTCCACCAACAGCGACACGTTGCCATTCGACAGCGTTGCCAACACATAATTCTTTTTCATTCTCTCGAGCCCGCGCACCGCATCCGGCGAGGGCTTCAGCCGATGCCAAACGTGATTCCAGTGCCTCATCGTTACGGAGGTGCAGCTCTCGTCCCCCCGAAAGACGCCGGCAACGCAGACCAGAGTTTTGAAGCGTGGAGAAATTGGGTGTGAAGACAAGATGCGATTCGCAGTGGGTACTAGTGGACAGCGGACTCTCTTACGCCGCACTTTAAAAACTCAGAGAACTTTTCGGCAATTATCGGATGGCAAAAAAAGTATCCCTGGCCCTCGCTACAGCCCTTCTTTTGCAGGAAGTGCAGCTGCTCGAGTGTTTCCACACCCTCGGCAATGACGCGGTGCTTTAAACTTAGGCCGATATCGATCATGGCGCTGAGGATTGTGGCCCCTTCTCCGGCTGCAGAAATTTCATTGATAAACGTGCGATCAATCTTCAAAGCGTCCAGTGGGAATCGTTGCAAATAGCTGAAGCTCGAGTAGCCGATGCCAAAATCGTCCACGGCAAGTTGTACCCCGATTGCTTTCAGTGCGTGAAGAATCCTTACAGCGGACTCAGCGTCTCGCATCAGCACGGTCTCGGTTAGCTCCAGTTCTAAATTGTGAGGGTCTACGCCAGTCGAAATCAGCGCTGCACGAACTCCCGACAAGAAATCCTTGGCCATGAACTCCGCTGCGGATACGTTGACGGCCATGCGCACCGGAGGAAGTCCCGCATCCATCCAAGCACGGGTTTGTCGGCAGGCTTGCAGGAGCACCCATTGACCGATGGGAACGATCAATCCGGTCTCTTCGGCGATCGGCACAAATTGCAGCGGTTGGATCATTCCGCGCGTGGGGTGTTGCCAACGTAACAAGGCTTCCACCCCCGCGATGTCTCCCGTTTTGAGGTCGATCTTCGGCTGATAGTGCAATGTAAACTCGTTTCGGGACAAGGCGTGGCGTAGGCTACTCTCTAGACTCTGTCGCTCTAAGATTCGAGCCTGCATATCAGCTCTAAAAAACTGGCAATTGTTGCGTCCAAGTTTCTTGGCCGCGTACATGGCAGTATCGGCTTTGTGTAGGAGGGTTTCCGCGTCCTGCCCATCGCCCGGATAGGTACTCAACCCAATGCTTGCACTGATGTCCAGATTCTTTTGCTCAATCGAAAACGGTTCGGCAAGAGAACTGAGAATTTTTTTGCTGATGAAAGCGGCGTCTTCAGCGTGCTCAACTTGATAGAGCAACACCACAAATTCATCTCCGCCCAGGCGACTCACGGTGTCGGAGCGGCGTACGCAAGCGACCAAGCGGCTAGCGACCGATTGCAGCAGTTTGTCGCCAGCAGTGTGTCCGAGGGAGTCGTTGATCCTCTTGAACCCATCTAAATCGACAAACATCACTGCCAACTGCTTGCTGTAGCGCGCCGCGAAGGAAATTGCCTGGGTTATACGGTCATTCAAGAGTACACGGTTCGGCAGGTCTGTCAGGAAATCGTGCTGCGCCAAGTGCGAAAGCTCGAGGGATTTTGTCCTTGCTGCGCTCACATCCTTGAACACGAATACTGTCCCCGTTATCTTTCCGCTGCGGTCCCGAGTGTGGGCAGCCGAACCCTCAATTGCCACTTCAGAACCACTACGCTGAACCATTACGCAATTCGAGCACAGCGGCACATTTCCTTTATCGGCGACCGCCACGGCCAACGGATTGCCTACAGGCTTTCGACTAATTGCGTCAACAGTTTGAAACACTTCACCAATCGACCGAGCGAAGGCTTCTCGGCCAGACCATCCCGTCAAGGTTTCCGCCGCTGTATTTAGATGCACGACACGACCAGCGATATCGCCAATCAACACGGCGTCTCCGGTGCACGACAGGATTACGTCGGCAAGCTCCTGTTGCTGAATCGCGGCTTCCTCCTTAGACTCGAGCTCAATCATGCTGCGTACGAGCCGCTTTAGCCTGAACTCCTCCAGTTGATTCTTCAGCATGTAGTCCTGGGCGCCCTGTTCCACAGCTTGCCTGGCGATACATTCAGTTTCTGTTCCACTGAGAATCAGGATAGGAATGTGGGGCGCGGCGGACAAAAGTTCTTCAAATCTGGCCAACCCTTCCGGCATTTCTATATCCATGATGACGGACCGGACGCCGCCCTTACGGATTCTTTCGACTGCATCGGGCACCTTGTTCACGGACTCAACCTCTAAGACGCTATGCGAAGGGGTTGTCAATGCCTTTGAGATTAGGCGGACATCGGCGGGATTGCACCGAATCAGCAGTACGCACTCTTTTAGCTCGATTTTCATACAGCCTCAGTTCGCATCGTCGGGCGCGATAGTTTTCGTCACGTCACGTTCGAGGAGCGAGGGACAGAAAATTAAATAGCGTTTTGAATGCACCGACAGTCCTCAGTTAAAGTCGGGCTTGAGTGAAAACGGCGTTGGCTTCCATATAGCGGAGCATCTGTTGCTTCAACTGGGCGTCCACCTCGTCTGCGATGATTACCACGTCTGGCAGCAGTTTGGTGTATTCGATTCGGCCGGTATTTTTGTGCAGAGTGGTGAAAAGACAAACCTGTAGGAGGCGTGACTCCTCGACCACCATAGCAACCGTATAGCCCTGTTTACGGCGCAGATCGCCATGGTGACTCGCTGCTATAGAAATCGGGGCCTTTGTGCCTGCATCCAGGCGCAGGCGGACGATGACTTCGCGCAGCAGCGCGGGCAAATGCCCAGTACGATCTTCGTAGCTCAACACAATTGACATGAGGTCTTCTTGTTTTTCTACCAACTTCATCCAGTCGTGAATAACAGGGTCAAGTTCACGTTCCAGAATGTCCGCGACACTTTCCGTGTTCGCGCTATGCATGCCATTGCCGTTCGATCGTTCCGTCACAATCTTCGTCATAAATGTCTCTCCGTCTTTCTCTCTTATACGGAAATTGATCGTTACTTTCCGCTGATAACTAGTCAGCCCGGCAAAACTTGGGGTGGCAGTCCCCAAATCCGCGCCACTGCCGCCCCAAGCCTAATTAGAGTCAACTCTTTTTTAATAGTGCCTGGAATGGCTTCGCAGGTCTGTTTACTATCGGACACCTAGTACTAGGGAAGTACTATCTATGTTAACTGATAGAGTGCATCACTGACTAAAGGAACTGAGGTTGTCTTTCACACGGCAGGTGGCACGCACCTAAGTTACTAGATGACTCCGGGTGGCCCATCCTTTGCGGTTTTGGTTTTCGCAAAGGGTTTACCCGCCGTGGCGGGTGGGCATTTTTCTCCGATTCCTTTCAGGCTGCATCGAGGGGCTATTATCCCATCTCACAATTCATAATGGTTTGAATTCCACTCACGGGCCAACAACCGTGATCGATTTCAGCATTCTGACCCACCGTGCAGGGCGCTTCTCATGCGGTGCTGCCAGTCGGAACGGACCCTGTTGCGCCACTAGCCTAAATTATTCACGATTTTGCTAGCGAAAAAAGAAAAGGTGCTCTAAAAGATTGATGAACACTGGGTTTTAGCAGAACCCGGCATTCTCCTTCGGAGCACCGATACGTGACATCTCGTTATATACCACAGGCGAGTGGCCGAGATATTGGTCATTGAAATGAATTTGGGTGCCCCACGTGCAGGTTTTGCACGTGGGGTCTTTGACTTCGGTTTTGCCGGGAATCTAAACCGGGTCAATCTTCATCTCGCGCCACGCGCTGCTTGAGTACTTTCAGAACCATCGAGGGTGTGGATTTTGGCGGCTCACTGAGGAGCAGTTGGACGTGCTCCGGCATCACCACATAACCGACCAGCGAAAACTTATACCGGTCTCGGATGGCTCCCAAGGCCTTCACAAACACGTTGCGCGCCCCAATCGTGCGCAGCAGCGGAATCCGTCGATAACAGCTGAACGTAACAAAGTGTAGATCGTCGCGCCCATAGTAGCGCTTCAGATTCTTCGGCATGACCGAGCCAACCCAATAGCCCACGTGTAAACCCGACACGTGGGGCACCCAACTACGCAGAGTCCTCGCACCTGATTCTATCTGTAATCTTGCGGGTATACTCTCACCATGATTCCCTCGGCGAAAATCCAATTGGCACCTGGGCCACCGTTTGTTGTATCGTTCCTAATCTGTCCGGCCCTCCGCGTCGTGTTTTAAGTCTTAGGAGAGTCTGCGCTTCTTCGCGTCCGATTTGGGTCTTGCGCTCTCTGATGTGCAGAAATGGAATTTGCCCAAACGAGGAAATCAGCCACTCAGCGTATCCCGGCGTGGTCTTAGATTCTCCAGCAAATGTTGCAACCGTTCCTTCAGTTTCTCGCTTTTCGACGGTCTGGATTTTCTCCCGGGTCTCGGCAATCATCTGGTTGACTACGGTTTCAAACTCTTCTCTCGTGTTTACGGGGGCGATCGATTGTCCTAGTTGCCGAAGCACTTCTGGGCGCATTTGACCGGCTAGCCACTGTGGTAATAACCCGGCACGCTTGTCCTTTGGTTGTTGTAAGACATAGTCCATCGGCAGCCTGCGCTCACCCAGTACGTCTTCTAGTGCCTTGATATCGGCTGCCAAAAGACGGGCAGATACTTGATTTTTGTAAAGCTCGAGTGCCACGGGTTTTGTGACCGATAGAAGCCGAATGCTGCCTTCAATAGAGAGATCTTCACCTCTTGAACTCAATTTGCCGATGGCCATTTGCTCGATGAATAGAAAGCCATCATCCTCGTTCATGGCTGCCGCAACAATGAATACAAACGTCTCGAGCGTTTTGATTTGTTCGATAGAGCGTTCAAGATGTGGTGCTTCGTTCCTGAGCCGCGACCGCAGGCCCTCATTTATTTCTGTTGGAAGGTCAAGCTCGATACCTATCCGCAAAGTAGTCGACTGATCACTATCAGTGAACTGGTTTTTTGGGCGCGGAACGTCCCAGGGTCCAGTAACGCGACCTTGTTGCAGATGCTTGAGAACTAGTTCGATTGCCCCCAAAACGTTCGATTTGCCAGCATTGTTTTTCCCTATGAGGATATTCAAAGGACCGCACTTATCTAGACCCGAGTTCGCGATGCTGCGGAAGCCGCGAATTTGTACAGACCGAATGCCCACAAATTTGGTCCTTTCATCTCTTCAAATGGGATAGAGGTTCAACGATGAAGGTAGGATCCTATAACATACCTACATAATTTCCAATCGTTGGGCGGGTGGCCCAGATATTGGTCATTGAGATGAATTTGGGTGCCCCACGTGCCGGTTTTGCACGTGGGGTCTTTGACTTCTGGCGGGTGGCGCACCCTTGCATTTTCTGATTTCGTATGCGCTGACGCGATCAAGGCATCGTAAGTAAGCGCTCAACACTGACGGGGGTGCCGCACCCTAGCGAGATTTTTAAAGGGTTTACGTGCCGTGGCACGTTTACCTGTCGTGGCGGGTGCGTCTTGCCTTGCGGGGTATTTACTTGCGCCCCCGGAGCGATTCGAATACATGCGCAACCGTTTAAGAAGAGTTTATTCCCCTCAATTATCCCTTGTATTTAAGTTATCTAACTAGTAAAATTACCCATGATTCTCGCAACGCCCTCGCGTCTATCCGCCTGCCGTCACCGCCAACTGTTCTTTCTGCCATTTCGCTGCAAAGACGCTCTCAATCTTTTCAATCACATCCAGCCTCTTTTTTCACTCTTTCTCGGCGCCGATCCTTTGTTCTCAATACGTTCCAGCCTCTTTTTACCAAAACAGTGGGGTAGGGTATAACGATGCTTCCAAAATCTTTTAGTTCCAGCTATTCATGCTATCTGCATTGTTCTCAGCAAAATACGAACTCTTGCGCACTCTTTTCAGCGACAATTCTTTGTTTTCATCACTTTATGAACTCTTTTCGTAAAAACACCCGGGGTAGGGAGGGGTACAGAATGTCTCCAGCCAACGCTGCGCCCAAAAAGATGAGAACATCATCTAAAGCTGCTTACCTGCACTTCGCGACCGACCGAGGAGAACTCCACCATGCCGCAACCCCACCGTGTCATCGTCCTGGGCGGCGGCTTCGGCGGCTTGAGCGCCGTGCAAAGACTCAAACGCGCCCCCGTCGAGGTCACCCTCATTGATCGCCGCAACTTCCACCTCTTCCAGCCGCTTATGTATCAGATAGCTACCGGCTCGCTCTCGCCTGGCGAAATCGCCGCACCTTTGCGCGGCGTTCTCAGCCGTCAGAAAAACACCCAGGTCCTGCTCGGCGAAGTCTCCGACATCGATCCCGCCGCCAAAAAAATTCAGCTGCTCGACGGTGCCATCTTCGACTACGACTCCCTCATCGTCGCCACCGGCTCGCAAACTTCTTACTACGGCAACGACTCCTGGCGCGAATGGGCCCCCAGCTTGAAGTCCGTAGAAGAAGCCACCGCCATCCGCCACAAAATTCTCTACGCCTTTGAACGCGCCGAGCGCGCCGCCACCCATGAGGAATCGCGCGCCTGGCTCACCTTCGTGATCGTCGGCGCCGGAGCCACCGGCATGGAGCTCGCCGGCGCCCTCGCCGAAATCGCCAACGAAACTCTGAAGAACGACTTCCGCCACATCAATCCCTCTGAAGCTCGCATCCTTTTAGTAGAAGGCGGCCCGCGCGTCCTGCCTTCCTTCCCGGAAGATCTTTCCGCCAAAGCCGAGCAACTCGTCTCCAAACTCGGCGTGGAAGTCATGAAAGGCGTAATGGTCACCAATATCGGCGCCAACGGCGTCACTTTCCGTCGCGGCGACAATACCGAAAGCCTCGCCGCCCACACCGTTCTCTGGGCAGGCGGAGTCGAAACCACCACATTCGGAAAAAAACTGGCCCAGCGCACTCACGCAGAAACAGATAAAAGCGGCCGCATCAAAGTAAATCCCGATCTCACCATCCCCAATTATCCCGACATATTTATCGTCGGCGATCTGGCCCACTCCACGGACAAAAAAGACGGCAAGCCCTTGCCCGGTGTCGCGCAGGTCGCCATTCAGGGCGGAGCCTACGCCGCCAAAACCATCAAGTCCCGCATTGAAAGGAAAAAAGCCGAAGACGCGTTCCACTATTTCAACAAAGGAGACATGGCCGTAATCGGCCGCGCCGCCGCGGTCGCCAATATTTTCGGTTTCCATCTTTCCGGATTCATCGCCTGGTTCACCTGGCTCTTCGTGCATCTCATGTACATCGTGGAATTTCAAAACCGCGTGATGGTCTTCATTCAGTGGGGATTTGAATATCTAACCTTCAGCCGCGGAGCCCGCCTGATCACCGGCCACGCCGTCACAGATTCCATCAAGCCGGCCGGCTCCGTCAGCAGCTCCGGCGAATGCAATTAATTCCCGCCGCAGCAATTCATCAAGTCTCGCCGCGGTCCGCGGCGCTTCATCTCGAAAAGTTCCTCTCGAAAAAATCCGCGCAGAAAAAAATAACCCACAAAAAAGTTATGCAGAAAAGTTACGCCGCGCCGACAAAAACCTGCCCACTCGTCACAGGTGTCCGTTAGCCCACGTATCTTAATAACTCTCCAATCTGTTTTTCACTGAACGCATTCTGACCGTCCCACCAGTAGTTGCGAACAACACCAAACCCTATTCTGCATCTGCATCGGACACCCCTTCTGTACCTCCGAGCAAACAACACAGGCGGCTTCCAAAGGAAGACCCGCACACAGGATCGGAATGGGGACCATTGTGCCACTCGCAAAAAACAATCTCGTCACAAAAAAGACCAGCGTCGCAAACAACGATTGCATCGCAAGAAAGAATTCAGTCGCAAAAAAGAAATTGCTCGCTTCGCTCTTCACCTTGTTTCTGCTGTCCGCCGCTGCACCGGCCAGCTTTAGCACCACAGTAAATTCTCAGGTTTGTTACCTGTCATCCGGCACATGGACTAACACTCCCTTGGCGCAAGCCCAATCCGGCAGCTTTCGCATCACCTTTGACGCTACACCGTCCGCTTCCATCGTGGATGCGGTGCACGGACTGTCTTCCGGTCCTGCGTTCGCCTACGCCAACGTGTCTGCCGCGGTGCGATTCAACGCTGGCGGCCACATCGACGCGCGTAGCGCTTCCACCTATGTAGCGGCGTCGGCAATTCCATATGCCGCGCGCGTCACCTACCATTTCATTCTTGACGTGAACGTCGCGACTCACACCTACAACGCCTACGTAATGCTTGGCTCGGTGCAAACAACCATCGGCGCAGGCCTGGCGTTCCGCAATGAACTCGCTCCAGTGTCATCTCTCAGCTACATTGCCGCGATGACCACCACTGGCAGCAGTACCTTCTGCAACATTACTTTGAGCAACTCTTCGATGGCCCCGTCCATCACCACGCAGCCGAAGAGCCAGTCAGTCACCGCCGGTCAGATGGCTACTTTCTCAATCGCCAACACCGGTTCAGCCCCGCTGGCTTATCAATGGATGAAGAATGGTGTCTCCATCAGCGGCGCCAATTCTTCCAACTACTCCACGCCCGTAACCACCATCACCGACAACGGCTCGCAATTCAGCGTCTCGGTCAGCAATGGTTCCGGAACAGCATCGAGCAACTCGGCTCTGCTTACCGTCACCGCGCCAATCATTGCGCCGGCAATCACTTTGCAGCCGCTGGCGCAGTCCGTTACCGCGGGAAAAGCAGCAACTTTCTCCGTAGCCGCCACCGGCACGGCACCGATAACGTATCAATGGAACAGAAACGGCTCACCCATAATCGGAGCGACTTCCTCTCTGTACACGACCGCGTTGACGGCTGCTTCTGACAATGGATCGCAGTTTACCGTCCGTGTCAGCAACAGCGCAGGCAACGTCGTCAGCATCCCGGTAACTCTGACTGTAAAAGCGGTTTCATTACTGCCGGGATGCTTGCTGTCGGCGGGCACGTGGGTTTCTACGCCGCTGACACAGGTGCAGACCAGCAACTTCCGCATACAGTTCGACATCACCCCAGGCGCGGCATATACCGCTTTGGCCGCCGCTGTGCGATTCAACGTAGCTGGAATGATCGACGCCAGAAACGGTGGCAGCTTCGTCGCCGCCACAGCAATTCCTTACACCGCGGGTACCGCGTATCACTTCATTCTCGACGTGAACGTCGGCACGCACACCTACAACGCGTACGTCATGCTCGGCTCCGTGCAGGCCACTATCGGCACGAACCTGGCATTCCGCACTGAACAAGCTGCCGTATCTTCACTCGCTTACTTGAATGGTTTCACGGTTACGGGCAGCGACACGATTTGCAACGCGGTGACTACCACTTCGACCGCCGCGACACTATTGCTTAATTCCAGCGTAAGCAGCTTGAACTTCGGCAGCGTAAACGTGTCCAGCAGCAGCACCCAGAACATAACCATGACCAACGCGGGAAATTCCAGCGTGACGATCGCGCAAGTGATGGTCGCGGGCGCCGGCTTCAACACCACCGGAGCCAGCGGCATTATTCTTGCACCGGGACAGACCACCACACTTACCTCCACGTTCGCGCCGTCCGCGAGCGGAGCAGCCACCGGCAAAATCACGGTAAGCAGCAACGCCACCAATTCTCCGGCCAGCATCGCTCTGTCGGGAATGGGCGTCGCCGCTGTGCCTCACACCGTGGCACTTTCGTGGGCTCCGGCGGTTAGTGGAGTAACGGGATTCAAGACCTACGTGAGCATGGTTTCTGGCGGGCCGTACGTTGAACTGGGCGCAGTGCCATCAACCACTCCGGCTTACACCGACAGCAGTGTCCAGTCCGGACACACTTACTACTACGTGGTCACCGCGGTAAATTCAACCAACGTGGAAAGCTTGTACTCCAACGAAGCGGCAGCAATCGTACCGTAAAAAAATAAGCACCGTAAAAAGTCCGATGCCGGATGCACGCGACGCTGCGTGTTTCCGGCATCTCCTTTTGGGTGACGAGTTCCAACGACCACATCGTGAACTGGAGCAAGAATTTATTAGGCGGGTGGCGCAGGTGCGGATTGGATTTTCGCCGACGGAATCATGGTGAGAGTATACCCGTAAGATTACAGATAGAATTTAGGCGTGAGGACTCTGCGTAGTTGGGTGCCCCACGTGTCGGGTTGATGGGCGCGGCGATCTACACTTTGTTACGTACAGCTGTCATCGCCGGATTCCGCTGCTGCGCACGATGGGGGCGCGCAACGTGTTTGTGAAGGCCTTGGGAGCCATCCGAGACCGGTCTAAGTTCTCGCTGGTCGGTTATGTGGTGATGCCGGAACACGTCCCTCTGCTCCTCAGTGAGCCGCCAAAATCCACACCCTCGATTGTTCTGAAAGTACTCAAGCAGCGCGTGGCACGAGATTTGCTGACAAAAAAGCGTAAGGCACGCAACGACCAGTTACGCCTGGCTTTCATGACGGGAGATGCCGGGTTGTCGCGTTTCTGGCAGCCACGCTTCCACGATTTCAACGTATATAGCAGGTACAAGCTGCCGTCTGGTGAAGATTGACCCGGTTTAGATTCCCGGAAAAACCGAAGTCAAAGACCCCACGTGCAAAACCGGCACGTGGGGCACCCAAATTCATTTCGATCACCAATATCTGGGCCACGCGCCCCTGTTGACAATCAACAGGAAGATGGCATAGCTTACTCCTGTTGATGGTCTAATGGAGGGTGACGTGAGTCCATTGCATGGCCAGGGTCATGGCGAGGTTTTGCAGGGGACGCTGGATTTGATGGTGTTGAAGACGCTGGAGGCCATGGGGCCGCTGCACGGGTACGGAATCGCCCAGCGCATTCAGCAAGTTTCCAAAGACCTTCTGAAGCTGAATCAAGGGACCCTGTATCCCGGATTGCTGCGACTGGAGCAACGTGGGTGGGTGCGCTCGAAATGGGGCGTGTCGGAAAACACTCGCAAAGCCAGATATTACTCATTGACGGCCGCGGGCCGGCGGCAGCTGGTGACGGAAGCAGCTCGCTGGGAACGCATGGCCGCAGTCATCGCGGGAATGCTGGCCGGTACCGAAGGAGCATGAGATGCATTGGTGGCGTGTCTTTTTCTCGCGGGTATGGGGATTTTTTCACAAGGGCCGTCTCGATGAAGACTTACGTGAGGAGCTGCAAGGCCACCTTGATGGGCTCACGGAAGAAAACATTCGCGGTGGCATGACTCCGGACGATGCCCGGGCTGCGGCCCTTCGCGAATTCGGTGGCGTGGAACAAACCAAGGAAATTTATCGCCAGCAGCGCGGATTGCCCTTCCTCGACGTTGCGCTGCAAGACATGCGGTTCGCATTACGCGGCTTAGTGAGAAGGCCGGGATTTGCGATGGCGTCAGTGCTGACTTTAATGCTCGGGATTGGCGCGACCACCGCGGTTTTCAGTGTCGTGGACCGCATCCTTTTTCGCAGCCTGCCGTACCCGCACGACGATCGGCTGGTTTCCTTCGGTTTGCTGGCCCCCATCGAGCGCGATGAGTTCAGTTTGGGAGCCGGTTATATAGATTTCAGAAAACAGCCGGGGCCATTTGAAGCGATCACTTCGATGGCGCCGGGCACCACGGATTGCGACGTCACCGAGCAGAACCCGGTGCGGTTGAATTGCGCGCAGGTGGAGCAAACGTTTCTGCCCACGTTTGGCACTGAGCCCCTGCTCGGGCGCAATTTTACGGCGGACGAAGATCGCAAGGACGCTCCGCCGGTAGCCATTTTGTCGTACGGATTATGGAAAAGCCGTTTCGGCGGAAATCCGGACGTTTTGCGCAAGACGATCTCTTTGGACGGCAAAACCGCGCAAATCATCGGAGTCCTGCCTGCACGCTTTGAAATGCCGACGCTGAGACCAGCGGACATTTTGCTCCCGCAAGCGCTGGATGAGACGCAGCAGCGCCAGTCCGCTCCCGGCGCGGTGCTGCGAACCTTTGCGCGATTGAAGCCGGGAGTGGACGTTAGACAAGCGGCCGCGGCGTTG
>Ga0193751_1001482_pt1 | contig 15041 bp, 15 predicted proteins | sample L1c2metaG_FD_143050 | JGI IMG/M metagenome (GOLD analysis project Ga0193751, IMG submission 143050) | Soil microbial communities from a riparian zone of the East river system, Colorado, United States - L1c2 | ecosystem: Environmental > Terrestrial > Soil > Riparian zone | place: USA: East River... | reverse complement strand
AAGGTGAAATACATGCCGAGCATCAGAAATTCGCCCTGGGCGAAATTGATGACGCGCATCACCCCGAAGATGATGCCGAGCCCGACGCACATCAGCCCGTAGATCGCGCCGATCAGGATCCCGGCGAGCAGCGCCTGCAGGAAGATCTCGAAGAAGGTGCCGAACGACGTCACGTCAGGCGCCCCGCCATCGGCGCGGCGGGCCGATGCACGATTGAACGCGGCGGAACGAGGAGGATGAGAACAGAACCCATCGGATCGTGACTATGCGGGGCGCAAAGGGCCGGGGGCAAGAGCGTAGGACGCAATAGCGAAACGGATTGCGCCGTCATCGCGGAACGGCGGATTACGCCTTCGGCTGATCCGCCCTACGGCTCTTCCAGATGTTGCATGAAGAAGCGCTGCGACCGATCCACCGCGTCGGCGGTCGCGGCGGCGTTGGCCGGGTTCTTCTGGCGCTTGCGGCTGGGATCGTCGAAGCCGTGCGTCGCCCCGTCGTAGAGCGTGATGGCGATGTCGCCGCCCAGCGCCTGGCTGCGCTCCACCAGCGCGGCGCAGCGGGCCGCGGAGGTTTCCTTGTCGTAGGTGCCGTGAAACACGTGCACCGGCGCGTACGGGCGGTAGCCCTCCGGGTCGAACTGGCCCTTCAGGCCGCAGGCCGGATAGAACATGAGGCCGGCGCGAAAGCCGGTGGTCCGGGTCGGGTTGCTGATCCCCGGCGCATCGACCGAGAGGGTCGACAGGCCGGCGCTGCCGCCGTTCGACCAGCCGAGCAGCCCGATGCGGTCGGCCGCCACGTCGGGCCGGGTGCGCAGGTAGGCAAGCGCCCCATAGGCGTCGAGCGGCCGTATGGTGACCTCGTTGAGCTCCTCGGGCCGCGTGTTGTAGCTGTAGCGCGGAAAGCCCTGCGGGTACCCGCGCGGGCCGAAGCCGTCGACCATGATGGCGATGTATCCCTGCTCGGCCCAGACCCGCCCCCAGGCTTGGTGGCGCCGCGAGAGCGTGGACGCGTCGTAGACGCCGTTGGCGCGCGACGAATAGGGCCCGGCGCGCCCGTGCATCATCACCACGGCGGGAACCCGCGTGCCGCTCGGCACGTCCGGTTTGTACAGGTAGCCGACCAGGGTCGTTTTCTGGTCGGCGCTGGCGAAGGTGACGCGCTCCGGCAGGTCGGCGGCAAACGCCGCGGCCGGCTGCACCCAGGTGAGCATGGTCACTGCGGCCACGACGGAAAGCGCGGCACCACGAAAACCCATGCGCCCCTCCCGTCGATGACCCGGCGCTTCCGGAGTCGAGGCGCCGCACTATACAACGAGTCCGTAGGCGCATTAGCCGAAGGCGTAATGCGCCATGGAGCGAATAGCGCGGCGGATTACGCTACGCTAATCCGCCCTACGGAGGCCAGGAGGATCGGCTCATGACCATTCCGTTCCAGACGTTGCGGCGGAAGTGGATGAAAGACGCCAAATTTCGCGCCGAATATGAACGCATCGGGCCGGACATGGAACTGGCCCTCACCCTGGCGGAAGCCCGGCGCAAGGCCCGCCTGACCCAGGTCGAGCTGGCGGCGCGCATGGGAACGTCGCCGGCGACCGTGGCGCGGATCGAAAGCGGGCGCGGCGCGCCCAAGTGGTCGACCATCGAACGCTACGCGCGGGCCGTTGGCGCCCGTCCGGTGGTGCGCTTGCTGCAAGCGGCCGAGTGAGCGGACGCTCGACCATAGCGCGGTAGGGCAGGCGCCCATCTTCAATCGACCAGCCGGCGTGGGGCGCGGGCATGCGTCTCGACAGCGCACCATGCGCGCCATAGGCTCCGTTCAAACGATTGCGAGGGAGGCGACCCATGACCGAGCAACCCAGCCGCCGCGCCGTATTGATGACCGCGACCGCGTTGACCGCCGCCGCGTCGGTCGGCGGCGCCGCGCCGGCGCGCGCCCAGGGTGGCGCGCCGGGCGCCTCGCGCATCGACGCGGTGCTGCGCGCCGCGGTCGACGCCAAGGAGGTGCCGGGCGTGGTGGCGATGGCGGCGACCGAGAAGGGGCTGCTGTACGAGGGCGCCTTCGGCACGCGCGACCTCGGCAAGGGGCCGGCGATGACGCGCGACACGATGTTCCGCATCGCCTCCATGACCAAGGCGGTGACCTGCGTCGCCGCCATGCAGCTCGTCGAGCAGGGCAAGCTCGCGCTCGAGGAGCCGGTGCCCGCCATCGACGCGGCGCTCTCCGCCCCCCAGGTGCTCGACGGCTTCGACGCGGCGGGAGCGCCGCAGCTGCGGCCGGCCAAGCGGCCGATCACCTTGCGCCACCTGCTCACCCACACGGCGGGCTTCAGCTACGAGACCTGGGACGCCAACACGGTGCGCTACGTCAAGGCGTCCGGCATGCCGTCGACCGCCACCGGCAAGGTCGCGGCGCTGCGCCTGCCGCTGGTGTTCGATCCCGGCGACCGCTGGGAATACGGCATCAACATCGATTGGGTCGGCCGGATCGTCGAGGCGGTCGGCGGCAAGCCGATCGACGCGTACTTCCGCGAGCATATTTTTGCGCCGCTCGGCATGCGGGATTCCGGCTTCGCCACCACGCCCGAGCAGCGCGCGCGTCAGGCGAGCGTGCATCAGCGCAAGCCCGACGGGTCGCTCGAGCCGCAGCCGCTGGAGACGCCGTTCGTGCCGGAGTTCTATGCCGGCGGCGGCGGCCTCTATTCCACCGCGCCGGATTATCTCACCTTCCTGCAGATGCTGCTGCACGAGGGCGCGCTGAACGGCACCCGCATCCTCAAGCCGGAGACGGTCGCGCTGATGGGGAAGAACCATATCGGCGACATCGAGGCCGGCATCCTCAAGACCACCATGCCGATGCGCTCGGCGGACGTGGATTTCTTCCCCGGCATCAGCCTCAAGTGGGGGCTCGGCTACATGATCAACATGGCGCCGGGGCCGAATGGCCGCAGCGCCGGCAGCCTGACCTGGGCCGGCCTGTTCAACACCTATTTCTGGATCGATCCGGCGCGCCGCGTCACCGGCCTGATCATGACCCAGGTCTTGCCGTTTGCCGACCGCAACGCGGTCAAGCTGTACGGCCGGTTCGAGCGCGCCGTCTACGACACGCTGAACGCGGCATGAGCGGGCCGGCGGAGCGGCTGCCGGGGAGCGCGGGCAAGACGGCGTCCGGGCGTCAGCGGGGCGAATCGGTTCCCGCGGAGCTGCGGCAGCTGCGCGAGAGCATCGACAACATCGACGCCGCGCTGGTCCACCTGCTGGCGGAGCGCTTCAAGTGCACGCGGCGCGTCGGCGAGTTCAAGGCCAAGGAGGGGATGCCGCCGGGCGATCCGGACCGGGAACTGGCGCAAATTGGCCGGCTCAAGGCGCTGGCGCAGGCGGCGAAGCTCGACCCGGAGTTCGCCGAGAAGTTTCTGAATTTCATCATTGCCGAGGTGATACGGCACCACGAATCGATCCGCGCAGGCGAATAGCGAAGCGGCTTGCGCTCCGCGGTTGCTGCGGCGATGGGCGCCGCTTTTGCCGGCGGCATCGCGGGTCGCCCAAGAAAATTCAGCGGAATCAACGCGTTCCGGACTTGGGTGCCAATGCACGGCGCGCCGCGTTTGGCAACCGGGGCTGCTGCATGGCTGCATTGCAATGGAGGCTATTTTCTGTAGGATAGCCCCAACGAGGCGCGTGCTCGGCCGCACCCCGAGAGTTCCGGCATTTGCCGCGGAGGTCCACGGCCGCCCGACCCGCTTCCAAACAACGATGTGAGACCGCGGCGCAACGCGCGGCACGAGGGACAGCAAGGAGGATTTGCATGCGCAAGGTCAGCAGGCGTTCGGTGCTCCGCGGCTCGGTCAGTCTCGCGGCGGCCGCGACGCTCGGACGGCCCTATGTCGCCAACGCGGCGGCGAAGACCGCGACCGTGTGGTGGACCCAGGGCTTCGTCCGCGAGGAGGACGCCGCCTTCCAGGCCATGGTCGCCCAGTACGAGAAGATGACCGGCAACGTCATTGACCACAGCCTCATTCCGTTCGGGCCGCTGATGCAGAAAATGGTCTCCGCGCTCACCAGCGGCGACGTCCCCGATGTGATGACCCACGACATCGCCGAGCAGGCGGTCGTCCCGCAGAACGCCTGGAACGACAAGCTCGTCGACCTGACCGACGTCGTGGAGACCCAGAAGGCGCACTACCACCCGACCGCGCTGCTGGCGTCCCAGTACTACAACAACGTCACCAAGAAGCGCAGCTTCTACTACGCCCCCTACAAGACCGCGGTGCTGCCGTTCCACATCTGGAACTCGCTGGTCGAGAAGGCCGGCTTCAAGCTCTCCGACGCGCCGAAGACCTGGGACGCGTTCTGGGATTTCTTCAAGCCGATGCAGAAGGAGCTGCGCGGCAAGGGCATGCGCGGCCTCTATGCCCTCGGGCTGCAGCCGACCACCACCGGGCCGGCCGACGGCAACAACACCTTCCATCACTTCCTGATCGCGTACGGCGGCTACGGAATCGTCACGCCGGACGGCAAGCCGCATGTCGACGATCCGAACATCAAGGAGGCGGTGGTCAAGGCAATCACCTACATCAGCACCGCCTACAAGGAAGGTTACGTCCCGCCCGGCGCGCTGAGCTGGACCGACGCCGACGACAACAACGCGTTCCATGCCAAGCAGTTCATCATGGACCTCGACGGCACGATCTCCACCGAAGTGGCGCTCTTCCACAAGAAGGAAGAATATAACGACATCGTCACGATGGGCTTGCCGCTCGACAACGCGGGCAAGCAGATCCCGGCGGAGCTCGGGGCCACCGGTGCGTTCATTCCCAAGGGTGCGAAGAACATCGAGGTCGCCAAGGACTTCATCAAATACGTGATCCAGCCGAAGGTGGCGAACGAGTACCTCAAGCAGGGCCTCGGCCGATGGCTGCCGGCGATTCCGGAGATGGTCAAGACCGACCCGTTCTGGCTCGACCCCAAGGACCCGCACGTGGCGGCCTACGCCAAGGAAGGCGCGATCGATCCGACGGTGCCGAATTTCCCGTCCTTCAACCCCGGCTATGCCGAGTGCAACGCCCAGCAGATTTGGGGTGTCGCGGTGGCGGACGTCGTCCGCGAAGGGATGACGCCGCAGGCCTCGGCCGACAAGGCGCTGAAGCGGATGGGGGAAGTTCTGGCGAAATACCCGATCGTGCAAACCTGAAGGGGCGATCCATGGCCGACGTCGTTCTCAGGACTGGCGAGGCGTTTGCGCTGCCGCGCGCTTCCGCCACCCCGCTGCCGCGGCGCTCGTGGCGCCTCGGCCTGCAAGGCTCGGAGTTCACCTGGGCGGTCGCCTTCCTCATCCCCTATGCGGCGCTGTTCCTGGCCTTCGTCGCCTACCCGGTCGTTTACGGGCTGTGGCTCGGCCGCGATCCGGCGCTCTACGCCGAGCTCGCCTCCGAGCCGATCTACCAGCGCACCGTGGTCAACACGATCCTCTACCTCGGCATCGGCGTGAACCTGAAGATGTTCGGGGCGCTGCTGATGTCCGGGTTCTTCATGCGGCGCGGCTGGTGGGTGAAGGGCCTGCTGCTGATCTACGTGCTGCCGTGGGCGATGCCGGCGCTTCCCTCCTTCATCTCGATCCACTGGATGCTCAACGGCCAGTGGGGCCTGCTCAACAACATCATCTACAACCTGTTCGAGATCGACGGTCCGGGTTGGCTGGAGACGTCGCGCTGGCTCGCGCTCGGCTCGGTCATCGCCTCGCATATCTGGAAATGGATGCCGTTCTGGACCGTGATCCTGCTGGCGGGACGCATGGCGATCCCGCAGGAGCTCTACGAGGCGGCCGAGATGGACGGCGCCACCGGGCTCAAGCGCTTCACCCACGTGACCTTCCCGCTGCTCGCCAACCTCTATCTCGTCTGCACTCTGCTCTCGACCCTGTTCACCCTGGGCGACTTCAACTCGGTCTATTTCGTCTCCGGCGGCGGGCCGGCCCTGTCGACCCACGTGCTGGCGACGCTCGGCATCCGCGACGCCTTCGATGTCGCCCGGCCGGAGCTCGGCGTGGCGGTGGTGATGTCGGCCTTGCCGCTGATGATCCCGCTGGTGATCCTGCTGATGCGCAAGCTCAACACCACAGAGGTGCAGCTGTGAGCGTGGCGCTCGCCGGCGGCCGGCTGTTCAAGCCGCGCCCGAACTACCGGCGACGGCGCAACCTGGGCGAAGCCGCGGCCCTGGCATTCAGCGTCCTGGTGCTGATCTGGACGCTCACGCCGATCTACAACATCGTGGCGGTGTCGCTCGAGCCGCATGGCGACGTCTTCACCAACGACGTCTGGCCGGCCAAGCCGTCGTTGGAAAGCTTCTGGATCGTCGTCACCCAGGGCTACTGGTACCTCGAGTATTTCTGGAGCCAGTTCGCCAACAGCCTGTATATCGGGGTGGCGACCGTGTTCTTCACATTGGCGATAGGCTCGCTGGCGAGCTTCGTGATCGGGCGCATGCGCATCCGCCACGGCTGGATGGTGAGCAACGCGGCGCTCCTGACCTACGTGATCCCGGCGTCGTTCCTCGCCATCCCGTTCTACCGGATCATGGGCTTCTACGGCCTGTCGAATAACCTCTGGTCGGTCATCGCCGCCGAGGTGACCTTCGCCACGCCCTACGCGATCTTCATCTTCCAGCAATACGCGGTGAGCATTCCGATCGAGCTCGACGAGGCGGCGCGCATCGACGGCGCTTCGCCGCTGCAGGTCTATTTCAAGATCTACCTGCCGCTGATGGCGCCGGCGCTGGTCGCGGTCGGCACCTACGCGCTGCTGCTGGCGTGGAACGAATATCTCTACCAGTTCCTGCTGCTGTCCTCGAAGAAGAGCATGACGGTGCCGGTGGCGCTGGCGCAGTTCCTCAACAGCGACGAGGCGCCATGGAATTACATGATGGCGACCGCCATCGTCTACGCGCTGCCGCCGGTCGCGATCTATTACGCCTTCCGCCACCGCATGACCGCCGGCCTCACCATGGGCGGCGTCAAGGGCTGACCGCTCAATCTATTGTAGGATGGGTTGAGCGGAGCGAAACCCATCATTCCTGCGCGTCTGCCGAAGCATGATGGGTTTCGCTCCGCTCAACCCATCCTACGGTCTACCTCCGCACGCCGCCCAGCCCCAGCGCCGCCGCCAGGTAGCGGCGCAGCGCGAAGAACACCGCGATCGGCGGCAGCGCATACATGATGGCGAGCGCCATCATGTAGTTCCACGGCGCCTCGTCGCTGTCCCAGAACTGCTCGATCGCGACCGCCACGGTCCAATTGCGGGTCGAGGACAGCAGCATGTACTGGTAGAGATACTCGCCCCAGGCGAGCAGCAGCGCGTAGGTGCCGACCGCCGCCAGTCCCGGCGCCATCAGCGGCAGGTAGATGTGCCAATAAATCCGGGCCGGCGAGGCGCCGTCGATGCGCGCCGCCTCGTCGAGCTCGGTCGGCAGCAGCCTGGCGTATTGCAGCAGGATCAGCACCGCGAACGGCGTCGCGAACGTGACTTCCGCCGCGATCACCGCCCACAGGCTGTCGGACAGCCCGTAGCTGTACGCCACCCGCACGAACGGGATGGCGAGAAACGACGACGGCAGCACGTAGGTGAAGAGCGCGGCGCTGGTGAGCATGCGCGCCTTGCCGAGCCGCATCCGGCCGACCGCGAAGCTCGCCAGCGAGGCGATCAGCACGGTCAGCACCATCGTAAGCAGGCCGACGTAGAGGCTGTTGCCGAACTGGTTCCAGATGTGCTCGAGGTACCAGTGGCCCTGGGTCCATACCGCGCGGAAGCTGTCGAGCGACGGCTCCGGCGGCCAGATGTCGCCGGAAAACTCATTGTCGCCCTCCTGGTCGAGCGCGATCAGCAGCATGTTGTAGACGGGCGCGAGCGACCAGATCAGCAGCACGACGCCGAGCAGCGCCGCCGCCGCGTCGCCGGCCATCCGCCGCAGGCGCCGGCGCGCCGGGGAGGCGAAGGGCAGGGCGGTCACAGCTGAACCCCCGTGGCCTGCGCCTTGCGCATCAGCACGATCACCAGCGGGATCAGCACCGGCAGGGCGGAGAGCATGGCGGCCGCGCCGAGCTCCGGCTGGGCGAAATCGAGCGCGTAGCGGATGCCGAGCGTCGCCAGCACGTCGGTCGACCGGGCCGGCGCCCCGCCGGAGACGAAATTGACCGTGCTGAAGTCGCCCAGGGTCCAGATGGTCGCGAGCAGGGTGCACACCAGGTAGACGTTGGCCAGCAGCGGGAAGGTGACGTGCACGAACCGGCGGGTGCCGGTGGCGCCGTCCACGGCGGCCGCCTCGTAGATTTCCGGCGGGATCGCCATCCGGCCGGCGATGAAGATTGCGGTCCAGAACGGCATCCATTTCCAGATGCTGGCGACGATGTTGGATGCGAGCGCGAGGCCGCGATTGTTGAACCAGATCGGGCCGTCGATGCCGAAGAGCTCGCGCAGCACGCTGTCGACCAGCCCCTGCTCGCCGATCAGCATCCAGTGGAACGAGAGAAAGGCGGGAACCGCCGGCAGCGCCCACGGCAGCAGGTAGATGACCAGCAGCGGCCGGATCCACCAGCGGCGGCGCAGGAAGAACCCGGACAGCAGCAGGGCGAGGAACATCGTCACGTTCACGCCGATGCCGACGTAGACGAGGGTATTGATGACCGTGCGCGGATAGTGCGGGTCGGCGAGCAGGCGCCCGTACAGCGCCGGTTCCCGGCCCATCCACAGTCCATAGGCGATCGGGTAGACCGCGAAGGCGAGGAACACGGCCGCATAGGGAACCACGAAGGCGAGCGCCCAGGTGAAGTCGGACCCGTGCAGGCGCCAGCGCCATGGCGGCCGCCGCCCGCGGCCGGCGACGGGCCTTCCGGTTGCGAGAACCTGCTGCGTGGCGCTCATGCTAATCTTTCGGAGGTTGGGGGATGGCTCGTCCCTTGTCCTTTTCCGCCACGATGAATTCCAGGAAACGGAGCGGCTCGGTTGTGCTCGGGTTCCAATGCGAGTGAATGGTTCCGGCGGGAACGAATAAGCTGTCGCCGGCCTTGAGCGTTACCGGAAGCTTTCCATCCTCTTGCCAGTTGCCCGTTCCGGACAACACATGGAAGGTGATCGCCGCCGGATGCAGGTGGCGGGGATTGATCCCGCCCGGGGCATATTCCGTTTCGTACACCGCGACTTCCTGGTTTGCCGTATCGGGCAGCACCCTCTTCAGCAGCGGCGCATGGGGTATCACCCCGCGCTTTTCCTGGCCGGTCGCGGGCGGCGCCTGGAGCATGCACACGACCCCGATTGCCGCGATACCGGTCGCGCTGAACAGCGACATCCTGGACATTGCATTCCTCCGAAGCTGACGCGTGACAACACGTGTCGCCGCGTCGTCGGCGCGGCCGGCCATGGACCGGACAGGCAGAGTCTAAGGGAATCGTCGGGCGTTGTCGGCACCCCGAGGGAGCCGACAATGGCGGCGAGCACGGGGCCGGCCGTCATGGCCGCTGGCCGTGCAGCCGATCCCGGGTGCTCGAATGTCCGCTGTAGCAGGCAGCGCGGAGGCGATATGCTCAGGCTGGGTCTTTTCGCCTCGACCCAAGGTGGACCTGCCGGCCTCGTCGCGATCGATGGGCGCAGTGTGAGATTAAGGAGAGGAGCGATGAATCGACGCGTTGCGAGCCTGCTGCTGCTCGGGGCGGCTGTGCTGTGGCCGCTCGGGGCGTCCGCGCAGGACTATCCCACGCGGCCGATCAGGCTCATCGTGCCGTTTCCGGCCGGCGGGCCGTCCGACATGTTCGCGCGTCTCCTCGGCCTGAAGCTCACCGAGAGCCTCGGCCAGCAGGTCGTCATCGAGAACCGGTCCGGCGTCGGCGGGGTGACCGGGGTCGACGCGGTCGCGCGCAGCACGCCCGACGGATACACCATCGGGTTGAGCAGCGCCGGCGCGCTCTCCATCATGCCGTTCATGATGAGCAAGATGCCGTTCGACTGGCGCAACGACCTCGCCCTGCTCACGCTGGTGGCGCGGGTGCCGGAAGTGCTGGTGGTGCATCCCGCGCTCAAGATGGCGACCCTGAAGGACCTGGTCGACCATGCCCGGGCCAATCCGGGCAAGCTCAACTTCGGCACCTCGGGCGCCGGCAGCATCACCCATATGGCGATGGAGCTGTTGAAGACCGAAGCGCATATCGATCTTGTGCACGTGCCCTATCGCGGCGCGGCCCCGGCGGTCACCGACCTGCTGGGCGGCCAGGTTCAGCTGGCGGCGTTCGACGTTCCCGTCCTGCTTCCGCACATCCGCTCCGGCGCGCTCAAGGCGCTCGCCGTGACGTCGCCAACGCGCGCCGCTTCATTGCCCGAGGTGCCGACCACGGCCGAGGCCGGTTTCCCATCGGTGCTATCCGACAACTGGTACGGACTGGTTGCGCCGGCGGCCACCCCGCCCGGCATCCTGAACAGGATCCAGGCCGCTGCGACCGCCGCGCTTCGCGCTGACGACCTGAAGGCCCAATACGCGAAGCAGGACGCCGTGGCGATGCCGACGACACCAGACGAGTTCGCCGCCTTCGTGATGGCCGAGCAGGTCAAGTGGAAAGCGGTCGTCGCCGCCACCGGCGTGAAGTTCGACTGACCGTCCAGCGCCATGCGTCGGCAGTAGAGATGGCTATTCCTGTGCGGGTATTGACCGGGCGCGCCGCCGCGTCCCCAGCCACCAGTACAGCCCTGCCGTTATCAGCCCGGCCAGCGGAAGTATCGCCGTCAATGGATCGGGGCGTAAGAAGAACGCCAGGAAGCTCTCCGTCGGTGGCCCGGAATCGGGGCCGCTGCTCTTCCACTCCATCCACGTCAGCGGTACGAGCACCGCCGCGCCCAGCACCAGTCCCAGCAGGCAGACCTTGAAGCGCGTCAGTGGCCGCCACAAAGAGAGCAGATACAGACAGGGAAGAAAGAGGAATATCGTGGTGCCGTAGGACACGATGCAGCCAGGGACCAGCAGCAACAGAAACGACAGCACCGGCCGGTCCCCTTGCAAGGAACTCAGCAACGCCGCGCTGATCACCGGCAGCGGCAACGGCGCCAGGATCAGTCCGCTCCAGCTGAATCGCATTGCGATTGTTCTCCAGGCTGGTCCGTGGGCAATGGTAAGGCTGTGTCAGTCAAATCCCTAACACCATGCTTGAAAATCGGGGTCGGATCATGCGAGTTGCCCGCTTTTACATGCTCGCCGCAGCCGAACCGCCGATGGGTCCCACATCATGAGCCGCTTCTGGAGTTCGGTCGTCCACGGCCTGTCGCCTTACGTGCCCGGTGAGCAACCGAAGCTGGATGGCATCGTCAAGCTGAATACCAACGAAAATCCTTACGCGCCTTCGCCTCGCGTCCTGGCTGCGATCGCCTCCGCGACGGATCGTCTGCGCCTCTACCCCGATCCGCGCGCTTCCTCTCTGTGCGAGACGATCGCGGCCCGCTACGGTGTTGCGCCCGAGGAGGTGTTTGTCGGGAACGGCTCGGACGAGGTTCTCGCCCATACCTTCCAGGCCCTTCTGCAGCATGATGCACCGCTGCTGTTCCCCGACATCACCTACAGCTTCTACCCGGTGTACTGCGGCTTGTACGGAATCCGTTACGAGGAGGTGCCGCTTGACGCCGCGCTGCGGGTGCAGATTGCCGACTTCCGGCGGCCGTGCAGTGCCATCCTTCTGCCCAATCCGAACGCCCCCACCGGCATTGGGCTTGCGCGCGCGGCGATCGAGGCGCTGGTGGCCGAGCATCCGGACCAGTTGGTGGTCATCGACGAGGCTTACGTCGACTTCGGCGCCGAGAGCGCCGTATCGCTCGTGGCGCGCCACGACAATCTGCTGATCGTCCAGACCCTCTCCAAGTCGCGGGCCCTGGCCGGACTGAGGGTCGGCTTTGCCATTGGCCAACGCCCTCTGATCGAGGCGCTGGAACGGGTGAAGGACAGCTTCAACTCCTACCCGCTTGATTGCCTCGCCATCGCCGGTGCGGTCGCGGCCATCAACGACGATGCATGGTTTCAGCAGACGCGCGAACGCATAATCGCGAGCCGCGAATCGCTGGCCCGCGGCCTCGCTGAGCTGGGCTTCGAGGTTCTACCGTCCGTGGCGAACTTCGTGTTCGCGCGCCATCGCAGCAGCGGCGGCGCCCATCTCGCCGCCCGGCTGCGCGAGCGCGGCATTCTGGTGCGACATTTCCACAAACCCCGAATCGAGGATTTCCTGCGCATCACGGTCGGAACGGAGGATCAATGCAGCCGCTTGATTGCCGTGGCGCGTAGCTTGATCTGATCCGTGCCGGTCCCGGCGCGAAACGAGGAGGCGCAACATGAAGATTGGATTTATCGGCCTGGGCATGATGGGCCGCGGCATGGTCGCCAATCTGCAGAAGGCCGGCTACGCGCTGGTCGTCAACGATTTGACGCGGCAGGCTGCGTCGCATCATCTCGAGAACGGCGCAACTTGGGCGCAAACGCCGCGGGCGGTCGCCGAAGCCTGCGACCTCGTGTTCACCTCACTCCCGACGCCCGCTGATGTCGAGGACGTGGGCCTGGGCGCGCAGGGTCTCGCCGCCGGCTTGCGCGCGGGCGCGGCCTGGTTCGACCTTTCCACCAATGCAGTCGACGTCGTGCGGCGGCTGCACGCGGCCTTCGCCGCCCAGGGTGTGGACTTCCTCGATGCGCCGGTGAGCGGCGGCCCTGCCGGTGCCGCGAGCGGGCGACTTGCGATCTGGGTCGGTGGCGACAAGGCGGTGTTCGACCGCCATAAGGCGGTGCTGGACGCGATGAGCGACCAGGCGCGATACATCGGTCCGATCGGCGCCGGCTCGATCGCGAAGCTCGTGCATAATATGGCCTCGACGGCGATGAACGCGGTGATGGCCGAGGTGCTGAGCATGGGCGTCAAGGCGGGGCTGGAGCCGCTCGCCCTATGGGAAGCGATCCGCACGGGCTCGGCCGGAAGGATGCGCAGCTTCGACAACGTGAGCCGGCGGTTCCTGCAAGGCCGTTTCGACCCGCCCAACTTCCAGCTCCGGCTGATACAAAAGGACGTCCTGCTCGCGCTGCAACTCGCTCGGGAGTCGAGCGTTCCCATGCGGCTGTGCAACCTCGTCGCGCAAGACATCACCGAGGCCATGAACCGCGGGTGGAGCGGGCGCGACAGCCAATCCTTCCTGCTGCTCCAGCAGGAACGCGCCGGCATCCCGCCCATCGCGTTGAGCGAAGAACAGGTCAAGGGCGTCCTGGAGAGGGGCTAAGCTCCCTGACGGGATTCCACTCGATCGCTTCGCGCGCAAACGCGCCGGCCTCGCTGCGCGGTGGGATCTTGCGCGCTTGCCGCTGCGAAAGGCCGCCTATCGTCGCGGCGACTGCAGCGCGGGAAACTAACCGAGAAGAGCCCCCGGCACGGATGCGTGACTGAATGTCCGTCGCATTTCGGCGCTGCACTTTGTGCACCTGTAGGTGACCTCATCGAGTCCGTCGAAAGAGAAAAGCGGTGCGATCATTGTGACCGTCATCTCGCTTTTGCAATGCGGGCACGGCCGCGTTGTTGGAGCTGGGTCATGCATGACGATTTCCTTTCGCCCGACGTCGGTTCGGCGCGACATGCGGAAACCGGGATCGGTTGCGTCAATGCGTTGGAGGATTGGCCCGGTTGCCTTGCGGCGGCGGCTCGATCGCGCGGATCGTGTACCAATCATGCCCCGGAGTCGAGCGGGGCGATTGGGTCCCTATTGACGCACCGGCTGCGCGATCGGCTGCGGGTTATGGCTTTCCCGCTCGACCTCGGGCCCGAGCCGTGCGCGCTTCGCTGCGGGCTGAACCGCAGCGTCCGGTCGACCGGCGCTCGGGTTATGGTGTACGAAGGACGGATAATCCACGTGAAGCCCACAACCGAGAAAGGGATAAGCCATGGCGCCACAGCAACCTGCATCAGCGCGTGACCAGGTCCGCGACGTCGTTCCCGCCCTCATCGATCTCAGCGAACGGGTGCTGTTCGGGGAGGTATGGGAGCGTCCCGGCCTGTCCAAGCGCGACCGCAGCCTGATCACGTGCGCCACCCTGATAGCGCTCGGCCGCGAGAAGCAGCTGGTCGGCCACCTGCAACGCGCGCTCGACAACGGGCTCAAGCAAAGCGAGCTGAGCGAAGTCATTACCCATCTCGCGTTCTACGCGGGCTGGCCGGCGGCGATGACCGCGGCGCTCGTCGCCAAGCAGGTGTTCGAAGGCCGCTAGTCTAGCGACGGCTCGCCAGGGCGCTCGGCGCCATGACGAGCGCGGTCGAGCTGGCGCGGAACCCCGCGTCGGGCGAAGCCGCGCGCGGGACGCGAATAATATAAAACCCCCGGCGGACTGGCCGCCGGGGGTTCCACATTCAGCCGATGCCGGCTGCTTATGGCCAGAAGTTGCGCTGCACGCGGAGTAGGCCGCTGACGACGTTTTCGTCGGACGGAACGTAGAGACCGGCCGCCCGATTGCCGCCGCCACCGAAGTTGAACAGGACGCCCCGCCCAGCCACGGGATCCGGAGCTTCCATGTTCTGGTGGATCTTCGAGTACATCACCTCGATGCCGATATCGAGGTTCTTCACCGGGTTCCACACCGTCCGCGAACCCACCGCCCACACCTCGAAGGCGTAGTTGCAGCCGAGAACCGCGCCGCTCGCGAAGTTCGGCGCCGCGCCGGCAAACGTGCGCACCGGCCCGTTCGGGCTGGAGCACATGATCGCATTGCCGGTCGCACCCGGATCCCACGACGTGACGGACCCGAACACGGAGGTCCGCAACGCCGGCGTCCAGTAGTGCTCGACCGCCGCTTCGATCGACCAGTTGGTCGGCAGGACGATGCCGCTGCCGTTGAGGGCGCCGGCCTGAGCCGGTGAGACCATGTTGGCAAACACGCCGTCGAGTGCCCAGGCGGCCGCGACGTTGCGACCGTCGAAGCGAACGTAGTTGCCGTTCACGCCGTCCTGGCAGAAGCCGACATAGCAGGGCGTGCCCTGGCCATATTCCGCTTCGACCCAGA
>Ga0193751_1001480_pt1 | contig 15066 bp, 10 predicted proteins | sample L1c2metaG_FD_143050 | JGI IMG/M metagenome (GOLD analysis project Ga0193751, IMG submission 143050) | Soil microbial communities from a riparian zone of the East river system, Colorado, United States - L1c2 | ecosystem: Environmental > Terrestrial > Soil > Riparian zone | place: USA: East River... | reverse complement strand
TCCGGTAACGTGCCCGCCTCGCTCAATGGCACGCAATGAACGATCGACGCGACCGGCGCCCCCGGCACGTCGAGCACCCCCGCCAGGAACCGATGGAACGTCGCGTTGACCGGGTAGACACGGCCCTCCCAACGGACGTGCGGGTTGTCGTCGACGACGACGACGCGGATCCCCATGGGCCTACGGCTCCTCGCCCGGCTCGCGCTCCCCGATGACGAGCTCGGCGGCCGTGTCCCCGCCGCGCAGGCCGAACGGGCCCGTCCGCCGCCCGAGCAGCCGGCCACCGATGGCCCGGACCATCGCCCACAGCGCCAGGACATCGGAGCGCCGGATGATGAGCGTTTCGGCGATCCCCCGGCCGGACAGCCGCCGGAACACGGCGAGCGTCAACAGGGCGGTCAGGCCATAGGAGATCGACGACGAGGCCGCCGCGCCGTTGATCCCGTAGCGCGGCACGAGAAGGAGATTCGAGGCCACGTTCAAGGCAAGACCGGTCACGAGGACGAAGGTGCCGATACCAGGCCGGCCTCGACCGACGATGTAGCGGGACAGCACCGCGACGACGCTGTAGGCGACGATCCCCGGCAGGATCAGCCGGAGGGCAACCCCGGCATCGGTGAAGGCCGAGCCGTACACGATGCGGACGAGCCGCGGCCCGAGGGCGAAGGCGGGAATGGCCGTCACGAGCGCCACCGCGATCGTCGTCCGGGTCAGGACGGCCGCGATCCGACCGGCGTCGGCGTCGGGGTCGACCGCCCGGCTGAACATCACGGTGCCGAGGGCGTTCGGGATGTACCAGAGGGTCTCCGCGAGACCGCTGGTCACCGAGTAAACCCCCGTCGCACGAACGCCGTGGAAGATGTTCACGATGAACGAGTCGGCCCGGAACTGGAGGCGCTCGGCAAAGGTCCCGAGCAGGACCCGGCTTCCGAACCGGAGTTCCTCCTCCAGCAGCGGCACCGACGGCCGGAGGCCGGCGACACCGTCCTGCCGGGCCGACCACCAGATCGCGACTGCCGTGAGGACGAGCGTCGCGACATTGATGACGAGCGCGACGTCGAGCGACAGACGGGCGACGACGGCGACCCCCACGATGCCGACGAGGAGCATCAGCCGGCGCAGGACCCGGATCGCCGAATACGGAGCGATTCGACGCCGGCCGAGCAACGCGAACAGGCCGACCGAGAAGAACAGCTCCCCGGGGATCGCGAGGGCGGCATAGGTGAACTGGGCCGCCGACAGGTTCGGGATCAGGGCGACCAGTGGCCCGCGTGGACGGACGTCCGTCGGCAATCCGTACAGCCAGCCCGAGATGATCACGGCGAAGCCACCGACGACGGCACTCCAGATCACCGCGTTCGCGAACCCCGCTCGAGCGGACTCGCGGTCACGTCCCGCCACCACGCCCAGGGCGCTGTCCATCCCCCAGCCGACGACGAGCGCAGCAAGCTGCGAGAACAGCAGGACCAGCGTGAACCGACCCTTCGCGTCGGGCCCGAGCAGGTGGGCGAGGACGATGTCGGTCGAGAAGATCAGGACGGCGAGACCGAATCGCGTGATGATCGTGACGAGCGCGTCCTGCAGCAGGGTCGGCCCGCCGCGCGCCGGGACGGGCGCTGGCGTCATTCCGAGCCGGACGCCATGTGTGGCACGACCCCGGCGAGGTCAGGGTCCGCCAGGGCCGCCGAGAACCAGCGGGCCGTTTCGGCCAGTCCATCATCGAGGGTCACGTTCGCCCGGTAGCCGAGCCGATCGGCGGCCTTGTCGACGCGACTCACGTTGCGTCTGACATCCCCGGCGCGAGCCGCCTCGTGGCTGATCTCGAGTGGCCGCCCGACGGCCACCCCGATCGCGGTGACCAGCTGGTTGATCGTGGTCTCGCGCCCGGTCCCGACCTGGAACAGCTCCCCGGCGACAGCATCATCGGGGGCTTCCAGCGTGGCCACGACGGCCCGGGCGAGGTCCCCGCTGTACACGAAGTCCCGGGTCTGCTCGCCGTCGCCGTGGATCGTCACCGGCTCGTCGCGGAGGGCGGCTCGCAACCAGGCCGCCACGACGCTCTTCTTGTGAAGCGAGTACGGGCCGTAGGCGTTCGAGAACCGCAGGGCGCAGGCGGCGATCCCGTAGGTCGCGGCATAGGCCTGGCAATACGCCTCACCGGCCAGCTTCGAGGCGCCGTACGGCGAGCGGGGATGGGGCAGGTCGCTTTCGTCGGCCGGCGGCTCGTGATCGCCCGCGGCCGCGTTCGACGACGCGAAGACGAACCGGCGGACGCCGGCACGCCTTGCGGCATCGAGGAGCCCGAGCGTCTGGGCGACGTTGACCTCGAACGTCCCGAGCGGATCGGCGACCGAGTCCGGGATGCCCGCCCGGGCCGCGAGCTGGACGATCGCGTCGACGCCGTCGACCGCCCCGGAGACCGCCGCCCGATCGGCGAGGGGCGCACGAATCAGCTCGTGGGGCACGCCGGCGAGATAGGCAATCCGGCCGATCGAGAGGTCGTCGAGAATCCTGACCCGGTCGCCGCGTTCGACGAGCAGCCGGACGAGCGACGAGCCGATGAAGCCGGCGCCGCCGGCGACGAGGACGGTCCGGTTCAGCGCCGCTGTGCCCCGGCCGACGCGGCGACCGCGGCCCTCGGCTCAGGCGCCCAGCGGACGTTCTGGACGAACGCCGCCGGATCGATCCGATCGCGCTGCTCGGCGATTCGCGCCAGCATCGTGTCGATCAGCTCCTCGTCGAGGAGCCGCGGCTGCAGCCCGAGCTCGATGAGCTTTGAGTGCTGGGCGTTGTAGTAGTGCTCCTCGAGCTCCTTGCGCGGGTTGTCCGTGTGCGCGATCGAGACGTCCCAGCCGAGGTGGTTGCCGGCGGCCTTGACCCGCTCGGCGAGCTCGATGACGCTGAACTGCTCGGTGAACTGGTTGAACACCCGGAGCTCGCCGCCGTCGGCGGGATTGGCCGCGGCGAGGCCGACGCACGCGATCGTGTCGCGGATGTTCAGGTAGCCGCGTGTCTGGCCGCCCTTGCCGTAGACCGACAGGGGATAGCCGATGACCGCCTGGACGCAGAACCGGTTGAGGGCCGTCCCGAAGACCTCGTCGTAATGGAAGCTCGTCGCGAGCCGCGGGTCGAGGGCGGACTCGTCTGTCTCGACGCCGTACACGACGCCCTGGTTGAGGTCGGTCGCCCGAAGGCCCCAGATCCGAGTCGCGAAATGGATGTTGTGTGAGTCGTGGACCTTGGACAGGTGGTACATCGATCCCGGCGTCTTGGGGTAGAGGAAGGTGTGCGAGCGCCCATTGTGGTTGACGCTCAGGTAGCCCTCCTCGATGTCGATGTCCGGCGTCCCGTACTCGCCCATCGTCCCGAGCTTGACGAGGTGGGTCTCGGGCGAGCGATCGCGGATCGCGAACAGGACATTGAGATTGCCGACGATGTTGTTCGACTGGGTGTACGTCGCGTGGCGGGCATCGATCATCGAGTACGGGGCTGACGGCTGCTCGCCGTAGTGAACGATCGTGTCGGGCCGGAACCCATCGATCACCGACTCGACGAACGGGTAATCCGTCAGGTCGCCGACGAAGAGCTCGATGTCGTTCTCGGTGACCTCGCGCCAGGCGCGGACCCGGTCATGCAGCGTCGGAACGGGGAATAGCGGCTGGACGCCGAGCTCGAGCTCCCACTGGCGCTTGGCGAAGTTGTCGAGGACGGCGACCCGATGGCCGGCCCGCGAAAACGCCATCGCCGTCGGCCAGCCCAGATAGCCGTCGCCGCCGAGCACGAGGATTCGTTGGCCCACGTCCCTGTTCCCTCCACACAAATCGCTTGTGTCGACCCGGCCAGCCCCCCGTGGTGGGTCGCCGGAGTCTAGCACCGGGGCAGGTCCCGAAGGCCATGGCGGTCGACCCGGGGGTTTCGCCTGATTGACCTCGTGGAGATCGGTCGCGACGTTGTACCCTCCGCCTGATGCTGACCAGACAGTTCCGGATCGAGGGTCTGGGCCACCTCTCGACGCTGATCGCCGACGATTCGGCCGGCGTTGCGGCGGTCGTCGATCCGCGCCGCGACGTCGACATCTACCTCGCCGCAGCCCGCGAGCTCGATGTCCGGATCAGCCACGTCGTCGAAACGCATCTGCACAACGACTACGTGTCGGGCGGCCGGGAATTGGCTTCGCTCACGGGCGCCACGCATGTGATCGGGGCCGGGGCGCGGCTCGCCCACGAGCACCGGCCGCTCCGCGACGGCGCGACCTTCGACGTCGGCGCGCTCCGGTTCACGACCCGCGACACCCCTGGCCACACGCCGGAGCACGTCGCCTACGCGGTGGCCGACACGGGACGAGGGGCCGATCCGGCACTCCTGATGACCGGCGGCTCGCTGCTCGTCGGGGCCGTGGGCCGGACCGACCTCCTCGGCCCGGAGCACGCGACCGCCTATGCCCACGACATGCACCGCTCGCTGCACGACGTGATCCTGGCCCACGACGACCATGTCATCGTCCAGCCGACGCACGGGGCCGGATCGCTGTGCGCGTCGGGGATCGCCTCGACGCCGACGTCGACGATCGGCTACGAGCGCCGCCACAACGCGCTCCTTCGCGTAGACGATGTCGATTCGTTCGCCCACCGCCTGCTCCGCGGCCAGCCGGCGGTCCCGCGCTATTTCGGCCGGATGCGGCCGACGAACCAGGCAGGCCCGGCGCTGCTCGGCGGCCGCGTCCCGGAGGCCCGGCCGATGGCGCTCGATGAGACCCGGGCGGCGCTCGCCGGCGGCGCGCTGCTCCTCGACCTCCGCTCGCCATTCGCCCATGCCGTCGCCCATGCCCCTGGCTCGCTGTCGATCCCGCTCAGCCCGTCGTTCGGGACCTGGCTGGGCTGGGTGGTGGAGCCGGACCGGCCGATCATCCTCATCCTCGACGACCCGGCCGACTGGGACGAGGCGGCCCGCCAGGCGCTCCGGATCGGGGTCGAAGGCAGCCTGGTCGGCCATCTTCGCGGTGGCTTTGCCACGTGGGCCGACGGTGGCGGCCCGCTCGAGGCGAACGGCCGGCTCACGGTCGACGAGCTCGCGGCCCGGCTCGCGACGACCGGGCCATCAGACCAATCGCCGGGCGCCAATCTCGTGATCGACGTTCGGCAGGCCAACGAGTACGCCGTCGGGCACGTTCCCGGGAGCCTTCACCTGACGGCCGGCTCATTGCCGGATCGCCTGGACGAGCTGCCGCGAGACCAGCCGATCGTGACGATCTGCGCATCCGGCATGCGGGCGAGCATCGCCGCCTCGCTCCTCCGATCGGCCGGGTTCGCCGACGTCTCGTGGGTGGCGAGCGGCGTCCCCGCGTGGGAGGCGGCCGGTCACCCGATCGTCCGCGGCGAGCGGCCGGTTGCCGCAAGACCCGCCCGTACGTTCGCCGCGGAGCGCGGTACCTCGGACGGGCAGCGCTCCGACTGAGTCCGTGGGACCGTGGGTCGATGAGCGCGGCCCTGCCCAATTCCCTTCGCCATCAGGCTCGGCGCGCTGCCCTCGGTGGAACGCGGCGCGCCGCTCCCATGACCCGCAGGCGCAGGCCGCTCGCGACCCCGCCCCCGGCGGCGGATCCGGGCCTCTTCGCCCGCCAGCTCGAGGTCCTCCAGGCCGCCTCCGCCCGGCTCAGCCGCGCCGAGGGGACCGAAGCCGTCGGGCGGGCGATCGTCGAAGAGACCGGCCGGATCATCGACTACCACAACGCTCGCGTGTACGTCCTCGAGCCGCCGGATGCCCTCGTTCCGATCGCCTTCGAGGGCCGGGTCGGCGAATACGAAAAGGTCGACTTTGCCCTCCTCCGCACTCAGTTCGGCCACGGGTTCACCGGTTGGGTCGGCGAGCACGGCGAGGCGATCCTCGTGCCCGACGCGAACGCCGACCCGCGCGGCGCGACGATCCCCGGAACCGACGACGTCGACGAGTCGATGCTCGTCGTCCCGATGCGCTACGACGACGTGGTGGTCGGCGTGATCACCCTCTCGAAGCTCGGTCTGAACCAGTTCGACCTCCACGACCTGCGGCTCCTGTCGATCCTCGCGGACCAGGCTGCAACGGCCCTCGAGTCGGCTCGCAACCTGCTTCGCAGCCAGGCGCTCGCGGGCGAGCTGCGGCTCCTTCTGGACGTCAGCAGCCAGCTCGCGGCAAGCCTCGACCCGCACCAGGTCGCAAATGTCCTGGCCGGCCACCTGGCGAGGGTCATGGCCGTCGACGAATGCTGGATCTCGCGCTGGGACCGTGAGGAGCAGCGCGTGGCGAGCCTCGGCCATTTCCCGATCGTGCCGCACGAGGCGCTCGAGCCGTTCTTCGACATCAGCGCCTATCCGCCTACCCGCCAGGTCCTCGAAGACCAGGTCATGGTCAGGATCAACGTCTCCGACCTTGACGCCGACGCGGCGGAGACGAGGCTCCTGACCGCCGCGGGCAACGAGGCCCTGGTCATGCTGCCGCTCGTCGCCAACGGGGAGTCGATCGGGCTGATCGAGCTGATGGCCAGAGGACCGATCGAGCTGGACCCCGACCGCCTGAGCCTTGCCCGGACGATCGCGAATGAGGCCTCCATCGCCCTCGAGAACGCCCGCCTCTACGAGGAGGCCCGGGCGCTCGCCGACCGCGACCCGCTGACCGGCTTCTACAACCACCGCTACCTTCACGAGCGGTTCGGCCAGGAGGCCGTCCGGGCCAGCCGGGCGCGACGGCCGCTCAGCCTGCTGATGCTCGACCTGGACGACTTCAAGCTCGTCAACGACACGTTCGGTCACGTCCTCGGCGACGACGTCCTGCGCTGGACCGCAGACCTGATCCGCCGAACCCTCCGTGGCTCGGACGTCCCGGCCCGCTACGGCGGCGACGAGTTCGCGATCCTGCTGCCGGATTCGGATGTCGAGGAGGCCGCCTTGACGGCCGAGCGACTCGTCCGCGCCTTCGCCGAGACGGCCTTCACGACGAGCTCCCGGCTGGCGGTCCCGATCGAGATCTCGATCGGCGCTGCCACGTTCCCGACAGACGGACGGACCGCCGCGGAGCTGATCGCCATCGCCGATGCAGGCCTGTATCGGATGAAGCGCGCCGTCGCCCGGACCGCCGAGTCGCGAACCGCCTGACGGTCCGGCCGGCCGTCCGGCGAGGTCTCTCCGCCGCCCCGATTGCTCGGCGGGGAGTACGAACGTACCCATCGGCTCGTCCGGATGGACTACGTCGGTCCCTTGCACCGATGCCTACCGGACCCTCATGCTCGATACCGCACGTGACCCAACCCACCGAGCGTCGTCCGGCCGGGGGAGTGGAGGATCCGGGGATCCGCCGCTCGTGGTTGGTGTTCGCTACCACGTTCTTCGCCCTCGGCCTCATCGCCGCTCTCCGCCTGTCGGCTGCCGGGACGCGGGCGATCGACTGGGCCGTCGCGGCCCTGATCGTCGTGGTCGGCTTCGCCGCAGTCCGAAACCGGATTGCCGTCCAGGCCCTCGAGGCGGGCCGGCGCGCTGAGGCCGAGAGCTTCACCCGGATCCTGCAGGGCCTCTCCCGCTCCATCTCGGCGGACGCGATCGTCGCGGCCATCGTCGAGGAGCTCGGGGCGGGAACGGGCGCCGATCATGTGGTGATCGCCCGGCGTCGTCCGGACGCACGCGTGCTCGAGGCGACCCTCGTCAACACCCGGACCGGTGGTGCGACGTCGTCGACGCTGTTCCCGATCACCGATCTCGAGGATCCACCCGATCTGTCGCCCGGCTTCGGGAGACGGAAGCCGGTCGCCGTCCCGATCGAGGTCGGTTCGGCGGCCCATCGCATGGCCCTCATCGACCGGTCCGGCGGCCGTGGCCCGGCGATCGCAGTCGCGACGCCCTCGCCAAGGCGAAGGGGCCGCCGCCAACCCGCGATGGCCATTCCACCGGCCGCTCCGCCGATCGCCGTCGGCCGTGCCGGGCGCGACCGAAACCCCGATCACGATCAGCTCGTTGCCGAACGGATCGCCGATCGGGCCCGGTCGATGTTCGGCCTGCGCCACACGCTCGTTGCGCCGCTGACGACCGACGGCGGGATGATCGGTGCCCTCCTCGTCTCCCGCCGGACCGCCGGCGACTGGCCCGATTCCGCCCAGCGCCTGCTCGCCGGAGCGGCCGTCGAATCCTCCGCCGCGCTGTCGCGGGCGTATTCCCATCGCCAGGCCGAGGCCCGCGCGTCGACCGACGCCCTGACCGGGCTTCCGAACCGGCGCTACTTCGACGAGTTCTGCGCGCTCCTCGCCCGGCGACGACGCGCAGAAGATGCGGTCGGCGTCCTCATGGTCGACATCGACAAGTTCAAGGATCTCAATGATCGCCATGGGCACCAGGTCGGTGACGAGGTCCTGCGGGCCGTAGCCGGCGCGATCGTCGGGGCCGTTCGCGAAGACGACGTTCCGGCCCGCTACGGCGGGGAAGAGTTCGCGGTCCTGCTGCGCAACCCGACCCGCGCGGTCGCGGTGGAGGTCGGCGAACGCGTTCGGGAGGCCGTCGGAGCGCTGGACCTGAGCCGATGGGGAGTCTCGGCGGCCAGCGTCTCGGTCGGCGCCGCGGTCGCCGACGACCCGGACGCCCCGATCGAGGCGGTCATCCGGCAGGCGGATGACGCGCTGTACGAGGCAAAGCGCGGCGGTCGGGACCGGGTGGTCGCCGCGGCGTAGCGCGCTACCATCGGTCGATGCCCGCCGAGCGCCCGACCGTCGACGCCGACGCACCCATCGGCCCCATCCCGGACATCGCCCACGCAGACCTCCATGCCGACGAGGTGGCCGATCTCGCCGACGACCTCACGAACGGCGACCTTGCCCGAGTCTTCCACGAGATCGGCGACATCCTCGAGGTCAAGGGCGAGCTGGTCTTCAAGACCGTCGCCTATCACCGGGCCGCCGACGCGATCGGGCGCAGCCCGACCGATCTCGTCGCCGCCTATCGCGCCGGCGACCCGCCGAAGGTCCCCGGCGTCGGCCAGGCGATCAGCGACAAGATTGCCGAGCTCGTCACCACCGGCCAGATGCGCTTCCTCGACAAGCTCCGGGCCGAGGTACCGGCAAGCCTCGTCGAGCTGCTCCAGATCCCGGGCCTCGGGCCGAAGACGGTCCGCCAGCTGCACGAGGAGCTGGGCATCTCGACGCTCGACGAGCTCCGCCAGGCCGCGGAATCGGGGTCGATCCGCGGCGTCCGCGGCCTGTCCGAACGGACCGAGCAGCTGATCCTCGAGGGCATGGCCCGTCTCGAGACACAGCCGCGTCGATTGCTGCTCCACCAGGCCGAGGCACATGTCGCGACGCTCGTCGAGATCCTCGGCGCGGTCCCCGGCGTGCGATCGATCGAGCCGGCCGGATCCTACCGCCGCCGACAGGAGACGATCGGCGACCTCGACCTGCTCGCGGAGACGACCGATCCGGCCGCCCTGATGAAGCGCTTCACGGGTCTCGGGACGGTCGATACGGTCGTCGCCCGAGGCGGTCACAAGTCGGCGATCCGACTGCTTCGCGGCCCCCAGGTCGACCTGATGGTGATGCCGCCCGACACGGCTGGCGCCTACCGGATCCACTTCACGGGCTCCAAGGAGCACAACGTCCGCCTGAGAGCACGCGCCCGCGATCGCGGCTGGAGCCTGTCGGAGTACGGCTTCCTGCGGATCGGCGACGACGGCGAGCCGCTGACCGGTGCGGCGGCGGAGCTCCGGACCTTCGCCACCGAGGACGAGGCGTATGCCTTTCTCGACCTGCCCTTCATCGAGCCGGAGCTGCGCGAGGACGAGGGCGAGATCGAGGCGGCGATCGCGGGGACGCTGCCGGTCCTCGTCACGAAGCCGGACCTCCGGGGCGATTGCCACAGCCACTCGGACTGGAGCGATGGGACCCATCCGATCGAGCGCATGGCCGAGGCGGCGCGTCGTCGCGGCTACGCCTACCAGGTCCTGACCGACCATTCCCAGTCACTGGCAATCGCCCGTGGCCTGACCCCGGACCGTGTCGAGGAGGAACGCGCGATCATCGCCGCCCTCAACGCCCGCTTCGAGCAGGAGGAGCGGGACGGAACGGCCCCGCCCGAGACGCCGGCGGAGGGGTTTCGGCTCCTCCATGGTTGCGAGCTCGAGGTCCGGGCCGACGGCGTCCTCGACTACGACGATGCGCTTCTCGCGCGCTTCGACGTGGTGGTCGCTTCGGTCCATGTCTCGCGCCGCCAGCCGCGAGCCGAGCTGACCCGGCGGACGCTCAACGCGATCCGCAGCCCGCACGTCGACATCATTGCCCACCCCGCCGGACGGATGATCCAGACGCGCGACGATCTCGACCTCGACTGGGAGACGATCTACGCCGAGGCCGCCCGAACGGGGACCGCCCTCGAGGTCAATGGGTCGCCTCACCGTCTCGACCTGTCGGCCGAGCGGGCGCGTCGGGCGGTCGCTGCGGGTTGCGTCCTGACCATCGACTCCGACGCTCACAACACGGGCGAGCTCGACGATGTCCGCTGGGGCGTGTCCCAGGCCCGGCGCGGCTGGGTCACCGCCGCGAACGTCCTCAACACGCGATCACGGGCCGACCTCCTTGCCTGGGTAGCCGCGAAGCCGGATCGCCTGGCCGGCTGACCGCGTACCATCGGGCCGATGACGCCGTCAGCACCCCTTGAGCGTCGGATCGAGCCCGCCGGTCTTGCCCGACGGGCCGATCTTGGCCGGCAGGCCGTCGGCCGCCTGCGGTCGGGCGGCGAGACGCCGCGGCGGCGCGATCTCGAGATCGTCGCGACGACCGTCGTCGGGATGGCCGCGATGCTCTCGGGCCCGTTGGTCTGGGTTGCCGGCGGCCTCCTCCTCGCGGCGATGATCTTCGGGACGCTCCAGGTGCTCGCCGCGACCGAAGATGATCGGTTCGCCGGCGGTCGCGGCGTTCCCGTCGAATCCTTGATCCTGCCGGCCGTCGCCGCCATCGGCTGCCTCGGCGCGATCCGGCTCGTCCCGCTTGGGCTCGCCGTCATCCCGGCGCTGGCGGCGACCGCGTTCCTGATCGACCGCACCCTGGCCCTCGAGACGCAGCTCGTCACGGCCGAGCAGGTCCCGACGGCCGACGACCGGTCGCAGGCGCTCGTGACGATGCTGGTCGTCGCGTTCGTCGCGTTCGTCGGTGTTGCAGCGGTCGTGCCCGGTGGCATCGCCGGATACGGTCCGGCGGGGGCACCGGTCGTGCCACTCCCGCTCGGCAACCTCCTGCTCCTTGGGCTGGCCGACGCGTTCATCGCCGGGTTGCTCGGCTATCGCGCGGCCGCGCTGCGGGCGACGAGCCTGCGCGAGGCGCTGTGGTCGGCCCTGACCTACGGCGTCGCGATCGCGATCGGGGCCGCTGCGATCCGGGCGATGGGGATCCCCCGGCTGATCGGGCCGGCGCTCCTGATGTTCCTGTTCTACCTGTGGGACGTGCTCCACGGGGCGACGCCCGCCCGTCGTCGAGACCCACGCTGGATCTGGGAGACCGCACTCCTCGCGGGACTCGGGGCGATCGTCGCCCTATGGAATCTGCGGCTGGTGGGCTAGGGCCGGCGACCCACGCCGATCAGGTCGGGCGGCGCAGAAGCCAGTCGAGGAGCCGCCGACGTCGCGATCGGGTCACCTGGACGTCGTGCGTTCCGCCATACAGCTCGGATCGTTCGAGGTCACGGAGCTCGGCCGTATCGAGCACTGCGCGCTCGGCGCTGGCCTCGTGCTCCCGGGCGGCCGCCTCCTGGCCGGAGCTGAGCGCCTTGCGAGTGGCCTCGCCCCAGATGCCGGGGGGTCCACCGAGTCCCATCCAGGCAGCGTGGACGGTCCAACAGGGCGCGTCAAGGGGCACGACCCGGCCGGCTCCGTGTTTGACGAACCGGGTCTACGATGCTACAAAGCCATGCCCCCGAATCGGGATCGAGCCCCGGCTGCGGCCGTCCCCGGCGGGCCTCCAGCGCAGCGGCCGATAGTCCGTCAGCGCATCGAAAGGACATTCGCCTCGTGACCTTTTCCGACCTCGAGAACCAGCCAGCGACCGCCGTCAACCAGACACGCCTGAAGCGGCAGCTGGTCGACCAGGCGATCGCCCAGGCGACGGCGGCCCAGTGGGCCGAGAGCGCCGAGACGAACCGGCGGATCCTCGAGCTCGGTCCTGACGCCGAGGCGGAGAATCGCCTCGCGAAGTCGCTGTGGGAGCTCGGGGAGCTCGGTGCCGCCCGGGAGCATTACCAGACCGCGCTCGCTCTCGATCCGACGAACCGCATCGCCGAGCGGAACATCGACCGCCTTCGGGTGCTGCTCGTCGAGGCCGGCGAGAAGACGGTCCCGGCCCAGGAGGGCAGCAAGGCCCCGGTGTCGATCTTCGTCGAGGAGACGGGCAAGACCGGCTTCGCCTTCCTGACCGACCTGCCCCATCCGCGCAAGCTCGCTCAGGTGAACCCGGGAGATGCGGTCGAGCTGACGCCCGAGGGCGGTCGCCTGATCGCAACGAGCAACGGGATGCGGATCGGAGTCGTCGAGCCGCGGGTGGCCGCCCGCCTCCTGAAGCTCATTGCCGACGGCAACAAGTACGCGGCCGGCGTCACGTCGCTCGGCGACAAGGACGTCCGGATCATCATTCGGGAGATCTACCAGGACCCGCGCAACTACGGCAAGGTCAGCTTCCCGACCGCCGCCAAGTCGACCGACCTCCGGCCCTACACGAAGGGCACGCTCGTCCGCGAGGAAATGGAGCTCGAGGACGACCTCGAGGACGACGAGGAGGACGAGGAGATCGAGGACCTCGACCGGGTGCTCCCACCTGAATCGACGACTGACGAAGCTTTCGAAGAAGAACTCGACGAAGCGGACGAGGCCTGATCGCGCGCGATCGTAGGTTCAGCTTCGTCACGTGACCGCGTCCGTCGCACGCAACTGCGTTCGTCGCGCTGGAGCGATCAGGGCAAGGCGAGCCCGAGGACCGGAGCGAGCGCACTTGAACGTGCGTGAGCGAGGACCGCAGGGCTCAACGCAGCGCTGGTTGTTCCAGCGCGACAGCCCCGGACGCAGGTAGGCTTTCGAGATGGCGGGTCGTGCGTCCCTCGTCCGGGCAGAGCCTGGCTACTCGCTGCCGTTCTTCGATCGGCTGGCCCCACCGCCTCCACCGGGGCTCGTCGCGGCCCGGGTCGAGGCGCACACGGGTCCCGGGGACATCGTCCTCGACCTGGCGGGTCGGGGCGGCTGGGTCGCCCGGGCCGCGGTCGATCGGCAGCGACGAGCCGTCAGCCTCGAGACGACGCCGCTCACGCGGCTCCTCGCCGAGCTGGTCCTTCGTCCGCCGGATCTCCGCCATCTCGACGCCGCATTCCAGGCGATGGGCGCCTCGCCCCGTGGCCAGACCAGCCTGAAGGTGGCGGTCGGTGAGCCGTTCGTCACCCGTTGTGCGACCTGCGGGCGATCACTGCCCCTCGACGAGGTCGTATGGGGCGGGGCAAACGACGGAACCGGCGACGATGAATCCGACTCGGCCGACACGCCCGCCGAGGAATCGTCGGTCTCGGGCCGGAAGTTCTATGCCTGTCCGATCTGTCGCGGCGTTCGCGGTGGAGAGCAGCGCAGCGCGGACATCGACGATGCGGACCGCGATCGGGCCCGCAGGGTCCCCGAGGACTTCGCCGCCGTCCGCGCCCGACTCCGGGACCGGTTCCCGGTCGTCGAGGGCGGGACCGGTCTTGTCGACAGTCTGCTCGATCTCCACACGCCGCGCCAGCTCATCGGTCTCGAAGCGATCCTGGAACGGATCGAGGGCGATCTCCGGGCAGCACCGGTCGAGGCTGCCCTCCGCCTCGGCTTCCTGCAGGCACTCCTCCCCGCCAGCCGACTCAATGGCTATCCCGGCCGGATCGGCACGCTCCGCATCCAGGCCGGTCGGGTCCGTCCACCCGGCAGCGGCCAGTGGCGCGAGCGCAACCCATGGCTCGCCTTCGAGGATGGGATCCGGACGGTCCGCGGCTTCATCCAGCGTCTCGAAAGCGGTCCCGGCGGCGCCGTCCAGGCGCGTCTCGGCGAGGACCTGCGGAGCCTGACCGAAGGCAGCGCGACGGCCGTCGTCCGGGTTGCGGGCCCGTCGACGACCCGGGCGATTGGTGAGGAGGCGGCTCTCGGTCGCGGTTGGGAGAGCGGCCCGGCCGTCCGCCGCCGCGTGAGGCTCGTCCTCGGGCAGCCGCCCGTGCGGCCGAACCAGGAACGCCTGTCACTGACCTACTGGGCGACGGCCTGGACGATCGGGCGCGAGGCCGCCTCGGCGCTCCCGCTCGCCGCCCTGTCGGGTGCCGCGATCCGGGCTCCCTGGGGCTGGCAGGCCGCGGCCCTTGCCCGCTCGCTCGCATCGGTCGAGCCGTCGGTTTCGCGGGACGGCCGGGTCATCTACCTCGTCGACGGCGGCGCGGAGGCGCTCGTCACGGCAGCGCTGGGTGGCGTCGGCGCGGGTTTCCGGCTGCTCGCCGCGCGCCTCGGCGAAGGCGACGACGAGGCATTCGGGACCGTCGAGCTCGTGCCCCCGGGCGCCGTTCTTCCGCCGGGCCCGCGGACCCGGGCCAACGTCGGTCTTGATCCGACGCCCGGCGGGCAGGGGGATCCGGACATCGTCCCCGGAGCCGGCCTGTTCACCGCGCCCGAGCGATTCGACCGCCGGCCCTTCACCGTGTCCGACGTCAATCGGACGATCGTCGACGTCGCCGTCGAGAGCCTCAAGGCTCGGGGCGAGCCGGCGACCCAGGAGCGGCTGCTCGGCGAGATCCTCGTCGGCCTGGACCGCGCCGGCCAGCTCCGTCGTCTCGTGGCCGACCGTGGCCTGACGACGATGCCCGGGCGCGACGCCGACGATGCCGGCGACGCCGCCGAGAACGCCCGGTCCAGCGATCGCCGCGAGACGCCCGATCGCCGCGGGACCCGCGAACCAGGCGGCGTTCGGGATCAACCGTCCGCTCACGACCAGCGAATGGCCCACCAGGCCGATCGACCCGGCACGCCGGGCGGCGCCGACGGCGCCCCGTCGGGAGCACCCGGGTACGGCGTCGGATC
>Ga0193751_1001479_pt1 | contig 15071 bp, 13 predicted proteins | sample L1c2metaG_FD_143050 | JGI IMG/M metagenome (GOLD analysis project Ga0193751, IMG submission 143050) | Soil microbial communities from a riparian zone of the East river system, Colorado, United States - L1c2 | ecosystem: Environmental > Terrestrial > Soil > Riparian zone | place: USA: East River... | reverse complement strand
TAAAGTAATATACTGTGTAATATCCGTATAGTAAACATCAAAAATGGAGCCGAAACCACCTAAATTCGGAGTCTCCGAGTCAGCTTTCCCGGCCCAAATAAAAACCCTCTCCACACATCTGAGAGAGTTTGCGAACTAAAAATGGCTTAACTCCGCAGGAAATTCGCCACCAATTTCTTCCCCTCGTCCGTCAGCACGCTCTCGGGATGGAACTGCACGCCCTCAACCGGGAAATTCCTATGTCGCAGGCCCATGATGACGCGGGTTCCGTCTTTGTCCGAAGTCCATGCGCTGACTTCCAAATCGCCTGGCAGATCCTTCTCGGCGACGATCAGCGAGTGGTAGCGGGTCGCGGTCATCGGCGAGGACAAGCCGCGAAAGATGGTCTTGCCATCGTGCTCAACTTGACTCGTTTTGCCGTGCATCAGGTTCTTCGCGCGCACCACCTGGCCTCCGAAGGCTGCGCCGATCGCCTGGTGTCCGAGGCAGACTCCGAGCAACGGCACATTTCCCTTGCCCTTGCCCGCGAAATGGCGGATCAGTTCAATACTGATGCCCGCTTCCTGCGGAGTGCAGGGTCCGGGAGAAAGCACGATGCGTTCGGGGTGCATCGCCTCGATCTCTCCGACGGTCACTTCGTTGTTGCGGCGAACCTCTACCTGGGCGCCCAGTTCGCCAAGGTACTGGACGAGGTTGTAAGTGAACGAATCGTAGTTATCGAGGACGAAGACCACAAGTTTATTGTAGCTCCAGGAGCCAGGTTTCAGAGTTTCAAGGCTTCAATGAAAAAGCAAAAGCTGCGCGACCCGAAGGGCGGCGAAACTATGAAAGCATGAAACTTTGAAACCTTTGGTAGTGGGCTACTTTGATTTTGAGACGGCTGGCGAGGGCGGAGAGGGGCGTAAATGAAAGGCGGGCAGCGGGTCCAGTCTTGATAGAGATTAGGCTCTTTGGTACAAACGTTTGATGTCCTTGCGTGGGATGACGGCTTGCGGGTGCACTGTCCTGACGTGTTCGACGAACTCATTTATTGGTTTTCGTGGACCAAGCGGCGATGTATGGAACTGCTCCTTGCAGATGGAGCACCGTAACACGCTGATGTCCTCAGCGGGAACTCGCTCTAGGAAAGCCTCGATTGCCATCTACGACCATTCTGCCATAGGCCGCGACTGTTTCGCCACTTGATCTCAAATGAAAGTAGCCCACTACCAAACCTTGCTTCTACTTGACAGGCGCGCCGCCAATTGCCATGCTTACAGGCAATTTCTGGCAAGTCTTTGAAACTCTGAAACCTTGCCTTTGGAGCGGTTCGATGGCCGAGACGCAGCAGGACCAGAAGGACCAGGACCAGGATAATAATAAGCGGGCCACGCGTCGCTTCTCGCTTCGCCTGCCGGTAAGCGTCCGCTATGGCGAAAATGAGCAGGAACATGAGGCGCAGACTCGCGACGTCAGCGCGCGCGGAATCTGCTTCTATGTCGATTCCGCCATCCAGGCCGGGTCCGCGATTGACTTCACGCTGACCCTCCCGCCCGAGATCACGCTGACGGAAAGCATCCGCGTGCGCTGCAAGGGCCGTGTAGTCCGCGTCGAAGGCGGCAGTCCCTCCACCAAGTTGGCGGTGGCAGCCGTGATCGATTAGTATTATTTCCTGGGCGACGTGTAATACCGCGCGGGCTTTCTCTCAGGGCTGCTTTTTCATCTGTCTTTATTTCATGCGCTTTTTTTCCAGAAGCCCCGAGTGGTATGGTCGAGTGCTTAGGTGAAAGACTTCCCGCCGAATTTTGCGTTCCTGCAACCGTGGTCTCGCGGCCGTCTGCGCGGGGATTTGTGCGCGGTTCTTGCGGTGGGAATTCTCGTCCTCGGAGCACCGTGGCTTCATTCCCAGACGCCGGTCAAAACTGGAGCTAAGCCTGGCTCCAAGTCTGCCGCTGTTCCTGCTAGTAAGATTGCGGCGATCAAGAGCTTCCGGATCGTCCAGGAGAAGGATGGCCCAGCAGTTGAAATTCTTTCGACGAAGCCGTTGGTACCTTCGATCCAGGCGATCAGCGACCCTGATCGGTTGGTGATCGATTTACCAAACGCGCGCCTGGACACGCAGCAGAAGCGGATCAGCGTACAAGCCGACCAGATCAGCGCGATACGCGCCGACCAGTTCCAACAGAATCCGCCGGTAGCGCGCGTGGTCGTGGACCTGCTCGCGCCGCGCGCCTACACCTGGGATGCCGCAGGAAACCGCCTGGTCGTGCATCTCGGCAAGAATCCCAACCAGGCAAGCAGTTCGCCGTTTCAGCAACCGACGGTCGTTAGCCTGACGCCCGCGCCGCAACCGGTCGTGGCAGCGGTGCGAGCGGCTGGCCCGCTGGTCCTGGCCGGCAGTAACAATGACAATAACAATGACGCGGGTTCCGCGATTACGGCCGGACCCGATACCGCCGTTCTTCGCCTGTCCAGCGGCGGCGAGGTGCATGTTTGTCCGGGAACGACCGTGTCCGTTACTCCGTCGCAGAACCGCCACAACCTGATGCTCAGCATGAACACGGGTGCGCTCGAAGCGCACTTCGCGCTCGACGCCTCTTCCGATTCCGTGATGACACCGGACTTCCGCATCCTTCTCGTGGGCCCGGGAGAATTTCACTATGCCATCAGTGCGGACAGTCAGGGCAATACCTGCGTGCGCGCGCTGCCCGGCAACACAGCGTCGGCGATTGTCAGCGAACTGCTCGGTGATCGCACGTACCAGGTCAAGGCGACCGACCAACTCATGTTTCGTTCCGGGCAGCTCGATCGTGTGGATATGGCAGTGCCGTTGGAATGCGGATGTCCGCCGCCGCGGGATGCTCCGCTGCGGGCGACCAGCGATCTGCCCATGCAGAGCCAAGCGCCGCCCGTAAACGCGAGCCCAGCGCCGGTTTCGGAGACGGCTCAGGCGGAAAGCGCGCCCGCAACTAGTTTGCCGGCTACTGGAGTACCGGCCGCGGCCGCTCCGCTTGACGCCTCCGTCGCGCCGAATGAACTTCACGTGCAGGTAGAAGCGCCGTTCGTTTTCCATGCGACCGGCCCTCCGCCTGCTCCGGTTGAGGACGTGCGTGCGCTGCCTCTGGATTCGCGTCCAGGAGCAACACCGCCATTGGCCGCTCCGCTTCCTCCATCTGGGCGCGAAAATCAGAAGGCCGCTGGCACTGAAACTGCATCGGCGAATCACGCGCCGGCGCGCGGCTTCTTCAAAAGACTCGGCGGATTTTTTGCCGCCCTGTTTCGATGACGTGGCCGCGCCGGGAGACGCGGCTAGCCGCGTCTCTACCCGAATTAGACTGCAGCCTCGGATTGAACTGGAGCCGCCGTGTGCTCCGCGCATTGTTCCAGGATTACGGGTACTTCAAACAGCGCTCGATTGGAATACTCGTTGACCTTCCGACGGAATTCATCGAAAGTCGCGCTCTGGAGTAAGCGTTGAACGGCGGGCGCAATTTCCTTGAAGCTGGGAACGACGATCCCGTAACCTTTGTCCGCCACCCATTCCGCGTTGTAGCGCTCCTGCGGCAGCGTCTTGGAATTGCATTCCACGATGACAGGCAAGTGGAACTGTAACGCCTCGCTTATCGAGCCCGGACCTGGTTTCCCGATAAAAAAGTCGGCTAAAGCCATGTAGTATTCGACATTCTGCGCGAATTCGACGACAGCAATTGGTTTTCTGGTCGGCAAGCCTTTGAGTTGGGTGGCAAGCTTCTCGTTATGCCCGCAAATCAGGATTAGTTGAACACCGCTGCCTGCTTCGTTGAGTCTCTTCGTGATGTCGACCATCACCTGGGAACCATGGCCTCCGAACAGAACGATGCCAGTTGGACAATCGGGTTCAAGCCCGAGCCGCTTCCTTTCAGCGACGCGATCGACACTGGTCTTCTCGTAGAACTTTGGCTTCAGGATCATTCCAGATGTTTGGAAGATATGGTCGGCGGGATGGCCGACGGTTAAGGCTTGTTGGCGGGCGCGCTCAGTTCCGACGATGATGTATTCCGATTCAGGCTCGATCCAGAAGTGTGGCGGGTAATCCGCCAAATCTGTTATCAGAGTGACAAAAGGCGTTCGTGTGTCGGGCGTTTTTGTGTCACCGGCGCGAAGGCTGTCCGCGATGGCGCGATTGAAGTGCGGAATTACGGAGAGCACCAAGTCCGCGGGATGTTGCGTCCAGTAAGCTCGGAGCGCCTTCACTATTGGAGCATGGTAGAGACGTATCGTTCCCTGAAGGGCAACCAGGAGTTGCGGGGTAAAGCGGGTCCAGCCTTTGCGCAGAATCAAGTTGTAGGTGTCCTGAATGCGCAGGCCCGTGGCGCGACGAACCATGTCGAGGGGATCGAGCAATTCCTGAATGTCGAGCAGGCTGACTTCCCAGGGATGTTCTTGCCCGGCCAGAGTGGCTTTGAGGGCTTCCGCTGCGCTTTGATGTCCTCCGCCGGCGTGATGGAAAACGATGGTTAGTTTGCGCAAGATTTATCGTGCCTCGTTTGTGGCAAACGAATTTTCTCAGGTTTCAAAGACCATCCGGTCGCTGGAACCCGCGTCAGGTGGCCACACCCTCGTATTCGCCGTCTTCGACAAATCCCGCCTCGTCGCTGAATTCGGCACCATCAGCGAGGCTTTGTTCTCCGGCGGGATGGAGATCGTCAGGTCGCTCAACATATTCATGGATCTGCACTCCGTCCTCACCCACTGTGATATAGGTAGGATGCGCGTCAATCCAGCTTCCGCAATTGTAATAGTCGATCCCGTCCTCACGCTTATGCATGGCGGCGTGGGTGTGGCCGCAGAAAATACGTTCTGCCGGGCTATGACGGGCATGGGCAAGCGCGCCGTCGGCGACCTTCTCCGACAAGCGCAGCCAGCGTGTGCCCAGCCGGTCGAGAAAACGAGTCAGGGTTTTGTTTTTTGAATCCCACTTCTGCAGTTGCAAATAGAGCAGCGTCCCGACCAGGTAGCTGACGCGGACGTTGCTCACCACGAAGCCGTCGAACTGGTGACCATGGACGGCGATGTGGCGCAGTCCCTGATATTCCCATTGATATTCCTGGTACACGCGGACGCCCACCAAGTGGGACATAATTTCGGTCAGGCCGTGGTCGTGATTTCCTTCGACCCAGACCACTTCGACTTTACGCTTGGGATTGGAAAGCTTGCGAATGAAGCCGAGAAATTTCCAGTGCTCTTTTTTCAGGCGTCCAAAATTGAGGTCGGCAAAGATATCGCCCAGCAGAATGAGGCGGCGATATTGGTTTTCCCGCAGCACGTGCAACGCCTCGCGCGCCCGGCTCATGTCCGCGCCGAGGTGCAGATCCGAAAGGATCAGCGTGTCATAGCTCTGCGCGTCATGGATCTGCGGGGCCACGCCTCAATTGTTGCCCAGAAGTGTTACGAGTTGATGAATTGGGAAACAGTTGAGGCGCCAGGGGTAATCTCTGAGTAACCTACCCACAACAGGGGCTGACTGGCGCAGATGGCTTGCCCCAGGCTGTTCTTCGTCTCAATCGTAGTCTCAATTCGCAGCGCGCTCAGTGAGCCGGAGGAACGTATTCGGCTGGACGCGCGGATCCCTCACCGAAGAAAAACTGCTCCATCTGCTTCACGATGACTTCCTGATCCTGCTTGCGCGCCGGGTTCAGGCGATATTCGTTCAGCAACATCTTGCAATGTTCCATCCACTGGCCCCACGCCTGTTGCGAGACCTGTTCGTAGATCTTTTTTCCCAAGTCGCTGTCGAAGGGAGGCTCAGGGAGCCCGGGCAATTCCTGTTTCAATTTGGCACAGAAGACTTTGTGATCTGACATAGATTTCTTCTGAAATTATCGCACAGGCACCGCGTCCCGCTGGCTTCTGGAGGGAAGGTTCCGCCATGCTGGTGAAATTTCGCGTGCACTCGCCCAGGGCACACGAAGCACGTACCTCACCAAAATCGCTCGGCGCAGTGAGATTTCTATTGACAAATTACATACGAATGGCAATATCTTGTGGTAGGACAGCTGCTCATACTACAAATTGAGTAGCCCGGGCATCAAGGCGCCCTGTCGAGAACCTTGGGAGAACAAATCGTTCAAACGGAGGAAATACTTCATGGCAACCAAGAAGAAAGCCGCCAAGAAAAAGAAACACTAAGCGGACGGATGTTCGTTCAGAAATCCCCCAAAGCCTCTCCAGGGAAGCACCTCTTGAGAGGCTTTTCCATTCCCCTCAACTGAGCGCGCGTCATCGGAGAGTAGAGGGTCAAAACGCCCTTGCGGTGACCCATCCGTACTTTTGGGGATTGTCGCGCGGCGCGGCGCGTGCTAAAAACGCGTATACAGGGAGTACGGAAACGGCCTCCATGAGCCTCCGAATATGAGCCTCCGCAAGAAAGCGCCCAAGAAAGCGGCCCGCAACGTCGAAATCATTATTCCGGACAAGCTCTATTTCCGCATCGGCGAAGTCGCCGGCTTGTGCCGTCTCCCGGCCTACGTACTTCGGTTCTGGGAAACCGAATTTCCGCAGCTCAAGCCAGTTAAAAGCAGCACCGGGCAGCGCATGTACCGCAAGCGCGATGTGGAGTCGGTGGTGCGAATCAAGAAGCTGCTTTATGAAGACGGGTTCACCATCGCAGGTGCGCGTGTGCAACTGCGGGAGGAGACCAAGTCCGAGCGGAACCAAAGCGCGCTTCCGTTTCCGATGAAGCCTGCCGTCAGTGTGGCGCACTTACGGCATGAACTGCAGCAGATCCTGCACATTCTTTCCGCACGCCACTAGGAGTGAAAGTCTCGCCGTAGTGATGCACAAGCCAGAGCTAGAATAGAATTGTCATCCCGAGCGGAGCGAGGGATCTGCATTTTGCGGCGAACTGCAGATCCCTCGCTCCGCTCGGGATGACAAAATCTGGGCGAATTTGGCTTTATGCCGATTCCCGCAGCGGCTCGGCTTCGACCAGCGGCGCGTCGACCAGATGCTCGCTCAGGAACCAGCTCTGCAGTTCGCTGGGACGAAGCACGTCACTCACCACCAGGTCGTTTGTGCCGGCGTCTTCCAACTTGGTGGCACGCTCCGCGAGTTCACGACAGTGGGTGATGATGATTTCATGTGCGTCCAGCAGGCGGGACAGTTGCACCGGAACCTCTTCGCGGCCCTTGGGCGGACGTGGAATACGGGTCAACTCGGCGACGTCGGCCGCCATCGCGACACTGATTCCGCCCAGAAGCTGGATTCGTTCCGCGATCGCGTCGACGATCTCGCTCTGTTCTTCGTAGTGCTTATCGAACAGAAGATGGAGTTGGTAGAAAGTCGCTCCGGACACCTGCCAATGGGACTTCTTGTAGAGGTCCCGAAGAGTCATGGTGTCGGCTAACAGTTGGTTGAGTTGCTCGGTCATTTCCAGCCGCACTGGCTCGATCAGTTGCAACGGCATCACACTGGTCACGGTGCCAAATGCCTGGAGCTCGCGGGCTGTCTGGTGGTAGTGGGGCTGCGCTGAAGCTTTGCGCGAATTGCTGGAGCTTGGTCTCTTAGTCATCAAGTTCTCCTGAAACTTCGAATTTAGAGTAAGCCATTGAAGAGGATGAAATTACCAAAACAGAGTCTTCTGCTTCCGGTCCTGTTTGCAGGTTCAAGCCTTTTTGGATGCGAACCTCCGTAAATCGGTTACAAGCTTCCCCAAATGTCTGCCCATCAGTTGGGGATAGCATCTACCCTGCACGCTCAGTCCGCAGCGCTGCGCCGGACGCTGTGCACCTCAGTGAGAAAATCGACTCGAGGCGAGCCTTTGACACCCGCGCTCGCCATCCTGGTTTTGAGTTCGTCCGAGGCGATGAATGCGCGCGCCTTTTCCAGACTTTCCCATTCGAAGAGCAGGGTGAGGTCGTTGACGTTTTCAGCGCTGTGGAAGATGCGGCAACTGCGCTCGCCATTCTTGCGCCTCCAGTCGAAGCCGGAATCGAACGCCGCCTTCCAGGACGTATAGTCGGCGACTTCGTGATGGACGAGAAGGTTGATCATGATGGCGGGCCGCCCGTGCCACCGGACACCCGGCAGTAACTAAATTGGTCGGGACGGCGAGATTTGAACTCGCGACCCCTTGCACCCCAAGCAAGTGCGCTACCAGGCTGCGCTACGTCCCGATGGAATCCGCTGCCCAGAACGACGATGACGATGACAGCGTGGGGTTCGACCTCCAAATTCTACACCAGGCGGCAGCCGCGGGCACGCGCTCGTTCCTGCATCGATGAGGATCCTCCGAAGACAGGGGACTATCTCTGTCACAAACGAGCGTGACGAGTGTCACCACAGGGCGACCGCTTCCTGCGGCAACATGATCAACATAGAGAAATCAGAGTTGTCGAATCATGTGAGGTTTTTCCTTGGCGATCTTGGTATCGGGTGGAGCGGGCTACATCGGCAGTCATGCGGCGCGGGCACTGCGGCGGTCTGGCTATGAGGTCTTGCTCTACGACAATCTATCCACCGGGTTCCGCCGCCTGGCGGAAGGCTTCGATCTTGTGGAGGGGGACATCGCCGACGCAGCCACGCTCCGACCGGTGCTCGCGCGCGTGGATGCGGTGATGCACTTTGCCGCCCACGCCTACGTTGGTGAGTCGGTCGAGAACCCGCGCAAGTATTTCCAGAACAATGTCGTCGCGGCACTCAGCCTCTTGAACTGCGCCATGGACGCCGGTATCCGCCGCTTTGTGTTTTCCTCCACTTGCGCCGTGTACGGCGTCCCCGAGCAAATTCCGATTACGGAGGAGACGCCGCGTGAGCCCGTCAATCCCTATGGCGCATCGAAGCTTTTTGTCGAAAACGCGCTCGAGGCATACGGCCGCACTTACGGACTGCGCTCGGTGAGTCTGCGCTATTTCAATGCGGCGGGAGCCGATGACGGCGGCAAGATTGGCGAACTGCACGATCCTGAGACTCATCTGATTCCGCTGGCGCTTGCCGCCTCCAGCGAGAAAGGACCCGAGTTGCAAGTCTTCGGATCGGACTACCCGACTCCGGACGGCACCTGCGTTCGCGACTACATTCATGTTAACGATCTCGCAGATGCGCACGTCCGAGCGTTGCAACACCTTGAACGAGCCGGCGACGAAGAAAGTGGTGGGCCGCTGGCCATCAATCTGGGGACAGGCTGTGGACATTCCGTTTTGGAAGTCATCCGAGCCGCGGAAAGCGCCACTGGACGCCCAGTTCGGCGAAAGATCGTACCGCGGCGGCCGGGCGATCCTCCGATTCTGGTGGCCGATCCGTCGAAGGCTCAACGCGTGCTGGGATGGACCGCCCAACACAATCTCGCCAGCATCGTCTCGAGTGCGTGGGCATGGATGCAGAAAAACTCTAGGAACGAAAAAGCGGTTACTGCGGCAAGCCCATGCGTTTGAGCAGGTCGATGTAGCGCGGATCGGAGCGAAAGGGCTCAAAAAAATCTTCGACCTTCATGTATTCCATGCGCCCCGACCGCTCTGCATAGGCCTTTTCCAGCCACTCGAAGGTATGGTCGCGGTCTCCCATCCGCGCGTAGTTAACCGCGATCTCGTAGGGGGAGACGTACTCCCGTTGCGACTCGTTTTTCAGTACCTCAATCAACGCTGAGCCCGCCCCCTTCAGCTTTGCCTTCCGATATCCAGCAGCGAATGCCTCCGCTCGTTCCGGACGCCCATCCTTCTTCATGGCCATGATCCAATCTGCCACGTACTCGTCCTGATTTCCCAGGTGCCAGTAGACGATGGCGCGAGTTCCATAGAAGACCGGGAAATCCGGATTGGCCGCAACAAGCCTGTTCAAATCCGTCAGGGCATCATCATAGCGACGCAGGTCCGTCAGAACCCCCGCGTGATTCGCGTTAATCTGAGGAGAAGCCGGATCGAGCGCCAGGGCCTTCTCATTCTCAGCCAATGCCTCCTTGAATCGACCCGAGTTCTCCAGCAGAACCGAGTACCAATGGTGGGATGTGGCGTCGTTCGGGTTCGATCCAATCGCCTTGCGATACTCGGTTTCTGCTCCCGCCCAGTCCCAATCCTCCTCCTTCAGGGCAGCGAGTACGGCATGGGGCTCGGCCAGCGCAGGATCGAGTTCGATCCCTCGTTGCGCCGCGCTGCGGATCTTGGGCAAGGCTTCGTCATGGGAGATCCATCCACGATCAAGAAGAAGTAAGTACGCCTTAGCCAACCCGGCATAGGCCTGTGCATAATTTGGATCCTTGGCAGCTGCCTGGTTGAACTGATCCAAGGCCTTGTACATGCTCTCACGCGTACGCTGCTCCAGGTAAAAGCGCCCTTTTACGTAGAGCTGGTAGGCCTCGGCATTCTCGGTGGCATGCTTCTTCTCATCGCTACTGCCACTTACCTTTATCCGCAACTGGCCGGAAATGTCGGAGGCAATGTCATCTTGCAGAGTAGCAATGTCGGAGGCTTTGCGCTGGTATTGCTCACCCCAGATCTGCGAGCCATTGCTTACGTCTACCATCTCAGTTTCCACGTTGAGCGTGTCGCCGTGCTGCGTCAGCCGGCCTACAATGACTGCTCCCACCTTCAAGTCGCGTCCGATCTGGAGCGGGTCCTGCTGTGCCTGGCGGTAACGGAGGACTGTCGTGCGGGCCATCACCCGCAGCCCCGGAAGCCGCGAGAGATGATTGATCACTCCTTCGGTGATCCCGTCGGCGAGATAGTCCATTTCTGAGTTAGAAGTAGCATTTGCCAGCGGCAGTACCGCCACAGAATCAATCGCACCCGGCGTTCGGTGGAGGAAGTAATAGCCGCCCGCTGCCGTCGCCGCGACCACGAGTGCAACCACGACGCCAACCGCAGCCCATGGCTTCCGCCGGGCTGGCTCAGCAGCCGCCAGGCTGGAACTTGAAGGTCCAGCAGCAACCGTCCCACTCGCCGATGTCACAACAGCCGTTGCTGAGCCTGACGGTGCCGGTATGGTCCCCGGAATTGCGGAAGTTGCTGCCACCGGCCTTCCGGCGCTGCTCATGGAAATGCCAGGTTCTGCAGCCGCCACCGCCGGGCTGCGGTTCGAATCCGTGTCGCGCTTCAACCGTTGCAGTTCGGCCCGCATTTCTGAAGCGTGCTGGTAGCGCAATTCGCGGTCCTTCTCCAGCGCCCGGTTGATGATCCGTTCCAGTTCTGGCGGCAAGTCCGGATTCAGCCGAACCGAAGCGGTCGGGGCGCGGTTCAGGATGGCGTCGAAAATCATTGCCGTACTATCTCCGCGAAACGGCAACGCACCGGTAGCCATCTCATAGAGGACTGCGCCAAACGAAAACAGATCCGTGCGCGCGTCCAACTCCTTGGCCCGCGCCTGTTCCGGTGACATGTAAGCAACCGTTCCCAGCGCAGCTCCCGGACTGGTGAGGAGATCCTCACTTATCGCCGTCGGTTGGGCCGATGTCCCCGTTGACGGCATTATGCGGCTGGAGAGGTTTGTAACCTTTGCAAGTCCGAAGTCCAGAACCTTTGCGTGTCCACGCTTGTTGACGAAGATGTTGGCGGGCTTGATGTCCCGGTGAACGATACCGGCTGAGTGTGCTGCATCGAGCGCGTCGGCGATCTCGATGCCGAGCGATAACACCGACTCCAATTCGATTGGGCGATTGCCGATCAGGTGCTTCAGAGTCGCGCCATCGAGAAACTCCATCACGATGAACGCATGCCCATCTTGCTCACCGATATCGTGAATCATGCAGATGTTGGGATGATTGAGCGCGGAAGCAGCCTCTGCTTCACGCTGGAAACGTGCGAGTGCTTGCGAGTCTCTCGATACCTCATCCGGCAGAAACTTGAGCGCCACGAAACGGTGGAGCCGGCTGTCCTCGGCCTTATAGACCACACCCATGCCGCCACCGCCGAGCTTCTCGATAATGCGGTAGTGCGAGATCGTTTGGCCGATCATGAAGCCGCAATGTTAGGCGGGATGTGAGGGTAAGTCAATGAATACCCAACAGTTGTCGATGCTCTAAAAGATAGACGGCGAAGCATTGCGATTACACCCACAGCCCTGTAGTAGGTGCAATCGTGGTTCTCCAGTTGTAAATCCCGTCCGGTTTCACGTACTCTGCCGCGCATGGGAATTCGAGCTCTTTCCGCCTGGTTCTTCGCCGGTGTTTTGCTGCTGTGCTTCTCTTCGTTGCCTTGTCACGCACAGAGTTCCGCACAGACGGCGGCTCGCACGTTCTCGCTGGAACAGGTTATGAGTTCGCCATTTCCCACGAATCTTGCGGCCGTCGAAAATGCAGGCGACCATGCTGGACGAATCGCATGGGTGTTCTCGGCGCGGGGCGAGCGTAACGTGTGGGTCGCGGACGCTCCGAATTTTGAGGCCCGGCAGGTCACACACTACGTGGGCGACGACGGCATGCCGATTGCCGCGTTGAAGCTGACGCCCGACGGACGAACCGTTGTCTACGCGCGGGGCAGTGAGGCCAATAGCGCTGGAGAAATCGCCGACCCAACCAGCAACGTCGAAAAGCGTATGCAGCAAGTGTGGGCGGCGGATGTGGACAAGGGCGAGCCGCGTTTGCTCGGGGACATGGGCTGCGACGAAGAGGGATGCGAGGACATCCAGATATCTCCTAACGGTGAGTTCGCGGTGTGGTCGGCGAAGAAGCAGATTTGGATTGCGACTATTTCGGGCAACAGAGATGCAAAGGCCAAAGCCAAAGCGCTGACTTTCGCGCGAGGCAACAATTCGCAGCCGAAGTGGTCACCCGACGGGAAGAAGATCGCGTTCGTCAGCGATCGCGGCGATCACAGCTTTGTTGTCATTTACGAATTTGGCCGCAACACGCTGCGCTACGTCTCGCCCAGCGCTGACCGGGATCTTTATCCGCGCTGGTCGCCGGATGGGAGCCATCTCGCCTTCGTGCGGCTGGTGGGCAAGCAGATGAAGCAACCGGTGATTCCGCAGTCGCCGCTGCCTTGGGCAATTTGGATCTATGACGTCGCCGCCGATTCGGGGCGCGAGATATGGAAGAGCGGTCCAGGCCTGGATGATTCGTTGCCGCTGCTAACGGAAGACGGGTCGTTTCACTTTGCCGCAAAGAATCGCATCGTTTTTTCTTCCGAGCAAGATGGATGGAACCATCTCTATTCGGTTGCAACATCGGGTGGGCCCGCCACGTTGCTGACTCCGGGAAAATTTGAGACCGAAGATGTCGTGCTGAGTACAGATAAGACCTCCGTCATCTATTCCTCCAACCAGAGTGCCGTTGATCCTCGCGACATTGACCGCCGTCATCTCTGGCGTGTCAGCGTTGAAGGCGGCACGCCGGAGGCGCTGACTCGTGGCGAGACCATGGAGTGGACGCCGCTCGAAATCGCGGGGAAGGTAGTTTGCCTGGGTTCGACGGCCACGACTCCGGCGATGCCATATGCCATCGCCTCGCACGGACGCGAGATGATCGCAAAGAGTGCGTTGCCGGCAGACTTCCCCTCGTCCCAACTGGTCACGCCGAAACAGGTAATTTTCAAAGCTGCCGACAGCTGGGAAATCCATGGCCAACTATTCGAGCCCAAAATGGAGCGACCGGCGTCCCGCCCGTTCCCCGCCCTGATCTTTATCCACGGAGGATCGATCCGCCAAATGATGCTCGGCTTCCACTACATGGACTACTACCACAACGCTTACGCGATGAATCAGTATCTGGCGAGCCGTGGGTACGTAGTGCTGTCGGTCAACTACCGGACAGGAATTATGTATGGCCGGCACTTTCGCGAACCGAAAGATGGAGGCCCGCGCGGCGGCGCCGAGTACCGGGATATTGTGGCAGCGGGAAAATATCTGCAGAGCTTGCCGAATGTGGATGCGAAGAGAATCGGGTTGTGGGGCGGATCCTACGGCGGCTACCTTACCGCGATGGGGCTGGCGCATGATTCCGATTTGTTTGCCGCCGGAGTCGATTTGCATGGCGTGCATGACTGGTCGGTGTTTAAGGAAGAAATCCCGGCGGACGCGCCCGATCATGACGACGCCGTCAAGCTGGCGTTTCAGTCGTCACCGAATGCGGCGATTGCGACGTGGAGGTCGCCGGTGCTGCTCATCCAGGGGGATGACGATCGCAATGTTGATTTCTCGCAGACGGTCGATCTGTTGCAGCGCTTGCGAACGCAAAAAGTGCTTGTCGAGGAACTGATCTTTCCGGATGAGATTCATGGATTCCTGATGTGGAAGAGCTGGATCCGAGCATACGGCGCGACGGAGGAGTTTTTTGGCAGGGAGCTGAAGTGAGGATAAGTTGGTAATTGGTTATTTGTAGTTGGCAATTTAAAAAAAGGAAACGTCGGACCTTCAAATCACTGATTACAAACCACCAATTCCAAATGCTTTTCGTATCCGCTCCCACGTCACGTCCAGCGTCTCGGGCAGCACCCTGGTTTCGCCGATGACGCTGACGAAATTGGCGTCCGCCGCCCAGCGCGGCAGAATGTGCATGTGGATGTGTCCAACCACGCCTGCGCCCGCGGCTCTTCCGATATTCATGCCGAGATTGATGCCGGCGGGTCGATAGAGAGAGCGCAGAACGGTCTCCATCCGCTGCGTCAAAACCATCATCTCGTGGGCGGCATCGGCGGGAAGCTTCTGCAACTCGTCCAGATGCGCGTAGGGTACGACCATGACATGTCCATTCGTGTACGGGTAAGTATTGAGAATGACGTAGCAATGCGCCCCACGGTGGACGATGCGGGCCTGCTGGTCGCTTTCTTTGGGAGCATCGCAGAAGATGCAGCCCGACTTCTGGTCGGCGCCAGTGACGTATGCGTAACGCCACGGAGTCCAGAGATGGTCCATGGAGGGAGGGTAGCAGAAACAAGCTGCGAACTACGAGCTTGGAATGCGGCGGGTCCGGTTCGCTCGAAGCTCGCGGCTCGAAGCTCGAAGCCAGCGCTTTGTGACGAATCTGTAAATTCTCTCTAATCGCGTTTGACACTGTTCCAAAGCGGTTGCTATAGTCGAAGTGTCCCTATTGGACGCGGTTTCGAACCAGCTGGAATTGTCCTAGGGTCGTCCGCCAGGTCGGCCTCAACGCAACCTAAAGACCACGCCAGCAGTCCGCTATACCACGT
>Ga0193751_1001478_pt1 | contig 15079 bp, 13 predicted proteins | sample L1c2metaG_FD_143050 | JGI IMG/M metagenome (GOLD analysis project Ga0193751, IMG submission 143050) | Soil microbial communities from a riparian zone of the East river system, Colorado, United States - L1c2 | ecosystem: Environmental > Terrestrial > Soil > Riparian zone | place: USA: East River... | reverse complement strand
CTCCTTTTAAGTCTTGAATCGGTAAGGCTTCTGCCCGGAGCCAACAGCTGGTCCGCACACAGCCCGGGGCAGGTAGTCTTCAGTTTGCAGTTGGGTTTCTGGAATCCTCTACTTCTTTGCGTTCGCGGCCATCCCCTTGCCGACACGCTCTTCATATTCTCTCATCTCGGGAGTGAACTCGGGACCAAAGTCTTCAGCCTCGAACACCTGGCGAATCTCGATCTCCGATTCCCCCGTGGGGAATGGATTCGGAGAGCGCTTGACCCACTCGATCGCCTCATCCAGCGACTTCACCTGGAACAGCCAGAAGCCAGCGATCAGCTCCTTCGTCTCGGCGAACGGCCCGTCAATCACCGCCCGCTTGTTTCCCGAGAACTTTACGCGTACGCCCTTCGAGCTCGGGTGCAGACCGTCAGCGGCGAGCAGAACGCCAGCCTTAACCAGCTCCTCATTGTACTTGCCCATGTCGGCGAGGAGTTTCTTGTCGGGGAGCACACCTGCTTCTGATTCCTTATTGGCCTTCACTATCACCATGAACCGCATTGTCGTCTCCTGTCGTTTCGGATTCTGAGCGGGGCCCACCATCGGGGCGGGTCGTCCTGCTCTCTATCTAAACGTCGAACGGGGGACCGCGAAATCGACACGCGGTACCCCGTTCTTTTTTGACACACCTAAAGTCTCTCGCGACAACATCTTAGTTACGACACGGCTCTGCTACATGAGTTGCGTAATCCGAGGCCGTGTCGCCCTGGGAACTCAGCCGCTAACCACCGCGAGGATGTTGCCGTCTGGATCCTTGAACCACGCGGCCTTCGACTTTCCCGCGATGTGCACGTCTCCCTTCCGGGTCATTCCGGGAAAATCGTAATGCTCGAATGAAATCCCCTTGGCCTTGAGATCCCGCACAGTGCCGTCGACATCGTCGACAATCCACGTGACGGCGGTCGCCTTGTTGCTCCCGGCGAATTGCGATTTGTAAACAAGCACGGTTGAGTTTCCGCTCTTGTAGTTGAGCACTTCCGGTTCCGGGACCGGCGTCGGCTTGAGGCCGAGCTTGTCGCCGTAGAATTTTTTCGCGGCCTTGAGGTCCTTCACAGCGATCGTTGCCACGGCTTCCTTGTCAGCGAGCATTCGTACGTCCTCCGACGGTTTTCAGATATGCGGCAAAGCGGTCGAAGCTCTGGTTCCAGCCGCCTTCGTGTCCGTTCCGGTCTTCGACCGAGGTGAACACACCCTGCCGGAAAACCATATCGGTCTTGTTCCCGCTCGCCGCGAAGGTGATGGTAATCAGCATTTCGTGTTCCGGGTGCTCGTCCCAGATAAAAGTGAAGGAGATCTTCTCGGGCGGAACGATCTCGCGATAGACGCCGTGCTGCCAGAGCTCCTTGCCGTCGGGCGCACGCATCATCGCCCGCCATTTGCCGCCGGGACGCACGTCCAGCTCGACAACCGGTGCGGTGAAGCCCTCAGGGCCCCACCAGTTCTTCGCTTGCACCGGATCCGACCACACCTTCCAAAGGAGATCGCGCGGTGCGTCGAAGGTGCGCTTGATGACGAGCGTTTGCTCCGCCGGTGCGGCGGCTCGCTTATTTGCTGTGTTTGAGGCGGGCATGGTGCTTCTCCTTTTGAAGATCGTGTAAATAGTTGTCGAGACGATCGAAGCGTTTTTCCCAGAAAGTTCGGTACCGCTCGACCCAATCGGAGACGTCCTTGAGCGGGGCGGCCTCGAGCCGGGCGGGCCGCCACTGTGCGTCGCGGCCGCGCGAGATGAGGCCGGCGTCCTCAAGCACTCTCAAATGCTTGGAGACGGCCGGGAGGCTCATCCGGAATGGCTTGGCCAGCGCGGTGACGGAAGTTTCTCCGTTTACGGCGAGCCTGGCGATTATCGCCCGGCGGGTGGGATCGGAAAGCGCGCTCAAGACGGTGGAAAGCTGGTCGGCTGGCATCTGTAATAAACTATCCGGTTAAGTAACCTGTAGGTTAAATAACATCTGGCTCGGTACACGTCAAGTGTCTCTAGAATGTCCCGCTACCTGGCCCTTAGCCCCGCAGCTTGGGCGCTTAACCGCGCGACCCACGCTTGAGCCGCGTCACCGATTTCCTCGAGCACCTGAGCGTCCGTCTTGCCCAAAGATTTAAGAACGTGAAAGCTGTGGTCTGCGCCTTCGACCCAATGCATCTCCCAATCCGTCGTCACACGCCTCAATACTTCTTCCATCAGGCTCGGCGTGCAGAATGGGTCGCGCGTGCCGTTGAAGCAGATCACGGGGACCTTGATCGCCGGCAGATGCGCGTCACGCAATTGATCAGGTCTCCCCGGCGGATGTAGCGGATACGCCAGCAGCAACAGTCCATCGCACTCGAATCCGTCCGCAGCGAGCATCGACGCCGCTCTGCCGCCCATCGACCGGCCCCCGATGATGAGCTTCCCTGGTTTCAGCTCCTGCTTCGCGCGAGCGACGACCGCCGACAGACAATCCTTGAGCTTCGGCATTGGATCGGGACGGCCGGACTTTTTTTCCTTGTAAAGGAAGTTGAAGCGGACGACGCCGAATCCGCGGGCGCGCAGGGCGTTCGCGGTCTGGAGGACACCGCGATCGTTCATGTTGCCGCCGGCGCCGTGGGCAAAGACGAAGACTACGCCCTGCTCCGCCCCGTCCGTCGCGGGCTCGAATACCGCTGAGGTTTCCTCACCGCCGACCAGGACTCGCCACTCGCCGCGTGTTGGCTGCTGTTCGCGCTCAGACATGATTTCAAACTTATCATCGGCTCGCGACTCGCGTGATTCTTGCGCTCCGCGAAATGTTATGCGTTGCGGTTTCCTGAGGGTCTTTTTGCTCGGCGCGGCCGCTGTTGCCGCCGCTTGCGGGTCGCCAGCCCGAGTGCCGGTTTCGGCGGAAACCGGAGTCCACCCGGTGATCCCACAGCCGAAAGAATCGCTGATTCCGGTCATCAACGTCGTGCAGGCCAAAAAGTGGACTGACGACGCCACACCGGTTGCAGGCGAAGGACTCACCGTTCGGGCATTCGCCCGCGAGCTGAAGCATCCCCGCTGGCTCTACGTGCTTCCGAACGGCGACGTCCTCGTTGCGGAGACGAATGCGCCGAAGAGGCCGGATGACGGCAAAGGGATCAAGGGATTTTTCTTCAGATACTTTCAGGCGCAGGCTGGCGGGGCCGTTCCCAATGAGAATCGCATCATTCTGCTGCGGGACACCGACGGGGACGGAATCGTCGACACGCGCTCTGTATTCCTGTCCGGCTTACACTCGCCATTCGGGATGACGCTCGTCGGCGATGCACTCTATGTCGCGAACAGCGACGCGATCGTGCGCTTCCCCTATGTGACTGGCGCAACGACCATCGTGGCGCCCGGAGTCAAGGTGGTCGATCTGCCCGCGGGGCGGATCAACCATCACTGGACGAAGAACGTGATCGCCAGTCCGGATGGGACAAAGCTCTACGCGTCGGTCGGCTCCAACAGCAACGCAATGGAGAACGGAGTGATGCACGAGACCGATCGAGCGGCAATCTGGGAGATTGACCGGGCAACGGGCAGACACCGTGTGTTCGCCAGCGGCATGCGGAATCCGGTGGGCATGGCATGGGAACCGGAGAGCGGAAAGTTGTGGGTCTCTGTGAACGAACGGGATGAGCTGGGGAGTGACCTGGTCCCCGACTACATGACATCAGTGCGCGACGGCGGATTCTACGGCTGGCCGTACAGCTACTACGGCCAGCATATAGACTACCGCATCGAGCCGCAGCGCCCGGATCTCGTCGACCGCGCGATCGTCCCCGACTACGCCCTTGGATCGCACACAGCGTCGCTGGGTCTGACCTGGTCCGGGGCGAGAGCGATGCCCCCGCGCTTCATGAGCGGGATGTTCGTGGGGCAGCATGGCTCCTGGAATCGCAAACCCTACAGTGGCTACAAGGTGATCTTCGTCCCGTTCGAGCACGGGAAGCCGAGTGGAAAACCGATCGATGTGCTGACTGGCTTCATCCGGGAGAATGGCGATGCGATGGGGCGCCCCGTCGGCGTTGCGATCGACAAGCAGGGCGCGCTGCTAGTGGCGGATGACGTCGGCAATACCATTTGGAGGGTGACCCGTTCTCCACTGCGTTGATCGGACTCAGATTTGGCCGCTTAGCTTGAGGCGCATCTCATCGAGAAACCGGTGCCCGCCCGTCGATTTCTCGCCCCTCGATTTCACGCGCGTCATTACCAGGCGATCCTTCGTCCGGGTCATACCGACATAGAGGAGCCGTCGCGCCTCTTCGAGATCCAGTTTTCCAAGCACTCCGTTGCGCGGCGTTGGAATCAACTGCTCGTCCTCTACGCCCACGATGTACACGCGCGAGAACTCGAGTCCCTTGGTTGAGTGCATCGTCAGCAGATTCACCCGACTTTTCTCCGGCTCGGCCCCATCGTATCTGGACAGAACTGCGCGCTCGAGAAACGTGGTTATTTGCTCGGCCAGGTCGCCGATCGCGCACGCTTCGATCAGACGGCGCAATCTCCCCATCGTTTCCGGATATCGTTTGTCGGCCGAGCGTTCGGCGCGGAGCCGCAACATCAGTTGTTGCCCGCCAAGAAGCGCGATCAGGTCGTCGACGGTCGGAAGCGAGGCATCTCCGCACAGCTCACGCTCCGAGGCGTAACGATCGAGACAATCGCTGTGTCGCCCGAGCGAATAAGCGGGAACGAACTCGAAGATCTTCCGCGCCTCGTTGCACAGTGAATCGCGATCGCTGAGAGCAAGCGCGATCCCGAGCTGATCGACGAGGTTTACGAGCGCAGTCTTGCGGGCGTACTCGAGTCTCGTCTCGCTCAGCAGCGGAAACAGTTTCGCGAGCGTGATGCAGTCGTCGAGCGCGCGATGGGACTTGCCGGTGCCGATCCCATAACGTTTGGCGAGGTGCTCGAGGCGCCGGCTGGTGGCGTGCAGCGTTCGCGCGAGGGGCAGAGTGTCGTATGTCGAGAAGTCCGTTCCGCCCGGGAGCTTCGCCGCCATTCGTCGCAGGATCGGGAAGTCGAACGTGTAGCCGTTGTGCGCGACGAGGATATCAGAACCGCAGAAAGCACGGAATCGGGGCCACACCGTCTCGAAGTACGGTGACTCGGCTACAGCCTCCTCGGAGATCCCGTGCGTCGCCTGCGCACCTAGTGTGATCGGCACCCGCGACTTCACCCGCGTCTGGTATTCGTCAACGACTTTGCCGTCGCGCACGCGCACCGCGGCGATCTCCACGATCTCCGCGCCCTCGACGTCCTTGCCGGTAGTCTCGAGATCTACCGCCGTGAAATCGCGAAAGGTGCTGGCGAAGGATCTGGTACGGACGAGCTGCGCTGTCTTGAAGAGTCCGAGGCCGAATCCCAACGATGGAAAATCCTGAGGGCTGATGCGCAGAGCATCGGCGCTCGGCGCTCCGCCAAAGGTCACCGAGCGGACGCCCATCTCCATCAACATTTTCTTGGCAGCGATCTCAGCGCCGCCCGAACGCGGAATCCAGACGGATCGCCCTTCGTCGATCGTGCACTGGATGCGTTCAGCGAAGGCCACGACTTCTTCGTGAGTCGCCGGGTCACTCAGCTCGTCCTGGTGCTCCTCGAGTACCGTGCGATAGGTACCCACTTTTTCCGAGAGGATGTCGTCCACCAGCGATCTCAAGGAAGTATGGCTCTTCGCGAGGGCATCGAGGTTTTGCAGCGCGTAATATCCACGCCAGATTTTTTTGGCGTCCCCGTGCTCGCGCGGGAGCGTCCGAGCCATGTGCACCAACTGCTCGACAAGGGTGCGTCCGGTCTCTTCCGCCCACGCGCGGGCGCTGTCGAAGAGTGCGTCGGGTAGGACGGTCTGGTAGAACAACTCCTGCTGGATCTCGTCGTGCGGGTTCGCAATCACCCGCAACGCTGCGAGAACGTAGGCCACGACCTTGTCATCAGCGAGCGCGCGTCCCTGCGCGAGACGGCAGGGAATTCCAGCGTTCAGGAACGCGATTTCGAGGGCGCTGCCGATCTTGTGCGTTCGGTACAACAGCGCCACGTCTCCCCATCCCAGATCTCCATCGTGTGCCGCGCGATCGCGCCACAGATCATCGATGATCCAGCTCGTCTCGCGATCTGCGTCCGCAAAATCGACCGCCGCAACGGCAAATGATGACTCGTGCGTGGTGCGCTGGGGTGCACGGTCCTCGAAGATCGACTCGTTCATGGCGATCAAGCGCCGGGCAAGGTCGAGCACGGCGGGCGGGCAGCGGCGATTGTCCTGGAGGTGGACGACATCGACGGGCGCAATTCCGAAGTCCCTCCTGAAGTCGAGAAACACCTTTGGGTCGGCACCCGTCCACGAGTAGACCGACTGTTCATCGTCACCGACTACGAAGACGTGGCGATGGTCCCGCGCCAGCTCACGGATGACGGCGTACTGGATCGGGTTCAGATCCTGAAATTCGTCGACGAGGACGGCGTCCCAGCGTCCACGCACTTCGGCCGCCACGGCCTCGATTCTGAGAAGCTCCGCTGTCTTGAGAACTAGGGTGTCGAAATCAGCGACATTTCGCTCGGCGATCATCTGTCGATAGCCGTCGTAGAATTTTTGATACCGGTGACCCATCGGCTCACCACGAAAGCGCCAGCGCGCGAACGCATCGAGAACGCTCTTGTGCATCTTTGCCGGCACCTTGAGTCGGCGCAGAACGGATCGCTGATAAGGCTCATCGGCGATGCCGAAGCCGGCCTGGAGTCCGACCTGCTCGCCGAATTCGCGCAGCAGCTCGGCGCAGAATGCGTGGATCGTTCCGCGCTTGACGAGCTCAACGCGGGGGCCGAGCTCCCGCACGAGACGCTCGGCGATTTCGCCGGCAGCCTTGTTGGTGAACGTGAAGACGCAGATCCGCTCGGGCTTGATGTCGAGCTTGTCGATCAGGAAGCCGATCCGCTCGATGAGGCAGAAAGTCTTTCCGGCTCCCGGTCCTGCCAGCACCAGAAGGGGTTGTCGTGGACCTTCGATCGCCAGGCGTTGCGATGCCGAGGGGACGCGCGGAACAGAAGCGGCGTCGGTGCCCACCGACGCCGCTTCAGGGATTGACACTGTGTCCGTTCGCGCGGATTCGTCCGCGCGCGTGGTCGTGACCGTCAGGACGTCCTATAGAAGAACTGCTCCTGCACGATCTTCCCGTCCTTTACCGAGTACAGCGCCATCTCTTCCATTGGGGTGCGCTTTCCGCTTGGCTTGAACGTCACGTCGAAGTTGTAGTAGACGGCGAATTTGTCCTCGCCGATGAAAGGACCATCGACGACGGCGGAGTGGACCTCATTGTTATCGGCCCACCATTGGTTCTTTCCCCGGATGGCGTCAATTCCCTTCATTTCGCGCGGCATCTGTTCGTTGCCCATCGATTCGATGCTGACGATGTCCGGGGAGTAAAGCGTGTTGATCGCGTCCGTGAAGTTGCCCGCCCGGCAGAAGGAGACGAGCTCTTCGGCGACGGCGGCGGTGGTGGTTGGCGCGGTGGCGGTGGTCATTTTTCACTCCTTTTCGGGGTCTTCTTCATAGTAGCAAAACATCTGCCCAATACCAGCGGTAGGATTGTAAACAAACTGCAACTGAACGGGTGCCAGACATCAGTAGCGTAGATCACAGTTGCGGGTTCACTACGCACCGACCTATTAGGCGCCATTAAAAGCACAGCAGTGGGTTTCACGCCGCGGAGGTAAGTCAGGGCGTAGTGAACTGCACACTGGCATCTCTGTCACTGACGTCTGGCACCCGTTCAGTTGCAGTTGCTCCATCTTTGACAAATGCGCGCCTGATTTGGACATTGCTTCGTGCCCTCCGACCCGGCGAAGCTCGTCCCCATCACCAGCGCGCGGCAGATCCGCATCGCCGACGCCGACGCTGCGCGCCCGACCGGTCTCCCCAAGGGCGACGAGCTCAAGCAAGCCGCCAAGCACGAGAGCAAGAGAATCAGAAAACTGCAATCTGCGTTCTACGCGGATGGACGGTACGCGCTTCTCGTCGTCCTCCAGGGCCGCGACGCGTCGGGCAAAGACGGGACAGTCAAGAAAGTCTTTCGCAGCGTCAATCCGATGGGCTGCGAGGTCACCAGCTTCAAGGTCCCGAGCGAAATCGAACTCCAACATGACTTCCTCTGGCGCATCCATCAGCGCGTTCCCGCGCGGCGGATGATCGGGATCTTCAACCGGTCGCACTATGAGGATGTGATCGTCACGCGCGTCCACAAGCTCGTGCCGAAAAAGGTCTGGTCGGAGCGGTTCAATCACATCAACGACTTCGAGAAGGCGCTCGTCGAGAACTCAGTCGTGATCCTGAAGTTCTTCCTGCACGTCTCGCGCGATGAGCAGAAGAAGCGGCTCAATGACAGATTGAACGACAGACAAAAGAACTGGAAGTTCCGCAAGGGTGATCTCGATGACCGCGCGCTATGGAGCGACTACTCGAAAGCGTTCCGCGATGCGATCGCCAACTGCAGCACCAGCTGGGCGCCGTGGTATATCGTGCCCGCTGACGACGAGGATGCGCGCGACCTTCTCGTCGCCCGCAAGATTGCCGATACGCTCGACGCGCTCGATCTTCGCTATCCGCCGCTCGATCCGAAGCTGAAAGGGATCAAGATCGAGTAGGCGTTCGCTAGCCCGTGTTTCTCAGACCCTGGGCGATTCCGCTCAACGTAGTCGCGAGAGCGTCATCAATCGCTTCCCTTTCACGGTCGTTCTTCGCCACGCCCGTGCGCTTTCTTCGCAGCAGGGATATCTGAAGAAGAGAAAGCGGATCTACATAGGGATTTCTGAGGGCGATCGCCGACTGCAGCACCGGGGCGTCGTCCAACAGCTGACGGTGCCCGCGAATGAGAAGCAATGCCTCGACAGCCATCTGATACTCGCGAATCAGCGCTTCGAGCAGCTTTAGATCGCCGCCCAGGTGCCGGACGTACGCGCGCGCGATCTCGACATCGGTCTTCGCGCAAACCATCTCCGCCTTACTCAGCAGGTCGTCCACGAACGGCCAGCTCTCCGCCATTCTCTGCAGCCGACGCAGGCCAGCACGCGTAGATACCTCCTCGCCGAGGGCGCTTCCAACACCGAGCCAACCGGTGAGCATAAGACGGATCTGCGTCCAGCCGAATCCCCACGGAATGGCGCGAATGCCTTCGATCCCCGCTTTTGCGCCCGGACGGTAAGCGGGGCGCGAGCCAAATCGAGCGTTCGCCAGCTCGTCGATCGGCGTGGCCATGCGAAAGAGCTGAAACAGTGCGTCGTCGTCGTAGACGAGTTTGTGATAGACATCCCGCGATCGCATCGACACGCGATCCATCACCTCGCGAAAGTCTTCGACTTCCTTGACGCCCACTTTTTTTCGCCAGTCGCTGAATTCGTGCAGCAACACGCCCGCCGCCGTCACCTCCAGCGTTCGCTCTGCCACTGGCAACAGACCGAACTGCTGCGAGATGATCTCCCCCTGCTCGGTGATCTTGATGCGACCTTTTGTCGTTCCCGGAGGTAGTGCCGCGAGGGCGCGATAGACCGGTGATCCGCCGCCCCGCCCGACGCTCCCGCCCCTGCCGTGGAACAGACGAAGCTCCACTCCAGCGTCATCGAACACTTCGGCCAGTGATTCCTGCGCGCGATACAATCCCCACGACGATGCAATCATCCCCGCATCTTTCCCCGAATCGGAATACCCGATCATTACCTCTTGCTTGCGTCCCCGCGCTTCGAGCTGGCGAGAATAAATTGGATCGTCGAACAGCGATCGCATGACCTCTGGCGCGCGCTCGAGATCATCGATGGTCTCGAACAACGGCACCACGTCGAGTCGAGACACAGGCTTCCTGGCAGTGAGATCGAGCAGTCCCGCTTCGCGGGCGAGCAACAAAACCCTTAACAGATCTTCCGCGGATCGCGTCATCGAAACGATGTACGTGCAAGCAGCCGGCTCGCCTGCCTCATCCTGGATCGTACGGATCGCTCCCAACGTATCCACGGCCTGTCGCGTCGCGTCGGAGATCTTCCGGTTCTTGTTGAGAATCGGCTTGCTCGAAAGCAGTGCCTTGCGAAGCGCCTTCCCATCAGGATCGCCACTTTTCGGCGCGATGATCTCGCGGACCGCCGCGGCATGAACGTCGGAATGATCGCGCACATCCATCATGAAGCCGTGAAACCCGTGCGCGCGCACTGCCGCGTACAACGGGTCAAGCGTGGTACGGCAGGCCTGTTCGGCACCCGCTCGCAGCAGAAACTTGCGCACCAGCAGTAGATCTTCCTCAAACGCTTCGACGTCTGGGTAAGCCGCTGGTTCCTTGCTTGGGCGTCCAGCGTCACGCGACGCCACGAGACGACGCGTCGCATCGATCCGGGCCGACATGAAGCTCAGTTTTAGCCGCAGCGGTTCGTCCGCATTGCGCTTTCGGTTCTTCTTCCAGATCAGGGGCAGCTGCTTTTGATCCTTCTCCAGCGACTTGACGAGGGCATCGAGCGGCGGCGCGACCGACGACGAGAGTGATAGCCGCCGCGTCAGATCATCCAGTGTATCCAGATAGCGCCCGAGTATCACGTGGCTCGCGCGGCGCGCGGTGGCGATTGTGATGCTCGGAGTGACGTACGGATTCCCATCGCGATCCCCGCCGACCCACGTCCCAAATCGCAACGGAACCGCAAGCCTGAACGCATCGGCCGACCGCGCGAATTCGTCCTCGAACGCGAGCGCGAGCGTCGCGTGCATGTAGTCATTCGCCTCGAGAAGACGGGTCTCCAGATACCAAAGCGCTGAGCTCACTTCGTCGAGGACAGTCGGACGGTCCTGTCGGACTTCGCTCGTAAGCCAGAGGAGCTCCACTTCGCCTTCCAGCGACTGCTCGACCAGTCTCACTTCGTCCGGCGGCGCGGTCTCGCGCGCGAGAAGATCGTCGGCGACGCGCGCCTGGAGGCCGAGCAGCGTGCGACGCGTCGATTCAGTCGGGTGCGCAGTGAGGACGGGGCGAATATCGAGGCTGAGCATCGCGCGTTCGATTGCCTCGGCGCTCGCGCCAAGGTCACGGAGCTGGCGCATGGTCCACCGGGCGGACGCGGGCTGCGGATCGGTGACTGCCTTCCCCAGGTAGGCGTTGCGGCGCCGGACGCGGTGTGTTTGTTCGGCGGTGTTAATCAGCAGGAAAAAGAGGGTGAAGGCGCGGGCCGCCATAGCACAGTGCGCGACGGTGAACCCGTCGATCTGCCTCAGCAGGTTGTCGAGAGTCGGAGCGTCGGGATCGCCGTGCCGGCGGGCGCGCGTCGCGACCCGCAGCCGCTCGACGATCGTGAACGCCTCGTCACCCTCGAGGCGCCTGATTACGCGACCGAGCGCACCGGCCAGCCACCGAACGTCGTCGTGGAGTGGGAGATCCTCTTTTCTTGGGGGAGCCGGCGTTGGCACGGCGTCAAGATACCATAGTTTCGACGGCAACTGCCATTACCACTCAAGTGCAAACTGCAACTGAGAACTACGCTGCTACCCGCTGCCCGCTCGTAGCTGCCCGCCTGTAGCTGCAAACGTCGGGACGCCACTTATGGCGCTACGGCACAGGCAGTTGCTTGTGCCCTGACCAGCGCGTGTAATGTCCCGACGTAGTGAGGCGATCAACTGGTAGCGTCAGGCGGGTAGCGGGAGGCGGCGTAGTTCCGGAAGGCAGCGTAGCTCCGGGAAGCATCGTAATTCTCAGTTCCACTGGCTGTTTGTTGGGTGGATACCCACCGCCGTAGTGAATCGTCCTATAGGAGAACACCCCCGCTCGCTACACGCCCCAAGGCCACAAAAAATGAAGATTCCCCATAGCAGACCGATTCTCATCTCCTTCGGACTGGCAGCGACGGCGCTCGTCCTATGCGCCCTGCTCCTGCTCGAATGGCAGGGCGGAACAGCTGCGGTAGAATCGTTTGAATGGGTGAGTCACACGCTCGAGATCCAACGGGAGCTTGCAACCGTCGAAGCGCGAATGAGCGAGGCGGAGGCTGGCCAGAGAGGATACCTGCTCACCGGACAGCCTCGCTTCCTCGCCCCGTACACGGCAGCGACGAACAACGTCCGCGCTCGGCTCGCGAATCTCCGTGCCCTGCTGGTTGACAATCCCGCGCAGCTCCGGCGCCTGGTGGCGATCGAGTCATTGTCGCGCATCAAACTGGCCGAGCTCGACTCGACGATCAAGCTGGAACGCGCGGGCAAACATGACCTGGCCGTAACGATGGTGAAAACCACTCGCAGCGACAGTCTCATGACTGTAATCCGGTCCGGACTGCAGGAGATGACCGCCGACGAAGCAAGCCTCCTGCGAGACCGTCAACAGGAGCTGGTAAGGGAGCTACATCGGGGAGACCTGATCTCTCTCGGTCTTGCCGCGGCGCTCGGCCTGATGATGATCGCTCTCCTCGTAATTGCGCGCGGGGCCGAACATTACCGGAATCTCGTGACGTTGTGCGCGTGGACCAGATCGGTCGAATACGAAGGCGAGTGGATAAGCTTCGAGGAGTACCTGCGCCGGAAGTTCGACATCTCGTCGACGTTTGGAATCTCGCCGGACGCACTCTCGCAAATTCAGGTCGGGCTCGACGAGCCACAAAAGGGCTGACACTGCGCCCTTCAAACCTTTCTAAATGCGAGAAGAGTTAAGGTAGGAGGTGCGAGGTACTAGGTGCGAGGCACGAGGTAGCGCGCACCACGTAACGCCTACCACGTAACGCCTACCACGTAACGCGCGCCACGTAACGCCCACGACGTAACGCTCCCCTAATAACTCACTTCATGTTAGTCGACGCGCCAATCCAGCCAGATAGTCCGCCGCCTGCGCGATTGGCTTGGCGCCAGTGAGCTGCGCCTGATCCAACGCCGGGATCCTCGGTTCGCGACTCACATTGCGGATGCCGAGCCGCTTGCGAAGCTCGTCGCGAAACGCGCGAGCCGGCCGATAGAATCTCTCTCTGTACGCCCGCCAGGTACGAAGATTGTGCTCCAGCAGCTCGGTGCTCTGTTTGTCGAGCACTTCGTCGCGCTCCGCTTCCGTAACTGCCTGAATTGGTTTGGCGCCGGCGAGCGTGTTTACGAACTCGCGGTCACTCACCGCCTCAAAGGACTTCATCTCCTTCGCCAGCTGCAGCACCTCATCGCGCAGCTCGGCCGGGGGCAGCTCCTTCAGCTGTTCGACGAGTGGATCTGGCGCATTGATTGGGCTGGTGGCCTTTGCGGCCGTGCGTGATTCGAAGCCCGTGAACCTCGGACCTTTATGTAAGAGCCAGAGAAACTCCGCGATCGTCGTCACGATGTAGCAGGCAACGCCGACGACGACAAACCTTATGACCGACGGAGACGTTCTGAGTATCCCGTGTCCTTGCCAGAGGATATTCAATGCGGCGATCGTCACGCAGCTGGCAATTTTCGCGGGCTGGAGCAACTGTGTCTGCTTCCATGCGCGCGGAATCGAGCTACGCCACTTGCTGGCCCGGAGGGAGATCTTCACTCTCAAGTGACTGTTCTCTTGCGACCACAGTCACGCATTTTGACGATTTCCGGGATTGAAAAAGATCGGTGATTACACTCCCGATCAGAGTGACTTCGCCATGATGTGATCGTCGCCCACCTGATCGCCAAAGTAGAAAGGAGCGGAACCCACAACCGAGAATTCCATCCGTGCGTAGAATCCGACGGCCCACGGCGCTTCCTTCCAGACCTGAAGCCACACCACATTGGCACCGAGATTCTTCGCATCCTTGAAGCACTCCTCCATGAGTGAGGCGCCGACACCGCGCCCCTGGCAGGCGGCGTCAACATAAAAGCGAACGATCTCGCGCACGCGTTTTCCGTGAACCCCCGGCGGCGGGTCAGGACTGTCCCGCATGTAGGCGTACGCAATCGCGCCTCCCTCCGGATCTTCAACCATCAACATCGTGACTTCATCGTCCGCTATAGCTTCGCGAATCCCCTCAACGGAAAACGATCTCGCGAGATAGCGACTCAGCTCCGGCTCGGGATGCGTCTCTCCGTACGCCTGCGCGAACAGCCGGGCGCCGAGCGAGGCCATCGCGGGAGCGTCGTCGATGGTGCAACGGCGGATGGTGAAGGGGGGCATCGTGCGCATTAAGGAAAAGAACCAAGAAAAACCTTCGCTAGTAGATGCCAGTTTCAGCGGAGCGTCCCGATCTCCCGCATCAGACTTCCATCATCCCCGAAAAGCTCCCAGATGACGACGCCCCCCAGCCCGCGCTCGCGCACATAGTCGACCTTGGCGCGAACGGATTGCGGATCATCGTACGTAATCCACGTTCCACTGCGCGGATCATAGAGCCACGGCACGCGCGCCGCAGGTTCCCAGTGGCGCTCGTAACCGTGATCGAGAATGCGTGTGCGAGCGAGCTGCCGCCAATCTCCATCTTGCCCTTTCCAATCCTTCGGGGGACCGCTCGAAGGCTGGAAGAGTCCCGCATTGACGTTGGGAACGCCGCCGTAGGCGCGGGAGAAAAACGGAATTCCCACGAGCAATTTGTCGGATGGCACTCCGCCCGCCTGAAAGGCTCGCATGCTCGAGTCGGTGTTGAGCTCCGGCGTCGGATCGTTCGTGGCGGCGTAAAGCGGCGCGTTGAAGTGGGCGATCGACCCGCCCGTATGGTAGTCGTAGGTCATCACGTTTATGAAATCGAGCAGCGGGACGATCCGACCCAGCTCGAGATTTGCGATTTCCGACGGGCGTGCCGACGCCGCGATCGTAAGCTCGTAATGGCGATTGTCTTTTTGCCCTTGCGCGTCGAGCTCACGGCGCAGCTCCGCCAGAAGAAGAGTGAAGTTCTCCTTGTCGGCGGGGCGCTCGACATTTCCCTTCATACCGCCCTGCACCGGGAACTCCCAGTCGATGTCGATTCCGTCGAATAAGCCCGGCCAGCGTCGGATGAAAAGATCGATCGCCGACTCGGAAAACCTGCGTCGCGTGGAATCGTTGAGCGCGGCGTCGGAGAATCGGGCCGAGCCGCCCCATCCTCCCACCGAGATCGAAAGCTTGAGGTGTGGGTTGCGCGCCTTGAGAAGCTTGCGCT
>Ga0193751_1001477_pt1 | contig 15100 bp, 10 predicted proteins | sample L1c2metaG_FD_143050 | JGI IMG/M metagenome (GOLD analysis project Ga0193751, IMG submission 143050) | Soil microbial communities from a riparian zone of the East river system, Colorado, United States - L1c2 | ecosystem: Environmental > Terrestrial > Soil > Riparian zone | place: USA: East River... | reverse complement strand
CGTCCGTTACCGTTCCGGTGATAGTTCCGTACACATTCTGGCCCCACCCGAGCGACGGCGTGAGCGCCAGAAGGACAGTCGCCGCGAGCAATGCGAGCCCAAGGTTCCTGAGACTTGTCATTTATTTCCTCCCAAGAAGTCATCTAAACGTCGGAAACATGCCGCACGAATACACCAATCCCGTGACGATGCGAAGTAGTGCAAAACAGGTTTACACAGGGATACCTGTTGGGCCCTTATGTAGACCCAACTCGGTACCGATGTCAAGAACAATTTCGTTATTCTTAGTGAGACGCATTCAGGAAAACAAATCTTCGTAGGGTTGACTAACTGGCTGAAGTTTTGCGTCGGATGCGCCGCCGCAGCCGCGCACTGAATTTGCGTCTCTGGCAATGGTGCATGTAGGTGTTCAGGACGCGCTGAGGTGGAAGATTCTGTGAATCGACGCTTAAGCTTTGGCCCAGCCGCGGGTCGGTACGGGACCCACCCCTTCCTTGATGGTGATGAGCCGATTGGCAGGGATCTGCTTAAAAGCTTCGTGCAGGCCACTTGGCCAATACACGTCGATGTCCGCCAACGTGGAGTTCCCCAAACCGAAATGCAAGCGAGAATCGCTGCACGAGTAAAAGCTGGATTGACTCAGCACCGCTTGCGCTTGTGTCTTGCCTCCGTAATGGAGAAGCACTCTAGCTCCGATGGCGCTTCGATTGGACTTAACACCTTCCAATTTCACTTTAATCCAGTTGGCCTTCCCGCTGAGGTCATCGCGCAGCAGCGAAGGCGGCTCGTTGAGATTGACGATCAGTATGTCGATATCCCCGTCGTTGTCAAAATCTCCAAACGCGCACCCCCGACTGCAGTGTGCCGCCGCCACACCAGGACCCGCCTCCTGGATGAGTTCTTCGAAAACACCTTTGCCCAGGTTCCTAAAAACGACTCGCGGTGTTTTATTGGGGTATTGCGGCAATGTTCGTTCCACTTGGGGGTAAACGTGGCCGGTAACCATGAAGAGGTCCGGAAGACCGTCGTTGTCGAGATCGACGATGCCAGCTCCCCAGCACACGTATCGAGTTTCAACCCCGAGGCGCGAGGACCCGGTAGCGTCCTCGAAATTCGCTTTCCCGTCGTTGTGATAAAGGATGTTGGCGTCGTCCGCAAAATGCGTCTTGAAGATGTCGAGATGACCATCTAGAACATAATCGCCGATGCCGACGCCCATACCGGCCTGTTCCATGCCATCATCGCTCAGGGCAGCCCCGCGCAGTACGCCTTCTTCACGAAACGTTCCATCTCGATTGTTCATGAATAACAAACTGGGAGTGGAGTCGCAGGCAACGTAGATGTCCTGCCATCCATCTTCGTCGAAGTCCGCCGCAACGACGGTCATGCCGTAGGTGGCGGCGGAGTGGCTGATGCCGGCTCGTTGGGTAACATCAGTGAACGTTCCGTCACCGTTGTTCCGATAAAGGGAGTTCTTGCCCGTGCCTAATCCACGCGGCCCGCATTCCACGGGAATTCCTTTCCATCTGCAATTCGCGTTTTCGCCCGGAGCAGCAGCATTTTCAAAGGAAAAGCGCACATAGTTGGAAACGAAGAGATCCAGATGTCCGTCGCGGTCGTAATCCACGAAGCTGCAGCCGGCGCCAAACCTATGCTGATCGCTCAATAGGCCGGCCTGCTTCGTCACATCGGTGAAAGTTCCGTCCCCATTGTTGCGGTAGAGCACGTTCTGCCCGAAAGTAGTGCAAAAGATATCGTCAAAGCCATCATTGTTATAGTCTCCGACGCAGACGCCGCAGGCCCATCCCAGTGAGCGCAACCCGGCTTTTTCTGTGACATCTGTAAACGTTCCATCGCGGTTGTTTTTGTACAGCCGATTCGTGGTGCCGTCGGGAGCGCCTCCGAGCCGAGTGCCCGACAGCATAAACACATCCATCCACCCATCATTATCGTAATCAATGAACGCGCAGCCGCATCCGGTGGACTCAACGATGTACTTCTTGATTTCCGTGTCACCATAGATCACTGGCGCGTGCAGACCCGCGACAGCACCGACGTCCACGAAATGCGCGTTGAAGGGACGCCCGGAAGCTGCGGCTCTCGGCAAGGGCTTGGCGGTGTGGGTCGACACAACTTGTGCTGGCAAGCGGGTAGCACGCAGCGATAGCGCCGCTCCCACCCCGAGTCGGACAAAGCTACGACGACTGAAATTCATGGCACGAAGGTTACTAAGCGTTTCACTTTCGTGAATCGATCATGCTAGCATGACTCGAAATTGGGCGCTCGTTATCCGTTCCGTTAAGGTCCGCTAAGCCTGTTCTTCTGTTGCCACCGGCAACCTTGGAGATGTTTGCGTGGTACGCTGACGGACTTGGTTTCGTCCTATAGCGCGTCGAGGTGTCCAGTCATGAAGCCCGCGGAAGAGGGAAACTCACGCTCACGCAAGGAACTGGAAAGAAAGGTCACACTTAAGACCATTGCTCAGCATGTCGGCCTGATTTTTCTGTGATGCCTTCTCCCCTCTTAGTTTCACTTTCTCATCAGATGCCACAACGCCCTCTCGATGCTTACTTTAAGCATTGCCTTCTACTGCGAGTGGAGTTCTGGCTGGCGTGAGAGCACCAAGATTCCTGCTTGCCTTGTTCAGTCGACGCCATTCGCACTGTCGGATTTCCGAGCGCGGAAATGCAGATCGCGAACAGGACTACGACTATCGTTCTCCCCCGGCGAGAGTCTAACCTATAGGCGCCGAAGTGACGGGGGTTGGAGTGCTTACGTCCTCGGCAAGGAAAGGCTGTCAAAAAGAAAGGTAGGGAGCAAATGCTGGCGGATTTGCGTGACGCGGCGCGGCAACTGCGCAAGGCACCTGGATTTACAACGACGGCTTTGATCACATTGGCACTAGGGATCGGAGCGACGACGGCGATCTTTACGCTGGTACATCAAGTGATGTTGAAATCGCTGCCGGTGACCAAGCCCGGCGAGCTGTGGCGGATCGGAGACAAAGATCGCTGCTGCAACTGGGGGGGATATACCCAGGGGGACGACGGGGATTTTGCCTTGTTCTCGTGGGAAGCTTACAAGCATTTTCGCGCGCACACGCCAGAGTTCACCGACTTGGCAGCACTGCAGGCCGGCAATGCGGCTCTTGGCGTGCGCAGAGCGGGATCACAGGCACCGGCGGACACGCGCAATGGGGAGTATGTATCCGGGAATTTCTTCAGGACCCTTGGTGTGCAGCCGTGGATAGGTCGCCTGATGACTGACGAGGACGATCAGGAGGGTGCGCCGCCGGTGGCAGTGATGAGCTACCACATATGGCAGGACAAGTACGGATCTGATCCTTCGGTAGTCGGCGCTGGCTACCAGATCAATGGGCATTCGTTCACTGTGATTGGCGTGGCCGCGCCGGGATTCTTCGGAGCAAAGCTGTCTGGGTGGGGCATGCCAGACTTCTGGTTGCCGCTGACGACCGAACTGCTCATCGATGGAGCGACAGCGCGGCTGAAAAGGCCAAACGGCAATTTCCTGGACGTGATCGGAAGAGTGCGTCCGGGAACGAATCCCAAGTCGCTCGAAGCAGAGCTGAGGGTGGAATTCTATAACTGGCTGGCCAGCCACGTTCCCGACATGGAACCGGGCGAGAAGGAACTCTGGCAGCAGCAGACGCTCCACCTGAGTCCCGGTGACGCTGGGGTGACAGCGATGAGAGAGCAGTATCAGGATGGGCTGAAGTTGCTTCTGGTGGCTTCCGCATGTGTCCTGCTGGTGGCTTGCGGGAATCTGGCAAATCTGATGCTGGCGCGCGGGCTGAAGGATCGCGCGCAAACTTCGGTACGAGTGGCGCTCGGCGCTTCGCGAGCGCGGCTTGTTCGCAAGTCCCTGGTGGAGTGCGTCATGCTAGCAGCGATCGGTGGGGTGTTGGGCATCGCGGTAGCGTACGCCGGAACAAAGTTGATTTTGCATCTTGCTTTTCAGACCGGCGGTCCCAATAACTACGTGCCGATCAGTGCGACTCCCTCTCTACTCGTGCTGCTCTTCACACTGGGCATCTCCGTTCTAACGGGAATAATTTTCGGGATTGCTCCGGCGTGGGTGACCTCGCATGCTGACCCAGTCGAGGCGCTTCGTGGCGCAAACCGATCGATGGGGGGCGGTCGCTCCTGGGCGCAGAAGTCCCTGGTAATCGCGCAGGGAACAATGTCCCTTGTCTTGCTCTCCTCTGCGGCTCTGCTCGGTCAGAGCCTGCGGAACCTGCAGCACCAGAAGTTTGGATTCGAAACTCAGGGCCGGTATATTGCGTCGATCAATCCCATTCTGGGCAACTATAAGCCAGAACAACTGGAACCGCTGTTTCGGCAAATCGATGATCGCCTTCTCCAGATTCCCGGCGTACGCATGGTGGCACCCGTGCTCTATGCCCCAATGAGTGGCGATAGCTGGAACAACGGCATTCGCGTCGAAGGCCGGCCTGAGCCCCCAGCTAAGGAAGATACGGGAGCGGGATTTGTCCGAGCAATGCCGGGCTTCTTCGAGACCATCGGCGCCAAAATCGTGCTCGGCCGGTCTATTACGGATGAGGACACGCAGGCGACACGGCAGGTAGCCGTAATCAATGAAGCGTTTGCGAAGAAGTTCTTTCGGGACCAGAATCCGGTTGGGCAGCATTTCGGGCCCGACAAGATCAAGTATTCCGCAAATTTCGAAATCGTCGGGGTCGTGAGAGACATGCGGTACATGACTTACGACTATAAGGATCCGATTCGCCCGATGTACTGGGTGGCGGAAGCACAGACCATGCAGTATGACGATCCGGCCTACACGAGCGGCGAAATCTGGTCGCACTACTTGTACAACATCGTAATCTGGGCGCCAGGAAACCCGCCGGGCATGGAAGACCGTGTGCGCAAGGCGCTGGCGAGCATAGATCCAAATTTTGTTCTTTACGGGGTTGACCCATATACCAAAGTCGTCGCCGGTGATTTCCAGCAAGAAAACATGATTGCAACTCTGACTACACTCTTCGGCGTGCTTGGCTTGGTGCTCGCTGCGGTCGGGCTATACGGAGTGATGGCGTACACCGTGGAACAGCGGACTAGCGAGATTGGGGTTCGAATGGCGCTGGGTGCGGATCGAGGACAGGTCATAAAGATGGTGTTGAGGGGTGCTTTCTCGCAGATCGGCATTGGGCTGGCACTTGGCATTCCGGCGGCGATTGGAGCCGGCAAGCTGATGAACAATCAGCTCTTCGGCGTTAAGCCATGGGACCCGATCGTGCTCGCACTGGCGGCGCTAATGCTTGGTTTGGCTGCACTACTGGCCTCGGTGATCCCGGCGCGGCGTGCTGCAGGTGTCGAGCCAATGGTGGCATTGCGGACCGGCTGATCAGGGATGGGGAACGAGTGTAGTTTGGCACCGGTCGGTCCGATCAGCACCCATAGCGCTTGAATGAAGCGAAATGATGGCTTCTCTCGAATCGTCGGCTACTCTTAGGTGGGATTACTTCAGGGTGCCAGTCATCCGGCGAAAGAGGCACTCTTCTCAACCATCAGAGTTAGAGTCCGCTGCGTCTGCCAGTTCCGTTTTTCGGCGTGTCACCCTTTGCGATGTCATCGTTTGTTCCTCTCTCTCCCACCGTTCGGGGATGAGCAGGCAGTTTCGGCGCGTTGTTCAGGCAGGAGGGCGAAAGCTTTCTATTTGACAGTTGGATGGGGAGTGGAATAAGGTCGTGTGCAAGAGGTGGGAGTTGTGATGAAGAGGTGGCGTTCGGGCATCCTCCTTTTCGAACTGTTCTTGGTTGTTCTAATCCTTGTCTTGCCGCAAGTAGAACTTCCCGATTTTGCCTTCCATAGTGGTACCGCTCCAATCATTGCGAGATCGCGAGTCTCTGCGCCGCCGGTGTTGACTGCTGTGACGGTTCCGACTCAAGCTCAGCCGATAAAACAATTCGGCAACGGAACAGAGCAGCGCTTAAGACTCGCGACCCACGCGACTCCACGGTCGCTGCTGTCCGTACTCTGCACTCTCCTTTGTTAGCCGTGTGTTCTCCCCATTGATTCCTGCCAACTGGAAATAGTTCATAAGGCTGCTTCGCGAGTGGTCCTGCCACCAATCGCGGAGCCTGACGGCAGTCGCATTCGGTCTGCATGGAAAACCTTGAGAACGAGGTTTCCAGCGCGACCAGATGTCGACTATCAGACGGAAAAAGGAGAAATCATGCAAACCACTAGTTCACCAGATCACATGCAAACCACTAATTCACCAGATCAGAAGTTATGGAAGCGATGCTTGCAAGACGCGCTGTTTGAGCTGGACCCCCAGGCTCTTCGAATGAAATTGGAAGTCGCAGATCGGGCTATTGAGATGCGGCGTCTCGAACTAGACTCCGCCGCCAATCCCGATTCACATGAATTGGCGGAATTGGCGGACGGTCTACACACCCTCCGCGCACTCGGATTCCTCACGGAGACGAATGCCGACTGTTGAACATTGCTGAGAGCTTTCCGGATGCCTTCGGCTTTGGGGCGGAATGCCCACCATGAAATTTGGGGCGTTCCTGGGGGTCCGCTAGACACCGGACAGGGCCGACCCGCGCGGCACTTCAGGGAGAGGCGGCTGGCGCGGGTCGTTTCTGAATGAAGTTTGCCGTCCGATTTCATTTATCGCACGGCAGCGATCTAACGGTCAAAACAAGCGAGAAGCTGATGGGAGGAGGCATTTATGACAGCGTTACTGCAAAGCTTTTGGATGAAAGACGACGGTCAGGACATTGCAGAATATGCGGTGGTGTTGGCCGTTATCCTGGTGATCGTTGTAGGCACACTTCGGCTGGTAGGATCGAATGCCAATAATGCATTCTCAAGTGTTGCAAGCTCGGTCCAATAATGCACTGATGCGGCGCAACAAAATCAACCATACGAGAGTTCTCGCTGCGCTGAACACGATTTGCCCGCTTGCGGGCTCTCTAAGCCTAGCTGCTCCATGAGCATGCGTTCGCTGCGTACCGAGTACAGCACCTGCAGCAGCAGTGCACGCAAGAACTTCTCCGGTGCTATCGACGGCCTGCCCGTCTTCGCGTAAAGCGTGCCGAATCGAGGTTGCAAGTCGTGCAAAGCTGCGCCGCCCATAGCACGTACGATCCGTTTCTGGATCGCTCGGCGACAGAGGGGGAGATATCGGTGTTTCCTGACGTTTCTTCGGCATCACGGAGTCTGAACTGGCCGTTCCAAATTCAGCCGCAGACTTTCCAGGATTCCGGACGGTAGAGCCTGCAGGTTCCCCATGTCTTGCGGCGTAAATCGTTCACCGAATCTCTGGTTGAGCAAACGGTAGCTAGGAAGCGCGCGGCCAGCCATCGAGTTGATCGCCGTATTTCCGACGACGATGCGCAGGCTATTTGTCCCGACGGTCAGAAATTTGGTGACATCAATCTTGTAGGGCGGATGCCAGACGAAACCTGCGGCTTTACCATTGACATAAACCTCAGCGGCTTCACGGATGGGTCCTTCAAAATATGCCTTCATGCTGAACTGTGGAAGCGGGTTGGGCTGCTCAATCGGCTTACCCTCTCCGAAATCAAGCGCGGCCCTCGTTCCGGAATTCAGATCCTGCGGGGACAGATCGAAGGTCTGGTAGTAGCTCGCTTGGCCAGAATAATATTTGAAATTTGGGTCTTCGCTCCAGGAACGAAGCCGGGGCATGGTGATAGTTTGATTCGTGCCGGTGAAAGTTACCTTCCAATCGGTTGAGAGCTCGACTGTTTTTGAAGGAACCCGTAAAGGCGGCTGCCTTTTGTCGTGCTGAGTCGCCGAATCCGTGAACAGGATCAGTCTTGACTCGTAAGGCTGCAAATCGATGTCGACGGCTGTGGGGTTCTCCACGCTAGATATCTGACCTGTGAACGGATCCCACCATTCAGCGTGCTTCGAAGCGTGACGAAATGTCGCCTGCACGTGGTGTGATTGGTTGCTGGTGTTCGCTATGAAATATAAATCTCCAGCCACCAACTTGCGGTGGATGAACCCGATGCGTGGAGTCCTGGGAGAAAGAATGAGATCGGGAGGGAGATAGGTTGCGAGAGCAGATCCCAACTGCTTCTCATCCGAAATGAAGTGTCCTGCAGCGCCGCGCGCCTGGAATAGGCGTTGCGAAATCTCCCGAATCTGCAGACCGTCGGAATCCGCTTGCAGGACGCCTGGCGTCGTGGCGGGCAGGCTATGCGCGGCAATGACAATCCCTCCATGCCGGACATATTCTTCAATCTTTTGATAGGTCGTGAGCGGTAGCCGGTCGATCGCCGGCAGAATCAATACTGGGTACGGAATGCCCAGACTGTCAATTGCGTCAGCGTCGATGAAGTCCACGTTGAAGCCAGAATCGAGAACCTGTGGAATGACCGCGTTCAGCAGCGAATGATCCAAAGACTCATCGATGCTGAAAGCGGAACCTACGGTGTTGAATCCGGCTTGGCTGATGACTGGATTCGTGGAGTTACTTTGCACTGAGAACGTTGACCACACATCGTCATTCGGCAACAAAAGCGCTACATCGTTGGCGGGCTTTCCCTGGCGAAGAGCGAAGCTGACGCGTTGCAGATAGAGAGCCAGGTCCGGCATCACAAACGACCATGGGTTGTGAGCATTGAGCGCGGCCGCGGCGTACATTCGCCATCCCGGCTCTCCCGCTTCTTGAGGCGAGTATGGCCAACCGTGGCCGACCAGTTGATTGATGCCTTGCAAGAAATGCAAATCGGATTCCGCCTTTAGGTCCAGAGGTGTAGCGCGAAATGCAGGGGAGTGCAGCCAGGTCCAGGTTTCCGACGAGATCACCGGTCTGCCAAAGAGGTGGCCAGCTGACGCTGCCCACCGCACGTCGGAGAATTGCCGCCACATTAGCAAGGATGCCTTCCCTTCGCCTTCGGGAAGATCTGCGTAGCGGTTGCTGGAGAGTGTGACGGGAGGAAAACCGTAAGTCTGCGACCGGAAGAATGTATGGTGCTGTTGCGCCCATGCATGTACCGGAGCCAGGAAGCGCTCGTTCGCCAGTTCGGTGAGTGTCCTTCCCCAATCATGCCGAACGGAGGCAGTCAGCGGTCCGGAATCGCCGATCAGGGCCGGTAAATAGGGAGTGAGATCGTATCCTCGACGTGCGCGAAACTCCTCCATCAGATCACCGGTCCAATTGGATCCGTAATCCTCCAGGCTATCGCTGAAGACTGCATACGGAGGCTGGTCACCAAAAGCTTCCATCATCCGATCTCCCACTGCGTGTAGATGAGTATCGATCGCCTTTCGATCGTAGTGGTCGAGCACGAACCCCTCGGCGCCAACTGCCGGACGCTTCACCGTCATCCCAGTCCTACTTGATATAAAGAAAATCGCATCGTTTGCGACGTCTAGCGGCGGAGATATGCGCAGACGGCCATTCACGATCGATGACACCTGTTTTGCATCCTGCAGCGTTACCTGGCCATCTCTGACAGGAGCTAGAAAGACAGCGATCAACTGCTCACCAGTTGCAATGTCGGGTACAGCGACCGAATCTGTTCCTACCGGGACTGGGATCATTTCCACACGCAGCTCACCGGCAGCTTGGGTTACGGGTATGTGAGGGCCTCCAAAGGGCCAGCCGGTTCCCAATGTGATGTCAACCCGAAGGCCAAGCTTTCTGGCCGTGTTCGCGGCAAAGCGAATTGCGTCGAGGTGTTCATCGGAGAGAAATTGCTGGTTGTGGAAGCCGGTCTTCGGGTCATCGAGCGCAAGAGGGTAGAGGGTGGCGATTTCGACTCCGCCAATGCCCTCGGCCTTCATTTGTTCGAGTTCTCGCTGTAACTCAGGCTTGGTGACGGCGGGGCCAAACCACCACCACCGCATCATGATTCGGCATTCAGCTGGTGGATTCGCAAATGATTGTTCGAGAAGGGGCAGCGTGTCGTTCTGCTGCGCCGTGCTCCCGGGTGGTTGCACGAACCAGGCACACAGAAGAATGAGTATCACCGCTTTGCAATTGGGTCTGAAAAGATGTGTTGCCATGATCTGATCTCGCCGCGTGTCAGCGGATGTCAGTGCGCAGATCCGGCGCCGCCAACGTAATTGCCGTAACCCACAATAACCGTCGAGCTAACCAGAATCAACAAACTGACTGCCACCAGCAGCCAAGTCCTGCCACTGGCGCCCTTCCACTCTTTCAACGCGATGCCCCACAGTGTGCTGAAAATGATGATGCTGGCCATGTGCAGCGTCCAACTGGAGAACTTATATCTTCCCATCTGCGTCTCACCCATGGTGTAGAAGAAAAACTGCATGTACCAAGTGGTGCCTGCGACAGCCGAGAATAAGTAGTTGGCAAGCATCGGGGCTCGAACAGCCGTGTTTGGCGCAACGGCGACGGCAACCGCCATTTCTTCCGCAGGAGCGTCAGTGGCGGATTCAAGGATGTGCTCTTCATTGCGCTCGGGAACTTTGCCGCGAATTTCGGACTCGAAGTACTGGTAACCAGTGCGGTTGCGAATGTTCAGGATGAGGCACCAGATGAAGTTCGTGGTGAAGCCGCCGGCGAGTACTACGATCAGCACGGGTAGGCCTTGCCACAATACCGGGGTGCCATGTTGAATGGTGATGGCCTTGATCGGATCGCCCGCTGCTAGCCCGTAAGCGAAGCAGGCGCTCATCACGCCAGAAAAAGTGGCGACGAGCAATCCCTTCTTCAAGTCGAATTCCTTGATGGAGGCGCGCTTTTGCTCGGTCGACATTTCGCGTTCTTTGGAAACTCCGGCTGCGCCCGCGATCGCGATACCGACAAGACAGACGGCAACACCGCCAAGAATCACCAATCCGGAGTGAGTGCCGAGGACTTCGGATGCGAAGACTCCTCGAAAAATCGGAGGCATCAGCGTTCCGAACGCGGCGGTGTATCCGAGGACCATGGCCATGCCGAGTGACATCCCCAGGTAGCGCATGGTCAGGCCGAAGGTTAGGCCACCGAGTCCCCACAAGACTCCGAAAACATACGCCCAAACAAGGCTGCTCGCGGGAGCTTCGTGAAGCACGCGAATTAGATCGTGTGTCATCGTTAGCGCGAGGACCCACGGGGCGATGATCCAACTGAAGAATCCGCCCACCAGCCAATAAGTCTCCCAGGACCAGTGCTTCACTCCGCGATAAGGAACGTAGAAGCTGGCGGAAGCCAGGCCGCCGAGCCAGTGAAAAAACACCCCTAGTGCTGGGTTCATGGAATCCTCGTGTGAAATTTACAGGTGAAAGACTTCTTCCAGCGGCTGCATGGCGCGATCGGGCAACACGCCATCGGGCTGAACGAAAAAGTTGCCCATCTCGCGCTGCCAGCGCTCGTTCACTTCGCGCCTAGCCATCCCCGCTCGAGCGCGTTCAAAGTTTTCCGTCTCCAGATAGCCGACCAGAAGGCCGTCGTCTCGCAGGAACAACGAGTAATTGCCCCATCCAGTTTCACGCAAGGCGGCCTGCATCTCGGGCCACACGCTGCGATGGCGCTCTTTGTATTCCTCGAGCCGCTCCGGCTTGACCTGTAACACAAAGCAGACACGCTGCATATTGGCTCCTTAACGCAGGAAAGCCTCGGAGAGACCGCCGTCTACGGGAATGACGTGCCCGGTCGTCTTGGCGCTCTGATCACCGGCCAGCCACACGATTGCGGCCGCACAATCCTGGGGGAGGATGGGCTGTTTGGTCAGTGTGCGCTGAGCATAGAAATCGGCGAGCTTGGCGCGCAGTTCCTCGGTTGACTCAGATTCCGAAAAGCTGATCTTGTACTTCTTCAGCGCATGAATTACGCGATCCCGCGGGAACATGGTCGAACCGGCGACCACGGTCGCGGGAGCAATTCCGTTGACACGCACATGCGGGCCGAGTTTGATCGAGAGTTCCCGGATTAAGTGATTGAGAGCTGTCTTGCTGGTGTCGTAGGCCTCGCTGCCTTTCTTGGGAACCACAGCGTTGGCGGAACTGGTGAGCACCATGGCAGCTGGCAGTGCTTGGTCTTTGAAAATCCACTCTGTTTGTCGAGCAAGAAGATAGTTGCCGGTGACATTGACCAGGAAGGTTTGCGCCCATTGTGCGTCGGCGAGTTCGCCGTCCGGTCCTGGCACGGGATAGATCGCGGCCGTATTGACGATGATGTCGATGCCACCAAATTTAGAGATCGTGGAGTTCGCCGTTTCTGCGAGAGAAGCGGCGGAGCTGAGATCTACTCGAGCGTGCGCGACAAATTCGGGAGATGCGATGGCGCCTGCATCATCGGCGACTCTGTTGGCGCCTTGTTGATCAAAATCCGCCACAACAACGTGCGCGCCCTTGCGCGCGAGCAGCAGAGCGACTTCGCGGCCAATCCCGCTGGCGCCTCCAATGACGAGTGCGATCTTGCGGCTGAACTCCGCTTCTGCGGGCATGCGTTGCAGCTTGGCTTCTTCGAGTGCCCAGTACTCGATGCGGAACGCCTCGGATCTGGGAAGCGCAACATAGTTATGGAACTGGGTGAACTGCTGCGACTGCTCCATGTGACGGGCCTGCGGCAGGGGATGTGATACTTCCCCATCTTCCAGTGCATTCGCACCCGCCATGACGTGAATCGCATTAATAAAGAACTCAGTTGTGATTCGCGCTTCTTTCTTATTCTTGCCGAAGCCGAATAGCCCCAAACCTGGAACGACGACCACGGAAGGATTGGAATCCCGGAGCTTCGGTGAGTCGCTCGTTGCCCACGCGTCGTAATATTTCTTGTAGGTTGCTCGATACTCGACAGCCAGAGTCTGGACGCGCGCCTTCAGAACACTCACATCTTCCTTTGCAGCATCCCAATGAAGAAATAAGGGACAAACCCTGGTTCGCAGGAAATGATCGGGACAACTGGTGCCGAGCGAACCTAATTCCTTGGCCCATTTCGATCCGGCAAAGTTCAAAGCATCTTCATCGTCGGCATAGTGGGCTATTACGGGGCGATTCGACGACACTACTCCACGAAGCGCTGGCAGGATTTGGGTCGCGATCTTCTTGCGATCCGGCGCGGGACCGTGCTCGACTCCGCCGAATAAGGAACCCTTGCTCGATTGATGCTTCAAAATAAATTCACCCATCTGATCAATGGTGTGAATGCTGTTCAAGTAACAATCGCGTTGTGTTATTCCCCAAGTGAAGAGGCCGTGTCCGCCAAGAAGGAGACCCTCCGCTCCAGGATTGTGTTTGACCGCTCGTTCAATAAGGAGCGCCAGTTCGAATCCGGGACGCTGCCAAGGTACCCACACGATCTTGCGGCCAAATTCTTTGTTGAACTCGTCCAGCTTTCGTTTGCCATTGGCACTGGCGGCCAAGGCGATAGCCCAGTCGGGGTGCAAATGGTCCACGTGGGAGAAGGGAAGAAACGCGTGCAGAGGAGTGTCGATGGATGCCGCCACGCGATTCTCACCGAATGCTGAGAGCGGATAGTAGCGGACCATTTCATCTTCATGCTGTTCACCGCGATATAACTCCTTAAGTTGCTCCAGGCGATCGAGGTAGAGCAGGGCAAATCCGGCATCGGTGATAGAACCGAGATCTCCGCCACTGCCTTTTACGGCCAGCACGCGGACGGGCCGGCCGGTAAACGGGTCGGGAAGTTCGAACTTTGAGCTGGTGTTGCCCCCTCCGAAATTGGTGATGCGCAAGTCGGCGCCTAACAGGTTCGAGCGATAGCGCAATAGCGCCAACTGATTGCCGGACATCTTCTGAGCGTCGGCTTCATTCCACAAGTCTTTCAGGTGCGTGGTCTCTTTGATTTCAGGCATAGATACTCCCACAGTATTGTTCAAATCGTTCCGCGTGCTGATCCCACTTGTCGGTTTCAATCGGCTCGAAAATTTCGGTGGGAAAAGAGCGGTCTACAATGGCGCGAACTTCCGGAAGGGAAGACGCACCTCCGGTCGCAAGAATTTGTATCGCCACATTTCCCAGTGCCGTGGCCTCGGCCGGGCCGGCCAGCACCTTTCTTCCAGTGGCGTTTGCAGTCAGTTGATTCAACAGTCGATTTTTCGATCCGCCGCCGATGATACGAATCTGCTCGATGCGCTTACCGCTCACATGTTCCAGATTGCGCAGAATAAAGCGATATTTGAACGCGAGGCTCTCCAGAACTGCTCGCACGTATGCGCCCGCCTTTTGCGGAACTGGTTGATGAGTCCGGGTGCAGAACCGGTTGATGGCCGCGAGCATGTCCGGAGGCCGCAGGAAGGATTCGTCATCGGGATCGACGAGGTGACGAAACGACTTTTCATGGGGCGCCAGTTCGATCAATTCGCGGTAGTCATAGCGGTGGCCCTGCGCGGTCCAGGATTGACGGCATCCCTGCAACATCCACAGGCCCATGACATTCTTCAACAGTCTCGTAGTTCCATTCACGCCGCCTTCGTTGGTAAAGTTCATCCGCAACGCATCGGGGGTGATGACCGGGGAATCCAATTCTGTTCCCAGCAGCGACCAGGTTCCTGAACTAAGAAAGGCAGTGCCCTCGCGAGCGGAAATCGCGGCCACCGCGGAGCCCGTATCGTGACACGCCGGAGCGATCACGGTGGTGCCAGCAAGGCACGAATGACCTGCTATGTCCGGCAGGAGTGTTCCAATAATCGAGCCCGGCTCAACGATAGGCGCCAGCAAATGAGCCGGCAGTTCCAGTCGCTGCATCAGTCTGGCGGCCCACGCGCGTTTCAGTGGGTCCACCATCTGGGTGGTCGTTGCGTTGGTGAATTCACAGACTGCATTTCCGGTGAGCCAGTAGTTGAACAGATCTGGGATGGTGAGCAGACATTTCGCAGCTTCAAGAAGATTAGGAGTTTGACGCCGCGCGGCGAAGAGTTGGTACAGCGTGTTGATGGGCATGAACTGAATACCGGTCGTCTTGTAAATCTCCTTTTTTGTGACCCGGCCCAGGACTTCCTCCATGACTCCTTCGGTCCGGCGGTCGCGATAGTGGTAGGGATTCTGAAGCAACTCGCCGCGTTCTCCCAACAGGGCATAGTCGACACCCCATGCGTCGACTCCGATCCCCGCCAGTTCCACTTCGCCCAGCCGCGCCAAAGCTTGGCGTACTTCGAGCCAGA
>Ga0193751_1001476_pt1 | contig 15101 bp, 14 predicted proteins | sample L1c2metaG_FD_143050 | JGI IMG/M metagenome (GOLD analysis project Ga0193751, IMG submission 143050) | Soil microbial communities from a riparian zone of the East river system, Colorado, United States - L1c2 | ecosystem: Environmental > Terrestrial > Soil > Riparian zone | place: USA: East River... | reverse complement strand
GGCGACGATCGCCAAATCGTCCCAGTCCAATCTCCATCGACATAAGACCGCCCTCCGCGAATCCGACACCCACCAGGGAATCAGTCTCCGCCAATCTCTGCAACAAAGATGTGTGCATTCGATAGCCGGTCACCGGGGAGAGCGCGTTATAAGCTGTTAAAACCATTGCGCAGGGAAGGCCGGGATATATCCGGCGAACCTGTGGTGACTACGCTCGTGTGCTTATTTTATTTTGCACGCGAGGCTACGGGTGCGGCGGGCACTCGGCTTTCCCTGCGCCCTCTTGTTTTCGAGGGTCGGAATTCCTTCATAACTCGGACGCGTCGCGTCGCGGGAATGCGGAGGCTTGGCTTGACGTCGACGTCATTGCGAGGAGCGAAAGCGGACGAAGCAATCCACGCTTCCTTGTGTGTCCGTTGGATTGCTTCGCTGACGCTCGCAATGACGGCTATCGCTAAAACGTCGTTGGCAATTTGACAATTGAATCAGCCGCACCATTCCGTCGTTCGCAGGACGGCGACGAGACTGATACGCTCAGTCTACTCCCCAGCTTCCATCCACTCTGCCGCCCCGCGCCAAAGCGTGTCGCGATGCTCGGGGCGGAAGAAGCCGAGATGGCCGATCGCGGTCGTGGCTGCGTCGGCGGGCGCAATGGTCAGAATTTCCGGGGTGGTCGAGGTAAACCCCGAACACAGAAGCTCGACCGCCGGGCGTGTCGCCCAGGGGTCGTCGGAAAGGCACAGCGAGCGCAGCGCGCCTTTGTAATTCGCAAAATTCGAAATCGCCTTGAGATCGCGGTCGTCGAACAAATATCGTTCGCTCATCACCCAACGCACCCACTGCTGAAAGACGCCTTTCGGCAGGTCCTCGCCCAATCCGCTCCAGCCCGGCGCATAGCCCAGCATCCGGGTGAGGGGAGTGCCAACCAGATTCAGCAAGGCGAAGACGCGATACCGTTCCGGCGAGGCCATCAATTTCCAGTATCCGGCTTGCGCTGCGATCAACAGCGCGCGCGAGACCTCGCCGTTGTTGGCGAGAAGTCCAAGCGCCTGGCCGCCGAAGGAATGGCCGACATAGTTGAGCGGCAGGTTGTGATAGCGCTCGCGCATCCACGCCACCGCGGAGGTCACGTCGAGCGCAGCCCAGTCCGTCATCGTGGCCTTGAAGCCGGCCAGGGATTTCGGCTGGTTGTAGCCGATCAGCGCTTTCTGCCTGCTGTCGCCGATGCCGCGATAATCGTATGTCAGAACCGCACAGCCACGCCGCGCGAGATAACCGGCAAACCCCTTGTAGATCTTGCGCGGCACGGCGGTGGCGGAATTGACCAGGACGGCATGGTGCTTGGCCCCGCGCGGCAGGAACAAGGTTGCCCCCAGCAAATAACCATCCGCGGCGGGAAAGGTGATGTCGTCGATGAAAACGTCGTCCAACGCAGTCTCGGTCACCGCGATTTCCCCCGGATTCCCGCGAGAAGCCAGCAAATGCGAATTCGGCTTTTGCCGCAAGGGGTTGTCAACCAGACCATGGCAAGCTCGTTAGCCGGCGCGCAAATGGGGAGCGACCAGTGCCCCGTTTCCGAAGTTCGTCGACTGTTGCGGCGACCCCGACTCGAACTTCGGAAACGAAGCGCACTGGCAAATCTAATGTTTTTCCGGTGCCGCTTATCGATTTGAAGCTCCTGGCACGAACGTGTGGCAGCCCTTCAGGAGCTTCAAATCGGCGGCACTGGCGGTTAGGGAACAGCCTGTGTATAAACCGGCCCGTCGCTACTCCCCGACCCGGCTACGCCGAGGCTTCGCCGGGCGCTCCAGTGTTGGTCCGCCGAAGCTTTAGCGAAGGCGGGTAAGTAGCGGTTTTTGCTCAGGAGTTAACGTCATGTCCGAGCGGTGGACACCCGACAGCTGGCGCACCAAGCCGGTCAAGCAAGTGCCTGACTATCCCGATGCCAAGGCATTGGCGGATGTCGAGGCGCAGCTGGCGACGTTTCCGCCGCTGGTTTTTGCAGGTGAGGCCCGCAACCTGAAAAAGGCGCTGGCGCGCGTGGCGGCGGGCGAAGCCTTCCTGCTTCAGGGCGGCGATTGCGCTGAGAGTTTCGCCGAGCACGGCGCCAATAACATCCGCGATTTTTTCCGCGTGCTGTTGCAGATGGCGGTGGTTTTGACCTATGCCGGCGCGGTGCCGGTGGTGAAGGTCGGCCGTATCGCCGGACAATTCGCCAAGCCGCGTTCCTCGCCGACCGAGACCATCAACGGCGTCGAGCTGCCGAGCTACCGCGGCGATATCGTCAACGACATCGCCTTCACGGCGCAGGCGCGCACCCCCGACGCGCAGCGTCAGTTGATGGCCTATCGGCAGTCGGCGGCGACGCTCAACCTGCTGCGCGCGTTCGCCACCGGCGGCTTCGCCAATCTGGGGTCCGTGCACCAGTGGATGCTCGGTTTCCTGAAGGATTCCCCACAGTCGCGGCGTTACAAGGAACTGGCCGATCGGATTTCGGACGCGCTGAACTTCATGCGCGCCTGCGGGCTTGATCTGGAAAGCCACCCCGAGCTTCGCGCCACCGACTTCTACACCAGCCATGAAGCGTTGCTTCTGGGCTATGAGCAGGCCTTCACGCGCGTCGATTCCACGACCGGCGACTGGTATGCCACCTCAGGCCATATGATCTGGATCGGCGACCGCACGCGCCAGCTCGACCACGGCCATGTCGAATACTTCCGCGGCATCAAAAACCCGATCGGGTTGAAGTGCGGTCCCTCGCTCAAGCCGGATGAGTTGCTGCGGCTGATCGAGGTGCTCAATTCGGACAACGAGCCCGGACGCCTCACGCTGATCAATCGCTTTGGCGCGGACAAGATCGCCGATCATCTGCCGCCGCTGATCCGCGCCGTGCAGCGCGAGGGCCGCGCCGTGGTCTGGTCGTGCGATCCGATGCACGGCAACACCATCACCTCGACGTCGGGCTACAAGACCCGGCCGTTCGATCGCATCCTTTCCGAGGTCAAGTCGTTCTTCTCGATCCACGCCGCGGAGGGCACTCATGCCGGCGGCGTTCATCTGGAAATGACCGGCCAGGACGTCACCGAGTGCATTGGCGGCGCGCGCGCCATTACCGATGAGGATCTCAACGACCGCTACCACACGGTCTGCGATCCCCGTCTCAACGCCGAGCAGTCGATCGACATGGCTTTCCTGGTCGCCGAATTGCTCAAGCAGGAGCGCGGCGGCAAGGTCAAGCCGATGCCGGCCGCAGCGGGACTTTGAGCGTTGCTGCGCTTCTGGCGGGCCACGATCAATACCCGGAACGGCCTCGCCTTTGCGATTCGCTCGGAACAGGCGGTTCGCGAGGAAATTGCCGCGCTGGTGCTGTCCTTGCCGCTGGCGTGGCTGATCGGCACCACCACGATGCGCCGCATCGAACTGGTCGCCGCCGTCGTCCTGGTGCTGGTGGTTGAACTGCTCAACACCGCGATCGAGAAGCTCGCCGACCGGCTGACCACCGACCACGATCCGCAGATCGGGCGGGTCAAGGATATGGGCTCGGCGGCCGTGGGCGTCGCGCTCGTCATGGCAGGCCTGTTCTGGCTGTTTTCGATCGCCGAACGCATAGGCGCGATCTAAAGCATGCAATTGCAGTTTACCCGCGCGCAAGGCACCATCGCGCCATGACCGAACGAGCCTCTCAGTTTTCGATCACGTTGGCCCAGTTGAACCCGACGGTCGGCGATGTCGCGGGCAATGCCGCCAAGGCACGCGCCGCGCGTGCCCAAGGCCGCGTCGAGGGCGCCGATCTCGTCGTGTTGCCGGAATTGTTCATCGCCGGCTATCCGCCGGAAGACCTGGTGTTGAAGCCGGCCTTTCAGTCGGCCTGCCGTGCCGCGATCGAAACCCTCGCACGGGAAACAAACGACGGAGGTCCGGCGCTGCTGATCGGCACGCCCTGGGTCGAGGACGGTAAACTTTACAATGCCTGCGCGCTTCTCGACGAAGGCTGCATCGCCGCCGTCCGCTTCAAGGTCAACTTGCCGAATTACGGCGTGTTCGATGAGAAGCGCGTGTTCGCGCGGGGCGCGGCGCCGGGTCCACTGCCGATCCGCGGCGTTCGGGTCGGGGTGCCGATCTGCGAGGATACCTGGCTGGAAGAGTCGGAAGATTACGAGAATGTCGTCGAATGCCTCGCCGAGACCGGCGCGGAAATTCTCGTGGTGCCGAACGGCTCGCCCTATGCGCGCGACAAGAACGATATCCGCCTGTCAATTTCGGTGGCTCGCGTCACCGAGAGCGGGCTGCCGCTGATTTACCTCAACCAGGTCGGCGGCCAGGACGAACTCGTCTTCGACGGCGCCTCGTTTGCGCTCAATGCCGATCTTTCGGTCGCAGCGCAACTGCCGGCGTTTGAGGAAAGCATCACAACGCTGCGCTGGACCAAAAGCGAGACCGGCTGGCGTTGCGGCGGGCCGATCGCGGCTGCGATCGATGGCGACAAGGGCGACTATGCCGCTTGCGTGCTGGGCTTGCGCGACTATGTCGGCAAGAACGGGTTTCCCGGCGTGCTGTTAGGGATATCCGGCGGCATTGATTCCGCGCTTTGCGCGGCGATCGCGGTCGATGCGCTGGGCGCGGAGCGCGTGCGCGGCGTCATGCTGCCGTTTCGCTTTACCGCGCAGGTGTCGCTCGATGACGCGGCAAAGCTCGCTGGTCGCCTCGGCATTCGCTACGAGGTGCTGCCGATCGCCAAAGCCGTCAACGGCTTTGAGGATATCTTGTCGGGCACTTTCACAGGATTGCCGCGCGACATCACCGAGGAGAATCTGCAGGCGCGCGCGCGCGGCACGCTGTTGATGGCTATTTCCAACAAGACCGGCGCGATGGTCGTCACCACCGGCAACAAGTCGGAAATGTCGGTCGGCTACGCCACGCTTTATGGCGACATGAACGGCGGCTTCAATCCGATCAAGGATATCTACAAGACCGAAGTGTTTCGGCTGTCGAGTTTGCGCAATACATGGAAGCCGGACGGCGCGCTCGGGCCTTCCGGCGAGGTCATTCCGCCCGACATCATCACGCGGCCGCCGACCGCAGAGCTGCGCGAAAATCAGAGCGATCAGGATTCGCTGCCGCCTTACGACATGCTCGATGCCATCCTGGAGCGATTGGTCGAGCGCGAGGAGCCGTTGGCCTCGATCATCGCGGCCGGATTCGATCGCGAGGTGGTGGCGCGGATCGATCGCCTGCTCAACATTGCCGAATATAAGCGCCGGCAGGCGGCCCCCGGCGTCAAGGTAACGCGGCGGAATTTCGGTCGCGACCGCCGCTATCCCATCACCAACCGATTTCGCGATACCGGTAGCCCACTGCCAAAGCCCGACGACACGCTGGTGTCGCGTTCCAGCCGCGGGTCGGCCGAGGCGTTTGACGGGTAGCATGATCCCGAAAAGTGGATACCGGTTTTCGGAAAAGGTCATGCGCAGAAAAGCCGAGCGAGCGATGCTCGATCGGCCCTAGCGCGCCGGAATGAAGGTTGGGCCTACCGAACGGATCGGCTTGTTATCGGAGGAATTGCCGGAAGTTGCCGCCGCGGTGCTTGACGCGGGAGGCGTTGGCGCCGGCTCAGGCGCGGGCGCGGTCGTTGCCGCCGTCGCGCCCTTCTTGGCGGAGGCGGGAGCCGGTTTCACTGGCGCGCGCGACATCTTCTTGGCGCTCTCTTCGGTGACGATGATGTCGCCCTGTTGCTCGGCGGCGGCTTTGTCGTCGATAGCTTTGAGCGCGTCGGACCAGGTCTGGCCGGCGGCCTTGCAGGCGCAGGAAGGATTGAACTCCTGTCGGAAGCGGAAGGCATTCGGCGAGGAGGAGTACGGCTGGCCGCTGATCGATACCGCCTGGTTCATGTCTTCGCCGGGGTTGCGATAAGCGTAAAGATTGGCTTCCGCCGCCGGGCAAAGCGCCTTGCAGGACTTTTCGTCGTCGGGAAAGCGTGCGGGCACGGTAGCGAACGAGATCGGGAAATAGGCGCCGTCGCAGCTGCGGACGCAGACGGTGCGATAGGTTCCCGATGGGGGACCCACATCGGCGGGCGGTGCGGCCGGGTTGTTGTTGCCGTTGCCGAACAGATTTTCGAGGAAGCTGCCGGGTCCCTGCTGCACGGCGTTGGCATATTGCGGCCCGCAATTATTCTGCGCCAGCGCCACCAGAACCGAACGGCGCTGGTTTTCGCGCTCGCTGCCGCCGAAGCCGCCGCCACGCAGCCGCTCGAGGCTGGTCGTGATCTGATCCAGGTTGGCGCGCATCTGCTGAATCTGGTTGTTCACCGGGCCGCATTGCGCCGACTGGCCGTTGAACAGCGAGAAGAAGCCGGAGCTGTCGCAGCCCATCCGCTTGGCTTGCGACGTGACGCGATCGAGTTCCGCCTGCTGCCTGGACGCGGCATCCTGGTAGCGGCGGATCTGCTCGTCCTTGGCCGGGTCGCCGCCGCCGCGATCGATGGTCGCCAATTGGGCCTCGAGCCGCACGCACATCGGATTGGCGGCCGGCCCCTGCGATGGCGGGGGTGCCTGATTCACTTGCGCGCCGGCGTCAAGGCCGAGCACGACCGCGCCGAGCAGCACAGCGCAGGCCAGGACCGATCTGGAGCGGGCAATCAACGATTTGGGCATCACGTGGCTTCCCTTACCTGCTTCTCGGGGCAGCGTCACGTCGTTTCCGGGGCACCGGTGTGGCGGGGCCGCGTTTGGGTGGGGTTGAACGCCTAGCGCTGGCAAGTGATGGCGACGTATTCATTGCAGCCGGAATGGCCGCAATTTTCGCGGGCCGTGGGAACCGAGCCGGTTATTTCATCGGGGTCGACCCGGCGATAGGCCGAGGCCTGGACGAAATTCCGCGACTGGCAATAGGAATGGGCGGCATGGGCGCCGCATTTCTCGCCCCTGGCCAGGCACTGGTCGACGCCATAGCCGTCCGCCTGGTTGGAAACGATGAAAACGCGGCTGTCGGCCCATGCCGCTGTCCCGACGAAGAGGGACAAACAGGCCAAAACCGCGGGAAAGTATCGCATGCTGCACCGGTAAATGAGGGGATCGACCTGGGACGATGGGCCGGAAGGGTAAATAATGACTAACCGTCGGCCGCGGGCGGTTTCACGGCCCAAATGGGCTTTTCTGAGGCTCTTGACGGGCTCCCCTGGGCTGGCCCATGGTAATTTTCATGCACGGTTTCCTCGCCATCTGTGGCATTTGCCGCGAGATTATGAGCTAGCGATTCGCTGGCTGAGGCCGTCTTTTCTCACATGAGATCACTGGACGCCCGGCCGTAACGGACGGATATCCATGGAATTGCGACTCTACGATACCCTGACCAAGGAAAAGCGCGCCTTCAGGCCGCTTAATCCCGGCAATGTGCGCATGTATGTCTGCGGCCCGACGGCCTATGACTTCGCCCATATCGGCAACGCGCGTCCGGCCATCGTGTTCGACGTGCTGTTTCGGCTCTTGCGGCATCGCTACGGCGACGAGCACGTCACTTACGTCCGCAACATCACCGACGTCGACGACAAAATCAACGACCGCGCCGCGCGCGATTTCCCCACGCTCCCGCTGAACGAGGCGATCCGCAAGGTCACCGAACAGACTGAAAGACAGTACCACGACGATGTCGATGCGCTCGGCTGCCTGCGCCCGACGGTCGAACCGCGCGCCACCGAACACATCGCGGAAATGCGTTTCCTCATCGAGAGGCTGGTGCAGGGCGGTTTTGCCTATGTCGCGGAAGACCATGTGCTGTTCTCGCCGCAGGCGATGAATGCGGCCGATTCGGTGCTGCCGCGCTATGGCGCGCTCGCCAACCGCTCGCTCGACGAGATGATCGCCGGCGCACGCGTCGATGTCGCACCGTACAAACGCGATACCACCGACTTCGTATTGTGGAAACCATCAAAGCCCGGCGAACCATCATGGCCATCGCCCTCCGGCATCAAGGCGGAGGGGCGTCCGGGCTGGCACATCGAGTGCTCGGCGATGTCGTGGAAGCATCTCGGCGAGCAGTTCGACATCCACGGCGGCGGCATCGATCTGGTGTTTCCGCATCATGAGAACGAACTTGCGCAAACCTGCTGCGCCTTTCACACAAATCGCATGGCGAATTTCTGGATGCACAACGGCTTTCTGCAGGTCGAAGGCGAGAAGATGTCGAAGAGCCTCGGCAATTTCGTCACGATCAACGAGTTGTTGACGACGAAAAAACTCGGTGGACGAAAATGGCCTGGTGAGGTGCTGCGTATGAATATGTTGCGCACTCACTATCGCCAACCGATCGATTGGACCGTTCGTTCACTAGAGGAGAGCGAAACGATTCTTCGTAAGTTCTGCGGACGTATAAAGCAATTTGACTATGCGCGGACGGGGATGCCGACCAACGAGCGGCCTCGTCAGCTCTATCCTGCGCCGGAAATTGTGGCTGCTCTATCCGACGATCTAAATACTCCGCTCATGTTTTCACAGCTCAACGGGCTCTATGGTGATAGTGCCTTTGATCAAGCGCTGCTGCTTGTCGGCATAGACGTGCTTTCATACGCGAAGTGGTTGCGGGAGCTAGAACAGCCTGCAAGTTCTGAGATCGACACACTTATCTCTGAACGTCTCGCCGCGCGCGCTCGCAAAGACTTTAAGGAATCAGATCGGATTCGTGATCAGCTTGCTGCGATGGGCATTGTTTTGAAGGACGGCAAGGACGCCGATGGCAAACCCGCGACCACCTGGGAGATCGCGCGATGACCGAGCAACGGGTTAATCCCTCTCCCCTCGCGGGAGAGGGTGGCCTGCGCCGAAGGCGCAGGACGGGTGAGGGGGCGCGGTCTCTCACCGGGGTAGCCCGCCAACTGCGCGCGCGCATGACGGACGCCGAGCGCAAGCTCTGGTTTGCCCTGAAGGACCGGAGGTTTGCGACGTTCAAGTTCCGTCGGCAAGTTCCGATTGGGCCATACATCGCGGATTTTCTCTGTTTTGAATCGCGATTGATCATCGAGGTCGATGGCGGCCAGCACGCTGAGTCCGTTCGAGACGTTGAACGCGACAACTGGCTCGTGAGAAATGAATTTCGTGTAGTGCGTTATTGGAATAGCGACGTGCTTCAGAACTTGGAGGGTGTCCTCGCCAGTCTAGTGGAGCAATCGGATAGAACCCCTCACCCGTCGTCTCGCTCACGCGAGACGCCACCCTCTCCCGCAAGGGGAGAGGGGAAGAAAACGGAGATCGCGCGATGAGTCGTCCTGAAACACCTTTTCCAAAACACTGGCGCTATTACATCTTCATCAAGTGGGCGGTGATCGTGGCGGCGGTAGTGCTCGCCCTAAAACTGCTTGGAGCATTTTAACGCGATGGGACAGGCGTTGCCCAAACCCGCGCTGCGGCCGTATCTTGCCGAAGACACGCCCGTGCTGGCGGCGATTTTCGTTGCCAGCATCGAGGCATTGACCGGTGACGACTACGGCGAAGCCCAGCAGCAAGCCTGGGCCAGCGCCGCCGATGACGAGGAAACATTCGGCCAGCGGCTTGCCGCCGAGCTTACGCTCGTTGCCACGCTGCAGGGCTCTCCGGTCGGTTTTGCTTCGCTGAAGGGCAAAGATCATATCGACATGCTCTACGTGCATCCCGGCGCGGTCGGGCAGGGCGTGGCGTCGATGCTGTGCGATGCCCTGGAAAAGCTCGCCGGCGGTCGCGGCGCCAAGAGCCTCACGGTGGATGCCAGCGACAATGCGGCCGAGTTTTTTGTCAAGCGCGGTTACGAGGCCAAACAGCGCAACACACTTTCCGTCGGCGGCGAATGGCTGGCCAATACCACGATGCAGAAGACGCTCGGCGATGGCGCCAGGCCGGGAGTTCCGACATGACCCGCGAACGCCTACTCGTACTTCTACGGCGCTCTTTCTCTTGCTCCCTCCCCCCTTGTGGGGGAGGGTTGGGGAGGGGGGTAGCCCCGCACTGTAACCTTTGCCGTGGCACCCCTCTCCCGGCGCCGCTTCGCGCCGCCGACCTCTCCCACAAGGGGAGAGGTAACAAGAACGAGCGCCCGTCATGAACACCTCCGCGCTCCCTGCAAAAGAACGCCTCTATCTGTTCGACACCACGCTGCGCGACGGCGCGCAGACCAACGGGGTTGATTTCACGCTGCATGACAAGCAGCTGATCGCAGAGATGCTCGACGAACTCGGCGTCGACTATGTCGAGGGCGGCTATCCCGGCGCCAATCCCACCGACAGCGAATTCTTCGCCAGGAAGCCGAAACTCGGTCACGCCCGCTTCACTGCGTTCGGCATGACCCGCCGGCCCGGCCGCTCCGCCTCGAACGACCCGGGCCTGGCGGCGCTGTTGGAGGCCAAGGCGGACGCAATCTGTTTCGTCGCGAAATCGTCGGCCTATCAGGTGCGCGTTGCGCTCGAGACCACCAACGAAGAAAATCTCGCCTCGATCCGCGACAGCGTGAAGGCTGCGAAGAAGGCGGGCCGCGAGGTCATGCTCGATTGCGAGCATTTCTTTGACGGCTACAAGGAGGATCCGGAATTCGCGCTGGCGTGCGCGCGAGCGGCCTACGAGGCCGGCGCGCGCTGGGTGGTCCTGTGCGACACCAATGGCGGCACCATGCCGCACGAGGTCGAGACCATCGTCACTGAAGTGACAAAACATATTCCCGGCGACCATATCGGCATTCACGCCCACAACGACACCGATCAGGCGGTAGCCAATTCGCTCGCCGCGGTGCGTGCCGGTGCGCGCCAGATCCAGGGCACGTTGAACGGGCTTGGCGAGCGTTGCGGCAACGCCAATCTGTGTTCGCTGATCCCGACCTTGCGGCTCAAGAGCGAATTTTCCGATTCCTTCGAGATCGGCGTGTCGCCCGACAAGATGGCGACCTTGATGAAGGTGTCGCGGACGCTCGACGACATGCTCAATCGCGCGCCGAACCGCCACGCGCCCTATGTCGGCGAAAGCGCGTTCGTGACCAAGACCGGCATTCATGCCTCCGCCGTGCTGAAAGATCCGCAAACCTACGAGCATGTTGCGCCCGAAGCGGTCGGCAATCATCGCAAGGTGCTGGTGTCCGATCAGGCCGGCCGTTCCAATGTCATCGCCGAACTCGATCGCGCCGGCATTGCCTATGACAAGAACGATCCAAAACTGGCGCGTCTGGTCGAAGAGCTGAAGGATCGCGAGGCCGCGGGCTATGCCTATGAGTCCGCCAATGCCTCGTTCGATCTCCTGGCGCGCCGTACGTTTGGCCGGGTGCCGGACTATTTCCGGGTTGAGCAGTTCGACGTCAATGTCGAGCAGCGCTACAACGCCAACGGCCAACGGGTCACGGTGGCCATGGCGGTGGTCAAGGTCGACGTCGATGGCGAAAAACTGATATCGGCGGCGGAGGGCAATGGCCCCGTCAATGCGCTCGATGTGGCGCTGCGCAAGGATCTCGGGAAATACCAGAAATACATCGAAGGCTTAAAGCTGATCGACTATCGCGTCCGCATCCTCAATGGCGGCACCGAAGCCGTGACCCGGGTTTTGATCGAAAGCGCGGACGAGGCCGGCGAACGCTGGACCACGATCGGGGTATCGCCCAACATCATCGACGCCTCATTCCAGGCGCTGATGGACTCGATCATCTACAAGCTGGTGAAATCAGGCGCGCCGGCCTGAGCCACTGATGTAAAAATAGCCCGTCGTTCGGCCAATATCAGACGTCAGATCAGAACGCGGCGCACGGCGGTATGTTTAGGCGGTAAGCTGCGTTTCTTCCGCCGCGTCTGTGGAGCCGATGAGTGCGGAATATTCCAGGATCGGATGTGGCCGTCCCATCAGGTATCCCTGCACTTCATTGCAGGACTCGGCAGCCAGAAAATCGAGCTGGGCCTTTGTTTCCACGCCCTCCGCCAGCACCGGTAGATCGAGCCCGTGTGCCAGCCCAATGACGGCACGCACAATGGCCGCCGACTACGGATTGCTCTTCACATTCGAAATGAACGACTGGTCGATCTTGATCTTGTCGAACGGGAACGATTGCAAATAGGACAATGAGGAATATCCGGTGCCAAAGTCGTCCATGGCGATGCGTACGCCAAGCGTCTTCAGGCGACGCAAAATCGAGAGGCCGCGGCCGAAATCCTCGACCAGCACGCCCTCGGTGATTTCGAGTTCCAACCGTGTCGGTGCCAAGCCCGTTTCCAGGAGCACCGAATGTACCAATCCCGGAAGGTCACCATGGCGGAACTGGATTGGCGATAGATTGACCGCGATTTGGAGCGGGTGCGACCAGCCCGCCGCTTCGCGGCAGGCCTCGCGGAGAACCCATTCGCCGATCTGCATGATGAGACCGCTTTCCTCGGCAACCGGAATGAAGGTTGCGGGTGAAACCATGCCGCGCAGGGGATTTTGCCAACGGAGCAATGCCTCGAACCCGATCACCTCGCCATCGATCTTTGCCAGCGGCTGATAGTGAAGACGGAGTTCGTTCCGTGCGATTGCGGAGGCGAGTTCGTGCTGAATAGCGCGCCGCTCGCGCAGCCGATTGTCCATTTCGATTTCGAAGAAGCGGGTCTTGCCGCGACCAGCGGCTTTGGCGCGGTAGAGTGCCGCATCGGCATTGTTGAGTAGCGTCGTTGGGTCGAAACCGTCGGCCGGAAAGATTGCAACGCCAATGCTGAGACCGACGCGCAGATGCTGGCCATTCAGATCCAAGTCAGTTGCGACGGCCGCGTGAAGACGCCCCGCGAGCATTTCGGCGAGCGCCGGTTGATCGCCGATCGGCGTAATAAGGGTAAATTCGTCGCCGCCAAGCCGTGCGAAGTAAGCCTCTCCGGCTAGCGCACGCAGCTGTTGCGCTACTTCGCGAAGCAAATCGTCACCGACCGTATGACCAAACGTATCGTTGACTTCCTTGAAGCGGTCGAGGTCGATGCTCAGGACGGCGAAAGATTCGTTACCCGCGGCGGCGGCGCCGATTGAGCGAGTGAGATGCTCGACGAAGGCGACGCGATTGGGCAAGCCCGTCAAGGCATCATGATGGGCCATATGCTCGATACGGGCCTCCGCCTCCTTACGTTCGGTAATGTCTTCCGAAAGACTAAGGAGGTAGCGCTGTTCGCCGGTCTCGTCCGAGATCGAGAGATTCTTGGTTGTCAGGATGCGGGTGCCGTTGTGCGGAGTGCAAACCGTGTGCTCGGCGATGGTTTGCAGGTCTTGTGTAGTCAAGGCCTCGTCAGCGAGCGGGAACAAGTTCTTCGCGGTTTCCGTGTCGGATGGATTGTGCGCCCGTTTGCCGATCAAGTCGCCACGCGCTATCCCGAAAATGGCTTCGGCGGTTCGGTTGATGAGGACATAACACCGATCTCGCGCGTCCTTGACGGCAACCGACAGGGGCATGTTCTCGATGATGGTATCGAGAAATTTCTGTGTGCGTCCGAGCTTTGCAGCCGACGCATCGAGAGCTTCCAGCTGCCGGAAATGAACGAGAGAGATCGTAAGGCCGGCAAGTGCCAGAGCGAGGAAGAGACCCAGTCCGATGCCAGTGCTTTGCCAGGTTATGGTGCGCAGAAAAGGCGACATCGGGACGTCGATTACGAACGCGCCGATAACGTCGTGGAGATGCCACTGCGGTTTATCAGGCTGGAGAGCGTTGTGACAGCTAACGCAACTCTGTTCGTGCGCGACGGTCGGATAGACCGTGCGGAACATCAATTCGCCATTGATATTCAGCAGCTCCGATATCGGTTTTGGGTTTGCCATCGCTGCAAAGGCCTCGACGGCCTGGGCCATTCTTGCATCGGTCGGAGGCGTCAATATCTCTCGCCCCGGGCGACCGACCGAAGCCAGGCGAAACTCGGAATTATCGCCGTTCTGCTTATTGAAAGCCTCGATCGCGTGGGCTCGGAACGAGGCCGGAACCGGCGCGTCCTTTCCGAATTGCGATCGGATTGCCGAATAGTTGGTAACAAAAGCGTCCACCAACTGCAGCGCGATGATCTTTTCGTTGCTCTTATGCTCCTCGAACCACTTCACGCTGAAAAAATAGAAACCGTAGCCAACCGCCACAGACAACCCCGCGCAAAGGGCCAGATGCAGGAGAAAACCGCGACCGGACCGCGACCCCATGAAGCGCCAAAATCGCGGAACCTCTTTCATCCATTCCCCCTTATTTGCGGGCGGATAATCCGATAGATGACTTAATAAGAAGTTTCTCCTAAGTTGTAAGAAGATAGAATTTCTAGCATACTGGTATTTCGAAAACGCGTAGGTCAATCGATTTCGCCCGCGGCGCGAATATTTACTCCGCCATTAACGGCATAACGTTCGGATCCCGTGATCTCTGCGGGAGAAACTGGTGGCGACGAAGCGACATTGCCGACCTCACACTGCGAGGTCCAAGTCCGGCAATGTCTGCTATGCCCCGAAAGCAGGGTAAGTTAAGAATTTCTTGGCTGCCAACATAGGTCCTTGCGGGTCGAACAAGCGAAACTGCATTTAAATCCGCGCCACAATATGAGCTACCCATGATCGATCATATCTCCGTCGGCGTCGGCGACCTCGAACGGTCTGCGCGATTCTACGAATTGGCGCTGGCGCCGCTCGGACTTTCGCGGCTGGTGACGCGGCCTGCGACGGTCGGGTTCGGCAAGAACTATCCTGAGTTCTGGATCAATTTGCGTGCGGGGATGTCAGAGGTTGCGCCGGAGAGCGGTTGTCACATCTGTCTTCGGGCGAAATCGACCGCGGAAGTGGACGCATTCCACGCCTCGGCATTGAACGCTGGCGGCAGCTCCGACGGAGCGCCCGGCCTGCGGCCGCATGACCGCGTGCGATATTATGCGGCGTTCATCAGAGATCCCGACGGTAACCGCATCGAGGCGGTGACGTTTCCTACGGAGTGATCAGCAGACGTCGTTGCTATGAAGAGGTTGCCGCGAAAACTGATAGGAACTTCAAATTCACCGCACTAGAGCATGATGTTTTTTGTCGGAATCGGGATTCCCAAATCGGCGGGTTTCTGATTCAAGCTTCATGCTGGGAATTGGGGGCCGGCATGGATGACACAACCCTATTCTGAGGACATTCGGGACCGTG
>Ga0193751_1001475_pt1 | contig 15102 bp, 12 predicted proteins | sample L1c2metaG_FD_143050 | JGI IMG/M metagenome (GOLD analysis project Ga0193751, IMG submission 143050) | Soil microbial communities from a riparian zone of the East river system, Colorado, United States - L1c2 | ecosystem: Environmental > Terrestrial > Soil > Riparian zone | place: USA: East River... | reverse complement strand
ACCTTGCACGAACGGTGCCGTCGCGACGACGTGCGGTGTGTTGTCGATCTTCTTCTGCAGCGCCCGCCAGTCGCGCATGACGTCCTCGCTTTTCACGAGAATGTGCGCATCGAAGTCGATGATCTTTTGCCGCAGCTCGCGATCGAAACCGGTCATCACCGAGATCACGAGAATGAGCACGGTCACGCCAAGCGTAACGCCGATGATCGAGATCAAAGTGATGATGGAAAGAAAGGTGCGCTTCGGTTTGAGATAGCGCAGCGCGAGAAAAAAGCTGAACGGCAGTTTCAAGTTGCGGTTACCGTGCGCGTGAACCGTGTGTTTTTCCAGCAAGGAAAAAAGGATTTCCTCAGAGACTCACTGTTAGATGGCCGCGGCGCGAACCAGGTGTCATCGTTTCGCGATTGCTCGTACCGTTTTAGCGACTGGCCCGCAAAGCGCCAATCAAACGTCTAAAAAGCCCGGTCTACCACAAAATGAAGTCACTTGCCCGGCTGTGAGTAAGTGTGTTGGCGGCGATAAATTTCGAGCCGCTGATTCATTGGTACGAAGAATTCTCGATCCTCGACTTTTCTCGTGAGCTCCAGTGCGCGAGTTCCTGCCGTAATGGTTTCGACTAACGCGGGCTTCATCTGAAGAGCGATATCGCATTGGGCAAGAGCTTTATCCAGTTCGCCTTTTTGCAGAAAACTGAGGCAGAGATTACCGTGCGCTTCTGCATAGCCAGGTTCAATCTCAAAGGCTCTTTGATAACAGGCGATGGCCTCGTCTACCCGTCCCTTTAGCAGGAGAGCGTTGCCGAGGTTGTTTTGAATGCCTGCATAGGCTGGTTTGATTTTAAGAGCTTCGCGATAGTTAGAAATAGCTTCGTCCACTTGGCCCTTTTGCAGAAAGGCAGAACCCAGGTTGCTCCGGGCCTCGGCATAATCCGGTTTGATTTGCAGGGCTCTTTGACAATGCAAAATGGCTTCGTCCACTTCGCCCTTTCGAAGAAGCGTTCGGCCCAAGTTGTTGTGAGCCATCCAGCAGGCGGGGTTGCCCTGGATGGTCGTCCGAAAGACGGTTTCGATGTCAGTGTAGTTGTGGACTGTGTGCCAAGTTAGCCCCCAGAAAATCAACAACAACGCTCCGCCGGATATCACTCGGAGCCAAACTGTTGCTTTTTGAAATTGATCTGCGGTAGCAATTATCCCACTCGCCGCCAGCGCAACTGGCCCGATACTGGCCAGATATTGAAAATGATCGCTCACAAACGAGAAGCGAAAGAAAAAGACATTGAAAAAGCCAAGCACCGGAAAAAGTGTGATGACAAAATAAACTGCCGCAAAAAAGACGGGGCGCAGAAACCCGTCCCGTTTAACCCATAAGAGGGATAAAGCGGCGGCGGCGGCGACGATTGGTAAAAATGCCAGGAGCCTCGTGGTATCGATCTTCCAGCGCGGATAAATGAAGATGAGAGGATGTGGCCATACGATCTTGCCTAGGTAAAACCAGATGTCACAGCCAGCGATCGCCAATCGTTCTAGCCAACTTTGCGCCCATTCATCGCCGGATGCGCCGGAATGGAATCTTTGTTCCCAAACCGTCCAACTGCTTGCTGCCAGTGAGATGATGAGAAAAGGAGCGAGCGCCGCAAGATCACACCACTGCAATCGGCGCTTTTGCCACCATAGACAGAGCGGCAGCACCAGTGGCAACATGGCAGTCGATGGTTTGCTTGTAATTGCCATTGTGAAGAACACCAACGCCAGGCCAAACTGCCCTCGATATCCCGAGGCCCGTGTTTTCGCTTTATCCGCCTGAAGAAAGAACAGAATCGTCAGCAGGTAGAACAGGCACGACTGCGTGTTCTTCAATTCCGTGATCCACGCGACCGATTGCACCATGACAGGATGCAGCGCCCAGAGCGCCGCACCGAGCCATGCGCCACGCACGTTGAGCTGTCTCAGCACGCGCCAGAGTACGACCGCGGAAGCCGCGTGGATGATTACATTGACGAAATGATAGGGGAGCGGATTTAGTCCAAAAATTTTGTGGAAAATCCAAAAGGTTGTCAGGACCAGTGGATAGTAAACCGCCCGACTTGACGTCCATATGTCCCCGAACCCCAACGGGCCGACGATGCACGGGTTCTCCGTCAAATGCGAATCGTCATCCCAGATGAATCCGGCGTGCCACAGGGGTAAATAGGCCGTCATTGTTACGGCAACGATGAGTGCGCCACAGACCGCGTTTGCCGTACCGATTTTTTTCACCGGATTTGAGGCTGCAAATTTGTCAGCACGCTGGACGAGCGATTGGTTTTTTTGAGCGGCGTCGAGCATCACCCGATCCGCGTGCAAAGTTCCTGATGATTTTACAGACCCGCGGGGTGACGCGCTTGAAAACCCCAGGCGTCGCGCCCGTCGACGTGCCAGCGCGGACCGACATCGCTGCCGTAGCGCAGATCAGTCGTGTCGAGACGCAGACCGGCAATCATCGCGAACACGTGACCGTGACGCGAGTAAATCGTGATCCAGCGGCCGCGACCGCGTTCGCCGTAACGAAGAAAATCGCTCGAAGGCAAAGGTTGCTCGAGCATGCCGGCATAATGAAGCGCGAACGAAACGGTGCCGGAACAATCGTAGCCGTAATCATAAAACGATCCGTGTCCCCCGCCCCAAACATAAGGTCGATTGTGAATTGTGTTGATCGCCCAGATTGCGTGTTTGACGCTGTCGGGCGCGTTGGCCGGCGCATAAGCGATTCCATTCCGCAGCACCGCGCGATTTCCGGGAACCATCGGATGCGAACCACCGATATCGAATCCGGGCGTGGCCGCTTCCGAGTCGTATTCGTCACGCTGGATTGGTTCCGCGCGGCGAGGCGGTCGCGGCGTGTAATAAGCGACCTGAATTGCCTGGGCGCGCGCAGGTTGTCGATCAAATGAAAATGGCTGAAGGGGTACGCCGTCGACGGTTTGCGAGGAATAAACAGTTTCGCGCGTCCGCCAGGATTGGGCGTGAGCTGGGGCGACGCCCAAGACGAAAAGCAGGCCGGCTGCGAGGATAACCAGCCAGCGGTTAGGCGAATTTACGGTGCTAGGCAGTAACACGCATCGCCTCAGAAGCTGCTTTCAGGCCAACTTATTTCAGCGCGTTCGCTTTTAGATCTTCCAGCGAGACAAATTCGAGGGCGGACGCATGGGTTGCTTCAAGATCAACCGGCGCCGCGCGATTGTGTTCGAGCGCGGACTTCCAACGGGTGACGCACACGCACCATTTGTCGCCGGGTTTGAGTCCGGGGAATCCCCATTCCGGAACCGGCGTGACAAGATCGTTGCCGTCGAGGACCGAGAAATCTAAAAACTCGCGCGTAGCTTTCACACAAACAGTGTGCAAGCCGACGTCTTCGGGTCCAGTTCGACAAAAGCCGTCACGAAAAAATCCGGTCACCGGATCGCGACAACAACATTTCAATTCGGTCCCGAGAACATTCGTTGGCATGGCTTTTCCAACTGCTTACACAAATGAATCGCTCCCGCGATTTTTATTTTAGAAGCCGTCATCCTAACCTTCTCCCTGAGGAGAAGGTTACGTGGCGCTAGGCAAATTCGGGTTCCTCAGTCGAAACCGTGGCTTCGCCTTCGCTTTGCCTGAGCGCTTGCTCGACTGCCCGCCACGGAAGCATCGCGCACTTCACGCGCTGCGGAAATTTGCGAACCCCTCGCATCACGAGAAGATCACCGAGCTTTTTCGGCGCATCGTTTTTTTCCGCCGTTACCAAATCGTGAAATGCGCCGAGCATTTCTTCGACTTCCTCCCGGCTCTTGCCTTTCAATTTCGTCGTCATCAACGACGCGGACGCCTGACTGATGGCGCAACCGTGTCCGGTAAACTTGATTTCCCCCAACCCGCCGTTGCCGTCGAATTTCACGGCGAGATGAATTTCGTCGCCGCACGCCGGATTATCGCCATGGACGCGCACGGCAGCGTCAGGCAGCTCGCCGAAATTCCGCGGCCGCCGCGAGTGATCGAGGATCACTTCCTGGTAAAGTTCTTCAAGATCGCCGAGTTCCGGGTTCATTTGAAAAAAAGGACCGCTTTCTGAAGGATGTCGATCATTCGATCAATCTCCTCGCGGTTATTGTAGAAATAAAAACTGGCGCGCGAGGTCCCGGTCACACCGAATCGGCGCATGAGGGGTTGATTGCAATGATGTCCGCCGCGCAGCGCCAGGCCGTAACGATCCGCAAACGTGGTCAGATCGTGCGGATGCGCGGCATCCATGACAAAACTAATAACTCCGGCGCGCTCTTTGGTTGGTCCGATTACGCGTAACCCCGCCACAGCGGACATTTCTTTCAACGCATAGCCGGCAAGATCGACATCGTGTTTAAAAATCTCCGCGCGTTCGATTCCTTCGATGTAATCGATCGCCGCCGCCAACCCGATCGCGCCGGCGATGTTTGGTGTGCCCGCCTCGAAACGGTGCGGCGGTTTTTTAAATGTGCTTTTTTCCAACGTGACGCTGACGATCATTTCGCCCCCGCCATGCCACGGTGGCGTCGCATCGAGAACGTCTGACCGCCCATAGAGAACGCCGATCCCGGTTGGCGCGCACATTTTGTGGCCGGAGAAAGCAAGGAAGTCGCAGCCGAGTTCCTGAACATTTAACGGCATGTGCCCGATACTTTGCGCGGCATCGACAAGCGTTAACGCACCAACAGCGCGCGCTTTTTGGCAAAGATCGGCGACGGGATTAATCGTGCCGAGTGAGTTGGAAACGTGGGTGAAAGCAAATATTTTCACTTCCGGCGTCAACAGTGACGAAAGCTTTTCCAGCTCAAGTGTTCCGTCGTCGTGAACCGGAACGAAACGCAATTGCGCGCCAACTCTTTCAGAGAGCAGCTGCCATGGAACGAGATTGCTGTGGTGCTCCATCTCGGTGAGCAAAATCACGTCGCCAGCGCGGAGAAATTTTCCGCCCCACGATTGCGCGACCAAGTTAATGCTTTCGGTCGTGCCGCGCGTGAACACAATCTCGTCCCCGCTCGTCGCGCCGATAAAATCGGCCACGCGTTGCCGCGATTTTTCGTAATGCTCGGTCGCGCGTGCGCTCAATGTGTGCAGACCGCGATGCACATTGGCATTTTCGTGTTCGTAATAATGCCGGACGACATCGAGGACATTTCTCGGTTTCTGTGAGGTGGCGGCGTTGTCGAAATAAATCAGCGGATGACCGTTCACACGCTCCCGGAGAATCGGAAAATCCTCGCGAAGCGCGGCCCAATCCACGCGACTAGTGGCTGCCTTGTGCACAGGATAATCTGCTCCATGCGCCGGTTCGCGCCAGTTTATTCCCGGGCGCTTTAAGATCAACATGGGTGTGCTCCCGTGCCGCTTGATCTGAAGACGGTTTCACCAGGGAAGAAATAGTTTCGTTCGCGCGATCGACATCGACCGGTTTGTCTTGACTCGTGGTCAGGCAAATCGCTACAACTTTCGTGTCAGCGAAACTCAACCAGGAGGTCTTTATGCGAGCTTTGGGTCTGACGGTTTCTCTCTTCTTTCTTGTGGTGCGCGTCGCGTTCGGCGGCGCTGAAAAAGCGGCGGCTGCGTCGGATTGGTCGATGAATGCGACGGCAATCGAAGCGTGTAGCTGTCCGATGTTTTGCCAGTGTTACTTTAGTACGAAACCGGCAGCGCACAGTGAGCATGCCGGTCATTCCCATGGCGAAGGCGGAGAGCACTTCTGCAAATTCAACATGGCCTACAAGGTCAATCACGGAAACTACGGCGCGACCAAACTGGATGGCGCGAAATTTTGGATCGCGGGCGATTTGGGCGGCGATTTCTCCAAAGGGGAAATGGATTGGGCGGTCGTGACTTTTGATCCATCGGTGACGGCGGAGCAACGTGAAGGCATCAAAACAATTTTGCCGCATGTCTTCCCCGCGAAATGGAAATCCTTCTCCGTAGCGGCGGACGCTCCGGTGAGTTGGAATGCGACGCGTGATCACGCCGAAGGAAAATTGGCGGACGGCAAATCGGGCGAAATCGTGCTCAATAAATTCCAGGGAATGACCGACGACCCGATTGTGATGAAAAATCTGAAGTACTGGGGCGCGCCGCGGAATGACGGATTCATCATGATGCCGAACCAGGTCGAAGCTTATCGCACGGGCGACAAAGCATTCGAGTTCAAAGGCACCAACGGCTTCATGATTACGATCGACATCAATTCCAAAGACGGGGCGAAAGAAAATACCGGCACGTAAGGCCAAGAATTAGCAATGGAGGGACGGCCTTTGTGCCGTCCCAATTTCTCCGGACGCGACGGAGTGCATCCCTCCAAGCATGAAAAAAACGGCGACCGTTTACTGGCTGCTCCCGGCGAAACCGGAGCGCGAATTGTTTTGCGAGATCGTGCGTATTCTGCGCAAAGAATTTCGGGCGCCGAATTTCGAACCGCATTTGACACTTTTTTCAGCGAGCAAAGCTCGGCAACCCCGAAAGGATCGGGGCTCGCGAAAACTTTCGGAGTTGTCAAAAAAGGTATTGCGGCAGATTTCATTGCGACCAATTCGGTTGACCACACGCGGGGTCGGTTTCTCATCCGAGTTCACGAAGACACTTTTTGTCCGGTTTAAATCGAGCGCCGCGCTGCGAAAACTTACGACCGATCTTAGCCGAGCCGCGAAATCACCCGCCAAGGCTCCGAATGATCCGCATGTGAGTTTGCTCTACAAAAAATTGCCGCGTGCGACGAACAAGGAACTAGCGACGGTGATGAAGCTGCCCTTTCGCAGCGTCGTCTTCGATTCGGTCGCGGCCGTCCGTTGCGCCTCACCATCGCGGACGAAGGCCGATGTTGATGCCTGGAAAATTCTGGCCAAGAAATCGCTCCGCCGATAACGAATTGAAATCTTCTCCGTCGGTTCGAGTTTTATCTGCCGATGGACACGAAAACTAAGATTTTCGGCGAGCACGACCCGGCGACGATCAAACAAATTGAAACCTGCGTGGCGACCGGTGCCGAACGCGGCGTGCTTTGCGCCGACGGTCACAAAGGTTATGCCCAACCAATCGGCGGCGTCGTTGCTTATAAAGACAAAATCTCACTGAGCGGCGTCGGCTTCGACATCGCCTGTGGCAATCTCGCGATTCTGACTGACGCCAAGCGGGAAGACATCGCGCCGAAGATCGACAAGATCATGGACGACGTGGTCCGGGAGATTTCGTTCGGGATCGGGCGCAAGAGCAAAACGCGCGTCGAACACGAACTATTCGACGATCCGGCATGGCAATTAAAGCCGTTCGGTGATTTGAAATCGATTGCGGCGGAGCAGCTCGGCACGGTGGGGGGCGGAAATCACTACGTCGACATTTTCGCGGATGAGGAGGAGCGGATCTGGGTCGGCGTGCATTTCGGTTCGCGTGGGCTCGGGCACAAAACGGCGACGCATTTTTTAAAAGCGGCCGGCGGAAAAGACGGAATGGACGTACCGCCCACGGTGGTCGATGAAAAATCAGAGATTGGCCACGATTATCTTGCCGGAATGCATCTGGCGGGACGCTACGCTTATGCCGGACGCGAAGCAGTCGCGCGGCATGTCGTGAAAAACATTTTGGGCGCGCAAATTGTCGAAGAAGTGCACAACCATCACAACTTTGCCTGGCGCGAAAAACACGATGACGGAGAATTCTGGGTCGTACGTAAAGGCGCAACGCCTGCGTTTCCCCGACAAAAAGGTTTTGTCGGCGGCAGCATGGGCGACGACGCGGTGATTATTGAGGGAGTCGATTCGAAAACGTCTCGCGAAGCGCTTTTTTCAACCATTCATGGCGCAGGTCGAATCATGTCGCGCACAGCTGCGAAAGGAAAATTCGTCAAGGTTGGCAACAAACGGATCCGGCAGGATGGACTCGTCAGGCACGATGAAATGATGAAATGGTTGCACGACCGAAAAATTGTTTTGCGCGGCGGCGATTTGGATGAAGCGCCGCAAGCGTACCGACGATTGCCTGATGTCTTACAAGCGCATGAGGGCACGATCCGCGTTTTGCACACTTTGCGGCCGCTCGGCGTGGCGATGGCCGGACGGGATATTGTCGATCCTTATAAAGACTGAAGCCGATCGAAGCGATCAGGGCGTCGCGCTGGCAGAAAGTTCAGGGGTCGGCGTCGCAGACGCAGATGGCGATGTTGCCGGCGGTGCGGGAGTTGGAGATGGGGACGGCAAAGGCGTTGGACTGGGCGACGCGCCGGAGATTTTGGTCAGCTCGTCTTCGAGGAGACGTTTTTCTTCAGCGTAGATGGGACCGTGTTTCGCGACCTGAATGTATTCCTTGGCGCCGTCAGTCTGATTTACATCGAGAAGTAAAACGGCGGCATAAACTGCGGCATGCGGTTCATGCAACGCTTCGGGCGGCAGCCTTTGAAGAATTTCGAGCCCCTCCGTGGTACGACCCTGCACATAAAGCGAGAATGCATAAGTTACGGCGCAGCTCACGTCGTCGGGCGCGCGATCGTAAGCTTGTTTGGCGAGCTCCTGCGCTTGTTTCGTGTTCTGATCGATGTTTAACCCAAGCCGCGCGAGATTGGTGATTATCCCAATCTCGTTAGGCGAAGCGTCGTGTAAGCGCTGAAGAACGTCGTAAAGTTTTTTGACGTCGTTGTTGGCGCGATAAAGTCGATAAAGCGAATCGAGCGCTTCGCGCCGGCTGGGCGGAGTCCGCGAAAGCCGCGACCAAAGTTCTTCGCTTTCAATCGGCAGATTCCATTTGGTGGCAAGGCGCGCGAGTCTGATTTCACGATCGGGCTGATCGGCGGCGGCATGGAGCGCAGCGCGCCAAAGTGTATCGAACTCGGCGTCAGCACTGGATTGGCGTGATTGCCGCGCGGCAAAGCCCTGATACGCGAGCCGGAGATAGTCTTCTTGTCCCCAGGACTCGCTTCGGGTCCAACGCCGCAGGCGAGACCAATTCCTTTGCTCGGCAAAAGCGGCGGCGATGGCGATGGCAGCCGGCGGCTTGGCAGTTGCCGCGGCGGGCAGTTTGTCCATCCATTTTACAACTTCGGACGCAAGGCCGTTTTCATTCATCCAATCCATCAGCAACCCCAAATCGCCGGAGTTACGGGCCGCCACCGGCTTCACTTTTTCCAGAAGCGCTTCGAATTTCTTCGCGTCCAACTTCCGATAAAAATTCAAGCAGAGGAGATAATCGCCGAAGCTGACTTCGGGCGACATTTGCAATTGTTGCGCGAATCGATCGGCCGACTGGAAATCATTCTGGTCGACCGCGTCGGTGAGCAATGCACGCAGCGCCCCGGTGCGAAACTGCTGCACTTGGGTAAGTCGCTCCAGGTCATCGCGCGCTCGAGCGCTTTTCTCCGGATCCGGCGAGTGAATCTGCAGCGCCGCGAGATTAAATTTATAAAGATCATTCTTGGGATCTTTGTTTACTGCGATGGCGAACTGCTGTTCTTGTTCGGCAAGGTTTCCTTCAGCGCGCGCTAACCAACCGGCTACGATGTGGAAAGCTGCCAGGTCCTGCGCCCTTGGCGCGACGCGCTCCAATGTCTTTCGCGCAAGATCGATCTGCCCAAACCGCAACGCGGCCGAAGCCAGATTGAGCTGACTGTCGATGTTGTCCGGCTGCAAACGCGCGATCTGCGCACGCCAGGAAACCGTTTCCTCCGAATTTTGTTTTTCGGTGGCTTCGGCAAGAATGTAAAAAGCGGGAAGTGAATCGCCCTGACGTTCCAGGACCTGGCGCGCCAATCGATTCGCGGCGACAAAATCTTTTTCCTCCAGCATCGCCGTCGCGCGCTTGAGCAAACGCGATTCATGCCAGCCGGTGTAAAGTTTGGAGCCATAAGTTCCAAAAACGACAATCAACAATAAGGCGACCGCGGCCCCAGCAACATAAACTGCAACGCGGACTGGCGGTAAGTGAAGCCGCAAGCTGGAAAACGATTCGACGCCAGGCAAGGATTGGGTGCGCCTTTTGCGCCGCACGCGTCTAATTTTTTCCGGCATCTATTCTTTATGCGTGCGCGGTCGCCAGAATGCAACTGACGCGCGGACAACAGCCGGGGTCGGAAGGCCTAGGTTTGCTCCGCTTCGCGGACAACCGGAACACTCTTGACCTGATCGCGAATCCGTTCGCGTAGGCGCGGTCCCCAAACATAACGCGTCAACAGCACTTTGATTGTTGCCGTTAACGGAACGGCGAGAATAGGTCCGAGCAGACCGCCGATGAGCAGGCCCCAGACGAAGATCGAGACGATGACCGTCATCGGATGCAAACCGACCGATTTTCCGACGATGCGCGGTGCATAAAACATTCCTTCGAGATTTTGCACGACGATGAATATAACGGTGACGATGAGCGGATGCGTCCAATCGCCCCATTGAAATGCCGCGATCAAGACCGCCGGGACCCAACAAATCACAATTCCAATGTATGGAATCATCGTCAGGATCACGACGAGCAGGCCGATTAACGGAGCGAAGTTGAGGCCAAAGAGTGCGAGAATGCTTCCAATGAGTGTCCCGTCGACCAGGCAGACGAGTAATTGACCGCGAAAATAAGCAATAACGTAACTATTTATCTCCGATAGCGCGGCGGCGATTTCGTCCTTCAACGGAGAGGCTCGCAGCGGTAGATAATCTTTCCATCGCTTTTCGATCCGCGGCCGTTCCTTTAAAAGGAAAAAGAGATAAATCGGCACCATGATCAGACTTAGTAGAAATCCGGTTATGCCGAGAAATCCGCCGATGCTTTTCTTGATAATATTCCAAATTTTGTCAGCCAACGTGGGCAGATAGCGCTCGAGATTCGGAATAATTTTGTCGGCTTTGGCTTCAAGTTGCTGCCGTTCGGCCGAGCTAATCTTGGCCGGCGCAGCCGAAATCGTTTCGACGGGGGACGCGGTCGTTTCCGGCAATGGAGTCGGCGAGGGCGCAGGGGTTGGTGTGGGCGCGTGCGGCGGCGGTGTTCCGAGCAAGAAATTCACGAGACCCGACGACGCGGATTTCCCGCGACCCGTCGTACCACCAACCACACGATTGTACTGAACGATAAGATCGACAATGCGGTCGCGCGCTTTTTGCGTGTAACTGGGAAGCTCCCGAGCGAAGTTTGCGCTTTGCATCGAAATAGTCGGCGCGACCCAGGTGATCAAACCGACCAGAGCAATGAGGACACTAGCAAAAATTACGACGATGGCCCAGCCACGTCCCATCTTGCGGCGACAGAGTTCCGTCACCAACGGATCGAGGAGGTAGGCAAGAATGAGTGCGATCGCTACGGGAATTAGGATTGGCTGGAGAAAACTGATCAGATTGGCGCCGACGTAGATGACGGCGCCGGCAATGACGATGAGAAGAACCACAAACAGAGCGGTGAGCGCAGCCCACATCGTTCTTTGTTGCCAAGGCGTTGGATATGCGGTCATCCCGGTAAGGAATCTAGTTCGCGCTATCGCGTGTGAGCGAGATGGCGTCAATTAAAGCGGCTTCAATGAATCGGGTTTGCATTCAGCGGCTGACCTTTGCTCATTTTCGTTTTCGCATTGTCGATCTTATCGGCCAGTTTTTTGTTTTTCGGGTCAAGGTTGAGCGCCTTCTGCCATGCATCCAAAGCTTGCGCAGATTTATCCAATTTCGCGCAGGCGTCTCCAATGTGTTCCAGCACAACTGGATCGTCGCGGGTCAACTTTTGCGCGGCACGCAGAAGATCGGCCAATGCCTGGTCAAATTTTCCCTCCCGAAACTCGAGCCATCCCAACGTGTCAAGGTATGCGCCATTGTTTGAGTCGGCTTGCAAAGCCAGCTTTATCATTTGTTCGGCTTCATCGAGATGCGCATTGTGCTCGGCCCACATGTAGGCCAGATAATTGTAAGCATCTGCCGCATTAGCCGGATCAACGGCGATCGATTTTCTAAAAAGGTCCGCCGCTTTGTCGTAAAGACCAGCTTGTTCAGCGGCTGCGCCATAATCAAAATAAAAGCGCGCGTTGGCAATTTCGGCGCCTTCGGCTTCCGCTTCATGTAAAGCTTCTTCGAAGGTGGCGACCGCTTCCTGGGAATGTTTCGCTTCCCGTTGCGCGATGGCGAGGTAGTAAACGATTTCCGGCGTCTGGGGAAAGTGTTGCCGCGCTTCGCTGAGGACTTTGACCGCCCGCTCGTTCTCTTTCAACGGTCCAAGAAGCAGCTCGGCCAGGTGCAGATATGGACTCGCGCGACCAGGATTAATGATGAGACTCTGTTCGTAATTGGCAGCCGCTTTGGCAAACGCTGCTCTTGCCTGCTCAGTCTTTTTCTCCCGTTCCAGCGCGCGAGCAGTGTCATCCAGCAAGCCCGCCAGCAAATCGTACGGTTGATATTTTTCGGGATGTTCCTTGATGATTTGCTCTAGCATCTCCACCGCTTTATCGCGTTGGTTGGTCAGAACAAACCCCGTCGCGAGTTTTTCTCGCGCATTCGTATCGTCCGGTTCGAGCTCTAGCAGACGCAAATACAGCGGGATCGCTTCCTTAACTTGCTGGGTAGATGCATAATAATCGGCAACGTCTTTAAGAACGGCCGGGTCGTCGCCAGCATGATGGGCCGCTTTTTTAAAGATTTCATTCACTCGCGCCGTTTCATCCGGTTTGGGCGGACGATCAGGTTTAAAAACAATCGACGCATAAAGTTTTCCGAGACGAGCCCAAAAGACGGGATCGTCATTGGGGCTCGCGGCTGCGCGGTCCAGCGACTGCAGGGCTTTTTTCTCGTCTCCGGCCGCGAGTGCAATTTCACAAAGGCGTTCGTAGGCGTCGATGTTATGCGGATCGAGCGCGATGGCTCGATTAGCATAGTCAATGGCTTGATCGGTCCGTCGCAGATATTTTGCGTAGATGAAGGCAAGCTGGAGCAACGGTTCGGGCGCATTCGGATTGGCTTTGATGGCATCCTTCAAAACGTCGATCGCCTGTGGAAAATCATCCTGCCGCGTAAGCAGAGCCGCGACACGTGAGGCCAAATCCGCCTGTCCTGGATCGACATCGAGCACTTTACGGTAGGCGGCGAGGGCCTTGTCCATTTCTCCATTCTCTTCAAATGACATCCCTTCGACAAAATGCGCCAGGGCGTCGCCTTTGTGCTCGCCTTCGGCGTTAAGCACGAGATCTTTAGGCGGATTCGTGGAGATTGAGTCGTCTTGCCGAACCGATTTTTTTGTTGCGGTCGCGTTTGGAGAAACTTGAGGACTTGGCGCAATAGAACGCGGACGAGCCAGGAGAGGCGCAGATAGAATCAGGAAAACGGCGCCGACAACCAACCGATGGAGAATCCACTCAAGCCTGCCATTGGGCTCCATCATGTTGCCGATTGTAGTCGCGCGAAACCCCGCACGCAAACGTTCGAGCGCGGCCTAACGAATGGAAGACTATGACTTATAGCGCAAGCGCTTCTTGTGACGATTCGCCCGCATCCGCTTGCGGCGTTTATGTTTTGAGATTTTCGCCTTACGTCTTTTCTTCAGGGAGCCCATAACGAATTTGCAGTCTGCGGTTGCCGATCCAACCACGGAGCCGGTCAGATTTCAACTGACTTCTTCGAACAAGCAGCGCCTCTGGTGCACGAATGCTCCGTCGAATTGCACTAAAAGAAATCGCGCAAGCCACCTTGCAGGTTCAGATCTTTTTTATCGGGCTGGTGGGATTTGAACCCACGGCCTCCTGGTCCCGAACCAGGCGCTCTACCAAGCTGAGCCACAGCCCGAACTCCTTCAGCGAACTAACCCCGAGCGCGCATTACCTCGTGCATTTCAGTGCTGATGGCAAGCGATAAGGACCGACTAGGAAGTTGGTGAGATTGCCCGTACCAACCCGGAGTGTTCAAAAAATTATCACCTCACGCAAGCTGAAGGCCAGGTATTTCTCTCAATAATGCGAGAAATTATGAGTTTTCTCATGTTTTCTGACACTTATCGCAAGAGCGAGAAAATAGGCACAATCTCTGCTAATTTTGACACCGAACATATAGCCAATGAGACTCCGACCCAAGCTGACCGCCGCGATGACCTTCCCAGAAGTCCTCGTTGCTGTTTTGTTGCTCGCTATTTTCTTCGCGTCCATATTCGAACTGAACGCGGTTTGTCTCCGCTATATCGACGCGAGCAAAGAATCCGTCGCTGCGCTGCAGAGCGTGCATGATCGCTGCGAAGTATTGCGCAACCTGGCTTTCACCGATCTGACTACAACAAGCACTGTCCAATCGCTTCTGGCGCCACCTCCGAACGGCTCTGACTTCTGTAAGAAGGCGACTGAGATCGTGAAAATCAGCGCTTATCCGACAGCAAGCGGGATTACCCAGTTCACCCGCACGCCCGACGGAACTGTGACGAACGACCTCACTGCCACGGACCTCGGCACCTCTCTCGTCCAAGTAGATGTCTCAACCTCATGGAACATGCTCGGCGGTCGGGCGCGCTCCGAAACAACCAGCACCATTATCTCAAACGGAACCAAAAAATGAAACTTAAGACCTCACAATCAATTGCCGGCTTCACCCTTAGTGAAATGCTGGTCAGCCTCAGCCTTAGCTCCATCGTTCTCGCCGCCGCCATCACTTCCGGCGTGGCTTTGCAAAAGAGCTTCGCCGCGACTGACAACTATTTCAGCACGGAAATGCAGCAGATTCGTATCATCGATTACTTAAACCGGGACGTGAAGCGCGGCTTGATCGTTACTACTTCGGTCGATTTGCAAAGCGTCACTATGAGCGTGCCGAAGTACATCATTCAAGCCGGCGATCCCGAGGCGATCGCAGACCCACAGGCTATCGGGATGCCACGCACGCCGACTGTCGTATATACAACGAGCGGCTGGCAGGTCAATTACAGCCCATCCACGACCACGGTCGTTTATTCGATTAGCGGCAACTCGATCCTGCGCACAGAAAACGGAGTTGTTACCACGATTGCTTCAAGCACCGACCAACTTGTGCCGCAAACAACCGATGTGGACTTGGCCAATACCGAATGCGCCAACACTTCCGTCACATTCTCGCCAATCTTTACTTCCGGCGGCGCGGTCGCCGAGCGCACAGGCCCGAGCCTCTACGCCACG
>Ga0193751_1001474_pt1 | contig 15106 bp, 25 predicted proteins | sample L1c2metaG_FD_143050 | JGI IMG/M metagenome (GOLD analysis project Ga0193751, IMG submission 143050) | Soil microbial communities from a riparian zone of the East river system, Colorado, United States - L1c2 | ecosystem: Environmental > Terrestrial > Soil > Riparian zone | place: USA: East River... | reverse complement strand
CTGCCGACGAAGCTGGAGTGAGCAAAGAGCGAAAACCGGTGGGGTGCCCGAGTGGCCAAAGGGAGCAGACTGTAAATCTGCCGGCTCACGCCTACGAAGGTTCGAATCCTTCCCCCACCATAATGACGTAGGGGGTTGATTCGTAAGAGGACTAGCAGTTGTCCGCAGTTCGCAATGCAGTTGGTAACGCGGGAGTAGCTCAGTTGGTAGAGCGCTAGCCTTCCAAGCTTGATGTCGCGGGTTCGAGTCCCGTCTCCCGCTCTGAGGGTAACGGTGCCAGGAAGCGCGAGGACGCAGGAAACGACGAAGCGACGCTTCGCCGGAAGTTGCAGGGGAGAAAGAAGCCGCTCGCGTAGCTCAGTCGGTAGAGCACACCCTTGGTAAGGGTGAGGTCATCGGTTCAATCCCGATCGCGAGCTTGGACGACAACGAAACGTACCTGAGGAAGAAATGAGCAAAGCAAAATTTGAGCGTACGAAGCCACACGTAAACGTCGGCACGATTGGGCACGTCGATCACGGGAAGACGACTTTGACGGCGGCCATTACGGCGATCCAGGCGAAGAAGGGACTGGCATCACCCGTTGCGTTTGATCAGATCGACAAGGCTCCCGAAGAGCGCGAGCGCGGTATTACAATCGCGACCGCGCACGTCGAGTACGAGTCTGACAAGAGGCACTACGCGCACGTCGACTGCCCGGGCCACGCGGATTATGTGAAGAACATGATCACGGGTGCCGCCCAGATGGACGGAGCGATCCTGGTGGTGAGTGCCGCAGACGGGCCGATGCCGCAGACCCGTGAGCACATCTTGCTCGCCAAGCAGGTCAATGTGCCCTACATCATCGTGTTCATGAACAAGGTGGACATGGTGGACGACGCCGAGCTCCTGGACCTGGTAGAGCTGGAAGTGAGAGAGCTTCTTAGCTCGTATGACTTCCCGGGCGACGACACGCCGATCATCAAGGGCTCGGCTCTAAAGGCTTTGGAGAGTGGCGATCCCAACTCGGAGTACGGCAAGAAGATCGGCGAGCTAATGGATGCCTTGGATAGCTATATCCCGCAGCCCAAGCGCGAGACGGATAAGCCTTTCCTCATGCCCGTTGAAGACGTGTTCTCGATCACGGGTCGTGGCACCGTGGCGACTGGCAGAATCGAGCGTGGCAAGATCAAGGTGGGGGAGGAAGTCTCACTCATCGGCTTCAACTCGGACAAGAAGACCGTCATCACGGGTGTCGAGATGTTCAGGAAGCTTCTGGACGACGGCCAGGCCGGTGACAACGTTGGACTCCTGCTTCGCGGTATCAACAAGGAGGACGTGGAGCGCGGGATGGTGCTGGCCAAGCCAGGATCGATCACGCCGCACACGAAGTTCAACGCCGAGGTTTACGTGTTGACCAAGGAAGAGGGTGGCAGACACACGCCGTTCTTCAAGGGCTACCGTCCGCAGTTCTTCTTCAGAACGACGGACGTGACGGGCTCAGTGGAGCTTCCGGAAGGGATGGAGATGGTGATGCCAGGGGACAACGTTCAGATGACGATCGAGCTGATCTCGCCGATCGCGATGGACGAGGGTCTGAGGTTCGCCATTAGAGAAGGCGGCAGAACCGTTGGTGCAGGTGTAGTTACGAAAATCATCAAGTAGCGGGAAGAGGGAAGCGGGAAGCGGGAGGCGCGAACAACTACTGCGTTCGCCTCCCGCCTCCCCGCCTCCCGGCCTCCGCCTCCCACGTAGTTCGCAGATACTCAAGAACTCATTCGAGAATTTTTATGGCAGGAAGAATCAGAATTCGGCTCAAGGCGTTTGACCACGCCGTCATCGACCAGGCCTCGGCGGACATCGTCCGCACGGCAGAGAAGACCGGTGCGCAGGTGAGTGGTCCCATTCCACTGCCGACAAAGACGAAGCGCTGGACCGTTCTCCGCTCGCCGCACGTCGACAAGAAGTCGCGCGAGCAGTTCGAGCTCAAGACGCACAAGCGGTTGATCGACATCCTTGATTCGCGCGCGGCAACCGTCGATGCGCTGACCAAGCTCGATCTTCCAGCTGGTGTCGACGTCGAGATCAAGGTCGAGTAACTACATATGATCGGGATTATCGGAAGGAAGCTGGGGATGACCCAGATTTTCAATGAAGAGGGACAGCAGATCCCTTGCACCGTGGTTGAGGCGACGCCCAACTCGGTGATCAAGGTTCTGACCAAGGACAAGGTCGGGTTCGATTCCGTCGAGCTCGGCTTTGGCGAGCAGCGTCACTCGCGCGAGTCCAAGAAAGGCGAGCGGACTCCGCGCGGCCGTCGTGCCCACAAGGCGATCGTCGGTCACGCCGCCAAGGCTGGCGTCACCGTCGCACCCGCCGTTCTCCGCAGCTTCCGTCTCGACGACGCGCAGCTCAAGGAAAACAAGAAGGCCATTCCCACCTACGCTCTTGGTGATAAGGTCACCGTCGAGATCTTCGCTCCCGGCGAGCAGATCAAGGTCACCGGCACTTCAAAGGGCCGCGGCTTCCAGGGCGTCGTGAAGCGGTACGGATTCCACGGCGGTCCCAACACTCACGGTAACACCAAGCATCGTCGTCCCGGCTCCATCGGGCCTGGCACCGATCCGTCGCGTGTCATCAAGGGCAAGAAGATGCCTGGACACTACGGCGCCGAGCGTCACACGCAGACGCATTTGCGCGTCGAGCGCATCGACGTCGAGCGCAATCTCATTTACATCCGCGGCTCCGTCGCCGGTCCGAAGAACGGGATCGTCCTCGTGAAGAAGCAGGGTTAATCATGGCTGAAACGACTTCACAGACCTTCAAGGCGGCGGCGTACACGGCCGGTGGTACGGCGCGCGAGCGCGTCGATCTGCCGTCGGACTTGTTCGACGGCACCATCAACATGCCGGTGATGCACCAGGCCGTTAAGGCCTTTCTCGGCAACCAGCGGCTCGGGCTCGCGTATACCAAGACGCGGGGTCTCGTCACCGGTGGTAACCAGAAGCCATGGAAGCAGAAGGGAACCGGCCGCGCCCGTCAGGGATCGCGTCGCGCTCCGCACTTCGTGGGTGGTGGTACCGTGTTCGGTCCCACCGGCCGCAAGTACAACCAGACTGTACCGCGCCAGATCCGCGCACTCGCACGGAAGAGCGCGCTCAACGCTCGTGCCCGCGAGGATGCAGTGATCGTGATCGACAACTTCAACTACGAAGTTCCGAGCACGAAGCAGCTGCTGTCCTTGCTTGGCGCACTCGGCGTGGCCGAGAAGAAGGTCCTGATACTGACGGACGGCAACAAGCACAAAGTCTTTCTCAGCGGCCGGAATCTCCAGCGCACGCACGTGATGCCGTACGCCGATGTCTCGACCTACCACATCCTCTGGTCGGATGTCGTGCTCGTCGAGTCGAACGCGCTCGGCTACTCCCTCGATGCGGTGGAAGAGAAGCCACACGCAGCGCGTCCGAAGGCTGAAGGAAAGTCACGCGGAGTCGAGAAGGCAGAACGAAAGACTGCGAGATCGGAAGTGAAGAACTCGAACGCGCAGAAGAGTGCGCGCAAGGCCGCGAAAGCAGCCGGCAAATCGGCAAAGCCAAAGGCGAAAGCCAAGACCGCAAAGAAAACGTCGGCCAAGAAATCGGCTGGCAAGAAGAAGGGGAAATAAGTAATGCCGACTCTCACCAGAACCATCATCACGCCGATCGTCACCGAGCAGACCTCGGGGGCTTATCAGGATCGTGGTGAGTACACGTTCCGCGTGCACCCGGAAGCGACGAAGACCCAGATCAAGAAGGCAATCGAGGAGCTCTTCAACGTGACGGTCACCGGCGTCTGGACCTCGAATCACCGCGGCAAGGATCGTCGCGTTGGTCAGGTAGTCGGACGTCGTCCACACTGGAAAAAAGCGATTGTCACCCTGAAAGACGGTGACTCCATCGACATCTTCGAGGCTTAGCAGATAATGGGCGTTCGTCAATTCAAGCCTGTCACCGCGAGCTCGCGCTCCCGCTCGATCTCCGATTTCTCCGAGATCACGCGGACCCACGGCGAGAAGTCGCTGATGGAGCCACTCGTCAAGAGCGGCGGCCGCGACAATCACGGTCACATCGCGATGCGCCGCATCGGCGGCGGGCACAAGCGGATGTACCGCATCATCGACTTCAAGCGAAACAAGTTTGGAATGTCGGCGACGGTGCGTGAGATCGAGTACGATCCGAATCGCACGGCACGTATCGCGCTCGTCGAGTACGAGGATGGAGAGAAGCGCTACATCCTCCACCCGAAGGGACTTTCAGTCGGCGATAAGATCGTTTCCGGCCCGGGCTCCGACAGCCGCGTCGGCAATGCTCTCCCGCTGATGGAGATCCCCCTGGGCACGGACGTCCACAACGTCGAGCTCAAGCCCGGTCGTGGCGGCCAGATGGCTCGCTCGGCGGGAACATCGCTCGAGGTCGTCGCAAAGGAAGGCGAGTACGTGACGCTCCGCATGGCGTCGACCGAGATGCGTCTCGTTCACGGACGCTGTCTGGCGACGGTCGGCACAGTCGGGAACGCCGAGCACGAGCTGATGTCACACGGCAAGGCTGGAAAGAGCCGTTGGCTTGGCGTGCGTCCAAAGGTTCGTGGTGAAGTCATGAATCCGGTGGATCACCCGCACGGTGGTCGCACGCGCGGCGGACGCAACGTCGTCGACAAGTGGGGCAACAAGGAAGGCGTGAAGACGCGCAACAAGAAGAAGCCATCGCAGCGCCTTATCGTCCGCGGACGGAAGCGCGGCAAGGCCACGCAGTAACTCCGAATTCTGAGAATCGAATATGGCGAGAAGCATTAAAAAGGGTCCGTTCGTCCAGGAAGCGTTGATGACGAAAGTCTCAACCATGAATGGCAGGAACGAGAAGCGAGTGATCAAGACATGGGCGCGGGCGAGCACCATCATCCCCGACTTCGTCGGCCACACCTTCGCCGTTCACAACGGCAACAAGTTCATTCCGGTGTACGTGACGGAGAACATGGTTGGACACAAGCTCGGTGAGTTTGCGCCAACGCGTCTCTTCCGCGGTCACACCGGCGCGGCCAAGCCGACCGACAAGAAAGCGGGCGGAGTGGCGACGACGGGCGGCCCAGGCAGCGCTCCTCCGACGGGTCAGACTCCGGCGCGTGGTCAGGCGGCGGTCAAATGAGCCAGAGAAGCCAGATCAGGAAAGAACGTCACGCCGCTGAGAAGAAGGGCGTCTCGAGCGCCATCCAGCGGACGACGCGTCAGTCGCCTTACAAGATGCGCCTCGTGATCGATCAAATCCGCGGCAAGGACGTAAACGAAGCGTTGGGACTCCTGCGCTTCTCGAAGAAACACGCCGCCAAGCAGATCGAGAGAGTTCTCAACTCCGCCGTCGCGAACGCCGAGTTCAAGTCGAGGGAAGGAAACGAGTCGGTTGATGTCGATACGCTATACATCAGCCACGCAATCGTGAACGAAGGGCCAGCGCTGCGGCGTTTCATGCCGGCCGCGCAGGGTCGCGCCACGCCAATCAGAAAAAGAACCAGTCATGTCGAGATCGTTCTCGACGCCCGCGCAGAGAAGAAAGGGAGCAATCGCTAATGGGTCAAAAAACACATCCGATCGGGTTTCGCCTCGGCATCTCTAAGACGTGGAGATCGCAGTGGTACGCTAACCGCGACTTCCCCGCGCTTCTGCGTGAGGACGAGCTCCTTCGCAAGTATCTGAAGGCTCGGCTCGGTCACGCCGCCATTGCCGACATCCGCATCGAGCGGAAGCCGGGCAAGGTGGTGGTCACGATCCACACCGGTCGTCCGGGCGTCGTCATCGGCAAGAAGGGCGCTGAAGTCGATCAGCTCCGCGACGAGCTCTCGCGTCTGTCCGGCAAGGAAGTCGGAATCAACGTCGAGGAGATCAAGCGTCCCGAGCTCGACGCGCAACTGGTTGCCGACAACATTGCGAACCAGCTCGCGCAGCGCATTTCGTTCCGTCGCGCCATGAAGCGCGCGGTGCAGAGTGCTATGCGCATGGGGGCCGGCGGCATCAAGATCAAGTGCGGTGGCCGTCTGGGCGGCGCCGAGATAGCGCGCGTAGAGGGATACCACGAGGGTCGTGTGCCTCTTCACACGCTGCGCGCCGACATCGATTACGCGACGTCGACTGCGAAGACCACCTTTGGCACCATCGGTGTGAAGGTCTGGATCTTCAAGGGCGAGATCGTGGAAGATCGCCGCGGCAAGACTTACTCGACTGGCGCCTGAGGAAATAGAAAATGCTCAGTCCCAAACGCGTAAAGTTCAGAAAGAGATTCAAGGGCCGCACGAAGGGGCTCGCCACTCGCGGGAGCGAAGTTTCGTTCGGGCACTACGGTCTCAAGGCACTGGAGCCCGGCTGGGTTTCCAATCGCCAGATCGAAGCAGCTCGTGTCGCGCTCACGCGCCACATCAAGCGCGGCGGCAAAGTCTGGATCAGGATCTTCCCCGACAAGCCGATCACCAAGAAGCCAGCCGAGACCCGCATGGGTAAGGGCAAGGGCTCACCCGAGGGATGGGTAGCAGTGGTGAAGCCGGGCAGAGTGATGTTCGAGCTCGAGGGTGTGACGCCAGAGATCGCCAAGAAGGCAATGGCGCTGGCCGCGGCGAAGATCGGAGTGAAGTCGAAGTTCGTGACACGAGAGGAGGCGCATACGGATGCTAGCTAAGGACATTCGCGAGATGAGCGAGGGCGACATCAATGCCCGCATCGCCGAGCTGGAGAGAGAGCGGTTCAATCTGCGTCTCGCTTCCGGCACGCGCACGCTCGACGATCCGCTTCGCATGCGTGTGATTCGGAAGGACGTTGCGCGGCTTCAGACCGTGCTGCGTGAGAAGATTATCGGTATCGCCGAGGCGAAGGCGCCTGGGCGCGTGAAGGCGAGACGTGTAACGGGCAAGCGCGGGCGCAAAACTGCCACCGCGACCAACCGTGCGAAGACGAGTAAGAGGGCTTAATGGCTGAATTGGCGAAGAGTGGAAGCAACGCGATCGAGCGTACCTCGCGAAAGACGCGGGTGGGCATGGTCGTGAGCGACAAGATGCAGAAGACCGTGGTGGTCTCGATCGAGCGCAGAGTTCAGCATCCGGTGTACGGCAAGATGGTCCGCCGGACGAAGAAGCTCAAAGCGCACGACGAGGAGAACGCGGCCAAGACGGGAGATACCGTCCGCATCATGGAGACCCGGCCCTTGTCGAAGGACAAGCGGTGGCGCGTGGTCGAAATCATAGAACGTGCACGTTAACGGAGACGACCAGTGATCCAGCAGGAATCGGTGGTCAAGGTAGCGGACAACTCGGGCGCGAAAACGGCGCTCGTGATCCGCGTGCTCGGCGGAACCCGCCGGCGCTACGCCACGCTCGGCGATGTAGTCATCGTCGCCGTGAAGAACGCGCTGCCGAACGGCACGGTTAAGAAATCTGACGTGGCGCGCGCGGTCGTAGTGCGCACCGCCAAGGAGACCCGCCGCAAGGACGGCTCCTACATCCGCTTCGACGAGAACGCGGTTGTGATTATCAACGAACAGGGAGAGCCGCGGGCGACGCGTATCTTCGGACCCGTGGCGCGCGAGCTCCGCGAGAAGAAGTACATGAAGATCGTCTCCCTCGCTCCAGAGGTGTTGTAAAGTGAGAGTTCTGAAATACAGAAAGACGGCGAAGACTCGCCTCCACGCCCGTCACGCCGAGAACGCGAAGCGGGTGAAGGTGCACGTGTCGAGGGGTGACACGGTGCGCGTGGTGCGCGGCGACGACAAAGGCAAGGAAGGCAAGGTCCTTCGCGTCTACCTGAAAACCAGTCGCGTGCTGGTCGAGGGAATCAACCTTGTGAAGATGCACCGCAAGGCCCGCACGGCCGAGGAAACGTCGGGAATCAGGGAGGCGCCAGCACCGGTTCATTCCTCGAACCTGATGCTGCTGGATCCAAAGTCGGGCGAGCCGACGAGGACCCACGCGCGCTTCGACACCGATGCGTCACACCAAGATCGCCGCAGAACCAAAGAGCGCGTCAGCGTCAAGAACGGGGAACCGATTCCCCGCGTGCGCTGACCGAGGGAATAGATAATGGCAACCAAAGAGAAGAAGCAGGGGAAGAAGCGCGAGGTGCAGGCGCAGGTCCAGGCGGAGCACGCCGGAAAGGATCTGCCGGTTCCTCCGGCGCGCCTTCGCGTTTACTACGAGAAGACGGTGCGCGATCGGCTGAAGTCGCAGTTCGGCTTCACCAATGTCCACCAGATCCCCACGCTCGAGAAGATCGTGATCAACTGCGGAGTCGGCGAAGCGATCAAGAACGCAAAGGTTCTCGACACCGTCGTCTTCGAGCTGAGCATCATCACGGGACAGCGTCCCGTGCGGAAGAAGGCAAAGAAATCAATTGCCAACTTTGGCCTCAGGCAGGGACAGGAGATCGGCGCGGCGGTGACGCTGCGCGGAGCAAGGATGTGGGAATTTCTCGATCGGTTCGTGACGGTCGCGATTCCGCGCATCCGCGATTTCCGCGGCATCAACACGCGGTCATTCGACGGGCGCGGGAATTACACGCTGGGAGTCAAAGAGCAGATGATCTTCCCCGAGATCAATTACGACATGGTCGAGGCGATCCACGGGATGGACATCACGTTTGTCACCACCACGAACAAGGACGACCAGGCATTCGCGCTTCTGCGCGAGCTCGGGATGCCATTCCGTGGCGACGACAAGCCGATAATCACGCAGCAATAGCGGACGTCCAACGACGCGAACCGCGAACAATTCTTAGAGAGAGAGAAGGCTGATGGCGAGAAAAGCCATGGTGGAGAAGAGCAAGAGGAAGCCGAAGTTCGGAGTGCGGCAGCACAACCGCTGCGGAAGGTGCGGAAGGTCGCGCGCTTTCCTGAGGAAGTTCGGCCTCTGCAGAATCTGTTTCAGAGACCTGGCGCTGTCGGGCTACATCCCGGGCGTCCGAAAGGCGAGCTGGTAACCCATTCATTTCTACGCGTCCCAAACGGGATACGGTAGAACGAGGAAAATGATTTAATGAGTATGACCGATCCGATAGCCGATATGCTCACGCGCATTCGCAACGCCTGCGGGGCGAAGCACCGCCGCGTGGATATGCCGGTGTCAAAGCTGAAAGTGGAGATCGCAAAGATCCTGAAGGAGAACAACTTCATTCAGGACTACAAGACGCTCGACACGGACAACGGCAGGCAGCTGCTGCGCGTTGTGCTCAAGTACGCGCAGGGCGGCCAGCCCGTTATCCGTGAGATGAAGCGCGTCTCGACGCCTGGACTGCGCAAGTACGTCGCGGTCGCGGAAATTCCGCGCGTCCGCAACGGGCTCGGCATGGCGATCCTCAGCACGTCGCAGGGCGTGATGTCGGACCGGCAGGCCCGGCAGAAGCGCACCGGTGGCGAGCTCCTCGCCCTGGTCTGGTAAGGAGATAAGCGATGTCACGAATTGGAAAGCATCCTGTGGTCCTCCCCAAGGGAGTGACCGCGAAAATCGACGGCAACAAAGTGCACGTGAAAGGTCCTAAGGGAGAGCTCGATCGCGAGCTGCACCCGACGATGAAGGTGACGCTCAAGGACGACCAGATTCTGGTCGAGCGTCCATCGGACGAGGACCTTCACAAGGCGCTGCATGGCCTCAGCCGCACGCTCATCGCCAACATGGTCGAAGGCGTGACGAAGGGCTTTAAGAAAGAGCTCGAGCTGATTGGTGTCGGGTACAAGGCCGATCAGCGCCCGTACGGGCTGCAGCTGGCGCTTGGCTTCTCGCACCCCGTGAAGTACGAGGCGCCGAAGGGAATCAAGCTCAGCGCGCCACAGCCGACTTCGATCATCATCGAGGGCGCGAACAAGGAAGTCGTGGGACAGGTTGCCGCGGAGCTGCGCAGCCTCAGGCCACCCGAGCCGTACAAGGGCAAGGGAATCAAGTACGTTGGAGAACAGGTCCGCCGCAAAGCTGGTAAGGCGGGAGGTAAGTAATGCCGAAAATGGCCAGGCCAAAGTCGCGCGATCAGCTGCGTACGCGCCGTCATTTCCGTCTGCGGAAGAAAGTGACTGGCAGCGCGGAGCGTCCACGGCTCGTTATCTATCGCTCTATCAAGCACATCTACGCGCAGCTGGTGGATGACGCCGCGCAGCGCACGATCATGACCGTGACCGATTCCGGTCTCGAGGGAAAGCCGACCGAGCGATCGGTCGAGGTAGGGAAGCGCCTCGCTGCGAAGGCAAAAGATGCCGGCGTAACGCGCGTCGTCTTCGACAGAGCTGGGTACAAATATCACGGCCGCGTGAAAGGCGTAGCCGACGGAGCCCGCGAGGGCGGGTTGGAGTTTTAATAAATGGCAGAAAACGAGAATCCCGAAGGAGCGTCCGAGGCGTCATCCACGCCGGCGCAGGAACGCCCACGTACTGGCGGTAGCGCGCGGAGTGGTGGTGGCGCGGGTGGCCGGGGCGGCAGAGGCGGTGGCGGACGTGGCGGCCCAGGTGCCGGTCGCGGACGCACGACGCTCTTCCGATCTGGCGGTGGTGGCGCACGCGGCGAAGGCGGCGGACGTGGCGGCCCTGGCGGCGGACGTCGTGAAGGCAAAGGTCGCGACCGTGAAGGCGGACGTGGAGATGGTGGCAGCGAGCTCGTCGAGAACGTGATCGCCATCAATCGCGTCGCGAAAGTCGTGAAGGGCGGACGCCGCTTCTCATTCAACGCGCTCGTCGCAGTTGGTGATGGGCAGGGTCGCGTTGGATTTGCGACCGGTAAAGCGAACGAAGTCTCCGAGGCGGTCCGCAAGGCCGTCGACGGCGCGCGTCGCAACATGGTGAGCATCCCGATGACCGGCGGAACGATTCCGCACGAGGTCGTGGGCTCTCACGGAGCAGGAAAGGTCCTGATGAAGCCGGCCGCTCCTGGCGCCGGTGTGATTGCCGGTGGTGCCGTGCGCGCGATCATGGAGTGCGCCGGAATCGCCGACATCCTCACCAAGAGCCTCGGCTCTACCAATCCGCACAACATGGTACTGGCGGCGCTCGATGGTCTCCAGCAGCTCACCACGGTGGAGCAGATTGCACGTGAGCGCGGTCTAGAAGTGTCGAGCATTGGATATCGCTCGCGCGCCAAGTCGAAGGAGGTCGTAGCACATGCCTAGAACACACGTGTGGTGGAACACTCGCGGTCCCAAAACGACCGCGAAAGAGACCATCACTAAAGGAAAAGTTCGGATCAAGCAGGTGAGAAGCGGGATCGGCCACTCGTGGCGGATGCGCCGCACGCTCGAGGCGCTCGGGCTGCGGAATCACCAGGCTGAAGTCGTAAAGCAGGACTCACCCGCACTTCGCGGACAGATCAAGCACGTGCGTCACCTCGTCGAAGTGACGCCGGTAGAGGGATAACGAGTGGCAAACAAAACAGCACGGCCGGCTCGCGCCGCCAAAGCGGAGCGCAGCGAACATATCGGCCTTCACAATCTCGTGGCAGCGCCGGGATCGCACCGGAATCGCAAGAGACTCGGGCGTGGTCCGGGCTCGGGCACCGGTAAGACTTCCGGGAAGGGACACAAGGGAATCAAGGCACGCTCGGGCCACCACGGCCCGGGTGGCGGCAAGCCGCACTTCGAGGGCGGACAGATGCCGCTCACACGCCGCATCCCCAAGCGTGGTTTTACGAATATCTTTCGGGTAGTCAATCAGGTCGTCAGTTTCGACGATCTCGCGCGGCTCCCAGAGGGTTCGGAAGTGACTGAAGAGAGCTTGGCCGAGGCGGGCTTGATCCGTAAGGGTAAAGGTCCCGCGAAGCTTCTCGCGAACGGCGATGCAAAGGGCGTCACCGTGCGCGGGGTCAAGATGAGCGCAGGCGCTCGTCAGAAAATCGAAGCGGCCGGAGGCCGAGTAGAGAACTAATGGCGCAATCAGCCCCCGCGGCGGCAGTAAGCAACATCTACAACACGCCGGAGTTGCGGGACAAGATCGTATTCACGCTTCTGTGTCTCGTGATCTACCGGATCGGTGCGCACATCACCGCTCCGGGCGTGGATGTCATAGCGCTCACGGATTTCTTCGCCAACAAGGGTAAGGGCGGACTGCTCGGCCTTTACGATCTGTTCGTCGGCGGTGGACTCTCGCACGCGACAGTGTTCGCGCTCGGCATCATGCCGTACATCTCGGCCAGTATCTTCATGCAGATCGCCGGAGTGGTGATTCCGACAGTCGAGAAGATGCAGAAGGACGAGGAAGGCAGAAAGCGCGTGACCCAGTGGACGCGCTACATCACTGTGGTGCTCGCAGCCGTGCAGGGCTGGGGATTCGCGCTCTTCACTTCATCGCTCGAAAATGCCGTCCTGAATCCGGGCTTCGGGTTCAAGCTCCAGATGGTTATCGTACTCGTCACGGGCGCGATCTTCGTCATGTGGCTCGGCGAACAGATCACTGAGCGCGGATTGGGCAATGGCGCCTCGTTGATCATCTTCTTCTCGATCGTAGAGCGGTTCTGGCCGGGAATCTTCGGCACGTTCGGCTTCGTGAAGACACAGGCCGTCGGGCCGTTCTCGCTCGTAGTTCTCGGCCTGGTGATGGTAGCAGTGGTGGCGGGCACCATCGCGATTACGATGGCGGCTCGCAGGGTGATGATTCAGATCCCGCAGCGGACCATGGCACGCGGAAGGCAGCGGGAAGCGGCCAAGAACTTCATTCCGCTGCGTGTGAACGCCGCGGGCGTGATGCCGATCATCTTTGCATCGTCGGTCATCGTCGTTCCGGGCGCGATCGCGCAGTTCAGCGGCAACGAGAACGCGCGCATCATCTCGGAGTACTTCCAGCCGGGTACGTGGCTCTACTACGCGTTGTCAGCGATCCTCATCGTCTTCTTCACCTACTTCTACACGTCGATCATCTTCAATCCGGTTGACATCTCGGAAAACCTGAAGAAGCAGGGCGGGTTCATTCCGGGCGTGAAACCGGGCGCCAGGACGGCTGAGTACATCGATCACGTCGTGTCGCGGATCACGTTTCCGGGATCGCTGTTCCTGACCTTTATCGCGCTGTTGCCCGTCTTCATCGCAGACATGATCAACGTCCCGTTCCGTTTTGGTGGAACTTCACTGCTTATCGTAGTCGGTGTCGCACTCGATACGATGGCCCAGGTGAATCAGCACCTCCTGCTCCGCAAATACGACGGCTTCATGAAGAAGGGTCGCGTGCGCTTCCGCGGCCGACAGGCCGGCGGCGCCTACTAAGCTCGTCCGAGCTTTTTCGCCCAGGTTCGGATCATGATCATCGTGCTTCTCGGACCACCTGGCGCGGGGAAGGGAACCCAGGCCGACAAGCTGGCCACGCGTCTGGGAATTCCGAAGATCGCGACCGGCGATGTGCTTCGCGCGGCCCTGCGCGACGGCACCAAGCGTGGAAGAGAAGCGAAAGCCTACATGGATCGAGGCGATCTCGTGCCCGACTCAGTGATCCTTGGCATCCTTCAGGACGTGATGACATCCCCCGCCACCGCGAAGGGCGCAATCCTCGACGGCGCGGTTCGCACGGTGCCGCAAGCCGAGGGTTTGGGCACGATGCTCACCGAGATCGGCAAGAAGGTCGACAAAGTGTTGCTGTTCGATGTCGACGACGACGAGCTCGTGAGACGGTTGAGCACGCGCACGGTGTGCGAGGGGTGTCAGACGCCCTACATGGGTCGCGTACCCGGCAGCATCTGCGAGAAGTGCGGCGGCAAGCTCGTAAGGCGCAAGGACGACGAGCCAGAAGCGATTCGAAACCGTCTCGAAGTCTATCGGAAGCAGACGGAACCCGTGATAGATTGGTACGGCGACCAAAAGATGAAAGTCCTCAAGATTGATGCGGGCGGACCGGTGAACGACGTCACGACACGCGCGGTGAAGGCGCTACGCAAATGATTCAGATCAAGTCCCAGCGGGAGATCGATATTATGGCCCGCGGGGGTGAGATCCTCGCCGAGACGGTTCGCTTGCTCGAGAAGAGCGTGCGTCCGGGAATGACCACGATGGATCTGGACAAGATCGCGGACGATTTCATCCGCAGTCACCCGGGGGCGACGCCGGCATTTAAAGGGTTGTACAACTTTCCCGCGAGCATCTGCACCTCCATCAATCAGGAGATCGTGCACGGGATCCCGTCGAAGAAGCGCGTGATCGAGGAAGGCGACATTGTTTCCATCGATATCGGCGTGCGCCTAGAGGGCTACTACACGGATTCAGCTACGACCGTAGCAGTCGGCAAAGTGGATGCTGAATCGAAGAAACTGCTGGATGTCACCAAGCAGGCTCTCGCCGCCGGCATAGAGGCAGCGACGCCCGAGAACCACCTCGGCGATATCGGGGCGGCCGTCCAGGGCGTTGTGGAAGCGGCGGGATTCAGCGTGGTGCGCGATCTCGTTGGTCACGGAATTGGAGTTGGATTCCACGAGGATCCGCAGGTTCCGAACTACGGAAAGCCGAAGCGCGGGGTGCGTCTACAGCCAGGGCTTACGATTGCGATCGAGCCGATGGTGAACATGGGTAAGCCCGGAACGCGCACGATGCCGGACCGCTGGACCGTAGTCAGCGTGGACGGCACGCGTTCGGCGCACTTCGAGCACACGATTGCGATTACTGACAGCGCTCCGCGAGTGCTCACAGCTCTACCTGCCTAAGTCACTCCGCGAGCGCGCGCTCCACTAACGAGTTGGTTTTCGCCGCGAAGTCGCTTGCCTTCTTCACCAGCTGCTCGGCCTCGCGCGCCAGGTGCTCGCCCTTCGATTTGTCGTCGAGCGCCCGAACGTTGACCCTCACGTTGTACGCCGCTCCTTTGCACGCCGCGCACGCGAGTAGCGCTGCGACGCCTGCGTCGGTAACAGCGTTCGTGTTCCCTTTTTCGGCGACAAGCGCCGCCAGCGCGCCTACCTGCACCGAGGCGCGAGCAGTCTCGAGCGGCACCTCGGCCGCTTTCAAGAGTGCATTCGTTACCGCGTCCGCGCGTCGGGCAGCCGCATCGGCCGGCTCCTTCGGGAGCTTGTACGCCTCCGATACGAGCGAGTAGGCCTCCGCGTCGCGCTTGACCAGTGTCGACAAGGTGTTGCCCAGTGAAGCCGCTTTGAGCGCGGCCTCTTTCATCTCTGC
>Ga0193751_1001472_pt1 | contig 15115 bp, 10 predicted proteins | sample L1c2metaG_FD_143050 | JGI IMG/M metagenome (GOLD analysis project Ga0193751, IMG submission 143050) | Soil microbial communities from a riparian zone of the East river system, Colorado, United States - L1c2 | ecosystem: Environmental > Terrestrial > Soil > Riparian zone | place: USA: East River... | reverse complement strand
CGCTGCCCCTGCCCCCGCGCCCCCATCCCCGGTACTACGTCGTAGCATTCCCCCACCTTCGAATCATCCCTGGAGAAAAGGCTTTTCCGCAAAGGCACACGCCGTTTTTCCGGGGCAGCGTGAAACCCACAACCAGGGGACATTTCTATTGTGGAGAAGACGGGGACATTTCTAATGTGGTATGGCAATCTATGAAACCATACTTGACAGGCACGCTGCCAATTGCCATGCTTACAGGCAATTTCCGGCAAGTTTTTGAAACCTTGAAACCTTGCAATTGGAGCGGTTCGATGGCCGAGACGCAGCAGGATCAGGACCAGGATGATAATAAGCGGGCCACGCGGCGGTTCACGCTTCGCCTGCCCGTGAGCGTCCGCTATGGCGAAAATGAGCAGGAGCATGAAGCGCAGACTCGCGACGTGAGCGCGCGCGGAATCTGCTTCTATGTCGATTCCGCCATCCAGGCCGGCTCCGCGATTGACTTCACTCTGACCCTGCCGCCCGAGATCACGCTGACGGAGAGCATCCGGGTGCGCTGCAAGGGCCGCGTGGTGCGCGTCGAAGGCGGCAGTCCCTCCCAGAAGATGGCGGTGGCAGCCGTCATTGATGAGTACGACTTTTTGGCCGACGTGTAAGATCTCGCGAGCTTTTTCTAGGCGCTTTTTGTGCTGGTCTTTTTCCATGGAACCTCCGAGTGGTATGGTTGCTGTAACACTCGAGTGCTTAGGTGAAAGATTTCTCGCCGAATCTTGCGTTCCGGCAACCGTGGTCTCGCTGCCGTCTGCGGGCGAATTTGTGTGCGGTTCTTGCGGTGGGAGTTCTCGTCCTTGGAGCACCATGGCTTCTTTCCCAGACGCCGGTCGAAACTGGAGCTAAACCTGGCTCCAAGTCCGCCGCTTCTTCCGCGAGGAAGAATATCGCGACAAAGATTGCCGCGATCAAGAGCTTCCGGATCGTGCAGGAAAAGGATGGCCCAGCAGTTGAAATTCTTTCGACGAAGCCGCTGGTACCTTCGATCCAGGCGATCAGCGACCCCGCGCGGCTGGTAATCGATCTACCGAACGCGCGCCTGGACACGCAGCAGAAAAAGATCAGCGTACAAGCCGACCAGATCAGCGCAATACGCGCCGACCAGTTTCAACAGAATCCGCCGGTAGCGCGCGTGGTCGTGGATCTGCTCGCGCCGCGCGCCTACACCTGGGATGCCGCAGGAAACCGCCTGGTCGTGCATCTCGGCAAGAATCCCAGCCAGGCGAGCAACTCGCCGTTTCAGCAACCGACGACCGTTAGCCTGACGCCCGCGCCGCAACCGGTCGTGGCAGCGGTGCGCGCGGCCGGACCGCTGGCCCTAGCCGGCAATGACAATAACAATGACGCGGGTTCTGCGATTACGGCCGGGCCCGATACCGCCGTTCTCCGCCTGTCGAGTGGCGGCGAGGTGCATGTTTGCCCGGGAACGACCGTCTCGGTTACTCCGTCGCAGAACCGTCACAACCTGATGCTCAGCATGAACACGGGCGCGCTGGAAGCGCACTTCGCGCTCGACGCTTCTTCCGATTCCGTGATGACGCCCGACTTCCGCATCCTTCTGGTCGGGCCGGGAGAATTTCACTATGCCATCAGTGCGGACAGTCAGGGCAATACCTGCGTGCGCGCGCTGCCCGGCAACACGGCATCGGCGATTGTAACGGAACTGCTCGGCGATCGCACTTACCAGGTCAAGGCAACCGACCAGCTCATGTTTCGGTCCGGGCAACTCGATCGTGTGGATATGGCGGTGCCTTTGGAGTGCGGATGTCCGCCGCCGCGGGATCCTCCGCTGCGGGCAACCAGCGATCTACCCATGCAGAGCCAAGCAGAGAGCGCGCTGCCGCCCGTGAACGCGAGCCCAGCACCGGTGGCGGAGACAGCTCAGGCGGAAAGTGCGCCCTCGGCTAGTCTGCCGACAACTGGAGTACCGGCAGCGGCCGCTCCACTTGACGCCTCCGTCGCGCCGAACGAACTTCATGTGCAGGTAGAAGCGCCGTTCGTGTTCCATGCGACCGGCCCTCCGCCTGCGCCGGTTGAGGACGTGCGAGCGCTGCCCCTGGATTCGCGTCCCCGAGAAGCACCGGCTTTGGCCGCTCCGCTTCCTCCGCCCACGAAAGAAAGTCCGAGACCCGCTGGCACTGAAACCGCATCGGCGAATCACGCGCCGGCGCGTGGGTTCTTCAGAAAACTCGGCGGATTTTTTGCCGCGCTGTTTCGGTGACGTGGCTGCGCCGGGAGACGCGGCAAGCCGCGTCTCTACACTAAATTAGACGGGCAGCCTGGGATTGGGTTGCCGCCGTGCGCTCCGCGCACTGTTCAAGGATTACGGGCACTTCAAACAGCGCCCGATTGGAGTATTCGTGGACCTTCCGACTGAACTCATCGAAAGTCGCGCTCTGGAGCAAGCGTTGAACAGCGGGCGCAATTTTCTGGAAGCTAGGCACGACGATCCCGTAGCCTTTTTCCGTCACCCATTCCGCGTTGTGGCGTTCCTGCGGCAGGGTTTTGGAATTGCACTCAACGATGACGGGCAAGTGGAACTGTAGCGCCTCGCTGATCGAGCCAGGACCTGGTTTCCCGATAAAGAAGTCGGCTAAAGCCATGTAGTATTCGACATTCTGCGCAAATCCGATGACAGCGATCGGTTTTCTGGTCCGTAGGTCTTTGAGTTGAGCGGCAAGCTTCTGGTTGTGCCCGCAAATCAGGATTAGTTGAACGCCGCTGCCGGCTTCGTTGAGTCTCTTCGTGATGTCGACCATCACCTGGGAGCCATGGCCTCCGAACAGGACGATACCAGTTGGACAATCGAGTTCCAGGCCGAGCCGCTTCCTTTCGGCGACGCGATCAACGGCAGTTCTCTCATAGAACTTTGGCTTCAGGATCATTCCAGATGTTTGGAAGATATGGTCAGCGGGATGGCCCATGGTTAAGGCTTGTTGCCGGGCGCGCTCGCTTCCGACGATGATGTATTCCGATTCCGGCTCGATCCAGAAGTGTGGCGGGTAATCTGCCAAATCTGTTATCAGAGTGACAAAAGGCGTTCGTGTGCGGGGTGTTTTTGTGTCACCGGCGCGAAGGCTCTCCGCGATCGCGCGATTGAAGTGCGGGATTACGGAGAGCACCAAATCCGCCGGATGCTGTGCCCAGTAAGCTCGGAGCGCTTTCACGATTGGAGCATGGTAGAGACGGATGGTCCCTTGCAGGACGACCAGAAGTTGCGGCGTGAAGCGCGTCCAGCCTTTGCGCAGAATCAAGTTGTAGGTGTCCTGAATGCGCAGGCCTGTGGCGCGACGAACCACATCGAGGGGATCAAGCAGCTCCTGAATGTCGAGAACGCTCACGTCCCAGGGATGCTCCTGGCTGGAGAGGGTGGCTTTGAGGGCTTCCGCGGCGCTTTGATGGCCTCCGCCGGCGTGGTGGAAAACGATGGTTAGTTTGCGCACGATTTATCGTGCCTCGTTTGTGGCAAACGAATTTTCTCAGGTTTCACAAGACCACCCAGTGGCTGGAACCCCGTCAGGTAGCCACACCCTCGTATTCGCCATCTTCGACGAATCCCGCCTCGTCGCCGAATTCGGCAGGTTCGGCATCAGCGAGAGTTTGCTCTCCGGCGGGATGGAGGTCAGGCCGCTCAACATATTCATGGATCTGGACTCCCTCTTCACCAACGGTGATGTAGGTGGGACGCGCGTCAATCCAAGCTCCGCAATTGTAATAGTCGATACCGTTCTCACGCTTATGCATGGCGGCATGGGTGTGGCCGCAGAAAATTCGGGCTGCCGGGTGATGACGGGCATGGGCGAGCGCGCCGTCGGCGACCTTCTCCGACAAGCGCTGCCAGCGAGTGCCCAGCCGGTCCAGAAAACGAGTCAGGGTTTTGTTTTTCGAATCCCACTTCTGCAGTTGCAAATAGAGCAGCGTCCCGATCAGATAACTGACGCGAACGTTGCTCACCACAAAGCCGTCGAACTGGTGACCATGGACGGCGATATGGCGCAGGCCCTGATATTCCCATTGATATTCCTGGTACACGCGGATGCCCACCAAATGGGACATGATTTCGGTCAGGCCGTGGTCGTGATTGCCTTCGACCCAGACCACTTCAACTTTACGCTTGGGATTGGAGAGCTTGCGAATGAAGCCGAGAAATTTCCAGTGTTCTTTTTTCAGGCGTCCAAAATTGAGGTCGGCAAAGATATCGCCCAGCAGAATGAGGCGGCGATATTGATTTTCCTGGAGAACACGCAACGCCTCGCGCGCGCGACTCATGTCCGCGCCGAGGTGCAGATCCGAAAGGATCAGCGTGTCATAGATCTGCGTAGCATGTATCTGCGTGTCATGGATCTGCGGGGCCACGTCTTAATTGTTGCCCGGAAGTGTTACGAGGTGATTAATTGGGAAACGGTTGAGGCACCAGGGGTAATCTGTGAGTAACCTGCCTATCCCATGGGCTGACTGGGGCAGATGGCTTGCCCCGCGCTGTTCTTCGTCTCAATCGTAGTCTCAATCACAGCGCGCTCAGTGCGTCGGAGGAACGTATTCGGCGGGACGCGCGGACCCCTCACCAAAGAAGAACTGCTCCATCTGCTTCACGATGACTTCTTGATCCTGCTTGCGCGCCGGGTTCAGGCGATATTCGTTCAGCAACATTTTGCAGTGTTCCATCCACTGGCCCCACGCCTGTTGCGAGATCTGTTCGTAGATCTTTTTTCCCAAGTCACTGTCGAACGGAGGCTCGGGGAGCCCGGGCAATTCCTGTTTCAATTTGGCGCAGAAGACTTTGTGCTCTGACATAGATTTCTTCTGAAATTATCGCACAGGCATCACGTCTTCACTGGCTTCTGGCGGGAAGACTCTGCCATGATGGTGAAATTTTGGGTGCGTTCACCTGAGCACGCGAAGCACGTACTTCACCAAAATCGCTCGGTGCAGTGAGATTTCTATTGACAAATTACATACGAATGGCAATATCTTGTGGTAGGGCAGCTGCTCATACTACAAGTTGAGTAGCCCGGGCATCAAGGTGCCCTGTCGAGAACCTTGGGAGAACAAATCGTTCAAACGGAGGAAACACTTCATGGCAACCAAGAAGAAAGCCGCCAAGAAAAAGAAACACTAAGCGGACAGATGCTCGTTTCAGAAATTCCCCAAAGCCTCTCCAGAGAAGCACCTCTTGAGAGGCTTTTCCATCCCCTAAACCGAGCGCGTCATCTGGAGTAGAGCATCAAAGCGCCCTTAGCGCGACCGATCCGTACTTTTGGGGATTGTTCCGCGGCGCGGCTCGTGCTAGAAACGCGTATACAGGAGTATGGAAACGGCCTCGATGAGCCTCCGAACATGAGCCTCCACAAGAAAGCGGCGAAGAAATCGGCCCGCAACGCCGAAATCATTATTCCGGACAAGCTCTATTTCCGCATCGGTGAAGTCGCCGGCTTGTGCCGTCTGCCAGCCTACGTACTTCGGTTCTGGGAAACCGAATTTCCGCAGCTCAAGCCCGTTAAAAGCAGCACCGGGCAGCGCATGTACCGCAAGCGCGATGTGGAGTCGGTGGTGCGGATCAAGAAGCTGCTTTATGAAGATGGGTTCACTATCGCAGGTGCGCGCGTGCAACTGCGGGAGGAGACCAAGTCCGAGCGGAACCAGAGCGCGCTTCCGTTTCCGATGAAGCCCGCCGTGAGTGTGGCGCACTTACGGCATGAACTGCAGCAGATCCTGCACATTCTTTCCGCGCGCCACTAGTGTGGTGACGGGGCTCTCTGCCCCGTCTAAGCGGGGAAGATCCCCGCTTCCACACAATTCCATCCAACCGTGATTAGGCCGATTCCCTTAGCGGCTCGGCCTCGACCAGCGGCGCATCGACCAGATGCTCGCTCAGGAACCAGCTCTGCAGTTCGCTGGGGCGAAGCACGTCACTCACCACCAGATCGTTTGTGCCGGCATCTTCCAACTTGGTGGCACGCTCTGCGAGTTCACGGCAGTGGGTGATGATGATTTCATGCGCGTCCAACAGGCGGGACAGTTGCACGGGAACCTCTTCGCGGCCTTTGGGAGGACGCGGAATACGGGTCAACTCGGCGACGTCGGCCGCCATGGCGACACTGATTCCGCCCAGAAGCTGGATTCGTTCCGCGATCGCGTCGACGATCTCGCTCTGTTCTTCGTAGTGCTTATCGAACAGAAGATGGAGTTGATAGAAAGTGGCTCCGGAAACCTGCCAATGAGACTTCTTGTAGAGGTCACGAAGTGTCATGGTGTCGGCTAACAGTTGGTTAAGTTGCTCGGTCATTTCCAGCCGCACTGGTTCGATCAGTTGCAGCGGCATCACACTGGTCACGGTGCCAAATGCCTGGAGTTCGCGGGCTGTCTGGTGGTAGTGGGGTTGCGCTGAAGCTTTGCGCGAATTGCTGGAGTTGGGTTTTTTGCTCATCAGGATCTCCTGAAACTTCGAATTTTAGGGCAAGCCAGAAGAGAAGGAAATTGTCAGAACGGAGGCATCTGCTTCCGGTTCTGTTTGCCGGTTTGAGCGTTTTGGATGCGGAGCGCTGGAAATCGGTTACAAGCTTTCCCGATCGCCAGCACGCTCAGTCAGCAGCGCGATGCCGGACGCTGCGCACCTCAGTGAGAAAATCGACTCGAACCTCTGACTCCCGCGCCATCGGATACCGGGGATAAGCAAATTGGTCGGGACGGCGAGATTTGAACTCGCGACCCCTTGCACCCCAAGCAAGTGCGCTACCAGGCTGCGCTACGTCCCGACGGAATCCGCTGCCCAGGATGACGAATGACAGCGTGGGGTTCGACCCCCAAATTCTACACCAGGCGGCAGCCGCGGGCACGCACCGGGTCCTGCATCTATGAGGATGCTCCGAAGACAGGGACTGACCTCTGTCACAAACGAGCGTGATGAGCATCACAACGGGGCGACTGCTTCACACGGCAACATGATCAACGTAGAGAAATAGGGTTGTGGAATCCTGTGAGGTTTTCCCGTGGCGATCCTGGTATCGGGTGGAGCAGGCTACATCGGCAGTCATGCGGCTCGCGCGCTGCGGCGTTCGGGTTATGAGGTCGTGCTCTACGACAATCTCTCCACCGGGTTCCGCGGTCTGGCGCAAGGCTTAGAACTTGTGCAGGGCGACATCGCCGACGAAGCCAGGCTCCGGCCAGCGCTCGCGCGCGTGGACGCGGTGATGCACTTTGCCGCCCACGCCTATGTCGGAGAGTCGGTCGAGAACCCGCGCAAGTATTTCCGGAACAATGTCGTCGCGGCGCTCAGCCTCTTGAACTCCGCGGTAGACGCCGGTATACGCCGCTTCGTGTTTTCTTCGACCTGTGCTGTGTACGGCATCCCCGAGCAAATGCCGATTACCGAGCAGACGCCGCGCGAGCCGGTCAATCCCTATGGCGCATCGAAGCTTTTTTTCGAAAACGCGCTCGAAGCTTACAGCCGCGCTTATGGACTGCGCTCGGTCAGTCTGCGCTATTTCAACGCCGCGGGAGCCGATGAAGGCGGCGAGATTGGCGAATTGCACGATCCTGAAACTCATCTGATTCCGCTGGCGCTTGCCGCCTCCACCGAGAACGGGCCCGAGTTGCAAGTCTTCGGATCGGACTACCCGACTCCGGACGGCACCTGCGTCCGCGACTACATTCATGTTAGCGATCTCGCCGATGCTCACGTGCGAGCGTTGCAGCACCTCGAAACGCAACAGCTCGAAAAAAACGGCGACGAAAAAGGCGGTGACGCGCTGGCTATCAATCTGGGGACGGGGCGGGGACATTCCGTTCTCGAAGTCATCCAAGCCGCGGAAAACGCCACTGGACACCCAGTTCGACGAAAGATCGGACCGCGGCGGCCGGGCGATCCCCCGGTTCTGGTGGCCGATCCGGCGAAGGCTCAACGCGTGTTGGGATGGACCGCCAAGCACAATCTCACCGACATCGTCTCGAGTGCGTGGACCTGGATGCAGAAAAACTCGAAGGGCGAAAAAGCGGTTACTGTGGCAGGCCCATGCGTTTGAGCAAGTCGATGTAGCGCGGATCAGAGTGAAAGGGCTCAAGGGAATCTTCGATCTTTATGTATTCCATGCGCCCCGACCTCTCCGCGTAGGCCTTTTCCAGCCACTCGAAGGTATGGTCGCGGTCTCCCATCCGCGCGTAGTTAACCGCGATCTCGTAGGGGGAGACGTACTCCCGTTGCGACTCGTTTTTCAGTTCCTCAATCAACGCTGCGGACGCCCCCTTCAGCTTCGCCTTCCGATATCCGACAGCGAATGCCTCCGCCCGTTCCGCACGCCCGTCCTTCTTCATGGCCATGACCCAATCTGCCACGCACGCGTCCTGATTGCTCAAGTGCCAGTACACGCTGCCGCGGGTTCCGTAGTAGACCGGGAATTCCGGATTGGCCGCAACAAGCCTGTTCAAATCCGTCAGAGCATCATCATAACGATGCAGATCCACCAGTATCCCCGCGTGATTCGCGTTAATCTGGGGAGAAGCTGGGTCGAGCGCCAGGGCCTTCTCATTCTCAGCCAATGCCTCGCTGAATCGACCCAGGTTCTCTAGCAGAACCGCGTACCAATGATGGGATGTGGCGTCGTTCGGGTTCGATCCAATCGCCTTGCGATACTCGGTTTCTGCTCCCGCCCAGTCCCAATCCTCCTCCTTCAGGGCAGCGAGTGCGGCATGGGGCTCGGCCAGCGTCGGATCGAGTTCGATCCCTCGTTGCGCGGCGCTGCGGATCTTGGGCGAGGCTTCGGCATTGGAGATCCATCCACGGTCAAGAAGAAGTAAGTACGCCTTAGCCAACCCGGCGTAGGCCTGAGCGTAATTTGGATCTTTGGCAACCGCCTGATTAAATTGATCTAAAGCCTTGTAAATGCCCTCGCGCGTGCGTTGTTCCAGGTAAAAACGCCCTTTCACATAGAGCTGGTAGGCCTCCGCATTCTCGGTGGCATGCTTCTTTTCATCGCCACTGCCACTTACCTTTAACCGCAACTGGCCGGAAATGTCGGAGGCAATGTCGTCCTGCAAAGTCGCAATGTTGGAGGCTTTGCGCTGGTACTGCTCACCCCAGATCTGCGAGCCATTGCTTACGTCTACCATCTCAGTTTCCACGTTAAGCGTGTCCCCGTGTTGCGTAAGACGGCCTACAATTACCGCTCCCACCTTCAGGTCGCGCCCGATCTGCAACGGATCCTGCTGTGCCTGCCGGTAGCGGAAGACAGTGCTGCGGGCCATCACACGCAGCTGCGGCAGCCGCGATAGATGGTTGATCACTCCTTCCGTGATGCCGTCCGCTAGGTAGTCCATTTCGGAGTTAGAAGTAGCATTTGCCAGCGGCAGTACCGCCACAGAATCAATCGCGCCCGGCGTTCGGTGGAGGAAGTAATATCCGCCCGCTGCCACGGCCGCGAGGATGAGTGCAACGACGACGACGCCAACTACTGCCCATGGCTTCCGCCGGGTTGGCTCCGCAGCTGCCACATTGGAACTGGAAGGCCCAGCAGCGACCACCCCACTCGCCCGCGTCGCCACAGCGGTTGCTGAGCCTGATGGTGGAATGGTCCCTGGCATCGCGGAGAGGGGAGCGCCAGTTTCTGCAGCCGCCACTGCCGGACTGCGGCTGGAATCGGTGTCGCGCTTCAGGCGCTGCAGTTCAGCCCGCATTTCTGAGGCGTGCTGATAGCGCAATTCGCGGTCTTTCTCCAGCGCCCGGTTGATGATCCGTTCCAGTTCTGGCGGCAAGTCCGGATTCAGCCGAACCGGAGCGGTCGGGGCACGATTGAGGATGGCGTCGAAAATCATCGCCGTACTATCTCCGCGAAACGGCACCGCGCCTGTAGCCATCTCATAGAGGACCGCGCCAAACGAAAACAAATCCGTGCGCGCGTCCAACTCCTTCGCCCGCGCCTGTTCCGGTGACATGTAGGCGACCGTTCCCAAAGCTGCCCCAGGACTGGTGAGAAGCTCCTCGCTGATCACCGTCGGTTGGCCCGATGCCCCTGCTGCCGGCAGCACGCGGCTGGAGAGGTTCGTAACCTTTGCAAGTCCGAAGTCCAGAACCTTTGCGTGTCCTCGCTTGTTGACGAAGATGTTGGCGGGCTTGATGTCCCGGTGAACGATGCCTGCGGAGTGCGCTGCATCTAGCGCGTCTGCAATCTCGATGCCTAGTGATAACACCGATTCCAATTCCATCGGACGATTGCCGATCAGGTGCTTCAGGGTCGCGCCATCGAGAAACTCCATGACGATAAACGCGTGCCCATCTTGCTCACCGATATCGTGAATCATGCAGATGTTGGGATGATTGAGAGCGGAAGCAGCCTGCGCTTCCCGTTGGAAACGCGCTAGTGTTTGTGCGTCTTCGGCTACGTCATCCGGCAGGAACTTGAGTGCCACGAAACGGTGGAGCCGGCTGTCCTCAGCCTTGTAGACCACGCCCATACCGCCACCACCGAGCCTCTCGATAATGCGGTAATGGGAGATCGTTTGGCCGATCATGAATCCGCAATGTTAGGCGGGATGCGAGGGTAAGTCAATGAATACAGGGTAGCCACGATGCGGGACACAACTTCTCCACATGCTTACAATTTGTCCCTTTTCTACTTCTCCAGTTGTAAATCCCGCCCGGTTTCACGTACTCTGCCGCGCATGGGAATTCGAACTCTTTCTGCCTGGTTGTTCGCCGGTGTTTTGCTGCTGTGCTTCTCTTCGTTGCCTTATAACGCGCAGAGTTCCGCTCAGACCGCGCCTCACACCTTCTCGCTGGAACAGGTTATGAGTTCGCCATTTCCAACGAATCTTGTGGCCGCCGAAAATGCAGGCGACCATGCCGGACGAATCGCATGGGTGTTTTCAGCCAAGGGCGAGCGCAACGTGTGGATCGCGGACGCTCCCAATTTTGAGGCCCGACAGGTCACACACTACGTGGGCGACGACGGCATGCCGATTGCGGCGTTGAAACTCACGCCCGACGGACGCACCGTTGTCTACGCGCGCGGCAGTGAGGCCAATAGCGCTGGAGAAATCGCCGACCCGACCAGCAACGTCGAGAAGCGCATGCAGCAGGTGTGGGCGGCGGATGTGGACAAGAGCGAGCCGCGTTTGCTCGGGGACATGGGCTGCGATGAGGAGGGATGCGAGGACATCCAGATATCTCCGAACAGCGAGTTCGCGGTGTGGTCGGCGAAAAAGCAGATATGGATTGCGCCTATTTCTGGTAAGGCCAAAGCCAAAGCGGTAACCTTCGCGCGGGGCAACAACTCGCAGCCGAAATGGTCGCCCGACGGGAAGAAGATCGCGTTCGTCAGCGACCGGGGTGATCACAGCTTCGTCGTCATTTATGAATTTGGCCGCAGCACGCTGCGCTACGTCTCGCCGAGCGCTGACCGGGATCTTTATCCGCGCTGGTCGCCGGATGGGAGCCAGATCGCTTTTGTGCGGCTGGTGGGCAAGCAGATGAAGCAGCCTGTGATTCCGCAGTCGCCGCTGCCCTGGGCGATCTGGATCTATGACGTCGCCGCTGATTCGGGGCGCGAGATATGGAAGAGCGGTGAGGGCCTGGATGATTCGCTGCCGCTGCTGACCGAAGACGGGTCGTTTCACTTTGCCGCACGGAATCACATCGTTTTTTCTTCGGAACAAGACGGATGGAACCAACTCTATTCGGTTGCAACATCCGGTGGGCCGGCCACGCTGCTGACTCCGGGAAAATTTGAGACCGAAGATGTTGCGCTGAGTGTAGATAAGACCTCCGTCATCTATTCTTCAAACCAGAGTGATGTTGATCCTCAAGACATTGACCGCCGCCATCTGTGGCGCGTCGGCGTTGAAGGCGGAACACCGCAGGCGCTCACTCGCGGCGAGACGATGGAATGGACGCCGCTCGAAATCGCGGGGAAGGTGGTGTGCCTGGGTTCGACGGCTACGACTCCGGCGATGCCGTACGTCGTCACCTCGCACGGCCGCGAGATGATCGCGAAAAGTGCGCTGCCGGCAGACTTCCCCTCAGCCCAGCTGGTCACGCCGAAACTGGTAATTTTCAAAGCCGCCGACGGCTGGGAAATCCACGGCCAACTATTCGAGCCCAAAATGGAGCGACGGGCGTCCCGCCCGTCCCCCGCGCTGATCTTCATTCACGGCGGATCGATCCGCCAAATGATGCTCGGCTTCCACTATATGGACTACTACCACAACGCTTACGCGATGAATCAGTATCTGGCGAGCCGTGGGTACGTGGTGCTGTCGGTCAATTATCGGACGGGCATTATGTATGGCCGGCACTTTCGAGAACCGAAAGATGGAGGTCCGCGCGGCGGCGCCGAGTATAGGGATATTGCGGCCGCGGGAAAATATCTGCAGAGCTTGCCGAATGTGGACGCGAAGAAAATCGGGCTCTGGGGCGGGTCCTACGGGGGCTACCTTACCGCGATGGGGCTGGCGCATGACTCCGATCTGTTTGCCGCCGGAGTCGACTTGCATGGCGTGCATGACTGGTCAGTGTTTAAGGAAGAGATTCCGGCGGATGCGCCCGATCATGACGACGCCGTCAAGCTGGCGTTTCAGTCGTCACCGAATGCGGCGATTGCGACGTGGAGGTCGCCGGTGCTGCTCATCCAGGGGGACGACGATCGCAATGTTGATTTCTCGCAGACGGTCGATCTGTTGCAGCGCTTGCGCATGCAAAAAGTGCATGTCGAGGAACTGATCTTTCCCGATGAAATTCATGGCTTCCTCATGTGGAAGAGCTGGATCCGGGCGTATGGCGCGACGGAGGAATTCTTTGCCAGGGAACTGAAATAACAGCGCTGCGCTGCTACTTCAGTTTGCATAACAAAAAAGAGGAGCACCGAAGGTTCCGGTGCTCCTTTTTCGTTCACGAATCGTGACGTGCGCTTAGGGAGCCATAGCTTTCTGATTGTTGACGGCATCGAAAGCATTTTTCGCCAGCGCCTGGGTAGTCGAATTGGAATACCAAGCCGTCCCGCCAGCATTGGAGAAGCCGGAAGAAGTGGCTAGCATCTGCGACACAGTGAGTTGTGTCGCGTTGCCGAAGGCATTGATCGAGCTGGTCACCGTGCCGCTGCAGGATCCCGATCCAGTACCGGAATCTTTCATCACGCAGACGTGTGTGAGATCGACCGAGTAATTGCCAATCGGGGCTGGAGCGCCGATGGTGTTTCCGCCGAGCGACGGGTCGCTGAAATAGACATTCAACGCCGTGGCTAGCGCCTGCATCTTCAGTTCGGCGAGAACCGACGAACTGCTGGCGCTAAAGACTCCCGTCACATAACTCTGTACTTGTGAGCAGGAAGCGGTGGGCGACAGATCCTGGAAAGGAGCGTCGTTCCGGAGCCAGGTTCCAACGTTGCATACACCAGCGGTGGAGGCACCGTGCAGGATCAACCCACGACCCTGGTACAAAGCCCAGAAGCCGGCAGACTTTGCGCCACTCTTGATCGTTGTGCAGAGGGTAATGGTTTCCGACGACGTCAATGTAGTCGGTGGCAGCGCTGACAGGTTAGGTTCATCGACGCATCCCGACGCCGGGAAGTTCAGAGTCGGGCTTTCGAAGAACGCTTGTGTCGCCCAAGGTTTGACCAGGGTACCGGTGAGTGTGCCGAGCGCCACTGGCGGCTGACCGTTGAATGACTCGGTCAGCGTTACAGTCTGGTTGACGGAGTGGGTCGGGCCGGTGAAGGTGAAGCTAGCCGAACCCGTGGCCGAACCGTCGGGCGTAAAGTAGGTGGTCTTGTCCCATGTTGCCGTGGCCGTATCCGTCCCGCTAGGCGGGCTGGGGAATGCCGGGTAAGTGCAGACATAAGCAAGCGGTACGGACTGGCCCGGACCAACAGTCAGGCTGGAACTGCCAGTGAACGAGCATGTGCCTACGCCGCTGACGGAATCTGCCAGAACGACCGGAATGCTCTCCCAGTCATTGGGATTGGTAACGGTCGCGACCCCGGAGAGCTGCCAGCCGCTATCCACGAAGCCGGTTTCCCCGACTATGACGTGAGCAACCGGACCTGGGGTGTTGATCAGAGTTTTGTTCAGACCCTTTTGGATAGTCCACTTGAATGTGCGTGTGAATTGAGGAGTGGCCGAGACCACAAGTGTGAGGTCAGCGCCTCCGCAGACCTGAACGGAACGCGCTGCGGTTTGAGCGGTTTCGACAATCACGGCGGTGTTGTTGTAAGTGTTGCAGGTTCCGCTGGGCGCTGCCACTGTGTGGGAGTACTTGAAACTGGCGCTGGCGGGTGCCGCCGGAGGATTGGTGGCGGTCACCGTGCCCAGTGTGGTCGTGTTGCCATTGAAAGTGTCCTGCACCGTGATGGTCTGGTTGGTCAGTGATGATGGGGCTCCGAAAGCATAGGCAGCAGTTCCGTTAGCAGAACCGTCGGGAGTTCCCATTGCACTGGCGCTCCACGTAGCAGACGCGGTATTGGTTCCGGTCAACGTACTTGGAGCGGACGTGTAAGAGCAAACGTAATTGAGGGCGACAGTTTGGCCGGCAGGTACTGTACCGCTGAAACTATCCACCGAGCAGTTGCCGCCGTTGTCGATAACATCCGCGACGTTGACGCCGGTGAAGTCCTGCGAGGCATTTGGATTGGTGACGCTGATCACCCCCGAGACCTTCCAATTGCTGTCTTCGATGCCGGTTTGAGATACGTCGACGGTGTAGTTAAAGGTGACGCTGGTTCCCGCCGTGGTATCAATGGTCTTCCTGTCCACGTTCTTGGTAATCGACCAGTCGTACTTGCGGCTAAAGTTCGCAGTCGCCGTCTTCGAGACGGTGAGGTCCTGCGCCTGATGCTTGTTGGCGATCACCACATTGCCGCCGCACGACGGCAGAGTGATTGTCGTCTGCGGAGTGCTGTTCGCCGCATCGTAGGTCCACCCGGTCGCCGGATCTTCACTTACGAAGTAGGTGCCAGCTGCCAGATCAGGGACGACCACACTCTTCGAGGTTCCGTCGGCGGGCCAGTTGAAGGTGACGCTGGCGGTAGTGACGTCGTTCGTGGCAGTGGCTGAGGTTTTGACGTGGAAGTTAAACGTCTGAGAGCCCGTGGCCGGCGCGAAG
>Ga0193751_1001471_pt1 | contig 15120 bp, 25 predicted proteins | sample L1c2metaG_FD_143050 | JGI IMG/M metagenome (GOLD analysis project Ga0193751, IMG submission 143050) | Soil microbial communities from a riparian zone of the East river system, Colorado, United States - L1c2 | ecosystem: Environmental > Terrestrial > Soil > Riparian zone | place: USA: East River... | reverse complement strand
GAGACACTGGCCGGCCGAAGCAACGGGTACCATGAGGTTGCTTCCGCAGACAGTATAGGCCCGGCTCGATTGGAAACTACTGCCATTCCAGCTCAGCGGTATGACCGACTCTGCGTCTGCGGAAATGTGCTCGACCCAGAGGAACAGGTCTGTGCCCTGCGGCACGATCTCGACCATGGGTAAGCAGGCCCGCCCCCCGTTGCCGTCGAACAGAGCGAGCTTACCGCCGACCAGCAGACAACCGAACCCCTCCACGGCGGGGAGCGCGTCCCTGGGGCCGGCGGCAGGACAGACACTGACCGGCTGCCCATCGACTTCGCCGAGGGCCTCGCCGTTCCCCTCGCCGGTGAACCCGTGCGTGGCCAGCGCCGCAGCGCAAGGGCTTGTCAAGTCGATGCTGGTCAGTACCGAATCAGACGCGGGCAACGAGGTGGGGGTGATCGTGATCGTCCAGCCCGGTGCAGGCGTCGCCCAGACCCCCTTCCCGGGCAAGAGCCCTTCCGGTCCAGTGAGCGGTTGGTAGCCATTGAGCGGATCGTAGGTATAGGCGGAGCCGTGCGCCATGATGAGCGCGGGGATTATTGCAGGTGTGGTGCCGCTCGGGTCGCCGAGCATGGCCCACTGCTGGGAGATAAGGCCGGCACTGACGGGTGCGGTGCTCCCCGCCCCGAGCACCACGGTGGTTGGCGCTGCGAAATAGACCCAGAAGCCCGCACCCGGGAGTAACGCTTGGTCGGATTGCACAGGCTCGTAGCTCTGGAGCGAAGGCTGGTAGGTGTACATGGGTCCTGACACCTGGGTAAGGTCCGTGCCCGGCGTGAAGGCGACCAAGTTCCAGCCGACGGGGTAGGTCACACTCGCCCCAGCCGTCTGGCCGCTGCCGGCGGTCCCTGCCCAAGCCGGCCACACCGGGCCTATCCCCAGAGCAACTACTGCCACCAGCAGAAAGCCAACGAGCCTGAAGGCAGCCGGAGGTGCCGTCCCGTAAGACGTCCGCAGCAGAGCGAGGGCTCCAGAGCGAGACTTCGCTGGATAAGGCGGTTCTGAGTCAACCATGGTGCTTCCAGCATGGGGGCTCTCCGTCCTAACTTCCAGAGGCCCAAGACGTCGGATCCAGTTGACGACCGCATTCGCCTGGCTTTTTCAACAACCTGCTCTTGTGCGACATAGATTGAGGTCAGTTTCAATGTCGGTCGGGAGAGGTCGAAAATGTGAGGCACTACCCAAGCGCGCGCGGATTGAGCTGGAATACAACGCGCTGCAGAAGGCTGCTAGTGCCGGTGTTCATCGTCCTGAACAGGGCGCCCAACCGCGAGCGGAACTCGGCAGCCCGCCCGTGGCTGTTCTGAATAATTGCCGAGAAGGTCTCGCGCGGAAGCAGGCCGACATCGGTCGCGAACATACAAAACATCGTTTTTGGTAATGAAGCGGGCGATGCGCATGTCCTCGACCTTCCACTTGCGCATCTCGTCGCTGATCTCACCGAACAGACTGACCGCCTCGGCCGTTAGCTGCTCCGTCGTGCGGCCGGGCTTTAGACGTTCGGGATTCTCGGACAGCGCCTGGAGCACCTGTAGGGCCGGCAACGACGGCGCATCCCATGCCGGTCCGGCGGCGGTGACCACTTCGGTGACGAGATCGGTGGCGATGTCGGCGCTGCGGAAGCGGTACGTCCACGTCTCCGTGTTCGTCCACTTCGTGTGGACTTCGAACCGTTCCATGTCGCAGACGACGAGCAGCGGCGGGTTGCCGAGCGCCTCGTGGTAGTCGGTTAGCTGCTTGTAAGCGGCCCGCAGGTCCTTGTGCTTGCCCTTGTACTCCCAGGCAAAGTGGCCGTTCAGCCAGACATCGGCGAAGCCGTCGCCGCCACCGGTCTTCTCAGCGCCCTTCTCGAAGGCGTAGTGGTCGCCGGTTTGGTCGGCTTCGTTTGGCGTCTGTTCGCCCAGAAGCCGGCAGAGGTCTATAAAATGCTCCTGCGAGGCGGCGCGCTCTGTGCGGGTCGATGCGGCCCACTTTTTGACGAAGTCTGGGACGGTGATCGGCGGCATGGGCGGGCAGGCTTTCTGCAGGTGCAATCGCGGGCGAACGTTCGCTATCGCAGCATACGGAGACTCTTGCGAACGAGACAACCTGGAAGGGCCGGTCGTGGTCCCCGGCGCAGATGGCCGGTCATTGTTCTCAAGAACCGCACAGGCCTCAAAGCACCTCGGCGTCCCGTCGTTCGCGCCGGCCGCGGAGTGTTACCGAGATAACTCATCGCCTGTCACGCCGTGAGCAGCTTCCCTCATCGATGGCTCCTAGCCTCGAAGTATCACAAGGACGGCGCTGGCAAGTGACCAGCGGCGTCAATCGAGAAGAGGAGCCAACGATGAACCCCTTTAGTCCTGCTCGAACATTGATGATGGCCGGGATGCTGGCGGTAGCGGTGGTGGGCGCATCCGCCGCGCAGGTCAATGCGACGGCCCCTGAGCATAACACCAAGGCCACTTGCACCGCTGCTGGCTACGTGTGGGACGCTGAACTCCGAGAGTGTGCAGACATTCCTTGCTGGAATAGCACGTTCGGCGGCGGGGAGCCGGGGGAAATCAAGTTTAGGAATGGCAAGTTTTACATGTGTGATGGCTTTAGTGGTGGTTGGGTCCTCTATGGAAGAGTCCAACCAACCCCCCTGCCTCCCAACCTGGATCCTGTTAAGACCAAGCCAACGCCCGCTGGTCCGGTCGCGCCGCTGCCAACCAGTGGCCTTCTCGCGCGGTAGTGTTCGGACAAACACAGCCAGCGACTAGGCCCGCCACAGAGGCGGGTCTTTTCGCGTCCATGCCCATCCCTGAAGCTCCGGGGAGTCTTTTTAACGTAGGCACCGCCTCAGCACCGCCAACTTCGGCCCTTTCCACCAAGGTCGCGGGGAGCAGCTACTCCCGCGTGTCGTTCGTTCGGCGCCTGAAACGCGCGGTAGCTGTTCCACGCCGTCAAGCGCACCGAAACTTACGGGTATGAAGTTCACTGAGATCGTCGTGACCCTGGTGCTCATGGGCCTCAGCTCACATGTCGCCATTCAGCACTGTTTCGGAGTCAAGCAGGAGCGGCGTGAATCTGCGCAGCGTCGTCTCGGGGACCTGAGCCGCCACAACGCGGCACCCAACGAGCCCTGGCCGGCGAACGAGCCCGCCTTGCACACCGCCGAATACTATTTCGTGCCCGTTGGCCTACGCCTTGAGCAGGCACGTCGCGTGATTCGCGAAGCCGGCGACGACAACGAAGTCAGCCCCGTGCGCCTCGCTGACAACGGAAACGACGCGCTCCAGCGCTGGCCTTGTACCTCAATGCCCCCGCGGCCCGCTCCGAAACGTTATCGAGATAACGCATCCCGTGCCACCGCCTGAGCATCCCCCCTCAACGAGCCTCCCTACCCTCGAACTAGAACAAAAAGACGACGCCGGCAAGTGACCAGCGACGTGAAGGACGAGGGAGACGACAATGAACATCCGCAATCACGCCCGAACTCTGGCTATGGCCTCGCTGCTGGTGGCGGCGGTTAGCACGTCGGCAGGGGTCGCGCGGTTCGCCTCGGCCGCACCCGTCAATCAGACGGGCCCGACCGGCGCGCAGTGCCACCTCAATGGCATGGACGGCGATTTTGCCGACCCGGATCACAATGACCGAGGCAACCCGAACGACGCGACGAACCCCTCCAATGCCGCTCTCGAGGGCGGGCCCAGAATGCAGGTTGCGGGCTGCGGTTTGTTCGTCAACCCCGGTCCTCCGCCGACGCCGACGCCGGCCGGCGACCCAATTCGCAAGCCGGTAAGGCTGCTGCCGGCCGGTTTTGCTCCTGGGTCGTAGCTCCATGGGGCGCCTCGGAACACCGTGTCGTCCCAGCCATAGCAGCGAGCAGGCCCGCCAACATTGGCGGGCCTGCTCGCGCCTCATCGATGATTCGGGGTTCGACCGCAAGTTCGTCTCTCAGAGTCGAAATCTCAAGGATGAGCCCGTCGACACGGCGGGCTCATCCTTGCCTGGGCATACCTGGGGTAGCCCGGCGATCCGCCGGCTAGTACACATAGGCTAAAGTTGAGTTGGGGTTATAGCGTAGATAGCTATATCAGCTATGCTTAGGCATCTGCCGGCGCCGCACCGCAAAGTAACCACCCAAGACCACAGCAAGCAAAACGACCAGCACCAAGATAGCCATCTCCGTCTCCTCTCATCCGCTCATACCTGCTGAGACTATCGGCTCCCAGGCTCCCAACTTGAAGGGGTGGGCGTGGTCTCAACCTCCTTAACGCACAGCGACTCCCACGCACGGCTGAGCTCGCAGCGCCAGCATCGGAGGGCTCGCGGCCTACGATTTAGGGACTTCCCTAATGCAGCGCCCCGCGCGGGCATCCGATGTTCTACCTGACGACGCGAACCGACGCGCCGCAGTACAGCCCATAGGGAGGACACCCAGATGCACCAGCTCTACGCGCTCGTGGAAGCCGTCCGCTCCCGCTTTCTTTCTGAGGAAGAGTCCGGCCAGGGGTTGGCCGAGTACGGCTTGATCCTCGCACTGGTGGCGGTCGTCGCCATCGTGGCGCTCACCGGTCTCGGCCAGGCTATTGCGACCGCCCTTGGCCAGGTCACCGGCTCCCTCTAGCACCTCGTTCTGCGTCCAATGTGTCAGCGCAGGGGGCGTTGGCGTCTCCGCAACGATCCTCGTCGCTAAATCCGGTTTGAGGCGTCCAACGCCCCCCGCGCCTTCGTGAGTTACGGATCTCTTCACTGGCACTGGAACGCTGGTAAACAGACATAGCTCTTCGATTGTGCTGCGATGTGAACGATCGGCAGCCAAACACCCGCCCCATCTCGTTACTACCCCGGTAGGGGAAGCCCAATCGCCGGGTGTGCGCTTCAAGGGACCAAGGGGGAAGTGGTGGAAGCGACGTATCCGCGTGTCGTAGACCCCGACGCCGAAGAGCCGAAACCCGTTCATGTCCGCAGCACGCCTTGGGGCCGTGCCTGGCCACCGGACGCTCCCTCGGTCTGCGGAGTACGGCCCGCGAACAACTGGCATCAGGTCAGGGGCAGTGTGACATGCGACGAGTGCGCCGAACTCCTGTCCACGGAGCCGATGTGGAAGGACGCGGTGCTCCGGCCTCAGAGGCAAGGCTGATAACGTCCTGCAACCCATGCCTTTGCCGGCAATGGAGGCATCGGGGCGTCGGCCAGGCGGCGTGTGTAGTCGCGAGGACCGTCCATGGAATGTCCTTCAGCCGCCCAATCTCGCGCCGATACTCACCCAATCTCGCGCCGATACTAATGATGAAGGCGGGAGTGCAGAAGACTGTCTCCTCGGGCAAAGGATTTCCAGCGATCGGCACACGCCAATGACACACACCGGCACCGAAGTCCTCCGTGGGTTCATGCTCCAGCAGCTTCACCGTCCAGACATGTTCACGTCGTTTGCAGGCGTGACGGCGACAACCTGTCGAGACTGCCTGCTTTGGGGGTCAATCAGAATAGCGACTGATGGTGAACTCATCACCCCCGACGGGCTCGGGCCTGCGCTTCAAACCTTGTGCACCTATTCGAGCGCTAACTCGATGATTGCGGCGTCCGAGCAGACACTGTAGACAGAGACGAACCACGCCTCTGCCCGAACGCTACTGGCGAATTCCCGTGCTGGTCGTCCAACCCCTCACGTGTTCACATTTCCTCCGATGCAGGCATCATCGGCATTGCCTGAGTCGGCGGACAGGCGGACAGGCGGACAGCGCGGATGGCTATCCGGACTGCGTGCCTTCACAGTGCATCGCCTACACCGCGTCGGCGGGCATTTGGCTCGACCGCAAGCAACCGAAACCCACTCTCGCCCGACTGCGCAATTCGGGCGTAGCTGCTTTCACTCGTCATGAACGAAACGGCGCCGAGAACGTCGCCGTTGCGGAGTCGGCGGCTATAAGCAGATGGGTCTCTCCAGCGGGAGCGGCAACGTCGCGGAGCGATGGCTCAACTTCCGCCCTCGAATAGCCCTCGCCGATGTATACGGCCGCTGTGAGAGCGGCAACGGCGGGGAAGTCCTCCAAGCCCGCAACCCGCACCAAGAGTCCGAATTCCTGCGGCATACGGCGATTATAAGGCAGGCATAGCAATGCTAGGGACTATAGCGCTCCGCAGAAACGGTGTTCCCAACAAGCGAGGCAACCTGCGTCCGCGAACAGCGCCGCCTCGATTGACTGCCTCCTGACTCCGTCACTATCCTTTGGGGAACGGCGGAACGGTCCTATCGGGGGCGGCACTGTGGCAAGCCCGAGCCTCTATCCATCCTCCCGTATTCAGACACTCACCCTCAGTATGCTCCTGGCGCTCGCGGTTGCCGCTTGGTTGGCTCTGCTCTGGCAGTCGCGTCTGGCGGGCGGCGCGATGGGGCCGACAATGGGACTGGCGGTCCCGCTCTTCCTCGGCATCTGGGTCGTGATGATGGTCGCGATGATGTTCCCTGCCGCGGCACCCATGGTCCAGATGCTCCAGCGCATTTCTGCCAGCAAGCGATTGCAGTCACAGGCGTTCGTCCCTTCCTGGGTCTTCGTCGGCGGCTACCTCCTTGTCTGGTCGCTGTTCGGGGCGCTCGCGTACGTCGCTGCGACGGCGCTTGACAGGGTGGCGAACCAGTCCATGTGGCTGATGGGGAACGGCCCGCGTCTTGGTGGCCTTGTGCTGGTGCTCGCCGGCGTCTACCAACTCACGCCCCTGAAGCGGGTGTGCCTCTCCAAATGCAGGTCGCCCATCTCGTTCCTCCTTACCTCCTGGCGCGACGGGTACGGGGGCGTGTTTCGCATGGGGTTAGAGCACGGCGGCTTCTGCCTTGGTTGTTGCTGGGCGATGATGCTGGTCCTATTCGTGGTTGGCGTTATGAGCCTTCCCTGGATGGCCCTCCTCACGGCGGCTATCTTCATTGAGAAGAACGTGCGCTTCGAGCGTGTTACATCGGCGGCACTCGCCACGCTCTTCATCGCGGTAGGCGTTACTCTTGCTGCATATCCCAGTATCTTGCCGCGCATCTCCTTCTAGACATTCGGCAACGGGAGGCTCTCGATGGTTACTGCTCAGACCCAATGGCAATTCAACGGCGAGTACTTCTAGAATTGCGACCGAGGGAGTTTTGGCGAAACCACCCTCGACGGGCTGAACGTCGGTCTCATGGCGCGTACTCCCGGTCCAATGGCCGAAGGCAGCTGGTCCGTGGGCCTGTATCTCGACGAGCGGGCGGATGCAGCGCAAGGCGAGGCGCTGCAGGCAATCTTCACCGGAGCAGCGGGCGGCGTCATGAGCAACCTGGCCCCCCTCATTGGCACTGTGCTCGGCGTCAAGACAGTGCCCATCACGTGGACCAAAGACGGCAAGCATCGCTCCATGGAGATTCCAGGCGTCGCCCACCTTGCAGTCCACGCAGCACCAAGCCTTGGCGATGCCGAAATTTGGGCAACAAACGCCCATCCCTTCGCACCGGAGGGCATCTCATTCGCAGTCGGCGACGCCGGCAGCACCTGGGAAGACTAGGGCATGCGCTGGGACAATTCCGGCAAGAATGGCCACTACGCCCCCGTCGCCTGGTCCAACGGATAGGAGCTACATCCTCAATTCGCATCCTGTGCGGGCAGATCTGCACGGCCACCGATGTCCAGACCCGACAAAGCTCCTTCACGGCCAATGAATTGGGTGGCGTCCAGGCCATCGTGGCCCCGATTGAGTGTGTCGAAGCCAAGGGGCAATGGACCGCGAGGTTTGATGGCGATGCGGGCGAGATGGTCATGACCCGCTTCAAGGTTGGCCAATGCCCGCTTTGGCTGGCGGGTAGATTGACTGGCGGCAGACGCACATCATGCAGACGCACATCATAATGAAGGTGATGAGCGTTCGCCTGTGGTGCTTGATCGGCATCGGCATCGCACTCCTCACCAAAGGCTCGGCATCCGCTGGCTCGGCAATCAATAACGCCACTTGCTCGCTTCCACGCGGCACTCCGCCGCTGTTTCGATCGACGTGCACGCTTACCACAATTACGGATGTCGAACCCGGCGGACGGCTGGAAATCGCGTCGCCGGGCCTAAGACTCCAGGGTGTTGAACCGGCATGGCCCAGCGGCGTATTTGGCTCATGAACGCCGATGGCTCCGACAAACAGCAGCTGACCGACGACGATGCCTATCGCGACGAACGCCCCCTATGGTCAGGGGACGGGTCCCACATCCTCTTTGCTCGCATCGAGAACAGCGATCAGGCGGCGGCCTCCCTCTGGCTTGTACCAGTGACCGGCGCTCCGCCGGCCAAAGTCGCCGAAATCTCGGCTCTGCAAACGCCATCGTCTTGGTTCGGCTTCTACGGCTATATCGCCTGGGGCCAGTTCTACGACTGGTGGCAGGCGCCGGTGCCCAGGGACCCGTAATGCCGTTAGCTGAACGGTCCAGCCGGAACCGTGCGTTGCGGGTCATCGACGCGCGTCGGTCGTGGCGGCATACTGGTTTCTGGCTGGGTGCGTAGGTATAGAGCCGCCCAATATTCGTATTGATGGAGCGGGCCAATCCGCCCGAAACCAAGCTCCACCCCGCCGAGAGCTGCACATCCGGACACTGGAAGCTGGCAGGAGCCCCCGCTGCGGTGAAGCTAACTGGGCCTCTACCGGGTGGCGGCGCGATGGCGCAGCCCGCGGTATTCACCCTCCCATCGAGATAGACACAGCTCTGATCGTCGGGCGGTGCGACATTGACATACGCGAAGCGTTGTCCCTGAATGTCGATGGTCAGGAGCACGCCATCGTAGGTTACGGTGGCAAGCAAGGCTGATGCTGCTGACCCACCCGGAGGTGCTGTCACGCCAGGCAGCAGCTGATAGGCCACCGACAGGGATTGTGTGCCGTTGGAGAACGTGATGGTCCCGGCAGACGGTACGGCGGCCGTGCCCGGAATGGACGCGGCTTGGTCGAGAGGCGGAGTTCGAGCACGGGCTGCCGTTGGCCCGACCAGCAGCCCAATGACGACCAATCCGAGCACCCAGAACCGCATGTCCCGGCCCTTGCGTTCCGCAGCAGACCGACTATGTCGCATTCCGGCATGGTACCGAATATGCCGCCCGCGTCGCCCGACTGTCTTCCTCTCTCAGCCTCGCCCCCAATCGCTCCGCAGCCTGCAATGCTTCCGGCGTATGCGACGCAGACGGCGGGGGCAAGGCGCGACTCAACTGGCGGAATGGACATCGCTACCCTTGTCATAGACAATCTGAACGTCGAGCCCTCTAGCGCCTCCGACGCCTCGGAAGATGCCCCTCCGTCGAGAGAACCTTCTGGGCGCGCTCTACGTTCTTCCCCAAAACGCGGATATCGCCGCCGCCCAGCGCATTCCACGAGCCCGAACCTGACGGCACGGAAGCGCAATGGATGCCGGCTGCATCCAGTCGGCCCACGACCGTTTGGGCGTCAATGTAGCTCTTGCAGGTCGTCAGCAGGACGAGCTCGTGTGAGGGCCAGCTCGACCGCTCCTCCCTGGGCTGCCGCCGAACGTAGCCTTCGAGAAGCCAATGGCCCACGACGGCCAGCAGGACCACAAGCAGACCAACGCCAAGGAGCAGGGCAGGGAACGGCATCCGTGATTGATTTCTCGCTTGACCAGGACAGCGCCGGCACTGCCCTTAGTATGGTCCGAGTTTGACCCGAATTTTGACCCATCCCCGCTATTTCGCTCAGCGCACCCGCGCGGACGCGCTCAGCGCCGGGCCGATCGTCTCGCCGAAGGCGCGGATCTCGGCGTCGGGGAAGTTCATCGTCCCAACGGTCTGCATGTAGACCTCGTCGAAGCCGGCCTCCTGCAGCTCTCGCAACCTCTGCAAGAAGTCATCTGGCGTGCCGATCGCGCCGAAGGCGCGCGTGAGGACGGTCCTGGAGTACCAAGCGCTGTTGCAAGCCGCCGGTTTTAGATACACCCGCGTCATCCGCACGACATCGCAATGGTCCCTCTTGGAAGCGGCGCCGAGTTAGCGGACGAGGCCGGCAGCGCGGACAGCCTCTTAGCGCTCGGCGGGCGTTGCAGCCCTGTCAGGTTCAAGATTCAGCTCCAGCAGCCGCTGCAAAGTCTCCTCATCGCTCAGGTCGTCAGGCCAGCCATACGCGGCTAACACGGCGGCATCCCCGCCCTCGCGGTAAGGGAAGTAGTAGGCGAGCAGGCTACTACAACTCAAGACTCAACAAATCCTTCCCTGAATCGTCGGTCACGAGTTGAAGCGCCAGCGGCAGTCTCTGCGTGCTGGACACCACGACGGTATCGTCGTCATAGTGGTCGTCCACAAGGGACCATCCTGGGAATCTGCTAGGCCGCCAAACGCCCCTACCGCAGAATCCGAGCAACTCACACTCGCAGATTGCGGTCACTCGAATGGTGAGTGTGGATTCGTCCAGCGTCCTCACGTCGTCAACCGGTACGGGATCGACCGCCGAGAGGCCTGAGAACTCTACGGAGTCGAATTCCGTGGGCTCGGCAAAGCTGACGAGGAGCGCTGAGTCGAGTTCCCAGTCGTCGCCACCCCGCTCAATGCGATCGAAAACGCGTTTCCTTAGGTGGGCTTCTAGCTTCATTCTAAGGGCTGGGTCCAGTTGTTTTGCGCCTGCGGTCGCCACGATCGATGAGTCCACTACAGGGAGATTTGGTCGGCAGAACTCCTCCACGAAAGACTCCAGTGAAGTAAACAGCTTGACGCTGTTAGCGCGGAGGCCCACGCGAACTAAATCGTCTGACAAGTGCTCATGCAGCTGGTCGCCTGCGGCGAAATCGTGTTTGTTACTGGTCACAAAGGCGATGCGGTCGGCTGAGGTCTTTACGAGGTCGAGGATTGTCAGCCAGACGAGGGTATCGCGATACCCGTCCTGCTTCTTATCGCGGAATGGCATAGTCCGCGCTATTGCTCTCTGGGCAATCTCGCTATGCGGGACATCGGGATATGGGAGGACGCGGCAGCTGTGGTCCCGCAACGTTCCCAGTAGCCAGGGTCGGTAGTCCTCCTTGGCCGCGTCTCGTAAACGCTCATCGAGGGTTGGTTGCTTGGGGTAGAGGCGGTCAAGATCGTTAAGCGCTTTCTGGGCGGATCCGAACCCCGCGTCAACGGCGCTCGCGTACTTACCAACGGTCTCGTCAATCACGATTTCGGGGACAGAAAGTCGGTGAATACCGGCATCTACAGCGGCCAGCAGCGTGCGGAAGCGCCCTCCAACTAGTTTGAAGTCGGCGCAGAAGATGTTGGTATCAAGCACCACCAGCATCTGAGTATCGCTTTTGGCGTAGTGGCTGTAGGCGAGTTGCTAATTCTTGGCTCGATGTAAGGTCAGGGCGCCGTCCAGAGTACGCCAAGTATCCGTGTCTATCCGGTTCAGGCGCTCGCCGGTATCCAGCCTGTAGCTTTTGAGGCTGGGGAGCACATCTCGCTGCCCAGGTAGAGTGTCATGCGAGGTAACGTCTCTAAAGTCGGTGTATTCCAACACCTGGTGAGCTCCACCGTCAGAGCCCAGTGTCGCAACCCGGTTGGTCATTTTGGTGTCTCCTGGCGTGAGCTTTTCACCAATTTTTGCGAGCACATCAACGGCCCCGAAGAACTTATCACTTACGCTCACTTCTTTCCCTCACTTGGCGGCGGTCTAAGCGCGTAACGGTAGACGACGAAAAACGAGGCAGGAATGAATGGGATTCCCTCCCCTATACAGTAGAACGGCCATAGAGACTGACCGAGGGCGTAATGACCGATTGGCGCACTTGCAATCGCCGTGCCCGCCAGAATAGCTATCGCCCAGCCCGCAGCTGACTTTGAGAGGCGGTTCTGATGGAGTCCCCCGACGAAGTAGGCGAAGTACGCGAGAGCAATCGCCCCGAACATGAGACCGACAACTAGTGACCCAACCGCAGCGAGCAATTGGGTTAGGCTCCCCCGAAGTCGGTTTCGCGCCCAAAGCGGGCTTGCAATTCCCTACGCACGAGGCTGCGCACCGTCGAGGCAGGCTCAGCAAAAGGTGTCACGCTCTAAGAGTTCAGCGGCTTGAATAGACTTCCCACATTTACAGTATGCCCCCAGGCGACTGTCTGCGTGAGCCGGCATGGCCGCGACGTGGACGTCAACCCAGGTCCCCGAGGCTGGCATTGCCTGCAGAGCAGGCGCCGTAGGCGTTGCTCGGTCGGCGGACAAGCGGGCGACACGGACGGCTGCATCCGGACCTTCGTGTTCGCCGCAACGGACACCTCGCTTCCAGCGCGGAATTTGTCCCCGGGGCGTGAAATCGAAGCCAGCGTTGCTCAGCATGCGCGTAGAGGCCGACAATCAGGCTGCATTAATGGACGCGAGCCTGGTGCGCTTGAAGGGATAGACAGGATTATTCAATGGTGCACTGCACTTCGCGGGGCCAGAAGTCGAGCGGCGATTTTCGATGACGAAACTTGATCCGAGCTGAGTTCTAGCGATGTCAACACTGGCGCTCGCCATCATCGAGCTGGTGCGGTGGTTGGAACCCTCGTCCGCTGATCGGTCTAACGCTGACGCCGAAGAGAACCGGCGGATTTTTTGCCGCGTCACGGACCAGCCTGGCTGCTTGTTCTTGCTCGTCCATCCCTGCCACCATCATTCGCCGTTACCGACGTTGGCTCCCGGCTTGTGCTGCAGCGTACCTCCGCTAAGAAGGAGCTTCACCAAGGATGAATTTTACGTCTCCTCACGGAGAAACCCAGACAGCATCGTGTTCATGGCAACGAAATCGGGTATCTCGTCCGAACGGAACGTTCTGGACAGCGCCTTAATGAGGCAACCACGGCAGATGTACAAATGGAGTTCTGCCAGTTCCTGCGGCTCTGGATAATGTTCAGGAAAGGCGGCCATCACGGTATCGCCCGTTCGATGAAGGCCAACAGGGCCGTTGATCCAACACGTAGTGAGAGTGGTAGAGCCTGAGAAAAATAGGTTCAGCCCGCCGTGGCAGATGTCGCACTCGTCCTGCGTTGAGACACCTAGACTTAATCGGTCGTCCACATGGCACCAGCTCCAGCGTTGCTTCAACTCCGCATCATTGGACCCTTGCAAGACGCGCCCGCCTAGCACATCCTATCAGCCGTTAAGGGGTCCGCCTCCCCCCCCGACCCCCGCAGCCTCCAATGCCTCCGGCGGATACGACGCTCACGGCGAGGCCAAGGGGATGACGGGCAGGAAGGGGTCAAGGGCATCTCGGAACTGCCGCGATTCCGAAGCTTACTTTGCTTGGATTTTGACCCCGACGCTGACCCCAACGCAGGGAAACTGACCCCACCGCAGGGGTACACAGGTCAACAACCAAGCCTTGATTTAGATTCAACAGGGGACTCAGCACGCAGAACGAGCCAGCCGAGATTGCGGGCTCGGGCGCTCCCTTGCCATCCCGCTCAGCGCGCGGGCGCCGACGCGCTCAGCGCCGGGCTGATGGTTTCGCCGAAGGCGCGGATCTCGGCGTCAGGGAAGTTCATGGTCCCGACCGTTTGCATGTAGACCTCGTCGAAGCCGGCGGCCTGCAGCTCTCGCAACTTCTGCAGGAAGTCGTCCGGCGTGCCTATCGCGCCGAAGGCGTCGCAGAGCTGCGCCCGCAGGTCGCGCGGCAGGAAGCCCGCGAGGTCCACGGCGCGATCCCAGTCTTCCGCGTGGAAGAAGTCGGGGTACAGCTGACCGAGCTCCTCCGGCGCCTGCAGCCCATTTGCATCGATGCCGGCCGCGTCCAGCCAGGCTTTGTCCTGTAGCTGGTGGGCGGCCAGCGGCGCCGCCCAGGCGCGGGCCTGCTCCCGGTCGTCGCGGATGACGGTGCGAAGGTTGACGATTAGGCGGACGCTCGCCGGATCGCGGCCGGCGCTCTGCGCACCCTCCGTCACGAGCCGGCGGGCCCGCTCGAGATCGTCCGGCCGGCTGCCGACGTTGATCAGCACGCCGTCTGCCACCTCACCGGCAAGGCGCAGAGCACGTGGTCCGGTGGCGGCGACCACGATCGGGATCGGCGTGCCGTCGCCGGCATACATGCGACTGCGGACGCTAGGGATGACATCCCATTCGCCGGCCAGGAGCCGCTGCAGGCTGAGTACCGTGTCGCGCATCTGCTGGACCGTGGCGTACGGCAGCCCGACGAGATTGAGGGAGCTGAACCCACGGCCGAGCCACAGCTCCGTCCGGCCGGGCGCCAGGTCGGCGATGCTCCTAATGGCGGAGGCGAGGACAGTCACGTGGCGGCTGAGAGGATTGGTCACCGCGGGCATCAGGCGAATGCGGGAGGTATTCGCCGCGGCGTGAGCGAGCGCGACAAAGACGTCGCGGGTGATCATCTGCGAGTCGAGCAAGCCGGCGGCGTCGAAGCCGGCGTCCTCGCAGCGGCGAACGACGGCGGTCGCCTCAGGCACGGGCGCGAAGGCCGGAATGCGAATGCCAATTTTCATCGGGTCCCCTCCTCAGGAGTTCATGGATGGTAGCAGAAGGACGCGGTTCCGGCCCGCTTGGGTTGGTTCTGCCCGCCCGCCCACCAGTGGTGCGGCATCGACGCTGACCCCGTAGGGCGGGAGCTTGTCTCCCGCCGCCTCTTGAGTTCTCATAGGAAACCTGCCCGCGCACGGCGACGGTGCGGCTACTCTACGGAGAATCGTGGCTCGTACACAGATTGAGCAGGCAGGAGGGTACAAGACCCTCCCCTACGACTACGACGCGCCGATCGAGGTTTTCGAGAGAGACGAACGCACGGGCTGTGCGGAACAGGCGAACGAGGGGGCTGGTCGCGTAACCTGAGTGGAGTTGGACAGCGGGAGGAATGCCTTGGTAGTTGAAGCGATGCGAGTCGTGGGGACGGCGGTTCCGCAGCCGGAGGGGCCGGCGAAGGTTACCGGCGCCTGCCAGTACGTGGCGGATATCGCCCTGCCCGGCATGCTCCACGGTAAGACGCTGCGCAGCCCCTACGCGCATGCGCGTATTCTCCGCATCGACACGAGCCGCGCACGGGCTCTCGCCGGCGTGCGAGCCGTCATCACAAGCGCCGATCTGCCGTCGACGTTGATCGGGTTGCACACCCGCGACGTGCCGATGCTCGCGACCGATCGCGTGCGATTCATCGGGCAGA
>Ga0193751_1001470_pt1 | contig 15122 bp, 11 predicted proteins | sample L1c2metaG_FD_143050 | JGI IMG/M metagenome (GOLD analysis project Ga0193751, IMG submission 143050) | Soil microbial communities from a riparian zone of the East river system, Colorado, United States - L1c2 | ecosystem: Environmental > Terrestrial > Soil > Riparian zone | place: USA: East River... | reverse complement strand
CACATGCGTAATCGCATGCCGTTGCGCTTCGAGCTGCATGCCGAAGAGCAGCAACGAAAGCACGAACACCGACGCGGTACGTGAGATCACGGGCTTGAACTCATGGAGCCATCGACTTTAGCTAGTGCCGTTCCAACTCGTTGTGCCTAACGACAAGGTATGGTGGAAACGAGAAATCCTCCTTTTCCACACAGCAGCGCGTTTGATGGATTGCCATCTTCAAATTGCCGAGAATAGTTGGAACGGCACTAGTCTACCGCATCCGCGGGTGCGGCAAATAGGCCGGATGGACGAGTTGGTCGTCGAGCGCCCGTGTTTGTAGGCCCGAATTCATTCGGGCGCCGTGTCGATCGCATGCAACGCGTGCGAATAAATTCGCACCTACATCGCGCCGGAGGCGAATGTGGGCGCCAGCACGTCGAGCGCATCGAGCTTGCTCGACGGCTCCTTGATGGTGATCCGCCACAGCGTGCGCGGATCGTCGGGGTCGGTCAGCGTCGCGGAGTGCAGCAGCGACGCGTTGTCCCAGATCACGACGTCGCCGACCCGGTACGCATAGCTCAGCCGAAACTTTGGTTGCGTTGCGTGCGCGGCAAGCTCGTCGAGCAGGGTGACGGCTTCGTCCTCCGGCATACCGACGATACCGTACGAGCTTCCCGATACGGCGTAGAGCGCCTTGCGCCCCGTCACCGGATGGGAGCGAACGATGGGATGCGTGATCAGCGGCATCTTCGCCTTCTGCTCGTCGGTCAGCGGAGATGCGGCGACCCGGCTCATATCGTCCTCCACCTTGCGATTGCCGTAATGATGGACGGCGATCATCGGCCCGATGCGTTGCTTCATCGTCTCGGGCAGATCGTCGTACGCGGCGTACTGATTGGCGAAGAGCGTATTGCCGCCGACCTTCGGCACCTCGATGGAGTAGAGCATCGTCGCGCGCGCGGGAACCTGCAGGTACGAATAATCGGTGTGGAAGTAAGTGCCTGCGTCGGCGAGCCCGACGGGCTGCCCGTCTTTTTTCCGGTTCGACAGGATAAGGATGTTCGGGTCGGCGGGATGGTGGAACTGGTCGATGACATGCGGCTCGGGCGGCCCGAAGCGGCGCGCGAAGGCGACGAATTGCGCCGGCGTCAGGCGCTGATCGCGCAGCACCAGGACTTGGCCTGCGAAGAACGTACGCTCGATGTCGGCAAATTCCGAATCCGACAGGGGCTGCGACACGTCGATATCCGGGAATTCCAGCCCGAATCCGGACGAAAGAGATTGGGTTTGCAGCACTGATCAGCCCATCCAATCGATCACGACGCGAACGTCATGCAAATATTGTAGCGCCGATCGCGCGTTTGGACGCCCGAATTCATTCGGGCGCGACACCGAGCGCAGGCACCGCGTGCGAATAAATTCGCATGCGGCCTCCTATAGCCGTGCCTATTTCGATGCACCGCATGTCGGCCGCAGCCGCGGCTCGCAATTCCCCGTCGATCCCCGCAGCGCGGGGCCCCGCGCCGGGTAGCTCGCGCGGCTACTTCACGAATTGCGGCATCAGCGTGCGCGGTAGCCACAGCATCAGATCCGGAAACAATATCACGATCAGCAGCACCAGCAACATCGGGATGAACAGGATCGCCGTATCCTTCACCGCGTCCTTGATCTTGATGCCTCCGATCGAGCAGGCGATCATCAGGCACAAGCCATACGGCGGTGTGACCAGGCCGTACGCGATCGATATTACGCCGATGATGGCGAAATGGATGGGATGCATTCCGACCTTGGCGGCAAGCGGTGCGAGGATCGTGCCCACGATGATGATGGCCGGAATCGCGTCGATGAAGCAGCCGATGAACAGGAACGCGGCGGCGGTGATGAAGCCCACGGCGGTGATGCTGCCGCCCCAACCCGCAACGGCGTTGACGACCAGCTGCGGAATGTGGAAGTAGGCGAGGATCCAGCCGAACGCCGACGCCGTGCCGATGCAGAACAATGCGATGGCCGCGAAGCGCGCCGAGTCGTACAGTGTGTGGCGCAGCTCCTTGAACGATATCGAACGGTAGATCAGGCCGCCCAGCAGCATGGCATAGAGCACGGCGATGACGGACGCCTCGGTGGGCGTAAAGAATCCAAACACGATACCGCCGACGATGATGCCCGGCGTGAGGATCGGCAACACCGCCTGGGCACAGGCCGACAGGAATTCCTTCGCCGTGACGCGCGGATAGACCGGGTAGTTGCGGCGCTTGGCGTAGATGTAGACGGCGACCATCAGAGACAGTCCCATCAGCACGCCGGGCAGGACTCCGGCAAGGAACAGGCCGCCGATCGAAACCGAGATGACGCCTCCCCAGACGACCATCAGGATCGACGGCGGAATGATCACGCCCATGACCGCGGCGCACGCAATCAGCGCGACCGTGAACTTGGTGTCGTAGCCCTGTTTTTTCATCGCCGGGATCAACACGCCGCCGACGCCTGCGGCTTCCGCCGTCGACGAACCCGAGATGCCGGCGAAGAGCATCGACACCAGCACGCTCACGTGGCCCAGGCCGCCGGGCAGATGGCCGACCAGCGCGCGCGACAGGACAATCAGCCTTTCGGTGATGCCCGCGGTGTTCATGAGGTTTGCCGCCAGCATGAAAAACGGGATCGCCAGCAGCAGGAACGAGTTGTACGACTTTAGCATCTCGTTCAACAACAGGAATGGCGTCAGGCGATCATCGATAAAAAAGACCGGGACGCACGCAAGGCCTAGCGCGAAAGCCACGGGCACGCGCAGGATGATGAGCAGCGCGAAGATGCCGAAAAGGATCGCCGCGACTTCAGCGGGGCCCATCGCGCCCGTCCACGTAAAGCTTGATGTCGTCGAGGATCTTCTCGATCAGAAACAGGAGCCAGCAGATGCCGGCGAGCGGCCACGCGATATGGATCGACAGCATGTTGATTCCGGTCATCTCGGAGCTCTGCTCGTAGCCGAACATGGCGAAGCGCCAGCCGAAGCCGATGAAGATCAGCGCGACCAGCAGTATGGAGACGTGCACGATGAGCCGCGCAAGCGCTTTGCCCCGCGCGGTCTTTGGCTGAGGCAATACGTCGACGTCGAAATGCGTTCCGTCGCGAACCGCGATGGTCGCGCCCAGCATGATGAGCCACATCAAGCAGAACCGCGCGACTTCCTCGGTCCAGATATAGCGGGGAATGAACTCGAAAAAGCGCGAAAAGATCTGCAGCGTCACCGGGACGATCATCACCGCGATCAGCACGGTGATGATCTTTTGCAGGCCGCGGTAGATCAGCGTGTTGAGTGTGCGCATCGGGAGTTTCCGTAGGAAATCGCGGTCGGCAGCAGGCGCGCAGGGATGGCGAAGCGCCGCAGCGCCGACACGTCTTCAATGCCGTCATTCCCGCGCCAGCGGGAATCCAGGGTCATTTTCACGACCGCAAAGACACTGGAGCCCGGGTCTCGCTTGCGCTCGCCCGGGATGACGCATCCGTCTCCGATCGCGCGGCGGCTGCGTCTTGCTCTGTTGTCATCCTGAGCGAAGCGAAGGATCTCAGTACTCTCCAAAGATCCTTCGGCTCGCGCTCCGCGCTCGCTCAGGATGACGCAGCTGTCTCCGATCGCGCGGCGGCTGCGCCTTGCTCTGTTGTCATCCTGAGCGAAGCGAAGGATCTCAGTACTCTCCAAAGATCCTTCGGCTCGCGCTCCGCGCTCGCTCAGGATGACGCAGCTGTCTCCAATCGCGCGGCGGCTGCGTCTTGCGCGGTTGTCATCCTGAGCGAAGCGAAGGATCTCAGTACTCTCCAAAGATCCTTCGGCTCGCGCTCCGCGCTCGCTCAGGATGACGCAGCTGTCTCCGATCGTCGCGACGCTTCGCGTCTTGCTCTCGGACAGCTGCGTCACTTGATGGCGTTGACCTTGTTGAGGATCGCGATCGCGTCGATTTCCTTGGCGTAGGCCTGCTTCACGGGCTCTGCCAGCTCCAGCAGTTTGGGGCGCTCGGTGAACACCCAGGTCTTGAGCTTGCCTTCTTTCTCCAGCTTGGCGAGAAGCCCGGAATCCGCCGACGATTCGAGGTCACGCCCGTATTTACCGGCTTCCTTGCCCGCCTTGAGGATCGCCGCCTGAAGATCCGGCGGCAGCTTGCGAAACGTCTTGCCGGAAAAGCAGATCGGCCGCACGGTGATCGCGTGCTGGGTCAGCGAAATATTGGGTCCGACTTCATAGAACTTCATGGCGTCGAGGCCCGCGGCCTCGTTTTCCGCCCCCTGAATCACTCCCGTCTGTATCGCGTTGTATACCTCGTTGTACGCGATCACCGACGGCTTGGCGCCCAGCGCGGAAAACAGCTGCGTCTGGATCGGCGCGCCCATCACGCGCATGGTGAAGCCGCGCAACTCGGCAATGTTGCGGATCGGCTTGTTGGCGATGAGGTTGCGCGTGCCACCGCCATCGTAGCCAATGATCATCACGTCCGCCTTCTTCGAGACGTCGTCGATGATCGGCTGGAACGCGTCCGAATCGAGCACCTTGTTCCAATGGTCGAGATCACGGAACAGAAACGGCATGTCCAATAGCGGCGCGGCCTTGGCGAAGGTCGACATGTGCGCCGGCGAAACAACACCGTAGTCGACCGAGATGCCTTGGCTCATGTACGCGAAATAATCCTTCTCCAGCCCCAGCTCGCTGTTGCGGTGGAGAACGAAGTTGACCGGTTTGCCGTAATACTTTTTGACGAGCTCCTCGAACTTGAGCAAGGACTTGTTGAACGGGTGAGTGTCGTCGAACTGCACGGCGCCGTGCAGCGTGATCGTCTGCTGCGCGCCAGCATTGAGCGACAGGGCGAGTCCGGCCACGGTAAGGCAGGCCGCGAAAGTGCGGAAAAATGCATGCATGGATTCCTCCAACGGTAGCGGTCCTTGCGCGTGCGTGGGCGAAGTGTGTCATTCGCGCGCCGGACCGTCTGTGAACAGGTGAGAGCGCATTCAACCGTGTGGCCGGCGTCGTGTCAAGGAAAGTGCTGGAGGTTGTTCCGGCGGTGTACAATTCCGCGCATGAATCGCCGTTGCCGGCTCGGGATCGTTTCTGCCGTGCTCATGTTGCACGCGCTGGTTCCGTTTGCCGCCTACGCTGATTCCGCTCCAACAGCAGGTTCGAGCGATTACTGCTCGGTGTACCGTAACGCGCCATCCAAGGCGCCTTTGGCGCCCTTGCCGGCAAGCAGGCATCAGTCGTCGCACTGCGCGTACTGCCCCAGCGGATCGGCAACGGCGGCGATTCTTCCGCCGCCGCCTATTCTGGCGCCGGTGCTCTCGGCGTTCGACGAGCGTGTGTTGACGGCGCAGAACGCCGTCCTGCCGCTTTCCCGTGTCCTCGTTCCTCCCTCGCGCGCCCCTCCCCGCTTTTAGTCGTTGACGCCTGGCCAGGCTGCACGGCTCGAAGCCGGGCTTCCTGCCGTCGCAGGTGCGTTGCGCTTGCGGCGCATTCGATCGTTATGAGGACCCGCACCATGAAGCTCGTCGCACTTTTCGGCGCCATTGCTGTTGTCGCCGGCGTGGCCGCTGCGCACGACTATCAGTTCCACTCGCTCAAAATCGACCACCCGTTCGCTCGCGCAACGCCGCCGGGCGCGCGGTCGGGCGGCGTTTTTTTCACTGTCGAGAACACCGGCACCGCACCGGATCGCCTGCTGAGCGTGTCGTCTCCCATGGCGGGTGTCGCGGAGCTGCACGAGATGCGGCTCGATGGCGGCGTCATGCGCATGCGCACGATTCCGGCGATGGAGGTCAAGCCGGGCGACAGGCTCGAGCTCAAGCCGGGCGGTTATCACGCCATGCTCACCGAGCTCAAGCAGCCGCTCAAAGTCGGTGACCGGTTTCCTCTGTTCCTGGCGTTCGAAAAGGCGGGATCGGTTGAAGTGTCGGTGTGGGTCGAAGGCATGGCGGCGGCCGCCGCGCCCATGCATCAACAGCCGAAGCCATGACCGTACATTCCGCGGGCCCTTCAGACCTCGCGTTTGCTTCATGCCATTTTATCGATACCCAAATGGAGAGCATTCATGAATAAGCACAAGCCGCCGGCGTTACTGGCGGGTCAGTTGCAATCACTTGCCGCTTCGCGAGCGCGCCCGACAAGGCACGCTCCGCGTCGCTGCCGTGTGTTGCTGGCATTTACGGCAATGGGAACCGCCTTCGTCGCGACCGATGTGGCCGTGGCGCACGGATTCGCGGGCAAGCGCTTTTTTCCGGCCACGCTCACGACCGACGATCCCTTCGTCGCCGACGAGTTGTCCCTTCCGACCATTTCCAGCCGCAAGCTTCCGGCGAACGGTGACGAGCCCGCGACGCGCGAGACCGACTTCTCGGTCGACGTGTCGAAACGCGTCACCGATAACCTGGGGATCGGTTTCGGCGCGACTTACAAGCGGCTCGCGCCGGACGGCAGCGACGCGCAACGCGGGTTCGACAATCTCGCCGCCAGCTTCAAGTACAAGTTCTATCAAAGCGACGAGCACGAGACGATCCTTTCGGCGGGAATCGACTGGGATATCGGCAACAGCGGATCGAAGCGCGTCGGCGCCGAATCGTTCAGCACCTTCACGCCGACGCTGTTCTTCGGCAAAGGCTTCGGCGATCTGCCGGCGGATATGAAGTACCTGCGACCGTTTGCCGTGACCGGACTCGTCGGCTACGGCATTCCCTCGCGCGCGAGCACCATCACGACAAGCGACGAAGGCGAGGACACGATCGAGCGTCATCCGCACACACTTCAATGGGGGGTCGCGGTCGAATACAGCCTGCCGTATCTCCAGTCGTTCGTGCAGGACTTCGGCCTCCGTGAGCCCTTCAACCGGATGATTCCCGTCGTGGAGTTCGCGATGTCGACCGCGCTCGACCGCGGAGCGAGCGGAACGACCGGGACGGTGAATCCCGGCGTCATCTGGGCGGGGCAGTACGTGCAGCTCGCTGTGGAGGCGGTCATTCCCGTCAACAGCCGCAGCGGCAACCGCACGGGTTGGATCGCGCAGGTGCATTTCTTTCTCGACGATCTGTTTCCGACGTCGATCGGCCGCCCGATCTTCGGCAAATGACCGGACGTCCGCTGCTGTTGCTCGCGCTCGCGTGGGCGCCGGCGTTCGTTTCCGGGCTTGTCCCGGTCGCCGACGCGCACGCTTTTCTGGACCACGCGCTGCCTGCGGTCGGCAGCGCGGTACGCGCGTCGCCGCCGCGGCTCAAGATCTGGTTCACGCAGCGGCTCGAGCCCGCATTCAGCAAGGTGCAGGTCTTCGACAACAGCGGAAAGCGCGTCGACAACGGCGATTCGCAAGTCGACAGCGCCGATCCAACCTTGCTGACGGTCTCGCTGCCACGGCTTTCACCCGGCACGTACCGCGTTGCCTGGCGGGTGCTGTCGGTCGACACGCACGTTAGCGAGGGCGACCACACGTTCCAAGTCGTGCCTTGAGATTCTTTCGACCCGCCACGGCGGGCGATCGGCATTGGACGCGCTGATCACTGCCGCGAGAGCGGTGCATTTCTTCTGCGCGCTGCTGATGTTCGGCGAGCTTGTCTTTGCCGTGGCCGTCGGTCCGGCGACGCGATCTCTCGATGCTCGCACGGCGAGGCAGGACGTTTCGCCGCGCGCACTGCGCATTCTGGCGTGGGCCCTGGCCGGGAGCATCGCGTCGGCGCTCGTGTGGCTCGCCGCGGAGGCCGTTGCCATGAGCGGTTTGCCGGCGGCGCGGGCGCTCGGTCGCGACACGATGTCGCTCGTCCTCGCAGAGACTACGTTCGGGCGCGTCTGGCTCCTTCGCCTGGCCCTCGCCATCGCCTTCGCTGTGGTGCTATTCGCGCCGCGGAGATCGCAGCGCGCGCGAAGCCTGCTGATGATCCCGCTTGTCATCGCTGCAGGATACCTGTGCGCGCTGGCATGGAGCGGACACGCCGCTGCCGGTCCTCAGCGATACGTCCACTTGCCATCCGACGTGCTTCATCTCCTGGCCGCCGGTGCATGGCTGGGCGCCTTGCCGGCGCTCGTTCGACTCCTCGGCAGCGCACCGAACCTCGATCATGCAACGCAGGCGGTGCGGCGCTTCTCGACGCTGGGCCTGGCGGCTGTCGGCGTGCTCGTCATGAGCGGCGCGGTCAACGCGTGGTTTCTGGTCGGAGACGTAGACGCGCTGATAGCAACCACTTATGGTCGCCTACTGCTCGTCAAGCTTGCAGTGTTTGCGGAAATGATCGCGCTTGCAGCAGTGAACCGGATGTTCCTGACTCCAAGTCTCGTGGCGGGAAATAGCGAAGCGCTTCGCTTGCTACGACGCAACGCCATCGTCGAAACCGCGATGGGTATCGTGGTGGTGAGCATCGTGGCGGTGCTGGGGATAACGATCCCCGCCGCGCATGAATCTCCGGATCGGGCCCCTATGCCGTCTTCAGAGAGACACATTCATTGAAATCGGTGAGAATGCGCGCCAGAAGCGCGCGTCCGGGTCCGCCGCTTGCGTGACCGCCTACACGAGAAAGCGCAGGCGTAAAATCACATCGTGACCGCATCCACACAAGGCTACACCGAGGCCAGCGAACACGAGGTGTCCGATCGCTTCAACCCGCGCGCAGTCGCCGGTTGGCTGTTGATCTGCTGCGCGCTGGTGTTCGCGATGGTCGTCGTCGGCGGTGTGACGCGGCTCACGCATTCAGGACTGTCCATCACCGAGTGGCAGCCCATCGTCGGAACGATCCCGCCGCTGTCCACCGCCGACTGGGAGGAAGCCTTCCGCAAGTATCAGGCGACGCCGGAGTATCGGGACGTCAACCGCGGCATGACGCTGGACGCGTTCAAGATCATTTTCTGGTGGGAATACGCCCACCGGCTGTTGGGACGCCTTATCGGCGCCGCATTCCTGGTTCCGCTGGTCTGGTTCGGCCTGCGCGGCAGGATTCCTCGATGGTTGGCGCCGATGCTGATCGGCATCTTCGTTCTCGGCGCACTGCAAGGCCTTCTTGGATGGTATATGGTGCAAAGCGGCCTGGTCGACGATCCGCGCGTATCGCAGCTGCGGCTCGCCGCGCATCTCGGGCTCGCGTTGCTGATTTTCGCCGCCATGTTCTGGCTCGCATTGTCGCTGCTCCGGCCGGCTCGCAGAGGAGCGGATGCGCATCTGCACCGGCTGTTTCGAGGCGCGTCGGCATTGGCCGCGCTGGTGTTCGTCATGGCGCTCTCCGGCGGACTCGTCGCGGGCCTTCGTGCGGGCTTCGCGTACAACAGCTTCCCGCTGATGAACGGGCACATCGTGCCGCCCGAGATCATGCTGCTCGATCCGTGGTATCTGAATTTCGTCGACAACATGGCCACGGTGCAATTTGATCACCGCGCGATCGCGTGGGCCCTGGCGATCGCCGTTCCCCTCTTCTGGTGGCGCGTGCGGTCGACACTCGCAGCGCCCGCGTCGTCTCGCCGCGGCGCGGACCTGCTTCTCGCGATGCTGATCGTGCAGCTGGCTTTGGGCATCTCGACGCTGCTACTCGTCGTTCCGCTGCCGCTCGCGGTCGCGCATCAGGCGGGTGCCGTGCTGCTATTTGCCGCGGCGATCAACGCTGCCCATGCGCTGCGCTGACGGGATTCAAGGATTTGCTTTCGCGTGGCGTTGGGGCGATGATGACGCCCCTTGCGCCCTGGAATGAGTCCATGACCGAATCCACCAAGCTCGACGAGCCTTTGGGCGACGCCGACTACGACGAGCTCGAGGCGTTCCTCGGTTCCAACGCGGTCCCGCAGGATTGCATGGATCTGGAGATGCTCGACGGCTTTCTCACCGCCATCGTCAGCGGACCCGAGCTGATCCAGCCGTCGGAGTGGCTGCCGGTGCTGTGGAGCGACAGCCAGCGCAGCGTCACGCCGGTGTTTCAGAACAACGAGCAGGCCGAGCGCATCCTGTCGCTGGTGCTGCGCCTGCAGCAGAGCATACGCCAGACGCTTTCCGAATCGCCGACGCGCTTCAAGCCGCTCTTGTATCACGCCGATCCCGGCGGCAGGGATGACCGCAATCCGCCGGAAGCCAGCGCGTGGTGCGAGGGTTATATGACCGGCGTCTTGTTGCGCGAAGCGGAATGGGAGCCGCTGTACGCCGAAGATGCATCGCGCGACTGGATGCTGCCCATCGAAGCGCTCGCCTACGGCGATCATGATCCGGAATATCTGGATTGGGTCGATACCGAGGAAAAACGGCTCGCGATGATCGACGAGCTGCCTATCGCCGCGGTGCTTATCTGCCGGTTCTGGCAGGAGCGCAACCGCACCGATTCGCCGAATCGGGCCGAGCGGCGCGCGCAACGCCGCGAAGCGTCGCGCAAGGGCCGCCAGCGCCTGCATTGACTTTGTAGTCACGCTGTAGCGGCAAATTCATTCGCCCGCCTGAAATTCACGCGAGGTTTTGCGCGTCCGCTACGAAAAGCGCGACGGGGAGATCCGCAAACGCCAATGCGACGGGAAGCTCCGCGCCACGGACCGCGATCGTCCGGCCGGTGAGAACCTCGGTCATGCGAGTGTTTGACTGCAGGTTTGTGAGCGTCAGGCGCGTGTCGCCCCACACGCGATCGCCGATGGGTGGATCCCCGGGCGAGGCCCCGAGCGACGCGAACATGCGCGCCGCGACGGCGATCAGCGTCCGTTTCCCATGCTGCCGCGCAAAGGCGATCACGTGCCGGCCTCGGGTTCCGCCGGCTTCCAGTGGAACGTAGTCGCCGTCGGAGAAGAGCTCCGGATCGCGGCGACGCACGCCCAGCGCGCGCCACGTCACCCACATTTTCAGGCGGCCGTCGTGCGGCGTATCGAGCAACGCGCGTAAGCCCGTGGCGCGTTCCGGGTCCGGCTCGTTCGCGAGCGTGTCGAGCGAGTCGAGCAACCCGCGCCGTAGCGCGTAGTCGACGGGACGGCGATTGTCAGGATCCACGAGGCTCAGGTCGACGATCTCGCTCCCCTGATAGATGTCCGGAGCCCCCGGCGAGGTGAAATGAAGCAGCGTCATCGCGACGCTGTTCAGGCCGCCGTACCAGGCAAATGTCCGGCAGCTTTCTCGCAAGTCGGGAAGGAACGCGTTCGTGGGCGTCTCGTCGAGCAGCGCTTCGACAAACGAGACCAGCGCACGTTCGTAGGCGTCGTTCATCCTCAACCAGCTCGTATGCGTTTTCGCTTCGCGCGCGGCTTTCACCATGTAGGACGCGATTCGCTGGCGAAACAGCTCCAGCGCGGACGGGTCGGTATCTCCCGCGGAAAACGTGCCGGCCAGCGTCTGATAAAGGAAGTACTCGTCGTTGTTCGAGGGCGCGGGGGCGTCATCGACGATGCGTTTTCGCGCGCGGTTGATGCGGCTCCAGCGCCGCACCAGCAGTCGCCACGCCGCGGGCATTTCAGAGATGACGTCGATGCGCGCGCGGACGTCTCTGGAACGCTTGTTGTCGTGCGTGGAGCCGGCGAGCATGGTGTGCGGCCAGCGCGCCAGCCGCTCGGCGTTTGCGCGATGGAAAGCCTTCACCGTCGTGCCGAAGCGCTCGGGATCGCCGCCGACCTCGTTGAGCGATATCAGGCGGTTGAATACGTAGAACGCGGTGTCCTCCACGCCTTTGGCGGTGACGGGCGCGGTGAACTGCTGAAAGCGCATAGCGAACGCGCGATACGATGGCGCGAGCGACGCCGGTGATCCTTCCGGGGGCCGAAGCAGAAGGACATCGCGGACGAAATCGAACACGCTGGCGTCGGCGTTGAGGTTGCGCTTGCGCGCCACCGACACCGCCCAGTCGATGTAGCGCCGGTCCTGCGCGGACACACGCCGATCGACGTAGGTTCGATAGACAGGAAAGCACGCCGCGACTCCCGCGAGCGCCTGGCGCAGCGTCGACAGCGTCAAATCCCGCGTGTGGCGGTCGGCGCAGGCGATGCTCCGCAGCCGGCTTGCGAGCACCCAGAGCTCGGCGGCGAGCGAGCCGCGCATCATGGCGCGCTTGCCGCGATAGCTTGCCTCGAAGAAATCCAGCGCTTCGGAGGCCGTGAATGCCCGCCATGTGCGGTCGATGCGTTCTCGCGCTGCCGTGTCGACGAACACGCCGTTGAGCAGATTGGCGAAGCGGTAACCGGTGGTGCCGTGCACCTGCCAGTTCGCAGGGAGCTGCTCGTGGGGCGCATCGATTTTTTCGACCACGACATACAGCGAGGCGCCGGCGTCGGCGACAGCCTGCGCCAGCGCGTGGCGGCGCTCGGCCCACCGCTGCTGTATACGCCGGAAATATCCTTCCGGGTCGTAGAGCCCGTCGGGATGGTCGATGCGAAATCCGCCCACCTTGCCATGGGCCGCGAGGTCGATCATGAAGCGGTGGGTCGCGTCGAATACCGCTTCGCTTTCCGTGCGCAGCGCGGCAAGCTCGTTGATGTCGAAGAACCGGCGATAGTTGATCTCGTCCGACGCGACGCGCCAGTAAGCGACGCGGTACGACTGGGCCTCGAGCAGATCGTGGAGCGCCGCGAAGGACTCCGGGCGATCCGGCGTTCCGTTGAATCGCTCCAGCATCGCGTCGATGCCGCGCGCAAGCGCAGCCGATTCACGCGCGAGACGGGCGAGCCGCGACTTGCAAAGCTCGGCGTCGGCCCGCCGCTTGGCGACGTGTTCTGCAGCGTCGGCGGGCGAGGCCGGGAGGCGTCCAAACACGGCGGCGAGCGCCGCGAGCTCGCTGCCGATGGCTTGCGGCAGAGATCCGTCCGCCGCACCGGGTATGGCTTCGAGGACTTGCGGGTACGTTCGCGGATCGATCGGCAGGCGGTGCTCGTAGTAGAAAACCGCGAACGAGCCAAGCTCCGCTTCGAAGCGCAGCTTGAGCTCTCCCCGATCGAGCACCCTGCCATAGGGCTCGCCCAGCACGGGAACGAGAACTTTTCCGGTCATGCTCGCGTCGACCGGATGCCAATCGATATCGAAATAGCCTGCGTATGCAGATGACGGTCCGTTTTCCAGAACATCCATCCACCATGCATTGTCGCGTCCCATCACCGCCATGTGATTGGGCACGATGTCGGCGATGTGACTCATGCCGCGGCCGGCCAATGCCTCGACAAAGCGCTCGAAGTCCTCGCGCGTTCCGATTTCGGGATTGAGCTCGCCGTGATCGACGATGTCGTATCCATGGAGGCTGCCCGCACGTGCGCGAAGGTAGGGTGAGCAATAGACGTGGCTGACGCCGAGCGCGTCGAGATAGGGCACGAGCGAGGTGGCGTCAGCGAACGTGAAATCGCGATGCAGCTGCAGGCGATAAGTCGCGCGCGGAATATTCGCCGGCCGGACGCGCGCGGCCGGGGCAGGCGATCCGCCGCCGCGCACTCTCAGCAACGCCGCCGCAAGCGTTTCGAAGCGCGCGTCTGCGCGCCACTTCTCGAGCGGCAGCGGAAGCTTGCGCCGCCAGTTCGGATGCGCATCGGTCGTCGCCGGAAGATTTACCTGCTCGCGCACGCCGACGACATCCTCGAGCTGCACGACCATAAGCTGCGACGGAGTGCGCGCAAGAAAAACCTGGATCGCGCGCGCGAGCTCGTCCGTCATCGTCGGGATCGATATGGGGTCGATGCCCACGCCTTTCGGCAACAAGCCTTCGCGCTCGAGTGCCCGCAACAGCCGGGCACGATCCTGCGCGCGCGCAAGCAACAGCTCCGCCCGGGTGTCCTCGGACGGAAACAAACCGAGGTCGGCGCGAAGAGCGATGTCGAGCCCCTCCCACCATCCTGCCAGCGTCGGAAGATCGTGCGTGCTCGCGCTGACGATCGCCTGCTTCGGATACTCCGCAGGCCCTTTGAATTCACCCGCGGGATCGCGTTCGAACAAAAGCACGCGGTACGAGAGCACGCCGGCCGCGTCGAGCGCGCCGCGCAAGTCTTCCGGAACCGTGCCGAGATCCTCGCCGATCACCATGCAGCGATGGGCCTGGCTTTCCAGCGCGAGGATGCCGAGCAAATCGTCTATCGGATAGTGCACGTAGGCGCCATCGGCGGGATCGGCGCCTGCCGGAATCCAGAACAGGCGATTGAGGCCGAGCACGTGATCGATCCGCAATGCGCCCGCGTGGCGCATGTTCGCCCGCAGCGTGGCGATGAACGGCGCGTACGCGGTTTCGCGCAGCCGATCCGGAACCAGAGGCGGGAGCCCCCAGTTCTGGCCGCGCATGTTGAATTCGTCGGGCGGCGCGCCGACGCTCGCGCTCACCGCATACGAATCCTGGTTCGACCACGCCTCGGCGCCGGCGCGATCGATCGATACGGCGAGGTCGACATACAGCCCGACCCCTGAGGTTAGTGCGGCCGCTCTGCGGGCGACATCGCCGAGCTGCGAGTCCGCCTGCCATTGGAGATAGCGGAAATACTCGACGCGCTCGGCGTGCTTCTTGGCGAAGCGCTCGACTTCCGCCGAGCGCGGATCGCGATAGGCGTCGGGCCAGACCGGCGGACCCCACAATTGCGGGTCGAGCGCGAAGAAATGCTCCTGCAACGCCTCGAATCGGGCGTGCAGCAGCAACGCTTTTCCTCGTTCAGCGCAAAAAGAGCGAAACGCCCGAGCGCGGCGAGTCCCGCGCGCGAGATGCGCGCTGCGAAAATGCGCGAACAGCAGCGATAGCACGCGAGACTTGGCTTTGGCGACACCCGGGTAGTCGACAAGCTCGGCGTCGCGCAACGCTCTCAATGTCCCCTTGAAGGCTGGCGAGGAAACCAGTGTCCGCGCGCTTTCGCATTCCTCGAATTCGGGGATGGCTTCGACGTCGATGTAGATCGTGTTCAGGAACAGCCGGCTCGACGGGCTATACGGGCTCGCGTGCGCGGGGTTGTGCGGAAACAGCGCGTGCAGCGGGTTCACCCCGATGACGCCTGCCTCTGCGCCCGCCCACAGATCGACGAGCGCCGCGAGGTCGGTGAAGTCGCCGATACCCCAGTTGCGGCCGGAGCGCAGCGAATAGAGTTGTGCCGCGGTGCCCCACACACGGCCGCCGTCCGACAAGGCGGGAGGCGCATAGCAACGTGCCGGTGCGACGATGAGCCGCGTCTCGCCGAGATGCCGGCCCTCCACGAGCAAGCTCAGGCGGTGGTATCCGCAAGCAGC
>Ga0193751_1001469_pt1 | contig 15125 bp, 13 predicted proteins | sample L1c2metaG_FD_143050 | JGI IMG/M metagenome (GOLD analysis project Ga0193751, IMG submission 143050) | Soil microbial communities from a riparian zone of the East river system, Colorado, United States - L1c2 | ecosystem: Environmental > Terrestrial > Soil > Riparian zone | place: USA: East River... | reverse complement strand
TTGGGCGACCCTCCTTGCGAATCCGGCTTCCCTGCGGTTACAGGGTGGATTCGATTTCAAAGCCCCAAGCTTCGAGCAAGGGCTCGGGGATGTACTTGGAATTCTTGTTCCGGCGCGCCCATTCGCGCAGCCGTGTAGAGCGCAAGTACTGGTCGGGGGAGAGCTTATACTCGTGCACAACCTGCTCGAATTCGGTGATTGTGGGAGTAACCGGCCCAATAGGCTCGGGCTTGCCCCAGTTAGGGTTTCCGCGTCGCTTAGCCATGAAAAATATACCCTCTTGTGCGTGGAATAAGGACTTCTTCTTTTAAGCCTCTATCTTCTTTGATTCCAAGAAGCGCCCAGGGGATTCACGCGCAAAAAAGGAAACCAAAACCCACAGACTCTAGCCCCTCGGCCTCTATGGAAGCTATTGATAATAATAGGTTTTTCACGGTTAGTCAATAGCAAAGTTGACTCTATTGCATACCTTGGCATATCCCCTTTGTGCACAGCCACTTGCGGTCTTGACTGCGGGAACATGTTCCACCCGAAGGCTATTGATACTCTGGCGAATCCCTATCTGCCAGCCGATAGGACTGTTAGGGGCGTCGTCTCGAGAGAGGGTGCCTGGAAGCAAGAAGTGACCGGAGTAACCGGAAGACCAAGCGATGGCGTTGACCACGGAATCTCATACACTTAGAGTGCAACGGGGGAGTGTTATCGCGATCGCCCCTTTGGCGAGACCGGCGACCTGGCCGATCGGGCGTGGAAGCGAAGGCGCTGCGCAAGAATATTCACCGTTATCATTCACCATGGGTCTCGGCAAAGCCGGGACTGCACACAAAAACCGATCTAAATTGTGATTTGAAACCGCGATTTGAAAAATGGAACTGAAGTCTCTATTACTGAGTTCTGACGACAAGACGGTGCGCGTTCTGCGCCGCGTCCTCAGCGATTTGGAAATTGGCGTCGAGCATTGCTCCAACGCGGACGATGCCATCCGCCGGATCACCCGTCAGCGTTTCGAAGCCATCATCGTCGACGGGGCGAACGTGGAAAAAGCCGCCAGCGTATTGCGGGGAGCCAAAGCCTCTCCTGTCAACAGCCGGGCTCTCGGGATTGTGCTGGTGGAACCCTCCGTCGGACTCAAGGGCGGCTTCGAAATAGGGGCCCATTTCGTCCTCCACAAACCCCTTGCGGTCGAGCGCGCCAAAGCCAGTTTTCGCGCAGTTCGCGCCTTGATGAAGCGTGAACGGCGGCTGCAGTTGCGGGTCGCCGTGCAAATTCCGGTCGAGTGTCACGGCTCCGGCGCGTACAAAGCCAAGACCATCGATCTCTGCGAAGGCGGCATGGCTATTCAGTTTTCCGGCCGCGTCGCGAAAGAAAATGCGCTCCGCTTCTCTCTCGAATTGCCGGGCATGGACCAGAAGCTCGAAATCGATGGGGAACTGGCGTGGGGAGGCAATAGCAATCAGGCCGGCGTCCGCTTCAAGAACACCACCGACGAGCAGCGCAACATCATTCGCCAGTGGTTGAGCAGCCATCTTCCTGAGCCCGAGCAGGACGACCCGCCGGTAAGTTGCCGACTCACCGACCTCAGCCTCGGCGGGTGCTACCTCACGACAGGCTCACCTTTTCCGAGGGGGACGCGTGTCGTCCTTTCGATTAAGACGGCCGACCTCGAAGTGCAAACCGGAGGCGTCGTATTGGTGGCGCATCCGGAATTCGGGATGGGAGTTGAGTTCCAGACCACGCCCGAGCAACGGGATCACGTGCACCGCGTGATCACAACTCTGCGCGCTAACGGAGATAAGTCTCCCGAGATTCAGGTCGAACCCAACGGATTGGAAACGCCATCGCCCGACGGCAGCTTGGCTGCGTCCCCGGCTTCCGCAGGCGAGGTCTTCGGAACTGACGACACACTCGTCGATCTGTTCCGGCACCAGTTTCAGGTGCCGGTCGAATCCTTCCTGCAGCAGATGCGCGAACAGCGCCACGCGGTCGAGTCGCACTCGCGCTAAGGTGCTGCGAACAGAGACGGCGCGAGCCCTGTCTCCACAGTTAGACTTCGTCCTGTTCCTTGAGCTTCGCTATTACCCCGAAATCCTCCAGTGTTGTCGTATCGCCTTTCACTTCTCCGCTGCTGGCCAACTCTCTTAACAAGCGGCGCATGATCTTCCCGCTGCGCGTTTTCGGAAGCGTGTCGGTAAACCGGATGTCGTCGGGCTTGGCCAGCGAACCGATCTCCTTTGCCACCCATTTCTTCAGCTCTTCCTTCAGAGCCATCGTCGGCTCGACACCGTGTTCCAGACTCACGAAGGCCGAAATCGCCTGCCCCTTGACGTCGTCCGGCCGGCCAACTACTGCGGCTTCAGCAACCTTCTCGTGCGCCACCAGCGCCGATTCCACTTCCATCGTGCTCAGCCGATGACCGGACACATTGAGAACATCGTCCACGCGCCCCATGATCCAGAAATAGCCGTCTTTATCCTTGCGCGCACCATCGCCCGTAAAGTAGGTGCCGCCCGGAATCTGCGACCAGTACTGCTGCACGTAACGATCCGGATCGCCGTAAATTGTCCGCAGCATGGCGGGCCACGGCTGCCGGATTACGAGATAACCACCCGAGCCCAAGGGCACGGGCTTACCCTCCATGGTCACGATTTCCGCGACCACGCCGAAAAACGGCCGCGTGGCCGAACCCGGCTTCGTCGCAATCGCGCCCGGGAGCGGTGTGATCATGATGGAGCCGGTTTCCGTCTGCCACCATGTATCCACGATCGGGCAGCGGCTATGGCCGATCACCTCGCGATACCACATCCATGCCTCGGGATTAATCGGCTCACCGACTGTCCCGAGCAGTCGTAGGCTCTCCATTTTGTGTTTTTTTGGCCACTCGTCGCCCCATTTCACGAACGTGCGGATAGCCGTCGGCGCGGTGTAAAACACGTTGACCTGGTGCCGGTCAATGATCGACCAGAAACGATCGGGTTCGGGACAATTCGGTGCCCCTTCATACATGAGACTGGTTGCGCCACACTGCAATGGCCCATACACAATGTAGCTGTGTCCGGTGACCCAGCCGATATCGGCGGTACACCAATAGGTGTCTTCTTCGCGCAGGTCAAAGACATATTTCGTCGAGAGATAAGTGCCAACCGAGTAGCCGCCGGTGGTATGCACCACACCCTTCGGCTTCCCGGTCGTGCCCGACGTGTAAAGGATGTACAGCGGATGTTCGGCATCGAGCGGTTCCGCCGGACAGTCGTCAGAAGCTTTCGCCATCAAGTCATGCCACCAGTGATCACGCCCCTCGGTCGTGTTGATCGCTGTTCCGGTGCGCTTGTAGATCACAACATGCTTCACCGATGGACACGATTTCAGCGCTTCTTCTACTGCAGGAAACAGCTTCACCTCGGCGCCGCGCCGGTACGATCCGTCCTGCGTGACGACCGCCACGGCTTGCGAATCGTGAATGCGATCGACCAACGCGTTCGCAGAGAAGCCGCCAAACACAATTGAATGCGGCGCGCCAATGCGGGCGCAGGCCAGCATGGCAATCGGCAACTCCGGGGTCATGCCCATGTAGATGGCGATGCGGTCTCCTTTGCGCACGCCAAGAGTTTTGAGAACATTGGCGAACTTCTGCACTTCCTTCCAGAGTTGCTGGTAGGTATAGGTGCGAACTTCGCCGGGCTCACTTTCCCAAATCAGCGCCGCTTTGTTCTTGCGCGCAGTCTGCACATGGCGGTCCAGGCAGTTGTAGGAAAGATTGATCTGTCCGCCGACGAACCACTTGGCCCAGGGCGCTTTCCACTCCAGCACCTTGTCCCATTTCTTGAACCAGTGCAGTTCTTCGGCGGCACGAGCCCAGAATTTTTCCGGCTGCTCCACCGACTCTTTATAGAGAGCTTCATATTCGGCCAGGCTCTTAATTTGAGCTTTACGGGAAAACTCCGCAGGGGGCTCAAAACTACGCTGCTCGTCCAGAGTCGAATCGATGTTCACCTGCGTGGCGGTTGGCTCGGGCATAGATCGTCCTTGGTATGGGTGTCGTTGATGAGTGCTTGCCCAGCTTGGACTGGGGAACCGGATATTTTACCGCGCAGCCTTGCTAGCCTCTTTAATATATTTCTTCGGAATCATGCACCTGACAGAGGACCTGAATATATGCACTTGACGACATATGCATCATAATGCATACTTGTAGTTGTGAGCTGGGTCGTCGAGATGGGCGATGAGTTTCAGCCCGAGTTTAACGATCTGCACCCGGATGTGCAGAATGAAATTCTGGCACACTCGCGTTTGTTACAGCTATTCGGGCCGCTGCTGGGACGGCCCCGAGTTGACACGTTGAACGACTCACGCCACGCAAATATGAAAGAACTGAGATTTGATGCCGCCGATGGCGTATGGCGCGTGGCCTTCGCCTTCGATCCGAAGCGCCGCGCCATTCTGCTGCTGGCGGGCGATAAGTCGGGTGTAGGCGAAAAGCGATTTTACAAACAGCTCATCGCCAAGGCAGATCGACGATTTGATGCTCATCTCGCCCGGCTCAAACACAAGGGAAGGAAGTAACCATGCCGAGGAACGTGAACGATATCATTAGCAAACTGACCCGAGCGCAGCGTAGGAAAGTCGAGGCTCGCGCCACCCAACTCATTGCCGAGGAAATGACTCTGCAAGAACTCCGCCGCGCGCGCAAGATTACACAGCAGAAGATCGCAAAATCCCTCAATATCGGCCAGGAAGGCGTCTCGAAGATCGAAAGACGCAGCGACCTTCTGATTTCCACTCTCCGCAGGACTGTCGAGGCTATGGGCGGAAGCTTGTCTCTGGTGGCTGAATTTCCCGATCGTGATCCAGTTGTTTTGTCCGGCATTGCCGAAGACGAGCCGACAAAACCCACCGGGCGGAAGCACGCTGCGCACGCATAGGCATCAAGAAAGACGGTCCGTCGCGCCGTAGTCGATTGACCGGCTTCTACGCCTCGGGAACAAGCTCGCTCACCGTCCCACGCTGGAGCAAATAGGCTCCCGGTCCTTGTTGTCCGCGAATCGAACGGCAGAACTCGGCCACAATGAATCCCGCTTTCACGGCCTCGCGGAAGGCCCACCGGGTTGCGTCGCGCCACTCTCGCGCCAATCCCATGTCGGTGCGCTCGACCTCCAGAATGTCGCCCGGGATTTCGATGCTCACGCGCTGCCGCGCCAATGATTCCGCCAGATCGGCCCGTCCCGGCTTCCCGCTGGGATCGAAGCGCACCAGCGGAGCCAGCAGTTTCATGGCATCGAGCGTTTCCAATCGCGCATTCTTGCCCGCGAGCCGATCGCATACTCGCCGCGAATTCAATATCCACCGGACCCATAGCCGGTCGGTTCCGTTCCGATGCAGCATGCTGGAAGTTTCCGGCCCGTAGAAATCGACCTTGTAGGTCTCGGAAATCACGCCGAGTTTGGAAAAGTTGAAGTGGGCGTTTCGACTTTGCAGGGGATCGTAGGTCCATGTCATCTCACGGATGCCCATGGCCATGGCCCGGTCGCGCTGCGCCTGCTTCAGTCGCGAACCCAGATCCAGATGCCGATAAGAATCGAGCACCGCTAACATATGCGAGTGAATCGTTGTCTGCCCGTGTTCGCGGCCGAGGAATCCGAAGGCGAACCCGACCAGCTTGTCGTTCTCTTTATTTTTCTCTTTGTCGAAGGCCCCGACGAAAATATTGCCGACCGCTTTGCAGGCTATGGCGAGAGTTAGGGGCAAGGTGTCCTCATCCGTCATGCCCCAGACTTCTTTCTCCACCGCTTTTAGCTGGCTGAGGTCGTCGATGCTCTTGAGGTCGCGAATTGTAATCTGTGGCGCGGCGCTGCGGGACATCATGGCCGGCCCTTCTCGCGTTTCCATTTCTGTTCCCGGGGCATCGCAATCTCCGCGCAGAAGTCTGGCGCCAAAGAGACTTCATCGTGTACAGCACCGGTTGCACCCTTGTCAACCTGAATGAACGTTCGGGCGAGGGTCGCAAATTCATCAACCACTAAGGACACGCCAGGTTCACATCGACCATCTCAGCCGGACAGCCGATTCCACGCATCTTAATCTGCATGCTACCCTCGAACCGGAAGACGAACACGCCCTTGAAACCGATTACTAAGCTTCTGCATTTGACCACCCTGATCATACTTGGACACTCTCTGCTGATTGCCGCCGATCGCGGAACCCTGGTCCGCGAAGCCATCATCTATCTCTCTCCCGACACAAATTCCAACAAGCTCGGCCAGGCCGAACGCGGACGGGAACTGGTTCTTCTCGACAGAAGCCGTAACTGGTTGCACGTCGAGGCTCTGCTCGGTTCCGCGCTAACGCCCGATCCAGCCTTCGTTTTGGAGGATGAAGACGAAGGCAAGACCATCAGCGGCTGGGTCCTCGATACGGGCGTCGTGTGGGCGTCGACTCCGAACGGCGACCGCATTCTGTTCGGCGCCGCCGTCGATTCCGAGGACGAGGCAGGCCGCCGCCACGGACGCCGCGGCGCGGCTCAGGATGCGCTGCGCCTTTACCACCGCGTCTTCGATATCTTCCCGACCGCTCCCCTCGCCGGCGAAGCTCTCTACCGCGCCGCCGACATTAAATGGCAGGTCGACAAGTCAGACATGCAGTCGCGCCCGTCAGCGCGAGAGAAGGAATCGTACCTCCGCGAAGGCATCGAGGAGGAATCCATGAAGCAGGTGATGAAAAAGTTCCCGGGCACAAAGTGGGCCGAACTCGCCGCCTTTCATCTGATCGACAACAAACTCTGCGGAGACTGGCAAGGTTCATCCAAATGTCCCGACAAGGAAGCTGCCATCTATGAAAAATATGGGAAAGAACACCCCGAGTCTCCCGCCGCTCCGGAGGCGCTGTACAACGCCGCTTCTCGCCGGGCCGCGCTGATCGAGATTTATAAGACGGAAGAACAACCAAAGAAATCCGACCAAGCAAAGAACCTCGCTATATCTCTCGCCCAGCAGTTAATCTCGAAATATCCACAAAGCGACTGGTCGTCCCGCGCGCATACACTGCTGTTTCTGGTGCAGCAAGGAGTACCGACTTACGGAAACGCGATGCAGTAGGATTCTTCTTCCTCCTATGAGAGACGAGGCGAGCCGTGTCTCTACGGAAGATCAGATGCGCGTACGGGGGATCAGACGCGCCTTGCACGCTCCCGATTGAGTAAGCGTACACTATTGCCGGTGGGGTTAGTGGTCGGATAATCCAGTTACTGATTCGTGCGTAATGTGTGGGGCTCACCCACACCGGCAAGGAGATCTTTGGTGATGATCTCCGCAAACGCGGCGATGACCGGCTCCTACGACTACAGCGAGGTGGCTCGCTCGGTATTGATCGCCATCGCTGCGTCCTATGCCGCGCTCGACCTTGCGGGACGCGTAACCGCCGCCAGCGGCCGGGTCCGCCTGGCATGGTTGATGGGTGGCGCCACTGCGATGGGCATTGGCATCTGGGCGATGCATATCAAGGGGATGCTGGCCTTCCACCTGCCTGTACCCGTCGAGTACCACTGGCCGACATTTCTGGCTTCACTCCTGGTGGCCATCCTCGCGTCCGCGGTCGCGCTGTATGTAGCGAGCCGCCAGGAAATGCGCGCGGTTGAGGCCTTGACTGGCAGCCTCATCATGGGCAGCGGCATCGCCGGCATGCATTACATGGGCATGGCGGCAATGAGATTACCTGCCACCACCCAGTTCTCCCGCCTTCTCGTGACTTTTTCCGTTCTGTTCGCAATCTTGTTTTCTCTGGTTGCGCTGCTGATGGCATTCGATCTGCGAGAGGAGACCCGATGGACTGTCCCGCGAAGGCTGGGCAGCGCCACCGTGATGGGACTGGCTGTCTCCGCGATGCATTACACCGGCATGGCTGCCGCAAGTTTCATCCCCGCCTCGCCTCCGGATCTTTCCCACGCAGTCAGCATCTCCCCTCTTGCCAACAATGGAATTGCCATGGTGACGTTGATCGTGCTCGTGGCCGCCATGGTGACATCGTCCGTGGACAGGCGGGCGGCTGCGGGAGTCCAGCAACTGAACCAGGAGTTGGAGCGTCGCGTAGCTGAGCGGACGCTGGAGCTTGAAGCGGTCAACCGAGCGCTGAGAAGGGAAATAGCCGAGCGTGAGCAGGCGGAAGAGGCGTTGCGGCGAAGTGAAGACCGCCTCCGCCTTGTAATCGACACACTTCCCGCGATGGTGTGGAGCAAATCGCCAGAAGGCTCCGCGGATTTCTTGAATCAACGTTTCCGCGAGTACACCGGTCTCTCCTTGGAAGAAGGACTGGGCTGGGGTTGGATGATGAATGCATTTCATCCCGAAGACCGCGCGGAGGAAGAGTGGCGGGCAGCGTTTGCCGCAGGAGAGCCTTTTGAAAAGGAGGCGCGCCTAAGGCAGGCGGACGGCGCATACCGCTGGTTCCTGCTTCGCGGTGTGCCCCTCCGCGACGAACTGGGGCACGTTGTTAAATGGTATGGAACAAGTACCGACATCGAAGACCGAAGGCGCGCCGAGGAGGCTTTGCAGGAGGCGCAGGACAAACTTGCTCACGTCACCCGCGCGGTTGCCATGGGAGAACTGGCGGCGGCAATCGCTCATGAGGTAAACCAGCCTCTCACCGCGATCGTGACCAACGCGAACTTCTCCTTACGGCAGTTAAAAGGTTCGACCGCGAATCTCGATGAATTACGGACGGCGATTACGGAAATTGTAAACGACGGAACTCGCGCCAGCGCGGTTATTTCGCGGATTCGAGGCTTGCTGGTAAAGGGATCCCCCCGCCGGACGGAACTCGACATCAACGAGATCATTCAAGAGGTAATCACTCTCCTGCGCAACGAGCTGAGCCGGAACCGTGTCTCCTTACGCACCGACTTTGCATCTAATCTGCCGCGCGTGCCCGGTGATCCGGTGCAGTTGCAACAAGTGTTGATTAATCTGATTTTGAATGCCATTGAAGCCATGCGTACGTCCACAGACAGGACGCGGGAACTCCGGATCAGGTCAGCAAAGAACGCAGATGGCATTTTGGTCCAAGTTCAGGATTCTGGTCCGGGAATAAAGCCCGAGCTGGCAGGCGGCATCTTCGAACCATTCTTCACCACGAAGGCGGATGGCATCGGAATGGGGCTCTCGATCGCCCGTTCGATAATCGAGTCTCATGGTGGACAATTGTCCCTCGTGCCCGTGTCGCAGGGTGCGCTGTTGCAATTTACTTTGCCGGTGATTTCCAACGATGCTTCATGACTAAGCCAGATTCCATCGTCTTTGTGGTCGATGACGATCCCTCGGTTCGTCGGGCGATCAAGCGCCTGATCGCATCTGAGGGATTGCAAGTAGAACTATTCGGATCGGCACAAGAGTTCCTGCAGGGCCGGCGTCCGGATGCGCCGAGTTGCCTGGTGCTCGACATCAAGTTACCTAGGATCAGTGGCCTGGACTTCCAGCGCCAGTTGGCCGAGGCTGACATTCGCATTCCAATCATATTTATCACCGGCCACGGCGATATCCCCATGACCGTGCGGGCAATGAAGGCGGGAGCGGTCGAGTTCCTGACCAAACCATTCCGCGATCAGGATCTGCTGGATGCGATTGAGCTTGCCCTGGAACGCGACCGCACCAGACGTCAAGAAGAGTCGGAAATTGCAGAGCTGCGGGAGCGGTTTGAATCGTTGACCCCGCGTGAACAAGAGATTCTCCCTCTGGTGGTCTCCGGCCGGCCGAATAAACAAATTGCCGCTGAATTGGGAACCAGTGAGATCACCATAAAGGTCCATCGTGGCAGCGTCATGCGAAAGATGCAGGCAGAGTATTTGGCGGACCTGGTGAGGATGGCAGGCCGCCTGAGGCTTCCTGTGGGTCAACTTTCTTCAAACCGCACTTCGTCGTCCGCTCAGTAATATGCGGCAGCCGGCTGAATGACAAGCAGCTAAATGACCAACAATGGTAGATCGATTGCGGAGCCCTACTTTTTGTCTTTCTCCGAGGAGACGGCTTGGGCCTTCGCCTCGCGAACTTCCGCAAGGAACGGCTTGGCTGCGGCTGGAGGTGCCACTTTGCCCAACAGTATCGCCCGAGTTGTGACGTTGCGTCCGTAGATCGCGTGCTCGGAATCACTGTCCTGGCGGAGCGACGCACCTTCTAACGTGAGTCCGGCGAAGGCACCTTTGGCACGGGAGTAGGTCAGGATCTCTGTATCCAACTTCCAGTCCGTACCGGCCTCGGCATGCCGTCCAACGGGACCCGCTGCCGCGGAAGCGTCCGCTCCAATTTGGAAATTACTCGAGAGCAGCTTTTGCATCCCTTTTTCATTCTGAATGATCAATACCACGTCGACAGCTTCCACACCGATCTGCAGCCCCCAGCTCCCGCCCGAAATCGTGATGAACGCCGGCGCACTCCAACCATTCGCCGTGCGGCAGGTGGCGACGCCTTTGCCTCCTTTACCTCCGAAGACAAAGCCCCCTTTGACCATGTGCGGCACAACCGCTATGCACTTTGCGTGCTCCAATACTTCTTCCGGGATTCCCTTGTCTGGCATTCCCATAATTTCGTGTAGCACGTTGGTAGCGTTTTCCAGCCGTTCGGTGGCGTCTTCGCGCGCCGACCCTGCCCAGCACAGCGTGCCGAGACTCAACATCGCAAGTAAGAACATTACCTTTTTCATAGAACAACCTCATTTTCTGCCACAGCCAGGGCGACAAGCCGTCTAGTGTGGCGGGCAAATTTTTCCTTTTGAGACGCAACCAGATTCGCTCACTTGCTCCAGCAATACTGTACAAAATGGATCACTTCGTCGCCCATCAAATACAACCTCTTCTCAATCCGGGTTTTCCCGATTTGGAACCATCCAGCGGATATTTTTAAATATTTACTCTATTTAAGGAGATGAGTAAAATGACATCGTCATTGTTCGGCAGGGGGAGGTGCCTATGTCTCCTATCGGCCAACAGAACGGTGCTTCACGAAGAAGCAAGGTCGCCCACCAAACCATCGTCCCGATAGTTCAAACAGAGCCTGGCGCTGCAGGGCTTGTAGCTGCTAAAAAGAGGCGCCGTTTCGATCCCCACGCATTCCTAGCAACCATCGGCGAAGGCAGGAAGTCCGTACTTTTCCCGAGGAAACGAGAAATCTTTGCCCAAGGGGATACCGCTGATGCGGTGTTTTATATCGAGACAGGCAAGGTGAAACTCACCGTGGTTTCGAAGACTGGCAAGGAAGCAACCATCGGAATACTAGGTGAGGGGGATTTTTTCGGCGAAGCTGCGCTTGCGGGCCAGGCGCTCCGCATGGACTCTGCAACCGCAATGACGGATTCTGCCGTTTTGCGAATCGACAAGAAAGCCATGATGGAAGCGCTTCATCGGAAACACGAATTTTCCGACATGTTCGTGGCCTATTTGTTGGCGCGGAACATCCGTTACGAAGAAGATCTGGTTGATCAGCTTTTCAATTCGAGCGAAAAGAGGCTGGCTCGGATCCTTCTGCTGCTCGCCCGTTTTGGCAAAGAAGGCGTTCCCGAGACTGTGGTTCCGAAGATCAGCCAGGAGATGCTGGCGGAAATGATTGGCACAACCCGTTCGCGGGTGAGCTTCTTCATGAACCGATTCAGAAAATTGGGGTTTGTTCACTACAACGGCGGCCTGCAAGTCCACAGCTCGCTGCTGAATGTCGTCCTGCACGACTAGAGTTCTCAACGCTGCAACGCAAGGCCTTCAGCAGTGTGAAGCTCAGCCTGTTCAACAAAGAACACACTCGCGCACCAGTTGGCATTGGTATACTTGTACGACTTCTGCCAGAGCGCCTACCCGCCTGGCAGCTCTGGATCCGCGATGAAGCCTACATTCACGCTTGGAATCGAAGAGGAGTATCAGACGGTCGATCCTGAGACTCGGGATCTGCAGTCGCATATTCATGCCGAGATCATCGAGAAGGGCAAATTGGTCCTGCAGGAACGGGTCAAGACGGAGATGCACCAATCGGTGGTGGAAGTGGGGACATCGGTTTGCTCCAATATTAAGGAAGCGCGGGAAGAACTGAAGAGTCTACGCCGGCACATGATCCGGCTGGCGCGGGAGAATGGGCTGCGGCTGGCGGCGGCGGCAACGCATCCGTTTGCGGATTGGCGCGTACAGGAGCTTACTCCGGGCGAGCGCTACAAGAATATTGTCGAAGATATGCAACTGGTGGCGCGGGCCAACTTGATTTTCGGGCTGCACGTGCACGTCGGCATCGAAGACCGCGAGACCCTGATCCAGATGATGAATCATGCGCGGTATTTTGTGCCGCATCTGCTGGCGCTGTCGTCGAATTCGCCCTTCTGGCTGGGGATGGATACGGGTCTGAAATCCTACCGCTGCAAGGTGTTCGACAAGTTCCCGCGGACCAACCTGCCGGATTATTTTCCGAGCTGGGGCGAGTACGAGAATTACGTCAAGATTTTGGTGAAGACGAACTCGATCGACAACGCGAAGAAAATCTGGTGGGACATCCGGCCGCATCCATTCTTCGACACGCTGGAGTTCCGGGTGTGCGATCTTCCGATGCGGGTCGACGAGACGATCGCTTTGGCGGCCCTGATCCAGGCTACGGTGGCGAAGCTATACAAGCTGTACTCGCAGAATCAGGGATTCCGGATGTACCGCAGGTCGCTCGTGATGGAGAACAAGTGGCGAGCGGCGCGCTATGGGATCAACGGGAAACTGATCGACTTCGGCAAGCAGACGGAAGTTTCGGAGCGCGAGCTGATCGAAGAGTATCTGGAATTCGTGGATGACGTGCTGGACGAATTGGATTGCCGGCAGGAAGTGGAGTACATCCGCGAGATTATGAAGATGGGCACGGGCGCGGACCGGCAGTTGCAGGTGTACCGCGAAACCGGCGACATGAAAGCCGTGATGGACTACATCATTGAGGAGACTGAGGTGGGCGTGAACGAGGTGGAAAGTTTGCCCACCGCCCGGACCGGCTGACGAGATTGATGAAGACTTCGATAAATACTGCGGAACAATCCAACCGACAACTGAATCAGATGGCTTTCGATCCGCAACTGACGCCGGGAGCGCGGAATGCGGTGCGCGTGTGCCTGCGCGTGCAGCCTTCGGAAAAAGTCACCGTCATCACGGACGAAGTGAGCCTGGAGATTGCGGCCGCTCTGGTGCGCGAACTGGAGGAGGTGGGCTGCCGCTACCAGGTGTGGGTGCTGGAGGATGTGGCGACACGTCCCCTGACGGATTTGCCGCTGGCGATCGCGGAGGATCTGGATACCAGCCAGGTCAGCATTTTTGCGGTGCAAGCGCAGACCAACGAACTGAAGTCGCGCATGCAGATGACGGATCTAGTGAATCGGCGCAAAATCCGGCACGCACACATGGTGAATGTCAACAAGCGGATCATGCTGGAAGGCATGCGTGCGGACTTCCAGAAGGTGGACCGGCTGAGCGTGAAGGTGCTGGAGACGGTGCGCAGGGCGAAACAAATTCGGGCGAAGACGCCGGCAGGGACGGATCTGGTAGCGGATTTGAATCCGAATTACCGGTGGGTGAAGACGAGCGGCATTATCAGTCCGGAAAAGTGGGGGAACCTGCCAGGCGGTGAAGTGTTCACGACGCCGGGCGAGGTGAACGGTACGTTTGTTATTGATGGAGTAGTCGGCGATTATTTGTGCGCGAAGTTTGGCGACTTGAAGTCGAATCCGCTGACCATTCAGGTGAAGGCAAATCGTGTGATCGCGGCGCATTCGGCGAATAAGGAATTGAAAGACGATTTCTGGGCCTACACGCATACGGATGAGAACAGCAACCGGGTGGGCGAATTTGCCATTGGGACAAATATCGAACTAAAAGATGTGATTGGGGAAATATTGCAGGACGAGAAATATCCGGGCGTGCATATTGCGTTTGGCAATCCGTATGGGGCGCACACGGGAGCGGAGTGGTTCTCGTCGACGCACATTGATGTGGTGGGACGAAATTTCGATATCTGGGTGGACGGCGAGCAGATCATGCTCGGCGGGCAGTTTCTGATTGAGGCGTAGAGAAGCAGTCAGCGTTCAGCTGTCAGCATTCAGCAGTCAGCATTCAGTATTGTGGTTCGTATCAGGGCATCGCTTTAGCGATGCCGTCGCGACCGAGTCATTACCGCCCCTTTAGGGGCTGGCGTCAGCGTGGACGGGCGAGGACGCCCGTCGCTCCACGAACTTCGATGATCCCCTCTTATCGGCGCGCATTCAATTCGAACTTCACTCCCGAAAAATACGAACTAATGCGGCGCGAGATGACCGCGCGGTGCGGGATGGAAGTCCCATTCGCGCTTTGCGAGACGCCCTGCTTCTTTCCGAACACGCTGGTCGAGCGCATGGGGGAGGATGGGAAAGCGCTGATCCGGCAGTTGGTAGAGAGTCCTGAGTATCGGGCGCGCTCGGAGGCTTCGATTCCCGCGGAGTTTCGGGTGCCGAATGAATCGCCGCATCCGATGTTTATTCAGGTCGACTTCGGGCTAGTACGGGATTCGGCCGGCGAGTTACAGCCAAAGCTCGTCGAGTTACAGGCCTTCCCTTCCCTTTACGCCTACCAGCCGGTGTTGGCGCAGGCTTACATCGATGTGTTCTCGCTCGATACGAAGCTTCGCTACTTTTTGAGTGGGCTGGACTCGGCTTCCTACCAGCGGCTTTTGCAGGACGCGATTGTCGCGGGGCACGATCCAGCGAATGTGGTGCTGATGGAGGTCCATCCGGAGGAGCAGAAGACACGTCCGGATTTTCTGCTGACCGAGAGGCTGCTCCGAATTCGCACGGTATGCATCACGAAGATTCGTAAAGAGGGACGGCGTCTTTTTTATGAAGAGGACGGCAAACAGGTTCCGATTAAGCGGATTTACAACCGCACCATCGTGGATGAACTGGAACGCAAGGGCGTGACTTTGCCATTTGATTTTCGGGATGACCTTGATGTGGAGTGGGCGGGGCATCCGAACTGGTATTTCCGCATTAGCAAGTATTCGATTCCTTATTTGAAGCATCCATCGGTGCCGCGGACGTGGTTTCTGGATCAACTGACGGAAGTGCCGGCGGATCTGGAGAATTTTGTGCTCAAGCCGCTGTATTCATTTGCC
>Ga0193751_1001468_pt1 | contig 15133 bp, 14 predicted proteins | sample L1c2metaG_FD_143050 | JGI IMG/M metagenome (GOLD analysis project Ga0193751, IMG submission 143050) | Soil microbial communities from a riparian zone of the East river system, Colorado, United States - L1c2 | ecosystem: Environmental > Terrestrial > Soil > Riparian zone | place: USA: East River... | reverse complement strand
ATAGCGCGCCCAGAGCACCAGAAACAGCGAGTTATCGCGCACCAGGTACTTCGCCGTCGCGTCGAGCGATGAAAGGCACAGGCCGGCCAGCAAGAACAGCGGCAGCGCCCGGACGAGCGGATGCGCGGGGATTACCCGGAGCGGAAGCGGAGCACCCGGGGTATTAATCGTTCCTGGCCGCGGCCGCGGACACGATCGGCTCCGGCATCATGCCGCAAGCAATTCCCGCAATGGCCCTCACCGATTCGTGGCTCGCTGCCGGCATCATGCCGCCAGCAGCTCGCGCAAGACAAATGGAAGAATGCCGCCGTGGCGGTAGTAATCGACTTCGATAGGCGTGTCGATGCGCAAAAGAATAGGCACGTCCTGCGACGATCCATCCTTGCGGCGGATGGTCAGCATGATGTCCATTTGCGGCTTGATGCCGTGCTCGAGTCCGAGAACGTCGAATTCCTCGGTGCCGTCGATGCGTAACGTCACGACGCTGTCGGCGCCCTTGAACTGGCAGGGCAGCACGCCCATGCCGACGAGATTCGAACGATGGATGCGCTCGAAGCTTCTCGCGATCACCGCTTTCACGCCGAGAAGCTGGGTGCCCTTCGCCGCCCAGTCGCGCGAGCTGCCGGTGCCGTATTCCTCGCCGGCAAAAACCACCGTGGGCGTGCCGCGCGCCATGTAGGTCATCGCAGCGTCGTAGATCGACGTCTGACCGCCCCCCGGCTGGAGGAGCGTAAAGCCGCCTTCGATGCGGGAGCCGTCGGGTTTGGGCGGCAGCATGAGATTCTTGATCCGAACGTTGGCAAACGTCCCGCGCACCATGACCTCGTGGTTGCCGCGCCGGCTGCCGTAGCTGTTGAAATCGGGCACCGCGACATCGTGCTCGAGCAGATAGATTCCCGCAGGAGACGTCGGCTTGATCGATCCCGCGGGGCTGATGTGGTCGGTGGTGACCGAGTCGCCGAAAATGCCGAGCGCGCGTGCGCGGCGCACCGTGGGGATCGGCGCCGGCTGCATGGTGAAGTCCTTGAAGAACGGCGGCTCGGCGATGTACGTCGACTTATCCCACGTATAGACCTGGCCGGTCGACGTCGGGATCGCGTTCCACAGCGGATTGTCCTTGGTGAAGTCGCCGTAGAGCCGTCGATACGTCGCCGGATCGGTGGCGTACTGCATCACCGCGCCGATTTCCTCGGACGACGGCCAGACGTCGCGCAAATAAACCGGCTTGCCGTCGTTGCCGGTGCCGAGCGGCTCCGACGTCATATCGATATTGGCGCGGCCGGCAATCGCGTAGGCGACCACCAGCGGTGGCGACGCGAGGAAATTCGCCTTGATGCTCGGATGAATGCGCGCCTCGAAGTTGCGATTTCCCGACAGCACCGCGGCGCACACCAGATCGTTCTGGGTGACGACTTCCTCGATCGAAGGGTCGAGCGGTCCGGCATTGCCGATGCACGTCGTGCAGCCGTAGCCGGCGAGATAGAAGTTGAGCTTTTCGAGCTCCGGCAGGAGTTCCGCCTTGGTCAGATACTCGGTCACCACGCGCGACCCCGGAGCCAGCGAGGTCTTGATGTGGCGCTGCACGGTGAGCCCTTTGGCGGCAGCCTTTTTGGCGAGCAGCCCCGCGGCGAGCAGCACACCGGGGTTCGAGGTATTGGTGCAGGAGGTAATCGCCGCGATCAGTACGTCGCCGTTGCCGATGTCGAGCGGCTTGGGCGCAGGTGCCGGGACGCGGTCGGGCGTGGGGCGATTGTTGACCATTTCGACGACATTGAGAGGCTCACCATCCTTTTTCAGCTCCAATGCGTCGTCGCCAGCCGTCGGACGCGATGGCGCAACGGTCAGCTTGGTCGGATAGCGCTTGGTGAGCTTTTCGCGGGGTTGGTTGAAGCCGTTCTCGGTCACCGGCTTGGAGAACAGGGTGTTGAACGAATCCTTCATCTTGCTGAGCTCGATGCGGTCCTGCGGCCGCTTCGGGCCCGCAAGGCTGGTGACCACGGTAGCGAGGTCGAGCTCGACCGTTTGCGAGTAGTCGATCGCGCCGGCAATCGGCATCCCGAACAGGCCCTGCGCCTTGAAGTAAGCCTCGAAGGCGTCGATTTCAGCCTGAGTGCGTCCCGTCTTGCGCAAATAATCGACCGTCTTGTCGTCGACGGCGAAAAATCCCATGGTCGCGCCGTATTCAGGCGCCATGTTGCCGATGGTGGCGCGATCGGGAACGGCAAGAGAAGCCGCGCCTTCGCCGAAAAATTCCACGAACTTGCCCACTACCTTGGCCTTGCGCAGGATCTCGGTGACCGTCAGCACCAGGTCGGTCGCCGTGACGCCTTCGCTCAAGCGCCCTTTGAGGTGAACGCCGACAACGTCGGGAGTGAGCAAATACACGGGCTGGCCGAGCATTCCCGCTTCCGCCTCGATCCCGCCCACGCCCCAGGCCACCACGCCGATGCCGTTGATCATGGTCGTGTGCGAATCGGTGCCCACCAGCGTGTCGGGGTAATACACGCCGTCCTTCTCGTGAACGCCGCGTGCAAGATATTCGAGGTTGACCTGATGCACGATGCCGATGCCCGGCGGAACCACCTTGAACGTGTCGAAGGCCTGCATGCCCCATTTCATGAACCTGTAGCGCTCGGCGTTGCGCTGAAACTCGACTTTCATGTTCAGATCGAGCGCATTCCTGGTGCCGTAGTAGTCCACCTGCACCGAATGGTCGACGACAAGGTCCACCGGCACCAGCGGCTCGATGACCTTCGGCTTCTTGCCGGTGCGTTGCGCGACGCCGCGCATTGCGGCGAGATCGCACAGCAGCGGCACGCCGGTAAAGTCCTGCAGCACGACGCGGGCGACCACGAACGGAATTTCGTCGGTGCGCGGCGCGGTCGGCGACCAGTTGGCCAGCTGATGCACGTGTTCCTCGGTCACCTTCTTGCCGTCGCAATTGCGCAGCACCGACTCGAGTACAATGCGCACCGACACCGGAAGGCGCGATACTTTTCCCACACCGGCTTTCTCCAGGGCCGGCAGCGAATAATATAGACCGGTCGCGCCGGAACCCGGCGAGAATGGCTGCAGCGAGTTGAACAGGTTGTGCTTCATCGGATGCCTTCCTTGGAGTTTCCGCTCGCGCGGAGTGCCCGAGTGCGGTCTTCCCGGCTACGCGCGGGAATTCACTTTTTCATCATCTGCTTCATATTGAGCGTCTGCCCGGTCTCGGTCGTGATGTCGCCGGGCTGCTGACCTTGCTTGCATGGGCCGGTCCACTTGCCGTCGATCGATGACTTCGATTCGGCCATGTTCATGAACGGCGGGTCGTAGGTCGCGGTACCCTCGGTGTGATACGAGGTGTTGCCGTTGAACACCATCACCGACTGAGTCTTCATGGTGGTCGTGCCGAACTTGCAGGTCGCGGTGATCGTCATGCGATTGCCTTCCACCTGACGGTCGCTCTGGCTGCACATTTCCTTGGCGACGCCCATCCCGAATTCGCGCATCTCCGCCTGCACCGAGTCGTCCAGGCACATGGTCGTCAGGTGCTTCTCACTCGGCTGCTGGGTCGACGCCCGCGTAACTTCCCACAGCCCCGCCTTGAGCACGGGTGGCTCGGCAGCAAGCGCCGCCCCGACAACTCCGATGGCGGCCATCGAGGCCGAAAGAAAAGCGATGCGGTGAAGATTCATGCGTACTCCTGAAAGAAACTCAAGACCGATCAAATGACGAACAAGTCGACGAACTCGTTGACCGGGGTGGCTGCGAGCCGCGCGTCATCGAGCGCAATATCCAGGATTGCCCGCTGCTGCCGGACGGGAAAGCGGCGGGCCAGATTGGTTCTGAACTTTTCAACCAGCAAGGGAATGCCTTCCTTGCGCCGGCGGCGGTGTCCGATCGGATATTCGACGACGACTTCCGCAAGCCTGCGCCCATCCTTGAGCTCGACGGTGATCGCGTTGGCGATCGAGCGCTTGTCGGGATCGAGGTAGTCCTTGGTGAACTGCGGGTCTTCGACGCAGACCATTTTATCGCGCAAGCGATCGATACGGGGATCGGCGGCGATTTCGTCTTCATAGTCCGCCGCCGTCAGCCTGCCGTAAATGAGCGGCACGGCGACCATGTACTGGATGCAATGATCGCGATCGGCGGGGTTGGACAGCGGGCCCTTCTTGTCGATGATGCGAATGGCCGACTCGTGCGTGCGGATGGTGATCTTGGCGATATCGTCAAGACGATCGGCCACCTGCGGATGCAGCGCCATGGCGCACTCGACAGCGGTCTGGCCGTGGAACTCCGCCGGAAAGCTGATCTTGAACAGCACGTGCTCCATGACGTAGCTGCCGAAGGCGCGCTGGAATTTGAACGGCTTGCCTTTGAACAGCACATCGTAGAACCCCCAGGTCTTGGCCGTCAGCACCGACGGATAGCCCATTTCACCCTTTGCGACCATCAGCGCGAGTCGCACCGCGCGTGCGGTGGCGTCGCCCGCTGCCCAGCTTTTGCGCGAGCCCGTGTTCGGCGCGTGACGATAGGTGCGCAGCGACTGACCGTCGACCCAGGCGAGCGATACCGCGTCGATGATTTCGTCGCGCGTGAGGCCCAGGAGTCGGGAGACGACCGCCGTCGACGCGACTTTGACCAGCACGACATGGTCGAGGCCGACGCGGTTGAAGCTGTTCTCGAGCGCGATGACGCCCTGGATCTCGTGCGCCTTGATCATCGCCGTCAGCACGTCCTTCATGAGCGGCGGCTTCTTTCCGCTCGCGACGGCGTTGCGCGAGAGCCAGTCGGCGGTGGCGAGAATGCCGCCGAGATTGTCGGAGGGATGTCCCCATTCTGCCGCGAGCCACGTGTCGTTGAAGTCGAGCCAGCGGATCATGGCGCCTATGTTGAACGCCGCCTGCACCGGGTCGAGCTGGAATTGCGTGCCGGGCACCTTTGCGCCGCTGGGAACGATCGTCCCGGGCACGATCGGCCCGAGAAGCTTGGTGCAAGCCGGGTAGGAAAGCGCCTCGAGCCCGCAGCCGAGCGTGTCGATGAGACAGTTGCGCGCGGTCTCGTAGGCTTCACGGCTCTTTACTTCGTAGCCGACGACGTAATCGGCGATATCGACCAGCACGCGGTCGGGCTCGGGGCGGACGTTTCTCATGGGTGCTGACATGGATGCCTGGAGGCTTTCGCGGACCCCTTATTTCCGCTTGGCGATAGGGACGAACGGCTGGTCCTCGGGACCAACGTAGTTGGCCGACGGGCGGATGATCTTGCCGTCGCTGCGCTGCTCGATGACGTGCGCCGCCCAACCCGACGTGCGCGAGATCACGAACAGCGGCGTAAACATCGCCGTCGGCACGCCCATCATGTGATAGCTCACCGCGGAATACCAGTCGAGGTTGGCGAACATCTTCTTGGCGTCCGCCATGACATTTTCGAGACGCTCGGCGATGTTGAACATTTTCATATTGGTCGCATCCTGAGAAAGTTTTCGCGCGACGTCCTTGATGATCTTGTTGCGCGGATCGGCGACCGTATAGACAGGATGCCCGAAGCCGATGATCACTTCCTTTGCCTCGACGCGGCGCCTGATGTCCGCCTCGGCTTCGTCCGGCGATTCGTAGCGCTTCTGGATCTCGAAGGAGAACTCGTTCGCGCCGCCGTGCTTGGGCCCGCGCAGCGCCCCGATCGCTCCGGTGATCGCCGAGTACATGTCCGATCCCGTTCCTGCGATCACGCGCGCGGTGAAGGTCGACGCATTGAATTCGTGCTCGGCATAGAGATTGAGCGAGGTATGCATGGCCTTGACCCACAGCGGCGGCGGCGCGCGGCCGTGCAGCATGTGCAGGAAATGCCCGCCGATCGAGTCGTCGTCGGTTTGCACCTCGATGCGCTTTCCGTTGTGGCTCCAGTGGTACCAGTACAGGAGCATCGAGCCGAGGCTCGCCATCAGGCGATCGGCAATGTCTCTCGCGCCGGCGGGCGAGTGATCGTCGCGCTCCGGAAACGCCGTTCCCAGCGCGGATGTCGCCGTGCGCAGGACATCCATCGGATGCGCCGCCGCGGGTATCTGCTCGAGCATCACCAGGACGCGCGCGGGAATCCCGCGCATCGACTTGAGCTTGGCCTTGTAAGCGGCAAGCTCCGCGGTGCCGGGCAGCTTGCCATGAACCAGGAGATGCGCGATTTCCTCGAATTCGCAGGTGTCGGCGATGTCGAGAATGTCGTACCCGCGATAATGCAGGTCGTTGCCGGTGCGTCCCACGGTGCAGAGCGCGGTATTGCCGGCTACGACGCCGGAAAGCGCGACGGATTTCTTGGGTTTCGGGGTGGGAGCCGGGTCTTCGCTCATGGTCGATACCTGTGAGGCGACGTTCAGGGTGTTTGACGCTGGAGGCGCAGCAAGGTCGCACTCGGCGAGGTCAAGGCTTGCCTCTTGCGAACAGCGCGTCGAGCTTTTTTTCGTAGGCGTGATAGCCGAGGTAATCGTAGAGCTCGTCGCGGGTCTGCATGGTATCGAGCACGGCTTTTTGCGTGCCGTCGCGGCGCAGCGTAGCGTAGACCGAGAGCGCCGCCTTGTTCATCGCGCGGAACGCCGACAGCGGATAAAGCGCGATCGCGACACCCGCGCCGCGCAGCTCGTCGATCGTAAAAAGCGGCGTCGAGCCGAACTCGGTGATATTGGCGAGCACCGGAACGCCCAGCGCGTCGACAAACTGCCGGTACATGGAAAGCTCGGTCATCGCTTCGGGGAAAACCATATCGGCACCCGCCTCGACGTAGGCGGCAGCGCGAGCGAGCGCCGCGGAAAGACCTTCGACCCCGAGCGCATCGGTCCGTGCCATGACGACGAACTGCGGGTCGCTCCTGGCGTCGACGGCGGCCTTGATGCGGTCCACCATTTCCTCTGGGGTGACCAGCTCCTTGTTCGGCCGGTGCCCACAGCGCTTGGCGCCGACCTGGTCCTCGATGTGCATCGCCGCGGCCCCGAACTTGATGAGCGAGCGCACGGTGCGCGCGATATTGAACGCCGATGCACCGAACCCGGTATCCACGTCGACCAGCAGTGGCAGCGCGCACGCATCGGTGATTCGACGGATATCGGTGAGCACGTCGTCGAGGGTCGTAATGCCGAGATCCGGCACACCCAGCGATCCCGCGGCGACACCGCCGCCGGACAGGTAGATCGCCTGATAGCCCGATTTCTCGGCGAGGATGGCGTGGTACGCGCAGATCGCGCCGGGAACCTGCAACGGCTTTTCCCGGTCGAGCGCGGCGCGGAATCTGCCGCCTGCCGAAGCCATCGGGGCTTGCGTATCAGCCAATGAGTGAGGCGACGCCGGCCCGCTCTTCTTCGAGCTCCTTGAGCGTCGCGTCCATTTTTTCGCGCGAGAACGCGTCGATTTCCAGTCCCTGCACCAGCGTGTGCTCGCCGTTGGCGATGGTGACGGGAAATCCGTACATGACGTCCTGTGGAATGCCGTAGCTGCCGTCAGACGCAATGCCCATGGTTTTCCATTTCCCGCCACTGCCTGAGAGCCAGTCGCGGACGTGGTCGACCGCGGCGTTGGCGGCCGACGCAGCCGAGGAAAGCCCGCGCGCTTCGATGATCGCCGCGCCGCGCTTGCCCACCGTGGGAATGAACACGTTGCGGTTCCAGTTCTCGTCGTTGATCAGCGTTTTGAGCGACTGTCCATCAGCGGTGGCGAAGCGGAAGTCCGGATACATGGTCGGCGAATGGTTGCCCCACACGATCAGGTTCTCGATCGAGCCGACGGGCTTCCCCGACTTGAGCGCGAGCTGCGACAGCGCCCGATTGTGGTCGAGCCTCATCATCGAAGTGAAATTTTTCTTTGGCAGCGAGGGCGCCGACTTCATCGCGATGTACGCATTGGTGTTCGCGGGGTTTCCGACGACGAGCACCTTGATGTTCCGGCTTGCGACGGCATCGAGCGCCTTACCCTGCTCGATAAAAATCCTGGCGTTTTCCAGCAGCAGATCCTTGCGCTCCATCCCCGGTCCGCGCGGACGGGCACCCACCAGCAGCGCCACGTCGGCATCCTTGAACGCGGTCTTCGCGTCGGATGTTCCGCTCATACCGGCGAGAAGGGGGAACGCGCAATCCTCGACCTCCATCATCACGCCCTTGAGGGCGGCCTGCGCCTTGTCGATGGGAAGCTCGAGCAGCTGGAAGATCACCGGCTGATCGCGACCGAGCATCTCACCGTTGGCGATTCGGAACAACAGGCTGTAGCCGATCTGACCGGCGGCGCCGGTGACCGCAACGCGGACGGGGTTTTTCATCGACTGCTCCTGTGCGGTGGTCACCGCAGCATCTCGAAAGATCGCGGTAGGAAGTTCCTCGACACGCGCTCCGCGACACCCGCAATGCCAAAAGCGCCGCGTCAGCTCGCATACTACGGTCGACGGTGGCCACGTGTCAATCGACTCTTATATAAGACATGTGATATAAGATTCGAGTTCACGGCAGGTACGGTTATCTTAGGGAATGCGAGCAGCCAAATCACCTTCGTTCCAGCCGCTTTACGTGCAGATCGAGGCGCTCATCGTCGAAGGCCTCGACGCGGGCGAGTGGCGCCCCGGCGAAGCGATCCCCAGCGAGATGGAGCTTGCCGCGCGTTTTCGCGTGTCGCAGGGTACCGTGCGCAAGGCGATCGATGCGCTTTCCGCGGCCAACCTCGTCGTGCGGCGCCAGGGCAAAGGCACCTTTGTCGCGACGCATACCGAGGAAAAGGTGTCTATGTTCCGGTTCCTGCGGATTCGCAGAAACGATGGCCGTGCTGAATATCCCGCGAGCAGGCTCATCGATGTGCGCCGCGCGAAGGCGCCCGCCGACAAGGCGCGTTTGCTCGAGTTGAAAACCGGCGAGCCGGTGATCATCCTGCGGCGCGTCCTCGAATTCGAGGAGGAGCCCGTCGTCCTCGATGAAATCGTTCTGCCGGCAGCGCTATTCAAGGGGCTCACGCGCGCCAAGCTCGAGGCCTACCGCGGCTCGATCTACAGCTTTTTCGAAACCAAGTTCGGCGTGCGCATCGTAAGAGCGAGGGAAAAGCTCACGGCCATCGCAGCGGACGCGGCAACCGCACAAATTCTGAAACTTCGCCCGGGCGATCCTTTGCTTGCGGTCGAGCGCGTTACATCGACCTACGGCGATCGGCCGGTCGAATGGAGGCGAGGGTTTTGCTCGACGCGACACTGCCACTACGTCAATGAGCTTCGCTAGTGCCATGTCAGCAGCGTTACCTCGCGATGGAGCGTCGGGCTGGGCGCCTCGCACTGGCGATGCTCTCGATAAAGCCTGTATAATTTCACGGTGCGTTCCTGCGCGTGGGCGTGGCGCAGGGAAGAGCTCCGAGAGCGGAACAAAACCATGGGGTTTCTGACGGAAGGGTATCGCGCCAGCGGTCATTCCGCCCGGCGCTCGGCCGGCCGGGCTTTCGTCGCATTGCATCACCGCCTCCGCTTCGAGATGAACGACCACCGCTTCGGTACGCACGATGCCGCCTAGCGCGCGCAATTCGGCCAAACCGCGGCCGGTATATCTCAACCTGGTGCAGATCCGCCTGCCGCTGCCCGGCATCGTTTCGATTCTGCATCGGATCAGCGGCGCGCTCCTCTTCGTCCTCGGAATCCCGATCCTGCTGTACGCCCTCGAGCGCAGCCTTGCATCGCCGGAATCCTTCGCGGCGCTCAAGACGTCGATGGCGCATCCGCTGGCGAAGCTTCTTCTGATCGCGCTGGTCTGGGCCTATCTGCACCACTTTTGCGCGGGAATACGGTATTTGCTGATCGACGTGCACGTGGGAGACGATCTCAGGCCGGCTCGGCAATCGAGCATCGCCGTGCTTGTCGTGAGCCTCGCGTTGACGCTGATCGTCGCGGTGCGCTTATGGTAACGCGTCCGCTACGGCAGTCTGTCGGCGCGCACTACGGCTGGAAGGACTGGCTCGCGCAGCGCATCACGGCCGTCGTGATGGCGCTCTACACCTTGTTTCTCCTCGCTGTCGCCCTTTACAACGGCGGCTTCGATTACGCGCTATGGACTCGTCTGTTCGACGGCACCACGTTCAGGGTCGCAACGCTCCTGTTCGGCTTGTCGCTGCTGTGGCACGCATGGATCGGCATGCGCGACATCTGGATGGATTACATCAAGCCCACCGCGCTGCGACTCGTGTTGGAGGTCGCGACCTTGATCGTGCTGTTCGCCTATGCGGCGTGGCTGGCCCAGATTCTATGGGAACGCACGTGAGCCTCCCGATCCGCAGATTCGACGCGATGGTGATCGGCGCCGGCGGAGCGGGCATGCGCGCATCGCTGCAGCTCGCCGAAGCGGGGCTGTCGGTGGCGGTATTGTCGAAGGTCTTCCCGACGCGATCGCACACCGTCGCGGCGCAGGGCGGCATCGGTGCCGCGCTCGGCAACATGTCGGAGGACCATTGGCTCTGGCACATGTACGACACGGTCAAGGGCTCCGACTGGCTGGGCGATCAGGACGCGATCGAATTCATGTGCCGCATGGCGCCGCAGGTGGTCTACGAGCTCGAGCACTATGGCATGCCGTTCGACCGCAATCCCGATGGCACGCTCTATCAGCGGCCGTTCGGCGGGCATTCCGCGAATTTCGGCGAGAAATCCATACAGCGCGCGTGCGCGGCCGCGGACCGCACCGGCCACGCGATGCTGCACACCCTGTACCAGCAGAACGTGCGCGCGCGCACGCAATTCTTTGTCGAATGGATGGCGCTCGATCTTGTCCGCGACGCCGAGGGAGACGTGCTGGGCGTCACCGCGCTGGAGATGGAAACCGGCGAAGTGATGATCCTTCAGGCCAAGGCGACGTTGTTCGCGACCGGAGGCGCGGGCCGCATCTTTGCCGCGAGCACCAACGCCTTCATCAACACCGGCGACGGCCTGGGAATGGCCGCGCGCGCCGGGATTCCGCTCGAGGATATGGAATTCTGGCAGTTCCATCCGACGGGGGTGGCGGGCGCGGGCGTGCTGATCACCGAAGGCGTGCGCGGCGAGGGCGGCATCCTGCTCAATTGCAACGGCGAGCGCTTCATGGAGCGATACGCGCCGAACCTGAAGGACCTCGCCTCGCGCGACGTCGTCTCGCGCTCGATGGACCAGGAGATCAAGGAAGGGCGGGGCTGCGGACCGCACAAGGACTACGTGCTGCTCAAGCTCGATCACCTCGGCCCCGAGGTGATCATGAAACGGCTGCCGTCGATTCGCGAAATCGCGATCACTTTCGCCAACGTCGATCCGATCAAGGAGCCAATTCCGGTCGTGCCGACCATCCACTATCAGATGGGCGGCATCCCGACCAACATGCACGGGCAGGTCATCGCACCGCGAGACGGCGATCCGAATGTCGTGGTTCCTGGTTTCTACGCCATCGGCGAATGCGCGTGCGTGTCGGTGCATGGCGCCAATCGCCTCGGCACCAATTCGCTGCTCGACCTGCTGGTGTTCGGACGCGCCGCAGGCAGCTTCATCGGCGATCAGCGTCTCGAGCGGCGTCAGCACAAGGATTTGCCACGCGACGCGGGCGATGCCGCGATGGCTCGCCTCGCCCGCCTGGATGCATCGACCGGCGGCGAGCGGGTCGCCGACGTCGCGCACACATTGCGAAGGACGGTGCAGGGGCATTGCGGCGTATTCCGCAACCAGCAGCTGTTGAGCGAAGGCGTGACCAAGATCATGGAGCTCGAGCAGCGCGTCAAGCGCATCGCGATCGATGACAAGAGCAAGGCGTTCAATACCGCCCGGGTGGAGGCGCTCGAGCTCGACAATCTGATCGAAACGGCGAAGGCTTCGATCGTTTCCGCCGAAGCACGCAGGGAAAGCCGCGGCGCGCAGGCGCGCAGCGACTATCCGGCCCGCGACGACGCCAACTGGCTCAAGCACACCCTGTGGTTCCGCGAAGGCAATCGCCTCGACTACAAGCCGGTGCGCATGAAGCCGCTGACGGTCGAGGCGTTCCCGCCCAAAGCGCGTACTTATTGAGGAAAACGGATGAAGTTTCGCGTTTATCGCTACGACCCGGAAAAAGACGCTGCGCCTCGGATGCAGGATTACGACGTCACGCTCGATCCGCACGACCGCATGCTGCTCGACGCGATCATCCGGCTCAAGGCGCAGGACGACACGTTCGCGTTTCGCCGCTCCTGTCGCGAAGGCGTGTGCGGATCCGACGCCATGAATATCAACGGCAGGAACGGGCTTGCCTGCATCACCAATCTGAAGTCGCTCAAGGAGCCGGTCGAGCTGCGCCCCTTGCCCGGGCTTCCGGTCATCCGCGATCTCATCGTGGACATGAGCCAGTTCTTCAAGCAATACCACTCGATCAAGCCGTACCTCGTCAACGAGACGCCGCCTCCGGAAAAAGAGCGGATGCAATCTCCCGAGGACCGGGAAGAGCTCGACGGCTTGTACGAATGCATTCTCTGCGCGTGCTGCTCGACGGCGTGCCCCTCTTTCTGGTGGAATCCCGACAAGTTCGTCGGTCCGGCAGGGCTGCTGGCGGCGTATCGCTTCATCGCCGACTCGCGCGACCAGGCAACCAACGAGCGACTCGACAACCTCGAGGATCCGTACCGGCTGTTTCGCTGCCATACGATCATGAACTGCGTCGATGTCTGCCCCAAGAACCTGAATCCGACGCGCGCGATCGCCAAGATCCGCGAAATCCTGGCCAAGCGCGCGGTCTAGGGCTTGCAGCGGACTCGACCGTGGCGAGGCTCGATGATCGGCGTCTGTCCCGGCTGCGCTGGCGCTGCCGGCGGGGCATGCTCGAGAACGATCTGATCTTGAGCCGCTTCCTTGATTCGCGCGGGCCCGCGATCACCGAAGGCGAAGTGGCTGCGCTTGACCGGCTGCTCGACTTGGGCGACAACGATTTATGGGATCTGCTATCGGGCCACCGAGAGCCCACCGATGAGGCGATCTTGCCGCTGCTTCGAAGCCTGAGAGCCCTCTAACATGTGGAAAGCGCCACACTCGACGCGTGCGGCGGCTTCCGAATCTGACCGCCGCCTGGAGTAAGACATGACCGACCACACCGCGACCCTGACTGTCAGCGACGGCACGCCGCCGATCGCGTTTCCGACGCTGTCCGGAACGATCGGGCCCGACGTCATCGACATCCGCACGCTCTACAGCAAGTCCGGCAAGTTCACCTACGACCCCGGGTTTCTGTCGACCGCTTCCTGCGCATCGAAGATCACCTATATCGACGGCGACAAGGGAGAGCTCCTCTATCGCGGGTACCCGATCGAGCAGCTCGCGGTCCACTGCGATTTTCTGGAGACGTGTTACCTGCTCCTCAAAGGCGAGCTGCCGAATGCTGCGGAGAAGGCGGAGTTCGTTCACAACGTGACGCAGCACACCATGGTGCACGAACAGATGAGCCAGTTCTTTCGCGGCTTCCGGCGCGACTCGCATCCGATGGCGATGCTGGTCGGCGTTACTGGCTCGCTGTCGGCGTTCTACCACGACTCCCTGGACATCACGGACGCGTACCATCGCCACGTGTCGGCGATCCGGCTCATCGCCAAGCTGCCGACGCTGGTCGCGATGTGCCACAAATACACCATGGGTCAACCGTTCGTCTATCCGCGAAACGAGCTGTCGTACACCGCGAACTTCATGCGGATGATGTTCTCGGTCCCGTGCGAGGATTACAAGGTCAACGACGTGCTGGTGCGGGCGCTCGACCGTATATTTATCCTGCACGCGGATCATGAGCAGAACGCCTCGACGTCGACGGTGCGCCTCGCCGGGTCTTCGGGCGCGAACCCGTTTGCGTGCATCGCGGCGGGGATCGCTTGCCTGTGGGGCCCCGCTCACGGCGGCGCCAACGAGGCGGCGCTCCAGATGCTCGAGGAAATCGGCGACGTGTCCAAGATCGGCGATTTCATCACGCGCGTGAAGGACAAGCATTCCGGCGTCAAGCTGATGGGATTCGGACATCGCGTGTACAAGAACTACGACCCGCGCGCCAAGCTGATGCGCGAGACCTGCTACGAAGTGCTCGAGGAGCTCGGCCTGCACGACGATCGTTTGTTCAAGCTGGCGATGGCGCTCGAAAAGATCGCGCTGGAAGACGATTACTTCGTTCAGCGCAAGCTCTATCCGAATGTCGACTTCTATTCCGGGATCGTCCAGCGCGCCATCGGCATACCAGTGAGCCTTTTTACCGCGATTTTCTCGCTCGCGCGCACCGTTGGCTGGATCGCGCAATGGAACGAGATGATCTCGGATCCGGACCAGAAAATCGGGCGGCCGAGACAGCTCTACGTCGGCGCGCAGCGCCGCGAGGTCAAGCCGATCGATCAGCGCTAGCGAGGCAGGGCTTGCATCGTTGTAGATACGATCCCATATGGTAGCTTGAATGTGATCTCTGCTTGCGCGCCCCCACCCCTGACCCTCCCCCATCGAGGGGGAGGGAGCGAATGGGTCGCGCGGCGTACGCGCGCGACCGCAAAGGATTGAAGCCATGAGCACTATGCAGGAATTCGCCCGGTCGAGCACGCTGTTCGGCGGGAACGCGCCTTTTATCGAGGCGCAGTACGAGACGTACTTGACCGACCCGGCCGCGGTGAGCGCGGATTGGCGCGCATATTTCGACACGCTGCGCGGCGACGCACGCGACGTCGCTCACGCGCCGGTCATCGATTCCTTCATCCAGCTTGTCAAGAACCGCAAGCTTGCCGGCGGCATGATCGACGCCGCGGCAATGCACAAGCAGGTGCTGGTGCTGCGGCTGATCAGCAAGTTCCGCACCCTCGGCGTGTTCTACGCCGATCTCGACCCGCTGCGGCGGGCGGAGCGTCCCTACATCGCCGATCTCGACGTCAATACCTATGGCTTTTCCGAGGCCGATTTCGACACCGAGTTCGACATCGGGTCGTTCAGGGGGGCGCCAAACGGCAGCAATCGCTTGCGCCTGCGCGACCTGATCGAGGCGCTGCAGGAGACGTACTGCCGCACCTTCGGCGCGGAGTACATGTATATGGCCGACACGCCTCAGAAGCGGTTCATCCAGGAGCGACTGGAACCGTTGCGCGCACGTCCGAGCTATCCGCCGGAATTTCGCAGGCACATCCTCGAGCGGCTGACCGCCGCG
>Ga0193751_1001467_pt1 | contig 15136 bp, 8 predicted proteins | sample L1c2metaG_FD_143050 | JGI IMG/M metagenome (GOLD analysis project Ga0193751, IMG submission 143050) | Soil microbial communities from a riparian zone of the East river system, Colorado, United States - L1c2 | ecosystem: Environmental > Terrestrial > Soil > Riparian zone | place: USA: East River... | reverse complement strand
GAAAGCCTGCTGGATATGCTTTCGGGGCGTTATCCCTCGGACGAATTCGCGGAACTCCGCCCTCGCCTCACCTGGGATCGGCTTGCCAACAAATTAACTACGCGGCAAGGCGCCCGACAGGTTTCCATCATCAACGGCGGCACCATTCCGGATCGCGGCCTATATGGCGTATTTCTGGCTGGAGCAACGAAGGGCGCGCGCGTCGGCGAGCTTGACGAAGAAATGGTTTTCGAAAGCAGGGCGGGCGACACCATTATTCTTGGGGCCTCCACCTGGCGAATTGAAAATATTTCTCACGATCGCGTACTCGTTTCTCCCGCGCCCGGTGAGCCGGGGAAAATGCCTTTCTGGCATGGCGACACCGCGGGCCGGCCAGCGGAGTTCGGCGAAAAAATAGGGCGCATGACTCGCGAATTGCTTCGCTTGCCGCGCGCCGTGGCATTTTCGAAACTCGTTGAAGAACATAGTCTGGATGTGAACGCCGCAGAGAATCTTCTTCGCTATCTTGAAGAGCAAGTCGCGGCTACTCAGCGCGTGCCCAGCGATGAGGACGTAGTGATCGAAATTTGCCGCGACGAGCTGGGCGACCGTCGTGTCTGCGTGTTGACTCCTTTTGGCAGCCGCGTGCATGCGCCGTGGTGCATGGCGGTAACTGCCAAGCTGCGCGCCGAGCGTGGAATGGAAGTCGAGTCCATGTGGTCCGACGACGGTTTCGTTTTGCGCCTGCCTGGCAGCGAAGCTGCTCTGGAAATTGAAGACTTCGTGTTGTCTCCCGCGGAATTTAGAGAATTGGTGTTGCGCCAACTGGGCTCAACTTCCTTGTTCGCCGCGAAGTTTCGCGAAGCCGCTTCCCGCGCGCTGCTATTGCCAAAGCGCCGAGCCGGAATGCGCGCGCCGTTGTGGCAACAGCGCAAGCGTGCTGCCGATTTACTGGCGGTGGCTTCCCGCTTCTCTTCGTTTCCCATAATTCTGGAAACCTATCGTGAATGTATTCGCGACGTATTTGATTTACCTGCGGCTGCGGCGATTCTCAGCAAGATTCAGCGTGGCGAAATTCGATTGATCCGCGTGGAATCCGACAAGCCCTCGCCATTCGCAGGCGCCCTGCTCTTCTCCTACATCGCGAATTACATTTATGAAGGTGATGCCCCGCTAGCGGAGCGCCGCGCCCAGGCGCTCTCCATCGATCAATCCCAGCTGGAAGAATTACTCGGCGATACGGATTTGCGCGAGTTGCTTGATGGCGCCGCGCTGGATGAAGTGGAAGCGAAGCTCCAGGCTTTGGAGCCCGACTATCAGGCGCGCCACACCGATGGTCTGCACGACTTGCTGTTGAAGCTTGGCGATTTGTCCGACGCCGAAATCACTGCCCGTAGCGCCACTCCGGAAGTTGCCGCCAGCGCCGTGGAGTTGATCAACGCGCGCCGCGCCGTACGCGTGCGCATTGCCGGCGAAGCACGCGTCATCCCCGCAGAATATGCAGGCCGTTACCGCGATGCCTTGGGCACGCCGCTCCCGCCCGGCCTGGCCGAGGCGTTTCTTCAAGCGCCCGCCGATCCTTTGACGGAAATAATTCGCCGCTACGCGCGCACTCATGGCCCATTTACGACCGCAGATATAGCCGCGCGCTACCAACTGCACACGCCCGCAGTCGAGGCTGTACTGACCAAATTAAATTCTCAAGGCAAATTGCTGGAAGGCGAATTCAGACCCAACGGCCATCATCGCGAATGGTGCGACCCGGAAGTGTTGCGGCAAGTCCGCAGGAAAAGTCTCGCGCGTTTGCGCCGCGAGATCGAACCGGTCGAACAATCTACATTCGTCAGATTTTCGACGCGCTGGCAAGGTGTTGCCGTTCCGCGTCGCGGGCTGGACGCCCTGCTCGACGCGATTGAGTCCCTGCAGGGTGCGGCGCTGCTCGCTTCGGACCTGGAAACTGAAGTTTTGCCCGCGCGTATCGCTGACTATCAACCTGGCAATCTCGACACGCTCATGGCCGCCGGGGAAGTGACGTGGGTAGGCGTCGAACAAATTGGCGATCGCAACGGCCGCATCGCGTTGTACCTGACGGAATCTTTGCCGCTTTTGCGTTTACCCGAAGCCGCCGCGGGCTCAGTAATAACAGGCCAAAACGTGCCGGAGCAAACTCCTCATTCCGAACGCGCCGAAAAAATTGTTGAATTTCTCGCCCGGCAGGGGGCATCCTTCTTTTCCGAAATTCACAACGCCTGCGGAGGCGGTTTCCCCGGCGATACGGTGGAGGCGCTGTGGCAGCTGGTGTGGGCGGGGAGAATCACTAACGACACGTTTTATCCGCTTCGCAAGCTTGTGCGCCCCGATGATCGCAAACGCAAACACGAAGTGTTTGATGACGAGCGCCCCGGGTCGCCCGGATATTTGCGGCGGCTGCGCTCGCGGACTGGCTCGGGACAAGCGCACGGCCGCTGGTCCCTTATCGGCCAACGCATCACCGTGGCGCTGACGCCCACGCAATGGACCGCCAATATCTCGCAGCAAATTCTGCAGCGGCATGGCATCGTGATGCGCGAAACGGCCATCGCAGAAAATATCCCCGGCGGCTACAACACTATTTATCCGGCGCTAAAAACTATGGAAGACAGTGGCTGGGTGCGCCGCGGCATGTTTGTTGCCGGAATGGGCGCGGCGCAATTCGCCATGCCCGCCGCGGTGGATATGCTGCGCAGCTTGCGGGTGGATCCAGCTTCTCCTGAAGTTTTGCATCTTGCCGCCACCGATCCCGCCAACCCTTACGGCGCTTTGATTCCCTGGCCGAAGATTGAAGGCGAATCCGATGAGCCGCTCACTCATCATTCCATGGCGCGAACCGCTGGCGCGTCAGTGATTTTAATAAATGGACAGCTCGCCGCCTTTTTGCGCCGTCGCAATCCGGCGTTACGTGTTTTTCTTCCGGAGTCTGAACCGGAGCGCAGCCTGTTCGCGCGCGAGCTCGCAAAAAAACTGGCGGAACTAGCCATCCGGCGTCTTAATCTCCGGCAAGGTCTTTTGATTGGCGAAATCAACAACGCTCCGGCGCGCGAACATTTTTTGGTGCGCCACTTGGAAGACGCGCGCTTCGTGAATACCGTGCTTGGTTATCAAATGCGGCGCACCAAGCCTCTCATGGTTAGCGCCGATCGGGCTGCGGACGCCGAAGACGAAGACACCCAAGAAATTCAGGAAAGCGCGTGAGATGCCCGAAGGCGACAGCATTTATCGCGCGGCCCGCACCTTGAATCTCGCGCTCGCAGGGCAAACCGTTACTTCTTTCGAATCGGCTTTGCCGCATCTTTCCCGCGTGGAAATCGACCACGGAGTTGTGGGACGAAGCGTCGAAAAAGTAGCAGCGCAAGGGAAGTGGCTGCTCATGTACTTTTCCGGCGGTCTCATTCTTCTATCGCACATGCTGATGAGCGGCAGTTGGCATATCTACCGACCGGGCGAAACATGGAAGCGGCGGCGGTACGATATGCGCGTCGTAATTGGCACACCCAAAATTTTGGCCGTGGCCTTTAGCGTTCCCGTCGCGGAATTTCACACTGCAAATTCCCTCACTCGCCGCGAAGGATTCAGATCTGTCGGGCCCTCCACGCTCGCGGATAATTTCGACGAATCCGAAGGCGTGGCGCGATTGCGCGCCCGGCCGGACTTGGAAATCGGCGTCAGCCTGCTCACGCAATCGCTGCTTTCGGGAATCGGCAATATTTTTAAGTCGGAGATTTGTTTCGCGTGTGGAATTAACCCGTTTCGAACGGTCTCCGATCTCACCGACGACGACCTGCGGTGTCTCGTCTCTAAAGCACGCAAATTCATGCTCGCCAATATAACCGAAAGTTCTGGCAACAAAATTGCTGCCTATCCTCCCATGCGCCGCACGACCGGCCGCGCGAATGTCGCGGAACGTTTGTGGGTCTATAAGCGAACCGGCGAGCCCTGCCGTCATTGCGGCAGCGCCATCGTTTCACGCAAACAGGGGTTTGATGCGCGCACTTCTTTCTGGTGCCCACGTTGCCAGCCGATGGGGATGAAGCGCGCAAGCGCTTAAGTTCATGCGCCGGTTCGTGGAGACGTGCGAAGCCGTAGCTGCGACCACCAAAAAAAGACCGCGAAGGTCACACTTGTCAGCGAACTTTTCAAATCGCTGCCGCTGGAAGACGCTGCCATCGCCGCGATTTTCCTGACTGGCCGGCCATTTCCACATCGCGATGAACGTGTCCTCGGCGTAGGCGGTTCGCAACTGGCGAAAATTGTCATCGAAATAGCGCGTGCCGACGCCGCGGATCTCGGAAAAAGCTATCGCGCACATGGCGACCTCGGCGTTATGGCCGAACATCTGTTGCTGAAGCGCCCTAGCACCGCCGACGTCTCGCTGCAGCAAGTAGGAAAAACTTTCAACCAGCTTCCAAAAGTTCGCTCCGCGGCGCAAAAAATGGCTTTGATAAAAAATCTCTTCGAGCACATGAGCGCCGGCGAAGTGAAGTACGCCATAAAAATAATGACCGGCGACTTGCGCATCGGCTTGAAGGAAAGCCTCGTCGAAGAGGCCATCGCCAAGGCTTTCGACCGCCCCTTGGAGGCGCCGCTTCGGACGATTTGGCCTCCGTTAAGATGCGCCTGTTCCATCCCATTGGTTTCATGCTGGCCACGCCAGTCGAAACCGCCGCTGAAATACTTCCCGATGGTCGCGGTTCAGTTTTGGTGGAAGAAAAGTATGATGGCATTCGCGCGCAAGTACATAAAAGCACCGCGGGCATAAGAGTGTTTTCTCGCACGCTCGACGAAATCGTGGAATTTCCCGAACTCAATGTCTTTTTCGCAAAATTGCCCGGCGATTTGATCCTCGACGGAGAAATACTGGCGTGGCACGGTTCGCGGCCGCTTCCATTCACGGAGTTGCAGAAACGGCTGGGCAGAAAACAACTGGATCTTTGGCTGCAACACGAAATTCCCGTGCGCTTTGCGGCGTTCGATTTGCTCTACCAGGACGGAACTCTGTTGCTCGAAGAAACGCTGGAGCAGCGGCGTGGGCGGCTGGAGAAAATTCTGCCACCTGGGAATCCATCCGCGATCTATACCGCCGAGGCACTTCGTTGTGAGTCCGTTTCGGAAATTCAACAAGCCTTCCAGGATTCGCTGGCCGCCGGCCACGAAGGGATCGTCGTAAAACGCCCTGAATCTTTGTACACACCCGGACGGCGCGGCAGGTCATGGTTCAAGTTGAAGGAACCTTTCGCAACCCTCGACGTAGTCGTAACCGCCGTCGAATATGGACATGGCAAGAGGCATGGACTGCTTTCCGACTACACCTTTTCCGTGCGCGACGGTCAGCAACTTTTGACCATTGGCAAAGCCTATTCGGGGCTCACTGACGCGGAAATCAAGGCCGGTACAGAATATTTCCTGCAACACACACTCGAAGATCTGGGCGCGCGGAGAATTGTGGAGCCGGCCGTAGTCATGGAAGTGGCGTTCAACAACATTCAGAAGTCGCAGCGCCACGAAAGTGGCTACGCACTCCGATTCCCCCGCATTTTACGGCTACGCCCCGACAAGCCCGTGACGGAAATCGATACGCTCGAGCGTGTCGCCCAGCTTTACGTCCGCCAGATCACCTTGCCCCGAAATAATCAGTGACTCGATGACCCCTGGCGCGTGGTAAATCCCCAACGTCTTCCTAAAGTTGGTCACGATTAATGCCACGCTTGCAAGGAAACGAAATCCTGTATATAAATCGTTCTGGCCTACCCGGTGCCGCAGCCTGAGAATTAACATCTCGGGTAACTGTCCCAATAATTTGATTGCTGTTACATTTATATTGACTGACCGCGATAATTTTTAAACGGAGTAGATTGTCATGCCAGTTAGAATTCTTGTTGTTGATGATCATGAAGTGGTGCGTCAGGGGATCCGTACGATTCTCTCAGCGCGTCCCGACTGGGAAATTTGCGGCGAAGCAGTTAACGGCCAGGAAGCCATCAAGCTTGCCGAACAGCTGCGCCCAGACGCCATCATCATGGACATAACCATGCCGGTGATGAGCGGGCTGGAAGCGGCGCGACAAATTACCAAGAATAAAAACAGCCCGCCCATTCTCATTTTCACCATGCATGAATCCCGCAGTCTCGGAGATTCCGTGCGGGAGACGGGAGCCCGTGGATTTGGATTTAAGTCGCGCGCGGCTCACGACTTGATCCAGGCTTTAGACATCCTGCTGCAGAACGGAACGTATTTTGGGCCCCCCGGGGACAAACAGAATTCCCCACCGAAAACCGAGACCAATCGTGGAATCAGTTTTGTGCGAGCCCTGGATTTTTTGAAACGCCCGGCTTTTTCAAGCAATCTCAGTTAAAAAATTGTTTAATGCGAGCTTAGCGAGCTTTACCCGTTTTAATTCTGCCCGGCGACAGCCGTTGATCCAACAATTCCAGAGCTTCGGACAACGATTGCCGCTGGTCCCAGAAATCCGCCCATAAATTTCCAGCTTTCTTGATTCGTTGCTCCACATTGCTCAGATTCCAGCGGTCAGCCGCGAACTCTGTTTTCAATTCCTCGGGAGTCACCGGCGTCGACACCGGTGCGCCCGGATAGGCGCGAGCCGAATAGACTGTTGCGAGTGGCTTCCCGCGTGCGTTTTGCAGCGCATCCATCAACACTTTTCCACGCGGCCTTTTGTGCACCGTGCGTTCGAAAGTGATGAGACCGGGCAGCTCATTATCGGCGATGCGTCCTACAAGTTCCGCAAAACCCCGTGTCTGCGCGTAGGTATATTGCGGTTTGAGAGGCACGAAAATATGAAAGCCGGAGGCTCCCGAGGTTTTGAGAAAATAGGAAAGCTTGATGGAATGCAGGATGGCGTAAATAGTCCGCGCGATTTTAAGTACCGTGGCAAAGGGTGTTCCCGGCGTGGGATCCAGATCAAAGAAAACATAGTCCGGTAAATCCTGCGTTTCGCTGCGGCTTGACCATGGGTTATGGTCAATACAACCTAAATTCGTGAGATAGATGACCGACGCGAGATTATTCGCCATCAGGTAAGGCATATCGCCGCCGCGTTCTTCAGAATGAACGATGGCCCGCTCTACCCAATCGGGGACGGATTCCGGCGCCTGCTTCTGGAAAAACGCCTTTTCGCGAATTCCATTTGGATAACGGCGCAACACCATCGGGCGATCCTTCAGAAACGGAAGCATGAGGTGCCCAACGCGAAAGTAATAAGCCAGCAAATCCCGCTTCCGAATGCCGCTTTCCGGAAAATAAATTTTGTTTAAGTGAGTCAGCCGCAGAACATGGCCGTTTATTTCGACATTTAGATTTTCTGAGCTGCCTTTGCGAATTTCGTTCTCAATGCCGCTGGTCAAAACCTTCTCGCCCGGTTTGGTCGGCATCGTCGCGTGTTTTTCGTAGCGTGGTGAAGCGGTTGCGGATGCCCATTCTGCCGGGCGCTGGCGCCGTTTCGAATGCGCCGCTGCCGCCACCTTTGCCGGTACCACAGGATCAGTTTTTGATGCTGCGGGGCGGTCAGAGCGCTCGGCCAAGTTTTCTTCGCCGCCAATTTCATTCGGGCGCACCCCTTGCACCGTGCACTCCCTGGGCGACACATCCGTACGCATTCCCAGAAACACTGGCGCGCGTAAGCGACCACCGTCCGTCCAGTTCCCGTACTTCACGCGAGCCACCAGCTGTGGTTGCACCCACTCAATTTTCTCCTTTAATTTAGGTACGTCGCTAAAGACACTCTTTGCCTGCCTGAGCTTTTGTAACTGTTCGTAAATTTCTTTTTGCTTCGTGTAATCAAAGCCCGTTCCCACGCTGCCGATAAACTCAAGCTGTTGCCCGTTATAAAGTCCCAGCACCAGCGCGCCAAAAAATTCACGGCTGCGTCGCGGTGCGGTCCAGCCGCAGACCACCGCGTCCAATTCATTCACAATCTTAAATTTCAGCCACAGTGAAGTTCTCTGTCCCACATACGCGCTGTCTCGTTTTTTTCCGATAATCCCTTCCAGCGATTGCTGTCTGGCAGCTTCGTATAGTTCTTTCCCTTTCTCGATTTCGTGTGCCGAGTAACGGATGTGGTCATTAGGGCGAAGGATTTGCCTCAGCAACTCCTTCCGTTGTTCCAGCGAAACTTTTCGCAAGTCATAGCCATCGCAGTACAGCAGGTCAAACGCGTAGTAAGTAGCCGGAATGGTTTCCAGCAACTGTTGCGAAGGGTTGCGAACGCCTGCGCGATTCTGCAACCTTTGAAAATTACTTCGACCCGCCGCATCAAGAGCCACTAACTCGCCATCAACGATCGCTTCAGTCGCATCCAGCTGATTCGCCAGGTCACGAACCTCGGGGTACTCCAATGAAATTTCTCTACCGGCGCGCGAGCGCACCAAAACTTTTCCATCAGCCATGTACGCGATGCCGCGCACGCCGTCCCATTTCACTTCGAAGAGCCAATCTGGGTGTGAGAAGGGCTTCTCGCTCAAAGATGCCAAGGTCAGCGCGATCGAGCGTGGCATCGGAACTTTGCGCGCACCGGGAAGGGAACTGATCTTATTGGCGTTATGCGGCGCGCGTGCCGGATGGCCAAGTTTTACGTCTTCCAGCGTCCGCCCGGAAACTATGGACTGTGAATGCTTTTCCGCGTCCCAAAGCGGATCGGCAAATTCATCGCGATGCTTGATCAACAACCATTCATTTTTTAGTTTGGAGTTTTTCAGCTCTACCAAAACAAAGCTGCCGCGCACTTTTTTTCCGTGCAGGATAAATTTCAGCTCTCCGCGCGCCAATTGCGCGTCAGCATCCAGATGACCTTCGAGTTCATAGGTGCCCTGATCCCAAACGATTACTTCGCCGCCGCCGTATTGCCCCTTGGGAATCACTCCTTCGAATTTGCGATATTCAAGTGGATGGTCTTCCACGTGAACGGCCAGCCGTTTATCTCCCGGATTGAGCGAAGGGCCCTTGGGCACGGCCCATGATTTGAGAACGCCGCCAACCTCAAGGCGCAGATCGTAATGCAGCCTGGTCGCAGCGTGTTTCTGGATGACGAACCGCGCTTTGGCCTCTCGAGCGATGCCGCCGGTGGGTTCGGCGGTTTTGTCAAAATGCCTTTTCTGACGATATTCTGCGAGTTTTTTCATCGGGTAAATGTCACGAAACCGGTCAACAAATCCGCAGCGCAAACTTCACTCAGAATAAGCACTCTCCTCGGAGGAGTCGAGCTTATCCGACCCCTTGCTTTGTCGCCGCATCGCCACTCATCAAGGGTTTACCTTATTTGTGCGCGGGGTTTCGCGGCGTAGCATGTCGAGACTGGTGCCGCTGAATGCGGCGAGGGGGCATCGATGACTCATTCCGTGTGGAAAGGTTCGCTTAGCTTCGGCTTGCTGACCATTCCGATCCGTTTGTTTACAGCCGCGCGTAGCGAGCGAATGAATCTCCATCAAATCCATCAGGAATGCAAAACGCGTTTGCGCCAGCCGCTCTTTTGCCCCACTTGCGAACGCAATGTGGAGCGCTCCGAAGTGATTCGCGGCTATGAACACGACGACAGCCAATATGTTTTGGTGGAGGATGAGGAGCTGAAAAAGATAACACCGCGCTCCGGGCGCACCATGGAAATTGTGGCCTTCGTAAAAGAAGAGCAAATCGATCCAATTTATTTTGACTCTTCCTATTTTGCACTGCCGGAAAAAGAAAGCGAGAAAGCTTACGCTCTGTTATTGAAAGCGCTCGAGGATAAAAATCGCGTCGCTATTGCGACCGTGACAATGCATCAACGCGAATACACCGTTTTCATCCGCCCTCGCGAGCATGGGCTCACCGTTCACACCATGTTTTTTGATAACGAGATTCGACGCGTCGAGGGCTACGGCAAGATTGATGAAAATATTCACCTGAAGCCACAGGAAATTAAATTAGCGGAACAACTGGTGGAGACCCTGTCCGAAGACTTTGAGCCCTCGAAATATCACGATACTTTTCAGCAGAATCTTAAAGCGCTCATCGAGTCCAAACAGAAGGGCCGAATTCTTGTAGAGGAGCCCAAACCTGGTCGCGCCCTCGTAATCGACATGATGGAAGCTCTGAAACGCAGTGTTCGCCAATCAGAGGCCGCGAATAAAAGTAAACCTACCCGGTCCCGTCGAGACCACGAAGGCCGCCGGCGCCTGGCGAGCTAGGGGGGCAATCCAGCTTGCGTTACGAGTTTGGATTGGATAAAAACAGCCCAACGGGAAAATTCTTTAACACATCGCTCACACTTAAGCCCTCACTCCGATCCCCTCGGGCCGTGAGCGACTCACCGGTAAGGACGTTTCGCCAGCTCTCAGCTACGTTTTCCGGCAACACTATCGAGGTGTTTCCCCAGAACTCCCTTTGCGCGCCCGAATTCTGCCCCATCCCTGAACCGGCAAGCCATTTCGGAGCGATCACCAACGCCTGCTCATTTTGGAAAACGCGAAAGAACGCTGTGACATTCTCCGACCGCTCGCCAGATATTTCCGCCGGCACGAAATCGCCATCAGTAAAAAGCTTGTTAAATTCCTGCCTGCATCGAAGGGCCTTCGAGATCAAATAAAGTTTGATTTGGCCATCCGTCCAGTTCTTCAGCAATTCGCCGGCGAACTCAGCCATCTTTCCCGCAGCGTTTTGTTTGAGGCTGTTCAATAATTCAATGCGACGCGCAAAATCAACGGTGCCACGATTATCTGGATCCACCAGGCGCAAATCCCATAATTCCGAGCCCTGATAAAAGTCCGGCACCCCAGGCGCGGTGATTTTCAATAGTGTCTGACTTAGGCTGTTCAGCATTCCGTAAAATGCGATATCGTGATGGAAGCTGAAAAAGTCCTCAAGAAACGCATAGTTTTGTTTCTCATCAAGAACGGCCGCAATAAAGTTTTTCAATCCTTCTTCGTGAACCAGGTTTGGCCGCGTCCAGCGCGTATGCACCATAGCCTCGCGGATCGCTTTTACCGCGTAAGACTGCAGTCTTTCGAGCACGCCGCCAAGCTCGCTTTGTTCCAGCGGCCACATGCCCAGAAGCGTCTGGTACAAAAAATATTCTTCATTGCGGTCGGGAACCATCGCTCCGCCGTTCCCAGCGATCTTGTATTTCTCATTCATCGCAGCCCACTGGTGCAGCCGTTTCTGCCACTCTTGCGGCATCTCCGACAAAACGCTGATGCGCGCGCGCACGTCTTCAGCCCGTTTCGTATCGTGCGTCGAGCTGGCATTCATGGAATGCGGCCATCTTTTTTGCCGCTCGGCGATAAATTTAAAAAACTCGCCGGGACAAATGGCGTCGGGCGCGGGATCACCGCCGACTTCGTTTAGCGAAACCAAGGGGTCGTAAACGTAAAGCGCCGTGTCCTCCAGGCCCTTCGCCACGATTGGCCCGGTGAATTGTTGCCAGCGCAAAACAAAACTCAGGCGCGCTTCGCGGTGATCCGGCAAGACGTGAGGCGGATTCAGCAGCAACAGCACATCGCACAGAAAATCGAAACATTGCGGATTTAACCCCGGCTTGCGTAAACGGGCTTGCGCCAGCGCTTCTTCCAGAACCTTGACGGCCTCCGGTGGCAGATCCAGATTTCGAATGTAAGTGCGGTACACGGGAAAGCAGGCCGTCGTTTCAACTAGCGCTTCGGTCAAATCATGGCGCGGCAAATCACGAGCATAGCGAGCTTGTGCCGCCAGTTCGCCGAGTTGCCGGCCAAGCGACCTCATTTCCACGCCCAGAATTGTGCCCATGACAAGTTTTTTCTTCTGGTACAGCACCTCGCTGAATTTCAGGTGCCGGCCGATAAAATGAGAGTAAATGCGCTCAATCTCTTTCGCGCCCTGTGGCTTAACCAAAATACGATTTGCGACGTTCAGGTAGTCATACCCGGTGGTGCCTGCCACCGGCCAGTCATCCGGCAGGTTTTCATGGCGCGCCAGAATTTTTTCCACCAGCACGTACGCTTCTCCGCCAGGCATATCTTCATCTTCCGCCGCCAAACGTTCCTGCAGCCGTTTCAGGTACGCGAGCGGATCACGCAGCCCGTCGATGTGATCAATGCGCAATCCTGCAACCGCGCCTCGCGAGATGAGCCGCAAAATTAAACTGTGCGTGGCGTCGAATACCAGTGAATCCTCGACGCGCATACCCACCAGGTCGGTAATGGTGAAAAAACGCCGGTAATTAATGGTTTCGTTGACGTTCTGCCAGAATGCGAGAACGTAATATTGTTCTCCAAGCAGCCGTTGCAGATTGGCGAAACTGCTGGGATCGCCCTCCGTGCCGTTAAAGTCCGCAATATTTTCCTGAATGAATTGCGTAACTTCTTCGCTGCCTGCTACCAGTTGCCGCAAACGTTCGCGTATGGACTCAAAGCGCACGCGTTTATCGGAGGCTGACTCGACGGGCGTTGCATCGCGATCCGATATTGGGGAAAGCGCGGCGACAATCCCTTGATACTCGTGGTAAGCCGCGGAGTTTTCATCCAGCAGATAGTTCAACCTGCCGATGCGGTGTTGCAAAACGGACCGGTAGGTTCGCGGAGCCAATGGAAATGACGATTCGAAATATTCGATGGAGAATTTGCCGTCGTGAAAACTTAGCTTTAGTTCGCCACTATCCAGCGCTTCGCCGAAAGGCCGTCCGAGTATCGGCAAAAGAATCTTGTTGTCCAAATTTCGCGATGGAGGATGCCAATCTATATCGAAGTAAGAAGAAAAGGCCGAGTCCGGGCCATTTTCCAAAACGTCCATCCACCATGGATTTTCGCTGCTGGCCGCCATGTGGTTCGGCACGATATCTAGCAGCAATCCCATGCCACGTTTTTCCAACTCGCCGACGAAAACTTCAAAATCTTTTTCGCTGCCTAAATCCGGATCAAGGCGATTGGGATTGGTAACGTCATAACCGTGACCGCTGCCGCGACGGCTGGTGAGAATCGGCGAAGCATAAATTTCAGTAATTCCAAGTTCCCGCAAATAGTCGAGAATCCCAACCGCATCGTTAAACGTAAAATTTTTGTTGAATTGCAGCCGATAGGTTGCCAGGGGGATGCGGGTAGAAACCATGATGTTAAGCGCTCAAAATACGCAGTCCGTCGCGGAGTGCGGTTAATTCCCTCATCCAGGTAGAGGCTTCCGGATCATTATTCTCGGCTGCCAACCTGCGTTCCTCGATAGCCTTCATCAAAGGCCCGTAAGAAATATTTTGCACTTCCCATAGCGTTACGGGAAACGGCAAAGTTTGCGCCAGCTCCAATTGCTTTCGAAAGCGTTGCACATTTTCCATATCGTCGGGATGTTCCGCGAAACGCGTTGCCTGCTCTTCAAGTCGTTTGCGTATGGTGAATTCCAGCGTGGTGGTATCCAGAGGCACTCGGCTGGTAGCTGCTTCCTTCAGATAACTTTGTATATTGTCCGCGTCGAGATCGGGGCGTTCAAATGCTTGACGCAATTGGCTATTAATCGCCACGTCCGCAGCAGCTTTGAAGGCCGCGGGAACGGGAATGTTCAACGAATTTAGAAAACGTATCAAAGGCGCCTGATTTTCATAAATCGTTCGGTACGCTGCGGCCGCTGACGTGAGTGAGTCGTTCAAAATCAAGCCCACAATTTTTCTCTGTTCGTCGCGGAACAGCGAACTGAGCGAATACGAGTGCTCGCTGAACTCTTCATCAAGTATGCGGATGACCGCTGCGGTATCCGCTTTGGAAAAGCATTCGATCAGCCTGGTTTTCAATTCTTCGTAGCGCTCCGGTCCATCGGCATGACGTACGCCGCCGGTAACATTGTGATCTCCCAGGTGCAATACGCCGAAACTCATGCTCGCGGACTCACGCGTGATTTCGGAACTGAAGCGCGCCCGGCCCATTGCTAACCGCAGTTTCCCTTCGGCTTCCAGCGAATATTGCTCGCGGTCCACGTCGTAACAATAGATGCTGGTCTTCTCACCATAATTTTCAAACAGCGAGCTGATGGCGTAATGGCCTGCAAGCTTTTCAATGTCCACCGCTGCGGGCTTTACCCACTTCTCGTAAATTTGCGCTCCATCGCCGTGTTCAGGCAAGTTGCTCTTCGCCTGGCGTAAACGTTCCAGAAATTGCGGTTCGATTTCGGCGCCTGCAAATTGCTTGGCCAATTCCACGGCGCGCCCCGCGTAATGAATTACCTGCACGGTTTCGAGTCCGGACAGCTCGTCAAAGAACCAGCCGCAGCTGGTGTACATCAGCATGGCGTGCCTTTGCATCTCCAGCAACTTCAAAGCCGTAACTTTTTCTTCGGGATTCAGCGCGTGAGTCGCGTGCGTATTGAAAAACGCTTCGACACTGGCGTCCGAGCGATTAAGGATTACGTGAATGTATTCATCGCGCGCGTCCCAGGGATTTTTCAACAGCGGCGCAGCTTTTTCTTCAAACAGCGGATTCACGGTATCGCGTAACCAGTCCAGCGCCGCGCGCAACGGTGCGCGCCATTCCTGATTCCAGCCGGCGTGCCCTCCCGAATTGCAGCCACAGTTTGCGCGCCAGCGTTCCACTCCATGTACGCAGCTCCACGAGCTGTTCTCCACGATTTCCACAAAATGGTCGGGCGGAAAGCGCTCCAGAAACTGGCCGTAATTGGTCAGCTCCGCCAGCTTCTCGTTTTTGATGAGCTGCAATGCATACGTCAGCGCCATTTCGCCGAAGCGATGATGGTGGCCGTAACTTTCCCCGTCCGTAGCGATGTGCGAAAGCTGCGGCCAGTCGCGAGCGTCGGAAAAGCCGCTGATCAAACGATCGGCGAATCGTTTTCCGTCATTCAACAAACCTTCAAAGGCCACGCCTTGCGAGATAGGCCCGTCGTAGAAAAAAACGCTGATCGTTTTTTTCGAAGGCAAGTTAACCAGATACGCCCTACTGGGATCGATGCGCTCACCACTGACGTCTTTCCAGCTTCGCCCGCCTTTGCGTCGCACACGTTTTGCCTGGCGCGGCGCCATTATGGTGTACAAAATTCCATTTTCCGCCAGCACTTCCAGCGTTTCCGTGTTCGCCGCCGTTTCCGGCAGCCACATACCCTCCGGTCGCCGCTTGAAGCGATGCTCAAAATCCGCGATGCCCCACTTAACCTGCGTAACTTTGTCGCG
>Ga0193751_1001466_pt1 | contig 15150 bp, 13 predicted proteins | sample L1c2metaG_FD_143050 | JGI IMG/M metagenome (GOLD analysis project Ga0193751, IMG submission 143050) | Soil microbial communities from a riparian zone of the East river system, Colorado, United States - L1c2 | ecosystem: Environmental > Terrestrial > Soil > Riparian zone | place: USA: East River... | reverse complement strand
TCCACGACGCCAGGGAAGTGCTGCGGGTTTAGTGGCAGCGTGCCCTGCAGCCTCAACGCGACATAGGTGACCAGCATGGTGACGACGCTGAACAGAAGCATGCCCACGGCATAGCTCGTCCAGTGCTGATCCTCCTTTTCATCGATGCCGCAGATACGGTAAATCGGACGCTCGAGGAACCCGAGCCAACGGTACGAGCCGTCGTAGACCTTGAGCATGTAAATGCCCATCGGCTTCGTGAGCGCGAACAGCACGACGCAGTAGAAGAGGATCTGGGCCCAACCATTCGCTGTCATCAGAACTTCTCCGGACGAAGCAGCGAATAGAACAGGTAGACGAGCAGCAGGATCGTCGCGACAGCCGCGACGATATTCTCAGCGTTCATCTTTCCCCCGCATGTCGGTGTTGTCTTCGCGGCCGAGCAGGGCACAGCCACGCACGTAGCCGATCAGTGCTGCAAATGCGAACAGGGTGAGAGCGATGTACAGCAGGTCGATCATGGTCTCCTCATTGTGGAGCGCATTGAAATTCCCTCGCGCGCCATACTGGATCACATGATACGAGTGCAGGCGTTAAGGCCGCACAAAGAAGAGGGCGAGGGCTACAAAGATTTCACAAAGCGTAGCGACCTCGTTGCAAACGCCACGAGGTGCATTGACGGCGGTCGCTATCGCCGGAGGGTGGCGACCTCGTTGCAAACCCTACGAGCTGCGTTGGCGGCGACGGCTATCGCGGAGTAGACGCCGCGGGCAGCCTGAGCTCGAACACGGATCCACCGCCGTGACGGTCGCTGTATCTGAGCGTGCCGCTTTGGGCTTCCGCGAGGCGACGCGCGATGGAGAGGCCGAGCCCGGCGGAACCCGCGTCGGCAACTCGACCCGCGGGTCGGTAGAAAGGCGTGAACATTCGATCGCGCTCGGTCGCGGGGATCCCAGCACCGCGATCGGCGACGCGGAAAACGATCTCTCCGTTGTTGAGACCGCCCGTCACATCGATTGGCGTGTCGACGGGCGCATACTTGAGCGCGTTGTCGACGAGGTTGGCGAGAATTCGCAGCGAGTGCACGAAGTCGAAGCGGCCCAGCGAAAGCGAGGAAGGATCGTCGAGGGCGACCTTAAGCCGGTTTCGGTCCGGCCGCCCGGACACGTGCTGAACGACGGCACCGAGGAGATCGTCCGCGGCATTCACCTGGATGTCGAGTGGCAGCGCGCCACCGTCCAGGCGTGCGACATCCAGCAGATCGGTAACGAGACGATTGAGTCGATCCGCCTGCTCTTCGATAATCAGCGTCCGTTCGTCGCCAAGCGGCTGGAGCTCGTGGGCGAGTCCCTTGATGGTAGTCAGGGGCGTCCTCAAATCGTGGGAGAGAGAAGCGAGGAGCGCATCCTTGAGCTTGTCCGCTTCTCGCAACGCCTCTGCCCGTTCCACCGCCGCACGCTCGGCGCGGGCGCGATAGAGAAGCTCGGCGGCAACAAAGCTCGTAACGAGAAACGCGACGAGGACGACCCAGTCGAGCGGATTGCGAAGCAGCAGGGTGTTGTAGGGCGGAAGGAAGAACCAGTCGAATATGAGGAATGCCACGACCGCGATCGCCACGCCGAGAAGACGGCCACCAGATGCGCTGGACGCGAGCACAACGAGGAGAAACACCAGCGCGACGTGAGCCTTGTCGAGATCCTCTCTGAACGCGAACAGGATCGCGGCCGCGGCGACCAGGCTGGCGAAGGCCAGAGTCCACACCACGCCCCGGGAGCGGGTCCAATCGCCGACTTTGGTCACGACAGAAATTGGCTTGTCCACGGATCTAATCACACAAGGCGAACCGATACCCGACTCCCGGCTCGGTGAAGATGTAGCGGGGACTCAGAGGATCGGGTTCGACCTTACGCCGTACGTTCGCGACATGGACGCGCAGATACTGTTGTGCGTCCCCATACGCTCGGCCCGGCCAGACGGCGGAAAAAAGCTGCCTATGCGTCATCGTCTTCCCGGGATGAGTCATCAGGAATCGCAGCAACTCCCACTCGATGGGCGTCAGGTGAACCAGCGCACCGCTGCGCATAAGTGTACGGGCATCGAGATCCATCTTCAGATCCCCGCACACTGTAGTGGTAGCTCCGTTCGATTCGCGGGTGGCTGACCTGCGGAGCAGCGCTCGCACGCGCGCCTTCAGCTCGATGGTGCTGAAGGGCTTCGTGACATAGTCGTCGGCACCGGCATCGAGCAACGCCACCTTCTCCTGATCCGAGTGGCGTGCCGACAGGACGAGGATTGGTGCCTCCGACCATTTGCGGATCTCGGTGGCCACTTGTAATCCGCTGGCGTCCGGCAATCCGAGATCGAGCACGATGAGCGCTGGTCGCTCAGCCGCCGCCAGATCGATCCCCTTGCCCCCGGTTTCCGCTTCGAGGATTCGGACGAAGTCTTCGGCCAAAGCGTGGCGAACAACACGACGGATCTGAGGTTCGTCATCGATGACTAGAGCGGTGCGAGCGGCCATCCCACTATTATCGCACTTCTCTCGTTGAGGTGGCGCTTAATGGCGCGTTTCGGCCGTCTAAGGCGGACAGGTGTGACAGTCCGCCTGGAATGGGCATAAACCCCGAGCGGTGTTAAGACCGTACAAAGAATTCGTAAAGAATTCACAAAGGCATTTCGCGCGCTTGCCGGCAGGTGATAGTTAGCCACGACGATGCGCCCCAAGCTCAGACGGCTTTTGTACGGCAGTCCACGCGATGTGGAGTCGCCCAGCACTTATCACTCCATTTCGCTCATTGCTCTCCTGGCGTGGGTTGGATTGGGAGCTGACGGCCTTTCATCATCGGCTTACGGGCCTGACGAGGCATTTCGCGCCCTCGGTCAGCACACGTATCTCGCGATTGCGCTCGCCATCGCCACGACGATCACAGTCCTCGTCATCTCTCTCGCCTATTCCCAGATCATCAAGCGGTTCCCCTTCGGCGGGGGTGGATATATCGTCGCGACCGAGCTGCTCGGGCCCCGCTGGGGAGTCGTCTCGGGTGCAGCGCTCCTCGTCGACTACGTCCTTACTATCTCGGTGTCGATCGCCGGCGGCGCCGACCAGGTCTTCAGTGTGCTCCCACTTGGAGCGGCTCGCTGGAAGCTGATACTCGAAGGCGTCGTGATCTTCATTCTGATTCTGCTCAACCTTCGTGGCGTGAAGGAATCAGTGACGGTGCTCGCACCGATCTTCGGCCTGTTTCTTCTCACGCATACGATTCTTCTCGTTGGCGGTTTGGGCATGCACGCGCACCAGATTCCGGCCGTTGCAAGCGAGGTGCATCGCGGTTTTCAAACCGGGCTCAGCACCCTGGGCTTGATGGGCATGTTCGGCGTCTTTCTGAGAGCATACTCGATGGGCGCCGGGACCTACACCGGGATCGAGGCGGTTTCCAACGGCCTGCAAATCATGAGGGAGCCGAAGGTCAAGACTGCGAGACGGACGATGACACTGATGGCGATCTCTCTGGCAGTCACCGCGAGCGGCCTGCTCGTCCTGTATCTCCTATTTCACGCTCGCCCCGTTGAGGGCAAGACGATGAACGCGGTCCTGCTCGATACCTTCGCCGGCAAATGGACGATTGGACAGTACCATATCGGGTACAGCTACGTGGTGCTCACGCTGGCTGCTGAAGCGGCCCTTCTGTTCGTGGCCGCGCAGGCGGGGTTCATTGACGGCCCCCGGGTGATGTCCAGCATGGCGATGGATTCCTGGCTTCCCCACCGCTTCGCTCAGCTCTCGAGCCGCCTCACCATCAGCAACGGCGTGTTTCTCATGGGCGGGGCGGCCATCGCAACGCTCTTGTATACGCGTGGGAATCTGACAGCGCTCGTCACGATGTACTCGATCAACGTGTTCGTGACTTTCTCACTTTCCCAACTCGGAATGTTCCGTATGTGGCTGCGCCAGCGGGGCGAGGGCCGCCGGCGTGGACTAGGCATCCACGGTTTGGCTCTCGCACTCTGCGCCGGAATTCTGACGGGTATCATCTACGAGAAGTTCGCAATAGGCGGATGGGTCACGATCGCGGTTACGGGCGTGGTGGTGTGGGGATGCTTCGTGATCAGAAAGCACTACCAATACGTCCAGCACAATCTTGAGAGGCTGAACAGCATCATGGAGGCGCTCCCCAGCAGCGCGGTATCGAAGCCGCCTTCCATTGATCGGAAGAAACCCACCGCGGTCCTGCTTGTCGGAGGCTACGGCGGCATGGGCGTCCACGCCCTGCTCACGATTCAGAAGCTATTCCCGGGGCATTTCCGAAACATCATCTTCGTCTCGATCGGGGTCATCGACGCAGCCACGATGAAGGGAGTGCAGGAAGTGGACAGGCTCCGTGAACAAACGAAGGAGTCTCTCAGGAACTACGTCGATCTGGCGCACAGATTCGGTCTCGCCGCTGAGTCGAGAATGGCGACAGGTACTGACGTCCTCGATGAGGGTGAGGAAGTCTGCTCAGCCATCGCAGCGGAGTTCCCAAAGGCCCTCTTCTTTCTCGGAAAGCTGATCTTCGAGCGCGAGCATTTCTATCAACGGATACTGCACAACGAAACGGCCTATCAACTTCAGCGACGCCTTCAGTTCGCGGGGTTGAACACGATGGTATTGTCGGTTCGCGTCCTCGAGCCGATTGAAATGCCACAGTTTTCCTCTGACGCGGCATAGCGTTTGAGGGCATACTCTGTCTGGAGAAAAACGGAGCGCGGACAGGGCAGCGTCATCTTTCGAACATTCCCGCAGCAAACCGCGAAATTCGCTTGAACCGAGTCACGAGGATTCCTCCATGGAGTGTCGACAATGGCGCTCGGTTCGCCACAGCAACCGGTCGGAAGGGCGGGCCAAGGTTATCAGCATACCGAACTAGGCGGAGGACGCTTTGGTGCTGCGCGCCGGTTCTGGCGCGCGCTGGGCCCGGGCATCATCACCGGTGCGGCGGACGACGATCCGTCGGGTATCGCGACTTACTCGATCGCCGGCGCCCAATTCGGGACCGGGCTCCTCTGGATGGCGCTCCTAAGCTGGCCGCTGATGGCCGCCGTTCAGACCATGTGCGCCCGTATCGGGATGGTAACAGGGCGCGGGCTCATGAGCGCACTCCGAAAGAAATTCCCAAGGCCGCTGCTGCTTGCCGCCTGCGCGGCTCTCTTCATAGCGAACACGATCAACATCGGGGCCGACCTTTCTGGCATGGCTGACGCAGCCGAATTGCTGACGCACGTGAGCTCCCACATCTGGGTGGTTCTGTTCGGTGTGCTGATTGCGTTCGCGACCGTTCGACTCCGCTATATCATGATCGCCGACGTTCTCAAATGGTTGTCGCTGGTCCTGTTTGCCTACGTGATAACGGCCTTCATTGTCGGACCGCAGTGGAGCCTGGTTGCGCGAGACACCTTCGTGCCACGCATGCCTCCGGAACCAGGCGCATGGGCGATGGTCGTTGCGATTCTGGGCACAACAATCAGCCCGTATCTGTTTTTCTGGCAGGCGTCCCAGGAGGTCGAGGAAGAGAAGGCGATGGGCCGCCATTCGATTCTTGCCCGCAGAGGTGCGACTCCGGAAGAGATCAAGACCCGAAAGTGGGATATCGGCCTTGGAACTCTGTTCTCCAATGTCGCGATGTTCTTCATCATCCTGACGACTGCGCTGACACTTCACAAAGCCGGGATTACAAATCCCCAGTCGAGTCGAGAGGTGGCGTCAGCATTGCGTCCGCTTGCCGGCAATTTTGCAACGCTTCTTTATACAGTGGGGCTGCTTGGTCTAGGCACCCTCGCGATTCCGACGCTCTCCGGCTCTGCCGCTTACGCCTTCGCCGAAACATTCGGCTGGAAAGAGGGGATCGACGAGCGCTTCGGCCGAGCGCATGCGTTTTATAGAGTGGTCATCATCGCAACGCTGCTTGGCATTGCTCTGAATGTCGCGAACGTGAATCCAGTGAAGGCACTCTATTGGACGGCGATACTCAATGGTCTTCTCGCTCCATTCCTTCTCCTCGGCATTCTTATAGCAGCGTCGGACCGTGTGCTGATGCAAGGCCAGCCGAGTCCCCCGTTCAGGCGATTCGTCGTCGCGTTGACGACGCTGGTGATGTTTGGGGCGGCGATCGCGATGTTCGTATTCTGATTACGCGGCCCGGTTCGCCGGCTCGAAGGGAATCTCGCTTGTCACAGCCGCCTTTCGACCCGAGAGCACAGTGAACCATTCGTGCGCCGAAGCGACCAGTATCACGATTACAGAGAGCAGGAAAAACGCCGCGACCGCCGTATCGATGCGGTCGTTGAGTATCAAGCGCCTGGCGTCAGCCAGTGATTGAACACCAGGAGGCAGCGCGCCGCTTGCCAGTCCCTCGCCCACCATGCGGGCGTGCGAAAGGAAGCCCAGCTTGGGGTCGGCGGAGAATATCTTCTCGACGCCGGCCGTCATAGTGACGATCGCCAGCCAGACGAGCGGAAGAATCGTCACCCAGGCGTAGCGCGCCTTCCCCATCTTGATGATGACCGTCGTGCCGACACACAGCGCGACCGCGGCGAGCAGCTGATTGGAGATTCCGAACAGCGGCCAGAGCGAGTTGATGCCGCCGAGCGGATCCATCACGCCCTGGTAGAGAAAGTAGCCCCACATCGCGACTACGACCCCGCTCGCCATCACGACAGCGGGATACCAGGACACGCGACCGATCGGAGCCCACACGTGCTTCAGTAAGTCCTGGAGCATGAATCGACCCACGCGCGTTCGTCAGGATGAAAAGCGCCTCGAACATGATCGCGAAGTGATACCAGAGCGCCATCGCCGTCGAGCCGCCGAGCACGCGCGAGAAGATGTGCGCCATACCCACGGCCAGACTCGGCGCACCGCCGGTTCGCGAGAGCAGCGATTTCTCCCCAACCTCCTGAGCCAGCACCTGCATCTGCGCCGGATCGAGCACGAATCCCCAGTGCTGCACCGCCGCAGCTGCGCTCGCGGCGGTAGTGCCGATCGCGCTTGCGGGAGCGTTGATCGCGAAGTAGACGCCGGGCGTCAGCACGCAGGCGGCGATCAGCGCCATGACCGCCACCAGCGACTCGGTGAGCATCCCACCGTAGCCGACCACCCGCGCATCGGCCTCGTTCTCGAGCAGCTTCGGAGTCGTTCCCGAGGCAATGAGCGAGTGAAAGCCGCTGATCGCACCGCACGCGATGGTGATAAAGGCGAACGGGAAAATCTTCCCGGCGAAGACCGGCCCCGTGCCATCAGTGAACTGCGTCAGCGCGGGCATCTGCAAAGGAGGGAGCACGATCACGATCCCGAGCGCCAGCGCCAGCACGACGCCGATCTTTACGAATGCGGAGAGATAGTCACGCGGTGCGAGTAGCAGCCACACCGGCAGCACCGACGCGAAGAAGCTGTACGCCATGATGAGCAGCGCGAGCGTCTTTCCGGTGAGAGTGAACGTGGGCGCCAGCGCCGGATTCGATGCCACCCACCTTCCTGCAAGCAGTGACACGAACAACAGGACGAGGCCGATCGCGCTTGCCTCGAGTACGGCGTGCGGCCGAACCCAACGCAGATAGACTCCCATGATCAACGCCGTCGGGATCGTGAGCCCGATCGTCACGACGCCCCAAGGACTTGCCTTCAGAGCGTTCACGACGACCAATGCGAGCACCGCGATCAACACGATCATGATGCCGAGCACCGCGACAAGCGCGGTGTACCCGGCGATGGGACCGATCTCTTCCTTCGCCATCTGGCCTAGCGACTTTCCGTCTCGTCGCACGGACGCGCACAGAATGACGAAGTCCTGGACCGCGCCGCCGAGGGCGACGCCGATGATTATCCAGAGCGCGCCGGGAAGAAATCCGAATTGCGCCGCCAGCGTCGGCCCCACGAGTGGACCAGGTCCCGCGATCGCGGCGAAATGGTGGCCAAAGACGATCCAACGATTGGTCGGCATGAAGTCGCGTCCATCGTTGAGCCGCACCGCTGGCGTGGGACGCGCGGGATCGAGCGCGAAGATCCTGCTCGCGATGAATTTGCTGTAGAAGCGATACGCCACGGCGTATGTGCACAGCGCTGCCACCAGCAGCCACGCCGCGTTGACCGGCTCACCGCGCGACAACGCCAACCAGGCGAAGCTCGCGGCGCCAAGTGCCGAGACGATGGACCAGATGATGATGTCGCGGAGTCGTCGCATCAGAGCGCTGTCCACATATGCGATGAAATTGAGTATGCGTTAACTTTCCCCGCAATCCAACCAGACCCCCCCCGTTGCGACCCATTTTTCTCATCGCTGTCGCCACGCTTTCCCTGGCGTGCGCTTCCAGGCCTCCCAAGACAGAAGCTTCTCCGGTCGAGCTGCGTCCGCTCGAGCGCATGGCGGGCCAGGAGATCCTTGTTTTTCCCGTTCAGTTTCTCTCCGGCAGTGACACACTCGGCTGGCAGCAGCAGATACCGAATCGAGCCGCGTTTCTAGCCGCTCTGGACGATCAGATCGAAGCCACGATGGTCGCGCGCGGACTTGGCCGGTCGTGGACCTTCGGTCGTGCGGTCGAGCGCGCCTCGAAGATGAACAGCATCCTGATGACCGACGCCCGTTCGCTCTCCGCCGAATGGCTGCGCGGACGAGTTCTCCCCGAGACGACTGTGCGCGATCCGCTCGCATCGCAAGTACGTGGACTCGTCGGCTTGAAGGGATCGCGCTACGCCTTGCTCCCCGTCGAGCTTCGATTCGAGAACCGCGGCGTTGGTACGGGCGTTGCGATTTTGCGCGTCGTGATGATTGATTCCCGCATGGCTCTGATCCGCTGGGTGCGCGAGATCGAGAGCGATCCAATGAAGACGCTTTCGCCCGCGCTAACAGCCAGCGTCGCGACGCATTTCGCCGATCTCGTCGTCGCGCCCTGACTCTCGTCACCAGGGAGGCGGATGACATGACGACTGTCTTCCACGTCTCCGATCTGCACTTCGGCTGGCCTGCTGTACCCGAGCAGATCGACGCGATCGAGCAGATCATTCACGATTCGAAGTTCGACGTGGTCGTGATGTCGGGCGATCTCACCCAGCGGGCGAGATCGGGCGAGTTTCAGCGAGCGGCGGCCTTCATCCGCGACGCCAGGAAGGTGAGTCGCGTGATCGCCGTTCCCGGGAACCATGACGTCAAGTGGTGGCGCGCACCGCTCGGCTTCGGCGACAAGTCGAAGGTCTACGAGAACTACCGCAGGTTCATCGACAAGAATCTGGAGCCGGTGCTCCACGTTCCCGGCGCGACGTTCGTCGGGATCAACACGGCGCACGGCGTCACGCGCCGCACATTGACGTGGAACCTTCGCGACCTCTCCATCATCGGCGACATCCACAAGCACCAGCTCGACAAAGCCAAGGAACTGTTCGAGAAATCACCTCCGACGGATGCTCGCGTGATTGTGATGCACCATAACCCGGTGAGGGGAGAGCTCTCCCAGCGGCACGGGCTCAAGAATACGCAGAAGATTCTCGGGGCTTTCGCTGAGATGGGCGTCGATTTAGTGTGTTGTGGTCACGATCACCAGGAGTCCGTGCACTACATCGAGCACACGAGAAAGGGCACCGTGATCTCAACGGCGGGAACGGTGTCGAACAGATCACGCGGAGGGCGGCCGTCTTCGGTCAACGTCATCGACGTCCGGCGCGAGACGATCGATGTGACGACGCACGTGTGGTCGAAGGAGCAGCGCACTTTCGTGAAGGGTCCGCACAAACGCTTCAAGCGATCTGAATATGTGGCCGCTGAGTAATCGCGCCCAGCTCTCGCTCGAGCTCGATGAGGCACCTCCGAAAAACGCGGAGGAGCTGCGAACGCGGCTCATGCGCCTCGGGTTTGGCGCGCACTATCGGGTGAGGCTCACGACGAATCGGACGGTCGTCGTCAGCTACAGCGGCGCCGAGCTCCGGATCCATAGCAGCTTCCTCGGCGCCGACGAAGAAGTGTGGAGGGCGGTCATCGTGTTCGTGCACGGCCGGACGCGCGTCGTCAGAAACGAGGCGCGTCGAAAGATTCTCCAGTTCCCGGTGCCGAGGTCGAGTGGTGCGCCTCGACGGAAGCGTACGCCGGAGCGCGCGAATCCGGCGGACGTGCCGTTCATTCGCGAGCTCTCGCGCTGGCACGCCGCGTACAACGATGAGCGATTCGGCGGAGCGCTGCGAATGATTCCCATTCGCATCTCGCGGCGGATGAAGAGCAGGTTGGGGCACTACTCACCGGCGGGGGAGGGTAGTGAGCCCGAGATCGTCATCAGCAGGCGACACATTCGCCGCGACGGGTGGGAGGAGGTGCTGCACACGCTGCTGCACGAGATGGTGCACCAGTGGCAGGACGAGCAGGGGCTCGTCGTCGATCACGGGTCGAGTTTTCGGGCCAAGGCTCGGGCGGTCGGGATAACGCCTCTGGCTTGTCGGGCCGTCGCTTAGATCAAACTGCAACTGAACAGGCGAGAGGTCCCAGTAGGTCAGTTGCCAGTTATTTAGTTCACGACGCCCTGACTTACCTCATTGGCATTCTTGGAAACAGCAGTTGCTCACACGCCACGGGGATAAGTCCGGGCGTAGTGAACTAAAGAACTCGCTTCTCTGCCACTGGGACCTCCCGCCTATTCAGTTGCAGTTCTCATTCGCTCGCCCTGCCGGCAGTAGAGTAACTTTCCCCGATGACCGACTTCTACAACATCGACAGCGTCCTGTCAGAAGAGGAGCGCGCCGTCCGCGACACGATTCGCGCGTTCGTCGATGAGAAGGTTCTCCCCATCATCGGCGACTGCTACATAGAAGGAAGATTCCCGAAGGAGCTCGTGCCCGAGATGGCGCAGCTCGGAATGTTCGGCGCCAATTTGCCCGATGAGTACGGGTGCGCCGGCCTCAACAACGTTGCCTACGGTCTGATCATGCACGAGCTCGAGCGGGGCGACTCGGGCGTGCGCTCGTTCGCTTCCGTGCAGGGCGCATTGGTGATGTATCCGGTATACGCCTTTGGTACCGAGGAGCAGAAGCGTCACTATCTGCCGAAAATGGCCAGCGGCGAGATAATTGGATGCTTCGGGTTGACCGAACCCGACTATGGGTCGAACCCTTCGGGAATGATCACGCGCGCGCTCGTGCAAAAAGATGGAAGCTGGGTCATCAACGGCGCGAAGATGTGGATCACGAATGGATCCACCGCACAGGTGGCGATCATCTGGGCCAAGACGGGAGAAGACAAGAGCGACAAGTCGATCCGCGGCTTCATAGTTCCAACCGACGCGCCGGGATTCACGGCCAAGGATCAGAAGGGGAAGCTTTCGCTCCGCGCCTCTGATACGAGCGAGCTGGTGCTACAGGATGTGAGAGTGCCGGCGACGGCGTTGCTTCCAAAGACGGACGGCATCAAGAGCCCTCTCATGTGCCTGACCCAGGCTCGGTATGGCATCGCGTGGGGCGCGATGGGAGCCGCGCAGGCGTGCTATGAGGAAGCGCTCGCGTATGCCGGCAACAGAGTGATGTTCGGAAAGCCGCTCGCGGGATTCCAGCTGCAGCAGCAACGGCTGGCTGAAATGCTGACGGAACTCGTAAAGGGCGAGCTTCTCTGCGTTCATCTCGGGCGACTGAAAGACGCCGGGACGTTCACTCCGCAGCAAGTGTCCCTGGCAAAGCGCAACAACGTGAGCGCGGCGACCGATATCGCGCGCGAGGCACGCCGCCTTCTCGGCGCGAACGGCATCCTGGCGGAGTACTCGTCGATGCGCCACATGGCGAATCTGGAGAGCGTGTACACCTACGAAGGTACGCACGACATCCACACGCTCATTCTTGGGCAGGCCGTTACGGGGATCAACGCCTTCGAATGATCAATCCGTCAAAACAAAACGCCCTCATGCCACGACTAACTTTGAAGAAAGCGTTTCGCGTCATTCCTCCCGAAGCTTCCCAGCTCGAATGAGCTCGGCTCGGAGCTTAGCCCGCCGTTTCTCCCACTGCGCACGCTCCTCCGAACTCAACTCTTTGCCAAGGTGTGTTTCGACAAGCTTCCGCTCAACCTTCCTGTTGGTTTCATCGGAGACTAGTGACAATACCAGCAGGAAGCCCTCAGAGTACATGGTTGTCATTGGCCCAAGGTCGCGAAACGTAGGGAGCGTCGCTTCTACGGCGGGATCGTCAGACATGTACTTCGCGAGCCTGGTTGCCTCGGAGTCGGACATCCCCCAACTGAGGGCTTGATAGATTTCCGCTTCGGAAAAGTACTCTTCTTTTTGAGCTGCCAAAGAATTTGCTCCGATTAAGGTTGCAGCCAACAACAAATATGCGGGCTTCACGTTTGGGCCAAAGAACAGGCATCGAGATGTAATGGAAATCGACATTCCGGGGGAATGGACGGACGGTCGATTGGAATTCGAAATCGAGAGCATCTGACGACGTTCTGACGGATGCGTGTTAGTCTTGCTCGACAGCTGTCGAAGCGGAGCGAAGGGGTCCGGGCGTGAGAGGCGTCCGGACCCTAGCTGTTAGAGTGGGCAGTCCGTTCCGTGTATCTTTATGTGAAATCATTCACATGGAGATTCCGCGGTGAAGATTGCCGTGTGCGTCAAGCGGGTTCCCGACATGGACGTCCGCTTCCGGATCGGTGCGGACAACGTGTCGGTCGACGAGGCCGGACTGAAGTTCGACATCAACGATTTTGATGCGTGGGCAGTCGAGGCCGCGCTCAAACTGAAGGATAAGGATGCAGGCAGCGAAGTTACGGTGATCTCGCTGGGTCCCGATGTAGTACAGGAGACCATCCGAAAGGCGTTGAGCATGGGCGCCGACCGCGGAATTCAGCTCAAAGCCGACAAGGTCCCCTTCGATGGCCTCGCGGTCGCGAAGGCACTGTCCGCGGAGCTGAAAACCGGCAGTTACGATCTGATTTTCTTCGGGAAGATGTCGCCCGATTCTTCCAACGGAGTCGTCGGGCCAATGTCGGCGGAGCTGCTCGGACTTCCGTGCGTCACCGCGATTTCTTCGCTCGAGATTGCAGCCGGCAAGGGCACGGCGAAGCGCGAGCTGGAAGGCGCGCAAGAGATCGTTGAATTTCCGCTCCCCGCCGTCCTGACTGTGGACGAAGGTCTCAACGCCGCGCGCCTGCCATCGCTCAAGGGAATCATGGCCGCCAAGAAGAAGCCGCTCGAGGTGAAGCCGGCGCAGCTCGGCGAGCCGCAAGTCACCGTGCGCAGGCTCGAGCTGCCCCCGGAACGAAAGGCGGGACGCGTGGTGGGTGAAGGCGCGGCGGCCGTGCCGGAGCTCGTGAGACTGCTCCAGACCGAGGCAAAGGTTCTCTGATGGCGAATGTATTTGCCTTTGTCGAAACGCGCGGCACCGACGTTCGAAAAGTCGGGCTCGAGGCTGTCACCGCGGCGCGGATGCTCGCGGAAAAATCGGGCGGTGGAGAAGTGCACGCTCTCCTTCTCGGACCTCCGGGAATCGCCGCGAAGGCGGCTCAAGTCGGGCAGTACGGTGCTGACGCAGTGGTCGTCGTCGAGCACGCTGGCCTTGCCAACTATAGCCCCGAGGTTGCGACGGCGACTGCAGCCGATCGAATAAAATCGGGCGGCTATCGCGCCGCGGTGTTCAGCACCTCCGCGCAGGGGCGCGACCTCGCGCCGCGCGTGGCGGCTCGTCTCGGAGTCAGCGTTGTCACCGACGTTCTCTCGTTCGAGATCGAAGGCGACGCGATTGTCGTGCGGCATCCGATGAACATCGGGAAAGTCATCGCGACGATCGCGATTGCCGCCAAGCCCGCCATCATCGCGATGCGTCCAAACGTCATCGCGCCGGCTCAGAACGCGAAAGCGGGCAGGGTGGAGAACGCGCAACCCTCGATCGATCCCGCGACGGCTCGCGTCAAGGTGATCGAGACGCGACAGGGCGGTGGCGGCAAGCTCGATCTCGCAGAAGCGCCGGTCGTCATCGCGGGTGGACGCGGTCTCAAGGCGGCGGAGAATTTCAAGCTCGTCGAAGATCTTGCCTCGGCGTTCGGAAATGCGGCGGTCGGCGCCACGCGCGCGGTCACCGACGACGGCTGGCGTCCACACAGCGATCAGATCGGACAAACCGGACGCCTGGTGAGTCCCGAGCTCTACATCGCCGTCGGAATCTCTGGCGCCGTGCAGCACCTGGCGGGCATGCGTACATCGAAGACCATCGTCGCCGTCAACAAGGACAAGGACGCACCGATCTTCAAGGTTGCGGACTACGGTATCGTCGGCGACGTGTTCGAGGTGATTCCCGCGCTCACAGCAGCGGTTCGCGAGGCGAAGAAGCACCACTAATGACGGAAGCTCCGTGAAGCTCGTCGAACCCGTGGAACCCGGTTAATGCCAGGAGGTCAGGCGAGGCTTCTTCCCAGCGCGCATCAGGCGCCACTGCCATTGGAGCGGCTGATCCTCACTGAGCGACCCGACGCCGAAGCGGTTCCGATGGATGTTCTCTTCGTTGGCGGCGGTCCGGCGGGACTGGCCGGAGCGATCGCACTCGCCCGGTTGGTCAAGGCCGACAATGAAGCTGGCGGAGATCTGGGCGACATCCAAATAGGCGTGCTCGAGAAAGCCGGCGCGCTCGGCGAACACTCGCTCTCCGGCGCCGTGGTCAACCCGATCGCGATCCGCGCGCTCTTCCCCGAGCTCAAGGACAAGGATTTTCCATTTCGCGCCCCGGTTGGTGGTGAGCGGGTCTATTTCCTGACCGGAAGTCGCGCCGTGAGAATCCCGACCCCGCCAACGATGCAGAATCACGGCTACCAGATCGCGTCCCTCTGCGAGATTGTGCGCTGGCTCGGCGAAAAAGCTGAAGCGCTCGGCGTCAACATATTCACCGGCTTTCCCGCGGCGTCGCTATTCGCTGAAGGCCAACGCGTGATAGGAGTCAGAACCGCGCCTTCGGGTTTGGCGAGGACTGGCGATCCTGGAAGCGGCTATGCTCCGCCCACCGACATCACCGCGCAGGTCACGGTGCTGGCGGAGGGAACGCGCGGCACTCTCGCGCAGGCATATCTCGAGTGGCAGAAGGTAGCGTCCGACAACCCACAGATCTTCGCACTCGGCGTGAAGGAAATCTGGGAGACGCTCAAGCCGCTCGACGCGGTCGTGCACACACTCGGCTGGCCGGTA
>Ga0193751_1001465_pt1 | contig 15152 bp, 12 predicted proteins | sample L1c2metaG_FD_143050 | JGI IMG/M metagenome (GOLD analysis project Ga0193751, IMG submission 143050) | Soil microbial communities from a riparian zone of the East river system, Colorado, United States - L1c2 | ecosystem: Environmental > Terrestrial > Soil > Riparian zone | place: USA: East River... | reverse complement strand
GCGGGCTCCCCTTGAACAGCGTGGGCGAATCCTCGCGCATGAGCGCAAGCTTCGCAATCTCCGCGGCAAGCGCGGATCCTTTCTCCGCGAGAGCGACGGCCTTGGCCGGTTCGTGCCAGAGCGCGATGGCTTGCTCGATCAGCGCGGCGCCGGTCTTGGTCGCCAATTTCAGCGCTCCCGCGATCGGATCGACAAGCTGCGCAAGCGGATCATCGGACACTTCGCTGTCTCCGGCCGGCGCAGGCACCGGTCCCGCCGCGGTGCCCACGGCATCGGCGTCGGTCATCGACAGCATCACCTGAATGAGCGCGATACCATCCGCATAGCAATGGTGGATGCGGACGATGACCGCGCTGCCTCCCTCATAGCGATCGACCAGATGGAACTGCCACATCGGTCGAGCCGGGTCCAGCGGTGTCGCGACAAGCGTGCTGACCAGTCCTTCGAGCGCGCGCTTGGGATCGCGGCCCCTGAGCGCGACTCGCAGCACGTGCGCGGCCATGTCGAATTTGCTGTCGGTTTCCCAAAACGCGCCCGTCGGCGTCTGGACCGGCCGCTGAGTCAGGCGCGGGAAACGCAGGAAACGATCCTTGATCGTTGCCCTCAGGCTTTTCAGTGCGAGTCTTTCGCGAAAGATCAGCACCCCGCAAATCATCATCAGGTTGCTCGGCCTGTCCATGCGCAGCCAGGCCGTGTCAACGCTGGAGATTCTTTCGCGCTTCATGGATTTCTTGGACATCAGATCCGATTGCCGCGCCGTCGCGAGTCGCGCTAAAGTAGTATAGATGACCGGGCCATTCCAGCGCGTACGATGATAAGACTCTTCAGGAGGAAAAGATGCCGGCCGCACCCAAGGACTTGAAAGCAAAATTCGATGCCGCCACCGCAGCGGCAAAGCAGACCAAGAAAAAACCCGACAACGCGACGCTGCTCAAGCTCTACTCGTACTACAAGCAGGCAACCGACGGTGACGTCGAGGGCGATCGTCCGGGCGGATTCGACTTCGTTGGCGGCGCGAAGTATGACGCCTGGGCCAAGGTAAAAGGCATGACCAAGGACGAGGCGATGCAGAATTACATCAAGCAGGTTGAAAAGCTGAATCGAGCGGAATAGCGTGCGCCGCCGAACATCTAGATCATCAGCTTCTTCAGCATTTCCGGATTCTTGACGACGGATTTCTGCCGGCTCGCCGGAGCGCCATACAGCCCCGCCGGCGGATTCGTCTCGAGGCGGGAGATCACTGCGGGGTCGGCACAGCGGCGGTCGAGCATGATCGACACCTGATCGTCGCTAACGCTGCCAAGGCTGAAGCACGCCTGTCCGAGCTTGCCGTTGAGCGGTCCGAGCACTGCCGACGCAACGAGATCGCCCGGGGGGCCGCTTCCCGCGACCTGCAGGTCGTATATTCGCGGGCTTGCGGGTGCCCGCGGGCTCGCAGTGATGACCTCGGGCAATCCGACGAGCTCGCGCGCGAGCATGTCTTCGGCGGCTCGATCCGGCATTCCCTGCACGATCAGCGTGATCTTTTGTCCGGTCACGTTCGCGTGCTCGAGAAAGAATTCGCGGGAGAACTCATCCGCGATCTTCGCGCCGATCGCTTTCAATGCCTCTTCCTCGCTCGCCCAGCTGCCGACGCCCTTCGGCAAGGCGGTGTTGTAGTAGATCTCCTCCCCCGTTTCGCGATCGATGCCCTTTACCGTCCACGAGGTAAGTGCGTACTTGGTCACCGTGACCCCGGAAGCCTCCAGACGCATCGAGAGCCGCTTGATCTTTGCTTCGCCCAGCACCTGAAAATCGGCGAGCTTCTTCGGGTCGTCTGCGCCGGGGGCGCCTTCCGACCAGGTACGAAAGCCGAAGGATTTGATGCGTTCCTTGAGCAAGTTCTCCGCCACCGGCGACGGCTGCGGCGGAGCGTCAGGCTGATCGACATCGCGAACCGAGACCCGCACCGATATTTTCGGATCGCCGTTGACGCGAATCAATTCGACGCGCTCATCGCGTGACATCTGGTTGAGCGATTTTTGTACCGCCTTGACGTTGACGACCGCCTGCGTCGTCATGTGCATCAGGCCGTCTTTTCCGACGCGCGGCTCGTCCTCGCGAACAACCGTATTGATGAAGCTGCCACTCTTCGCAAGCAGCCTGTCCTTGAGCACGTCATAATTCTTGGCAAGCGATTTCGTGTCGACGAACAGTGCCAGCGCCTTTCCGACCAGTTGGCTCCTGGAGTCCGCGCGCAGGTCGCTCTGCTGCAAGGATTTGTCGGCGCTATAGCGCGGGTCGCTCGGGTCGATCAGTCCGACCGCGGAGATCAGCATGGTGCCGGGCTCCAGCTTCGACGAAGATGTCGTGCCCCCCGGCGCGAGCGCCGGTGGCTGCGCCGGCGCTGATGCGGCCTGCTGCGACGGCAATTGCGCAACCGTTCCTCCACCCTCCATGCGTTGATACGCAAACCAGACTCCCGCGCCGATCGCCAGCAGCGCAGCGATGGCTACGAAGGCAAGCGCTGCCGTGCGGGAGTTTTTCGCCGACGGTCCGGCGCCGGGCGCCGATTGCGCGGGCGGAACGGGCGGCGGTGATGCGGGTGGCGGCACATCGGACGTGAAAACGGGGTTCTTGTTGCCCGGCGCAGCGACCGCGCGCGCGATGAGCGTCGGGTCGGCCGTGGTGATTAGCGTCGCCTCGGATCCCAGGGGCGTGGGCGCCGGGGCGGCCGCACGAATTGCCGCTGCGAATTCGACCGCGTTCTGAAAGCGCTCCTCGGGGCGCTTGGCAAGCGCTTTGCGCACGACAGCGTCCATCCCGGCAGGCGCCAGCACGTTGAGGATCGACGGCGGCATCGGGTCTTCTTTGAGCACCTTCTGCATGGTGGTCGTCGCCGAACCCGCGAAGGGGCGCTCGCCGGTTAGGAACTGATAGAGAATCACTCCCGCCGAAAAGAGATCCGTGCGCCCGTCCACCGGCAGCCCCATGATCTGCTCGGGCGACATGTAGCTCGGCGTCCCGAGCACCATGCCGACCTGTGTCAGATTCGAAGCCTCGACATGCGCAATGCCGAAATCCGCGACCTTGACCGTGCCATCGGCAAGCAAGAACACATTGGCGGGCTTGATATCGCGATGGACGACGCCCTGGCGATGCGAATAGTCGAGTGCTTCGAGTATCTGCGACATGATCCGCACGATGTCGGCGGTCGCGAAGCGCTCGTTGGCGTCGAAAGCCTCCTTGAGTTCCCGGCCCTTGACGTACTCCATGGCGATATACCAGACGCCTGCGTCCTCCCCGAAATCGTAGATGGGAACGATGTTGGGATGGCTCAGCCGACCCGCGGCTTGGGCCTCGCGCCGGAATCGAGCGATCACCGTCGACGATTCCTCGGCCGCGAGCTGCTCCGCGCGAATCGTTTTCAGCGCAACAACCCGTTTGATCAACGGATCGAAGGCTTCGTAGACCACGCCCATCGCGCCTCTGCCGATCTCGCGGCGGACTTCGTATTTCCCGACGATGCTGATCTCGGCCATGCGTCGCTCCTCGTTCCCCCGAAAGCGGCGACGCCGGCGCGGTGCCGGCGTCGTGGACCTTCAGGATCAGCGCATCACTTGTACTTGCTGTCGATTTCCCACACCGACTTCTGGACCAGGCGTTGCACCATCGTATCGAGCGAGACGCCACCCTGCTGGGATTGCGACACGCCGAGAACCGAGGTCGATTTTGCGCCGACCTCCATTTTCTCTTCCGTATAGCCGGTCGCCACCTGCTCTGTGGTTTCCGCATTGATGATCTTATAGCGCATGCCGATAATCCACACGCCGCTCGATTCGCTCGTATGCACCGATCCGACGCCTACACTCGCGGCCGACGCACCGCGCCCGTAGCCTCCCAGAATACCGGCCATCTGACCTAGCGCGCGGCCGTCGAACCCTTGTTGTGCTGCGGCGACCTGCTCGGTCTTGAGAATGTCGAACTTCACCACGTACTTGGTGGTCTTGAGCTTGCCCATGCGCAACATCTTGCGCGCAGAGTCCGGATCACCGAGGTTGTAGGCAAGCTCGAATTCCTTGAGGAGCGGACCCAGATTGGCGCGCTCGAGCACCGGGAAGTTGGCGCTCGAGAGTTCGACTTCGCCGAAGTCCGCAATGTTGTTAGGCGTGAACTTCTGCAGGAAGGTCGCGTTGTTGCTCTTGATCTCACCCGGAATGACGATCACCGCCGGGCCCCGTTTGTTCTTGTTGGCGTATTCGACGGCCTGGTAGAGGGCCTCGTCGGCAGAGGCGTTTGCCCTCTGCGACGTATCGCTTCCCGCGGTCGGCGAGGGATTGCCAAATCGCGGCTGCGCCAGAGCGAGCGATGCGCTCGCGATCAGGAGCGCGCCGAGCGCGAGCTTCGTAATCCGGAGGTAGGTGTGATGGCTCATTGCAAATGCTCCCTATGAAGTTCAATTCGATTGCGACACATTAGGCGTCACTTCGGTGCCGGTCTGTTCCCAGCGCCGAGTCCCGCGTTATTGCAATAGTCGGAGTACAGCTCGGCCACGACTTCGTCTGCTTTTTCGTTGACCAGCGTCAGCGCCATGTGCTGCACGTCGGCGCCTGCATACGAACTGGAGTTGGCATCGACATTGGAAATCACGCGGCCGTTGCTCCCGGTCAGGGTGAAACCCATGTTCACCGATACCTGATTGACCGCCATCATCGGATTCCTGGTGGCTTGCGACGAGATCAGACCGCGGAGCACAAAATTGGCGCCGAGCCGTTTCGACGCGGCGAGCGCTGCTTCCGGATCGTTGCGAAAATAAGCGTCGATTTCGGCCTGGGCGATCTGCCTGCGGATCTCCTCGGGTGTAAAGGTCTTGAGGCCGAGCCCGCGAAGTCGGGAATTGATCGCCTGGAAGTGCCGGCCATAGTTCTGCTGTTGCGCTGCGATGACACCGTTGGACTGCCTTTCGCCGATCACGACCATGATCTTCTTGTCCTTGAGGCCGGCGCGGCAAGGAGTCGACAACTGGTCCGCGATGCGGTCCTGCCGCGCCTCGTTCTCGATGCGGTCAGATTCATCGGGCTGCGAGAACTTGAAGCCCTGTGCGGCCGCCAGCCCTGTGGATAGGGGGACGAGCACAACGAATATCGCGAACGCGCGCTTCAAGGGCAAGGAGACTTGGATGGAGGGCACAAGGTCACACGGGGCAAGCATGTTTCGGAGACTTGAAAGGTTAGCCCAATGCGGACGGGAAATCCATATGGAATATTCGACACCCCGTTCAGGGCAACCTTAGCTCGCGAGACGGCGGTATTGTGGGCGACAGGCCCCCGGCCTTTCGCCTTTCGAAACCGAATCATCGTTCCACAGCGGGTCGCCTCTCGTCCGCGGCCCCCGTCGCCTGCCAGCCTTACTTGATTGCGGCCTTGGCGAGCCTTTCCGCGGTCTTCACGGTTTGCTTGGCGGTCTTGGTCGCCGATGAGACGGTCTTGCCGGCGGCATTGGTTGCGCTCGACACGGTCTTCGCGGCGGTTCGCGACGCCTTGCGCATCGCACCCTTGACCGTTTTCCCGACCGGAGACGGCGGCCTGCGCTCGATCCCCTGCGCTTTTAGCAAGGCATTGACTGCTTCGGACAACTCGTTGACCCGCTCGGTGAGCCGCTCGACATCCGCCGACGTGTACACACCGAGGTGCCCCAACGCACGTGCGACACGGTCTTCGAAAACTTGTTCGAGCTTGTCCCATGTACCCCCGGCCATCGCCTGCATCTCCTTCGCCTTGGCCTTCGCTACTTCGCGCGCGGCTTCTGCCGTCTGCGACGCGGCGGTGCGGGTCTTCGCTTCGAGCTGCTCGCCCTGCTTGACCAGCATGTCGAAGACCTGCTTGCCGCCTTGCTGCGCCTTGGCGAACGCACCCAGCCCGGCAAGCCAAATCTGGTGCGAGGAATCGAGCACGGCTTGGGGAATTCCCTTACCGCCCTCGGGCTTTTTCACGCCGGCGCCGGCTTCGGCTCTCGCTTTCTTCAACATCTCGTTCTCCTCGAGAATTCGGCGATCCGCCGCTCTATGCGCATTGTATGCGCGCGTTCTAGATAATTCATACTAATCAGCGCCGGAATCGACAGCGAGCTCGTCGCGCGCGGCCGGTATAATGATTCGCCTCCGGCACGCCGCGAAAAAAGAGGCACGCGGCATCGACTCGAGATGGCGATCGATGCGCCGGGAGCGACTTCGGAGGATACGCGATGGCATATTTCGTCACCGGCGGCACCGGTTTCATCGGACGCTTTCTGATCGAGAACCTCCTCAAGCGCGAAGAGCCGATCTACGTGCTGGTGCGAAAAGGCTCGCTAAAGAAGCTCGATGCGCTGCGGCAGACGTGGGGCACCCTGGAGAAACTCGTTATTCCGGTTGTCGGCGACCTGGCCAAATCCAACCTCGGTGTGTCGGACGCCGACCTGAAAAAGCTCAAGGGCAAGGTGCGGCATCTGTTTCATCTCGCTGCCGTTTACGACCTCGCGGCGAGCGCAGAGGACCAGCAACGCGCCAACATCGACGGGACGCGCCACGCCATTGAGTTTGCGGAAAGCATCCAAGCCGGCTGCTTTCATCACGTGAGCTCGATCGCTGCGGCAGGCCTCTACGACGGCGTGTTTCGCGAAGACATGTTCGAGGAAGCCGAGGACCTCGATCATCCGTACTTTCGCACCAAGCACGTCTCTGAAGGCATCGTGCGCAAGGAATATCAGCGGCCGTGGCGCATCTACCGCCCCGGCTTCGTTGTCGGCCATTCCAAAACCGGATATATCGACAAGATCGATGGCCCTTACTATTTTTTCAAGCTGATTCAGAAGATGCGCGCGATGCTCCCGCCGTGGGTTCCCACGATCGGCGTCGAGGGCGGTCGCATCAATATCGTCCCGGTCGATTTTGTCGCCGACGCTCTCGATTACCTGGCGCACAAGAAAGGCCTCGACGGCAAATGCTTCCATCTGACTGATCCCGAGCCTTCCCGCATCGGCGAAGTGCTGAACATCTTCGCCAGGGCGGCGCACGCGCCGCAGATGACCATGCGCATCAACGCGCGCATGTTCGGATTTATCCCTGCGCCCATCCTCTACGGGATCGGTTCGCTGGCTCCCATCAAGCGCATGGTCCGTGCGGTGCTCAAGGATCTCGGCATACCCAAGGACGTTTTCGAGTTCGTCAACTGGCCCACGCGCTACGACAACCGCGAGGCGGCAAAGGCGCTCAAGGGCTCCGGCATCGAGGTACCGCGGCTCGAGACTTACGCGGCAAAGCTCTGGGACTACTGGGAACGCAATCTCGATCCCGACCTCTTCATCGATCGCAGCCTTTCCGGGCGCGTTAAAAACAAGGTCGTCGTCGTCACAGGCGCGTCGAGCGGCATCGGCAAGGCGACCGCGCTCAAGCTCGCCTCCGCCGGTGCGAAGGTCATGTTGGTGGCGAGAGGCGAGGAAAAACTACTGGAGACAAGAAAGGAAATCGAGGAATTCGGCGGCAAGGCCTGGATCTACACCTGCGACGTGTCTGAAACCGCTTCTTGCGATGCGCTCGTTGCGAATATCCTCAAGGACCATGGCTCGTGCGACTATCTGATCAATAACGCGGGGCGCTCCATCCGCCGCGGCATCATCAACTCGTTCGACCGGTTTCACGACTTCGAGCGGACGATGCAGCTCAATTACTTCGGCGCATTGCGGCTCATCATGGGGTTCTTGCCGAAGATGATCGAGAACAAGCGGGGCCACATCATCAACATTTCGTCGATCGGCGTACTGTCCAACGCGCCGCGCTTTTCCGCTTACGTGGCTTCCAAATCGGCGCTGGACTCGTTCTCCGCATGCGCCGCGTCCGAATTCCTCGACAAGGGCGTCGACTTCACGACAATCAACATGCCGCTGGTGCGCACGCCGATGATCGCTCCGACCAGGATGTACGAGAACGTGCCGACATTGTCACCCGAGGAAGCCGCGGACCTCGTCGTCGAGGCGATCGTCTACAAGCCGGTGCGTATTGCAACGCGACTGGGCGTCTTCGGCGCCGTGTCGCACGCCGTCGCGCCCAGAATCACCCAGATCCTGCTCAATACCGCGTTCAACATGTTCCCCGATTCGCCGGCGGCGGCAGGCAAAAAGGAGGGAGCGACACAGCTCTCTGCCGAACAGATGGCATTTGCGCAACTGACGCAGGGGATACACTGGTAGCGAGTCGACGAGCCGCATTTGCGGACATTGGGGATGATGGCGGAGCCGCGTACGGAATAGAGGAAGTCCCGGTTGCGTGGCAAGATATGGACTTCACGCCGGTGAGTCCATGGGGCTGGGTGTGCAAGAGCGGTCCGCAGTCACGACGTATCTCTTTACCGACATCGAGGGCAGCACCCGCCTGTGGGAGACTGAGCCGGAGAAAATGCGACCGGCGCTGGCGCGGCATGACGCGATCGTTCGCGAGGCCGTAGACAGTAACCGCGGCACGATCGTGAAAATGAGCGGCGATGGCGTCCATGCCGCGTTCGCCGATCCCCTCGACGCGATCCATGCGACGTTGCAGCTGCAGCGCACACTCGCCGAGCTCGAGGCAACTGAAGGCATCACGCTCCCAGTCCGCTGCGGCATGCACGCGGGCGTGGACGAGCGCCGCGATAACGACTTCTTCGGCACCTCAGTCAATCGTGCCGCGCGCATCATGAGCGTCGCACACGGCGGGCAGGTGCTGGTGTCGCAAGCGGTGGCGGCGCTGGTTGGCGATCGGTTGCCTGCAGGGGTCTCGCTGCGCGACCTGGGCAACGTGCGGCTGCGCGATCTGGCAAGCCCCGAGCGCGTGCATCAAGTCGTCCATCCCCAGCTTCGGCAGGACTTTCCCGCGTTGCGCTCGCTGGAGGCGAGGCCGAACAACCTGCCGCAGCAGGTGACCTCCTTCGTCGGACGCGAGCGCGAGCTCTCGGATATCAGGAAACAGGTGGGGAACACGCGACTGTTGACGCTCTTCGCCACAGGCGGCGTCGGCAAGACGCGGCTTTCGCTGCAGGTCGCAGCCGAGGTGCTCGACGACTATCCCGATGGGGTGTGGTTCATCGATCTCGCGCCCATGACAGACGAGCACCTGGTCCCCCAGGCTGTAGCGTCGGTTCTCGGCGTCAAGGAAGAAGCGGGCCGTCCGGTGCTGGAAGCGCTGATGAAATACGTCGGCGATCGGAAACTGCTGCTCATTCTGGACAATTGCGAGCACCTGCTGCACGCCTGCGCGGAGTTGGCCACCCAGTTGCTGCGATCGGGTCCCCACTTGAAACTGCTGGCGTCGAGTCGTGAGCCCTTGCATGTCGCAGGCGAAACGACGTACCACGTGCCATCCCTGTCGGTTCCGGAACCGCACCGGACGGTCACGATCCAGGCGATGGCGCAGTACGAGGCGGTGCGCCTTTTCGTCGATCGTGCGCGCGCGGTACAGCCACGTTTTCAGATCACGGACTCGAACTCGAGGGCGGTCGTCGACATCTGCCATCGTCTCAATGGCATTCCGCTGGCGCTCGAGCTTGCCGCCGCGCGCGTGCGCGCGCTGTCGGTGGAGGAGATCGCAGCGCGCCTCTCCGACCGTTTCCGTTTGCTCACGCGCGGCGATCGCACTTCTTTGCCGCGCCAGCAGACCTTGCGCGCATCGATCGATTGGAGCTACGACCTTCTGACGGATCACGAACGGGCGCTGCTGCGCCGTCTTTCCGTCTTCGCTGGGGGTTGGACGCTGGAAGCGGCCGAAGCGGTTGGCGTTGACGGGGACGTAGAGAAAGCGGACATACTCGAACTGCTGACCAATCTGGTCGAAAAGTCGCTGGTGACGTTGGAAGCCGAAGGCGAGCGCTATCGGTTGCTCGAGACCGTTCGGGAGTACGCGCAAGAACGGTTGGATGAATCGGGCGAGCGCGACCCCACCTGTGCGCGCCATCTTGCCTATTATGTGGGCCTTGCGGAAAGGGCCATGCCGGAGCTTTTAGGGCCAACGCAAGGCGCCTGGCTTGGGCGGCTCGATCTCGAACGGGAAAATCTTATTGCGGCGCATGCGTGGTGCGACCGCGCCAAGGATGGGGCCGCACTCGGGTTGCGGCTGATTCACTCGGCAAAAAGATACTGGCTCAACCGCGGCCTGCTCGGACTGCGCCATCGGTTGACGGTGGAGGCGCTCGGACGCGCAGGAGCCCAGGAACGTAGCCTTGCGCGGTGCCTGGCGCTCTTCAGCGCGGGCCAAGTCTGCTGCTTCATGGGTCGCTTCGGGGAGGCGATTGGCTATCTGGAGGAGTGCCTCGCGATCGCCCGGGAGCTCCGTGACAACGGACGCATCGCGGCGGCGCTCCAATTTCTCGGGATGGCGTCGCTCGGCGAAGGAGATTGGGCTACGGCGCGCGGCTACTTGGAGGAAGGGCTCGCCTTGGCACAGGCGCAAGGGGACAAGCTTGATCTTGCCGCCGCAATCAACGCATTGGCGCAGCTTGACCGCGCAGAAGGGTTGCTGGAAACCGCGGAGCCGCTCTACGAGAAAGTGCTCGCGCTCGCTCGCGAGCTGGGAGATCGCGAGACCATCGCCGTCGCTCTGCTCAATCTCGCGATGGTCGCAGTCGGCCGCCGTTCCGCCGACCGGGCGCGAAGGATGCTGCTCGAGGTCATTGAAATCGCCGAGGAGACCGGGTCGAAGCGAGTAGAGCAAAGTGTGCTGGAGGTCTGCGCCGGTCTTGCAACGTCGAACCTGGAGTACGAATTCGCGGCGCGATGCTATGGAGCGGCGGAAGCTCAGACGGCGCAGACGCAGCTCCAGCGCGATCCGGCGGACGAGGCCTTCCTCGCGCCCCTGATCGCAAAAGCGCAGCAAGCCCTGGGCGCAGGACAGTTCGCAACGGCAAAAGACGGTGGCCGCGCGCTTTCATACGAGCAGGCAATCGGGGAGGCTCACGCATGGTTGAAAGCCCCTCCCTGATCGCAAGCCGCGCGGCAGTTGGGTTCTTGATACCCTCCGCGCCGTCGACTCGCTCCGGGCCCCGCCAATCAATGGTCGATGCGCGATAGCCGAGCGTTCCAAGCGACGGCGAAGCCCGTCAGGCAAACCTCGCGAAGCCCTCCGCTCGAAAAAGAATCGAATTCCCTGCGCGCGTTACTGGTTATCGACCCAGGGATCCTTGGGCAGGACAAACGGGAAGCCCATCACCGTGATGGTGTACTTATACGTTCCCGGCTCCGAATGCCTGTCGTTGCACATGAATCTGCGCCCTCCTTCCGCTCGATTGCATGTGAACGGGCTACCGGCGGGAAATGCAATGCCGGAATCCGAGAAGGTGTAGCCCGAAGTCGTTATCTCCCAGGTAAGCTGGGGCGAATTGCCGCGACCAACCTGGATCACATCGTTGTCGGGCTCGATCTTGCAGAATACATATACCTCACATTTTATGGACACTTTCACGGCGCAAGTCGGCGTGTCGCATTTGAGTATTCTGGCGCCGGGCGGCGGGCTGGGGGGTGGGCCGCCAGGCATCTGTGCACATGCGCTTATAAAGCACGCGGCAATCGCGAAACAGAAGATTCTTGGAGCCATTGGCCTCTCCTTAGGTGGTGTAGCGAGTTTCAAGTCTACGGTTTAGCGGAAACAACGTCGGCGTTGCCGCTGCCCTGCAGTCGCAACATTCATCCGTCGATCAATGGTGAGCGCAATCGGAACACGGCTGTACGGCTACTGGTTGTCGACGAAAGGATCCAGTGGCGGCACCGCGGGCGAGCCGGTGATGTTGACGGTGTACTTGTACTTGCCAGGTCTCGTATGTTTGTCATGACACATGAATCGGCGTCCATTTGCCTCGACGCGGCAATCGACAAACTCGTTGCCACCGTCAGGAATGACAATGCCGTTGCTTGGAAAAGTATACCCAGGACTCATCAGTTGCCACGTGATGTTGGGAGAATTGCCACGCGGGACCTGTACCGTTTCGCTATCGACAAATGCGGTGCAAAAGGCACCCAAAGAACACGATACGGCGACTTGAACGTCGCAATTCTGACCCTGACACCTGAGCAATTTTGCATCGCCGCCAAACGGATTCGTCGCACACGCGAGCAGACCTGCGCTCAAAACGATGGCTGCAGACAATGCTTTTGCCGACATTTATTTTCTCCCTGAACCCAATCGCCGCCATACCCCGCGACGTTCTTCGACCGCGCGCACATATCGGCGAGCTTGGAGCGCGCCGCTCGTCGAGCCGGTAATGATGCTCGTGGAATCGCAGCGTCTTGCCCGGCAGACAGCACCCCCGCTGGAGTCGACCGCAAGGGCAATGATAGTCCCCTGTAGACTACCGCACCATAGCTTTGTGATTGTTCGATGCCGCCGCGTTCGAGCCGCGCGGGCACGAAGAGGGTGGCCCCCACAGGCCTTGCGTTCGCGGCTCAACAACACCGTTCACTCACCGTGTGATCCCCTGCGTCACCAGATCCATCACGCGTGCGTCGTTCAGCAGTGCGTTGTGCCCAATTCCAACCAGTGCGATGTTCTGCGCGCAGGCGAGCTCCGAGCTCGCCTGCGGGGCAACCAGGCTGTCGTGGCGCGACCAGATCGATGTGATGGGAACGGGACAAGCCGATGCTTCGTCGCGATTGAGCTCGGCCAGCCACGCATTGCCGGGACGCATCTGCGCAAGGCACCGCCCGAAGTACAACCATGCGAGCATGCTGCCGTGATGCGGGCTGCCTAGCGTGATGATGCGCTCTATTCGATCTGAGCCATAACGCCGAAGGTAGGCCCGCGCGACCAGCCCTCCCATGCTATGACATACCAGCGCGACACGCGAAGCCGCGGTCTGCGTGCACACCGCTTGGACCCTGGCCGCAAGTTGATCGGCAAAGCGCTCGATATCGCCGTACGGAGGCCCGTAGTTGATCGTATAGACGGCGGGGGCATCGAGCCGCGCAAGATGCCGCTTTAGCGCAAACCACACCCCGTCGTTGACCAGCACGCCGTGGACGAGGATGACGGGCCGTTTGCCCTTCGTCGCGACGGGATCGCGCATGAAGAGTCGATGCAACGCGATCAGGGGCCACGACGCGGCAACGGCCAGAACTTCTTCGATGAACAGCTTGGCGCTACTTGCAAAATCAAGCTGAGCCGTCTCCGGCCGTGGCGTGCGCCAGATCCACACGAGCGCGAACCAGATCGCCACGATCAGCAGGACCGGCAAAAAATAGGCAATCGGGGCGCCGAGAATAAACCACCACGCCGGCGTGCCCTCGGCGATCGCGTGCATCGCCCAGCGCGTATAGGCGGACGCTCCGGCGACAAGCAGCGCGAGCAACAGAAGCGATGTCATCGGCGTCGATCATACCGTGACGAAGCGTGCCGCGATTGCGTGCACGCCTGCGGACAAATCTCCCGCCGGCCACCTATCCCGGGCCGCCGGACGCGTGCCGCCCTCCGCGGATCACCCGATTGAGTGCTGGCGCATCGTTCCACGCCGGTATAGCGCAGGCTCAGCGCGCGTGCTCGGCCCCGGATTCCGACCGCCAGGCCTTGAGGGCGACCAGGCTATCGGCAAGCTCCGGAAGCAAGCGGACCCCAGGGAGAGACTTGCGCAATCGCCTCGTCATCTCGCCACCCGCCCAAAGAGCGGCCGGCGCCGCAATGTGGCGCCGTAGCTCTGCCAGTCCTTCTCCGGCCTGTCGCAATGGAAACGCGGCTGAGAATGACAACGCGACGACATGGACCTTGTGCGCAAGCGCCGCGTTGCGGATATCGTCGATCGGGGTTTGCGTGCCGAGCGAAATGCACTGGACGCCTTCGGGAACGAGCAGCGCCTCCACCATCAGCAGCCCCAAACCATGCTGCTCCCCGGGGAACGTCGTCAGCAGCACCTTGGGGACACATGCTTGCCGCGGAAAAGTATTGATCGCGATGCGCAGGGCGACCTGCAGTTGCTCCGTGTACAGGTGTTCCTCGAATACTTGCAGCTCGCCGCGCATCCAGGCTTCGCCGATCGCGCGGTTGAGAGGCGCGGCGGTATCGACCACGAAGCGCTGCAATCCCTGACGCATGAGCAAGTTCGACAACGCGTGCTGAAGCGCCGGCGCGTTATGGCTCTTGATCAGACTGAGCACATCGCGCTCGACAGTGGGCGCGGTCGGCTCGCGCCGGGGACCGGCTCGCGTATCCGCGAGCACATTGAGCTCCTCGAGCGAACGGTCCATCAGCTTGCCCGGTCGCATCCCGGTGTCCATCAGACGCTTGATCGCACGCAGCTTCGCGACCTGGTCTGCGGAATATTGCCGCTCGACGTTGTCGTCGCGACCGGGATCCGGGAACCCGTACCGCCGTTCCCACATGCGCAAGACATCCTTGGACAATCCGGTCTCGCGCTCGACGGCGCTGATGTTGAGCATCACCGCCGCCGAGTGCGGCGCATCTGTCCTGGACATAAGGTTGACTGGGCGCACAATTTTCAATATCGTACTGCCGAGGGTGACTATTGTCCATGACATGCGTGTCTTTTCACCTGTCCCTTGATGTCGATCACTGTTAGCATTTGAGGCCATGCGCATCTCAAAGACCGTTGTCGCTGTGGGCGCGTTGTTGTTCGGCTTCGGCTGCTCGCCGGTGCTCGCGCAGCCCGCGACGGACGGATGTCCGACCGTTCTGAACCATACCTTCAACCGGCTACAGACCGGGAAGCCGGAGTCACTCTGTCAATACCGCGGCAAGGTCGTGCTGATCGTCAATACCGCGACCTTTTGCGGTTACACCCATCAATACGAAGGACTCGAAGCGCTCTATCGCAAATACAAGGACCGAGGCCTCGTCGTCGTCGGCTTTCCCTCCAATGACTTCGGCGGACAAGAGCCGGGCACGAACGATGAAATCGCGGAGTTCTGCCGGCTGACTTACGGCGTTGAATTTCCGATGTTCGAAAAGTCGAGCGTGACCAGCATAAGAACCAACCCGTTGTACGCGGAACTTCTCGCGCGCACCGGTCAATCACCGCAATGGAATTTTCACAAGTACCTCGTCGATCGCGACGGTTATCGCGTGACGAGCTTCGGCAGCCGTGTCGAGCCCGACGATCGGGAGCTGATCGCGCCTGTCGAAAAACTATTGGGCGAGAAGCCGGCCGCCCCGCAAGGTTGAGACTGGC
>Ga0193751_1001464_pt1 | contig 15156 bp, 9 predicted proteins | sample L1c2metaG_FD_143050 | JGI IMG/M metagenome (GOLD analysis project Ga0193751, IMG submission 143050) | Soil microbial communities from a riparian zone of the East river system, Colorado, United States - L1c2 | ecosystem: Environmental > Terrestrial > Soil > Riparian zone | place: USA: East River... | reverse complement strand
GTGGTTAGCTGCGCACGATGGTGAATAATGTGGTTGAAGCACATGCCACGGATCACGTTGTACTTGGGCATGGCGAATAGGACTTGGCCTTTCCATTTCAGCGTCCAGATTTCACGGAGTTGCTCGTCGGTCACGCTGGCAATAGCATCGCGACCTTTCTTCAGTTGTTCGTCAAATACAGGAAGCAGCCGTGAATGGCCATCCACCTTGGGACGCTCGCCACCTTCGATCTCGAAGTCGGCCGTTTTGATGGCGGTGACCGCAAAATGCGGCAGAGTGGCGATGTGCGAGGCCATCCAGCCTAGCGTTCCCGATTTGGGATGGGGTTTCCAATCCCATTTATCGGCTGGAACGCGTTCGAGGGCCTTGCGGGTGTTTGCGCCTTCCTGGTCCCATTCGGTGACTAGCAGTTCGTTAATTGGCATGTGAGCTCCGAGCAGAGATAAGTGGGGATGAAGTCGATTGTACTGGAACACGGGAAAGGCAGGCAAACTTGGGTCGTGGGGCATCGAAAAAATAGTGTGTACCCCCCACCCCCCTGTTTTTGCGAAAAGAGCTCAGAACGTATTGAAAACAAAGGATCGATGTTGCAAAGAGCGGCAAAGAGTCCAGAAGTGGCTGAAAATATTGGAGATACTCTGCGCAAGGCTGAGATTTCGAGCTTCGAGGGCAGGACGTGACGGTGGTTTGACAAGAAAGCGACAGGATGGCGAGGCGGATGAACTGCCAGGTAGGAACAATCCGATAGCGTGTTGCGCTAATCACGAGCTATTTTACTATATAGCTATATAATCATCAACTAAATAAGAGGGTCACAGGCTCTGCTCACTACCACTGAAATATGTACTTGAGACGGACAGCCTCAAAGAGTGGGCAGGGACCGCGTTGCGACGTTCGAATCGGGCTAAGACTGCGAGCTTAAATGTTCGATGAAGGCGATTCTCTTGATGATATCAGAATAGAAGAGGGCAGTCGTGGCCGGAAACGCCCAATTAAAGCTATCACTCGCGCACGTGAGCGGGAGATTCGGCGCATCGCTGCTTTGCTGGCGGACCCAAATTGCAGGGAGGAAACTTACCTAGAGGCTATCCACGCGTTCGGGCTAAAAGACGGTCCTGAGTATCAAAAACTTCGTGCCCTTTGGAGGAAGAAGCACGGCGGCTCTTAGATATTGCCCGGCCAGCAGCATCGATGCGTCTGTCCTGTTCCTCGGGCGGTAATAGCGATAAGTGATCGGAAATAATCTTTGTAAATTCTTTTTTGAATGCTCGATCAGAGACGCGGCGCTTTGTAGACTTCCTTGTTTTCCTTGCCAAAGCAGCCTCCATAATACTTAGAACCTAGGTTGTATCCTATACCGAGGTTGACGGGCAGGCAACGTGTACTACAACTATCGATATTTAACGTATACGGTATGTAATTGTGTTATGACCTCTCGGCGATAGGAGGCTTTTCTGTAAATCGGACGGAGGCGCTGGAGAATCGCGACATGGCTCACCAATTCACCACTTCGTATCTGAAGGACGCGATTGATTTATTCCGCTACTACAAACGGTTGGGGGACAACGCGATTGCGCAATGTCCTGACGATAAGCTTTGCGCGGAGATCGATCCGGAGTCGAATTCTGTGGCGATCATTGTGAAGCACATGGCGGGCAACATGCGTTCGCGGTGGAGTAATTTTCTGACGACGGATGGGGAGAAGCCGGACCGGCATCGGGATAGGGAGTTTGAAGATGCGCCTGCAACGCGCACCGAAGTTACGGCTATGTGGGACGCGGGATGGAAGTACTTATTCGAAGCGCTGACTTCGCTGACGGATGCAGATCTATCAAGAATGATCACGATTCGAACCGAGCCGCATTCGGTGACGCAGGCCATTAACCGGCAGGTTGCACACTATTCGTATCACGTCGGGCAGATCGTCTATCTGGCCAGGCATTTCGCGGGAAGCGAATGGCGAACACTGACGATTCCTAGGAAGAAGTCGGGCGAGTTTAACGCACAGGTGGCTTCAGGCGAGAAGTCGCAGCGCTAAAGATCGGAGGTTCCAATTTGAGTTTGGATTGCGTTCCGCCTCATTTTAATTGCATATGCCCTTGATCCATCGCGTTGTATAAAGCTCGGTGCATCCTTTGCGATCGCCCGGTTGCTCAAATGAGCGTTACTAATTATCGGCTCTCCCGCATCGTGACACATCTGCTGAACGGGATTGATAACAAATGACCGTATTAACGCCTAATTCGAACCTCGGCCGTCACGTGTTTGGCGTAGCGGCTTTGTCCTATGGCCTCATCACGCTGGCCTGGCACGACTACAACGAGGGGCATCATCAACAGCGTTACCTTGTCTACGCCGCTGCCGCCGCCCTGATCTTCGGTGGTGCTGCGATTCAGTTCGGTCGGACCGCGAAAGTGGGCGCAGCCGTCCTTGGTGCGGCTTATTTTGTCTTCGTCCTACTATGCGTGCCAGGAATCGTCGCCGCACCGCAGATCTACAATAGCTGGGGCAATTTCTTCGAGCAGTTCTCTCTCTTGAGTGGAGCGGCGCTCGTTTATGCGCGCTTGTCATCAGCATGGTCGCCCGAAACGCTTAATCGGACGGGCCGCATTCTTTTGGGCATCTGTGCCGCTTCCTTTAGCCTCGAACAGGCGTTTTATCTTAACGCTACCGCCAAGTTTGTTCCGAAGTGGATTCCGCCAACTCAGATGTTTTGGGCGGCAGCAACGACCGTTTTGTTCGCACTCGCGGCTGTGGCTCTTCTTACGAATCGCATGGCACTTCTCGCGAGTCGTCTACTGACAATGATGATTGTGAGCTTTGGGCTACTCGTGTGGGTACCGTTGGTTCTTTCGGATCCCCACAATCATACGAATTGGAGCGAAAACGCCGAGACCTTCGCGATTGCCGGAGCAGCATGGATTCTCGCTGATCTCCTCGGCGAGCATCGGCTCGCGAACATTAACAATTCCCAAGAAGAAGTCGGGCGAGTCTAACGTGCAGATGGCTTCGGGCGAGAAGTCGCAGCGCTAAACCGCCGGAAAGACGCACCGTTATGGGGCATTTTGCCCTTACATTCGATTCGGCGGCATTAACCAGGGATTCTTGGAAATCGCGCTGGCTCTTGACGAAACCAACAATTTCCTCAGGATTAAATTATGTCCTGCTCACGCGACTGGTTTCGTGTTACACGTTGGCGCGGCCAACGTTGTCGCCTGCGCAAAGTAGACTTATAAGTGTGCCGCACGAATATTCCCCCCCAGGCAAAGACGGCGGCCATGAAGGGAATCATCCATACGAATGCTCGCCAGCTTATTTCGGACCTTTCAATGCCGTACTTCACTTCCACATATCCGCCGTATTTTGAACCCGCCCATATTAAACCCATACCGATGAGTATTAATCCTAGGTCAGTGAGAAAGTCCCGATTGGAAGATGGTAAGCCTTGATGTCGGATAGACCACCCTACACCACTGCCCGCGACTCTCACTTTTGCAGGATTTCCATCAACGAGGATTGACAGGGTCAATCGCTGGCGATGTTCGCGAACCGGATTTATGTATGGCAGTCTGACCATCACTTTATTCGCCTCGATTTTTAGCGCCGCCGCCGCGTCCTCCGGCGTCAGCAGCACGTCCAATACAATTGATTCCGTAGGAAAAGTGAAAGTGAAATCTGGATTCTGGATGACGTCGGAACCTTCGTTGAAAAATTCGTAGTCGATTTGGCCGAGCATCGTTATTGGTTTGTCGTCGAAAGAAATCTTTATCTTCCGCCGTACCCCAGGCCATACTCGAACTAAAGATGAAGTGCCGACCTCCCGAATCACCAATCTTCTTGGTTTGGTGCGCCTTCGTATCAATAGTAAACAAGTTATGGTTGCGATTACCGCGCTTAGCCACGCCGCAGGAGCGTTGGTATACAACCAATGTGTCCAATTATCGGGTACACTCTGCACTCTATTTGCTCACAATTCTTTTTCCGGCAGATTGCCTCGAAAGAGCTTGTCTGTTGCCGACCACAAGGTATTCACTGTCCTGGAGAACTGCAATCCCAGTGGTATCAGTGTCCAATTTTCAACCGCAGCTGGGATAGCACGCCGCCGTGACGACGCAGACCTGCGCATGATTGACAAGGCTATCATATGTCGCAGATATGAACTGCCGATCCAGTTCCTGATAAATCGGGCGGTTTCAACGGGTCGACGCAACACCAGTCGAAGTTTATTTGCACGGGGCTGAACAGCTAAAAGTCATTCCCGAGCGTGGATTCAAACACAAGACCACACTTGGCTGGGTCTGATTGAGTGCAGCCGGACAAATGGGCGCTCTAGTGGGAAGTATTGTGAGATCAACTTATTGGATGGTGTTGCATCGACCGGTTGAGCTGGCAGCGTTTACCAGGCACTGAGCCCCACAGCGATTGCCTTTGCTGCGAGTCTCTTTGGATTTGTGGACAGCATACCCACTTAACGTCTGGCTGAAATAGAGTTTGTACGGGGATCGTTGCTGAGCCAAGAGTGCCAGGGCCTCCATCACTCACAACGACAAAACACCTCCACAATCACGGCTTAAAGTAAGGCGAACAATGCCAAAGTCTCCCTAAAGCGGATCGAGGCGCTCTTGCTAACGAAGAACCATAAGAGTGTTACTGCCACGAGTTCACTGACACAGAAAGCCCTTGCCGCCCGGTAAGGTAAGCGTAAGCTGGTCTTAGCCGCGTCCGATCGAATCCATCGAACAATTTAATGAAATATGGCTGACTCTCAAACGAGATTCGAGATGGTTCGTAGGGATTCAGCAGGACGGAGCGTGCTCATTGGTCGCCACGCAATCCTTGCGGTAGCGCTCCTGCTCTTATATTTATTCTTAAACCGCCCCGAGATCATTTTAATTTCCAATCTGGGATTTACCGCTTGGTACCCAGCGGTCGGGCTCGTCTTCGCAGTGATGTTGGGCGTCTCTCCTGGTTATTTGCCTGTGGTGATTCTCGGCGACATTCTTGCAAGCCTGATTATCTATCATCAGTCGATTTACTCCTGGAGCGTCATACCTGCCGCTATCTTGGGAACGTCGATTTATGCGGTAGCCGCGTATGTTCTTAAACACAAAATCAAAATCGACCGTACCCTTAGCCAACTCAGCGATGTGCTGAGGTATCTGGCCGTAACGCTGACCGCGGCGATTTTTGCGACTGTGGCTGGAGTTACCTGCTTGGCCGCCGACGGAAGTATCAAGTGGAATCAGTTTTGGGACTCCGCGATCGGTTGGTATATAGGAGACGCGGTTGGTTTGCTCAGCGTTGCGCCGTTCCTGTTGATACACGTCTTCCCCTGGATCAGAAGAAATCTGTTCGAACGATCAAGTGAAGACGATCTCGAGAAGACATTCACTAACCCTGCTTTGCGCATCGACATCGCCGCTGTTTTGGAAGCAGCCGGGCAAGTGGTATCGATTCTTCTTTTCCTGTGGATTGTCTTTGGCCCGCTTGCTCCAAGACAATACTTTTATTTGGCGTTCGTTCCGATCATTTGGATGGGCATGCGTCATGGTATTGAGCGGGTGGTCATCGGATTGCTCGTTCTTAACTTTGGCATTGTAGTGGCGTTGCGCTTCTTCCCGGCTCCGGCCCAAATTCTTACAAAAATCGGATTCTTAATGCTGGTTGTCTCAGCAACCGGCCTTATCGTAGGTTCCGCAGTGGCCGAGCGACGCCGGGTGGGTGAGGAGTTGAATGAGCGAACGATATTTTTAAATTCCCTGGTTGAGAACAGCCCTTTCGGCATCGTCGTCCAAGACCTTTCCGGGGCTGTCCAGCTCTGCAACGACGCTTTCGCAAATCTGTTTGGTTACCAGCGTTCCGAAGTGGTTGGCCAGAATTTGGACGACCTGACTGTTTCTCCGGAATCGCGCCAAGCCGCAAGTGCATTGACGCTCCAGGTGAACTCCGGGCGGGAACTCCATCAAACGCTTTCTCGCAAACGGAAAGACTCATCCCTGATCGATGTGGATACCCACGCAATCCCCATGGTTCAGGGCGGCCAAGTTCGCGCGGTGTACGTAATCTACAACGACATTTCAGTGCAGGTCAGAGCGGCCAGTTCGGCGGCCGAACATGCCCGATCTCTGAATGAATTGGTCAGTGAGCTTCAGCGTCGTACCAATGAAATGACCGCCCTTAACGAACTGGGTAGCTTGTTGCAATCCTGCGCAACGGTGGATGAAGTGTTTGCCGTTGTTGGATCGTCCGGCAAAAAGCTATTCGTGACTTCCCAGGCCGGCGCTCTGTACCTCTTTAAGTCTTCCCGAAACTTGCTTGAGTTATCGGCATCCTGGGGAATAGCCGACAGGAGCGAGAAGATTTTCGCTCCTTCCGCGTGCTGGTCCCTGCGACGCGGCCAGCCGCACTGGAGCCAGTCTACGGACGAAACCATCAGGTGCGCACACTTGAAGGATGCGGTAGCCGCCAATTACCTCTGTGTGCCGCTGATTGCGCAGGGAGACACACTCGGCGTCCTGCAATTGGTCTATGGACTCAAACAAAACGGGGCCGGCACCGCGGAGATTGATGGAATGCACCGATCGGAAAGCCGCCTGGGAGTAGCAGCGGCCAGTCAAATCGCTCTGTCGCTCGCCAGCCTGCGCCTTCGGGAATCACTGCGAGATCTATCCATTCGGGATCCGCTGACGGGATTGTTCAATCGACGCTTTATGCAGGAGTGCCTTGATCGCGAGCTGTTGAGAGTCACACGCAAGAATCGTTCCCTGGCAGTCATTTTTATCGATGTCGACCACTTTAAAAGGTTCAACGACGTCTTTGGACACGAAGCGGGCGACCAGGTTCTCCGTTCCATGGGAGATTTTTTCCGTTCGCATTTTCGCGGTGACGATATCATTTGTAGGTATGGGGGAGAAGAGTTCGCGATCATTCTTCCGGAGTCATCGGCTCAGGACGCGGCGGGCCGGGCGGAACTCTTGCGGATCGCGGCTCGAACTCTCAAGCTGAAGCACAACGATGTCACTCTTGACCCGGTGACCCTTTCGGCCGGCATTGCCGGATTCCCGGAACATGCGTCCAGCGCCGGGGAATTGCTGCAGGTCGCGGACGCCTGTCTCTACGAAGCCAAAAAATCGGGTCGCGACCGTATTATCCTTGCGCGAGCCAAAGTGCCTTTGGATTCGCCATCATAATATTTACACGCGGTATCTCCCCGCCTGATAGCTGAAGTTCTTGCTTCAGGACTTCCGTTACAGGCCGATATGCGAGCTGCCTATGGAGAAAATGCTTGACTTTGACCTGCGTGATGTGGTAAGCTTTCGCGTTCGTGGCCAGTTCCATCGGCCTATGCCAATTCGTTCCCCTGTTGGCACCGCGGGCGAACCATCAGAGACATTCTTGGGACCAAATGGAACTTCCGGACTACCAGCACCCCTATGTGATCTCAAATCCAATACCACGCGGAGGAGTTATATGATGCAGCTTAAACGCGTTCCAGCATTGTTTTTCATGTTTCTAGGGCTTCTGATGGTCAGTCCGTTGTTGTTTGTGCATGCGCAGGAGCCAAGACAGCCACAGGAGCCCATGGTTTACGAAGATACCGTTGGCGGATTGCGGGTGATTGAAGAGGGCCAGCCTCCTGTCATGATCCACGCCACGCTTGACGAGATGAAACGCTTCCGTGAAACCCACCCGAATGCGCGGCCTGGCCAGGTGCAGGCGGCCAGCACCGCAAATGACCTTTACTACCACGGCGGGACCGGCGGCATTGGCGTCGAGACGGCTCCCAAGATCTATCTGGTACTCTGGGGCTCGCAGTGGAACAATGACCCGAGCGGCGAAGCAGCCATTCTGGAGAACTTCTACCGCGGCGCCGGCGGCAGTTCCTGGCTGAATAGCGTCACCCAGTATTGCCAGGGCGTGGCCACCGGCACGGTCGCCTGTGGCACTTCCGGCACGCACGCCGGCAACCAGACCGGCATTCTTGCCGGTGTCTGGCCAGACAACGCGAGCGCCGCTCCGTCAAAGCCCCGCCAGTCGCAGATTGCCGCCGAGGCGGTCCGCGCGGCGCAGCACTTCGGCAACAACGCCACCTCAAGCAACGCCAGCGTACAGTACGTCATCGCCACTGCAACAAGGAATAGCTCTAGAGGGTTCGGGACACAATACTGTGCGTACCATAGCGCGACCAGTTCGACGGTCGGCAACGTCGCCTACACCAACCTCCCGTACATCACCGACGCGGGCGCCAGCTGCGGCGCCAACTTCAACGGTCTGGGCCCCGATGCCGGCATCACCATTGTTTCAGGCCACGAGATGGGCGAGACGATCACCGACCAGTTCCCAAGCTCCGGTTGGCTGGACTCCGGCGGCGCGGAAAATGGCGACAAGTGCGCCTGGATCTCCTCCGGCCAGGGCGCGGCGGCGGACATCACTTTGACCACGGGGACGTTCGCAGTGCAGTCGTTGTGGAGCAATGCGTTCAACAGCGGCGCGGGCGGCTGCGTTCTCTCGTATTGATCAGGCTGAGTATTAGACATTCCTGTGCCGGCGGTGCCACGTGCACCGTCGGCATTTTTTTGGGAAAGCTATCCATGACCGTATGTAATTCGATTGGGGATTGATAATGTCACGTTTATTAGGGTGCGGGAACGTTCCCGTCCAGAGTTTCCCCAGTTTCCGTCGCTAGTTTCGTATGATTGGAGTTGGCGACGGCTTCGCTTCCTCTTCGCCTGGCATTCTTATAGACTATGGAGCGGATGGCTACACTTTTTGAAATGGGATTGCCGGCGACGGCGAGTCCCCTGCTGGATGTAAATGACGCGCAGCGGCGCGCGATTACCCATGGCGCGGGGCCGCTGCTGGTTATTGCGGGCGCGGGGACGGGGAAGACGCGGGTTATTACAGAGCGGATCCGGCACCTACTGGAGACGGATGCTTCGCTGGCGGGCGAAAATATCCTGGGGCTGACTTTTACCAAGAAGGCTGCCGGGGAGATGAAGGCGCGGGTGGTGAGGGCGGTGGGGGAGCGTGGCAAGGACGTCACGCTGGCGACGTTTCACTCCTTCTGCGAGGCGCTGCTGGTGGAACTGGACCCCGGCAGGGTGATTCTGGATAAATGCGATCACTGGATTTTGCTGCGGCGAAACCTGGCGCGGTTGCGGCTCGAGAAATATCGCCGGCTGCCGGACCCGGGACAGTTTTTGAATGATTTTCTGGAGTTTTTCAGCCGCTGCCAAGACGAGCTAGTTTCTTGCGAAGACTTCCAGCGTTATGCAGATGGCTTAGGAACGAAACTGGAAGCGCAGCGCGGGGAGCTGGACGAGGACACTTACGCGGAGCGCGCCGATCAAGTGGCGCTGCAACAGGAAATTGCGCGCGCTTACGGGGCCAGCGAGGCGTTGCTACGCGAGAAAAACCGCGTATCGATTAATTCGCTGATTACCGGCGCGGTGGAGCTGCTGCAAAAAGATGCGGCGCTGCGAGAAAAGCTGCGCCAGCGTTACCGCTACATCCTGGTGGACGAGTTTCAGGATACAAATATTGCGCAAATCGAGCTGCTGGATTTGTTGTGCGCGGAGCCGCGAAATATTTTTGTGGTGGGCGACAACGACCAAGCTATTTACCGGTTTCGCGGGGCTTCCTTCGCGAGCTTTTCGATTTTTGAGAAACGATTCGCGGGGTTGAAGGATACCGATGACCCCAGCCGGTACCGCGTAACGCTGACGGAAAATTACCGATCCACGCCGAACATTTTGCGGGTGGCGACGCACGTTATTGGACAAAACGCGCGCAGCGAGCGCTTCCCTCCCAAGGTGTTGACAACTTCACATCCCGAAGGAGAGAAGATTCGCATCGCGGAACTGGCGAATGCGGACGAGGAGTCGCGGTGGGTAACCGGCGAACTGCAACGGCTGCACCGCGCGGGACACCGGTGGAAGGATTTCGCGGTGTTATACCGGCAACACGCGCATCGCGATCAACTGGTAGAGGAGCTTTCGCGGGCGAAGATTCCATTTGTGATCAGCAAGCTTTCGATTCTGGAGCATCCGCTGGTGCGCGATGTGGTGGCGTATCTGCGGCTGATCGCGGCGCCGTATGACGATGTGGCTTGGGCGCGGGTACTGTCTGCTCCAGCGTGGCATATGGAACCGGAAGATCTGGTGAGGCTGACGCAGCGGGCTTCGAAGAAACGCGGCGCGGCATTGATCGATATTCTGCAAGCGCCGCAGACAGAGTTGGCTTTCGATGCGTCGCAAGCTTCGGTACAGGTGCTGCTGGATTTTCTTTTGGCGCAACGAAAAACAATTAATCGGCGGAGCGCGAAGCATATTTTGGGCTCGGTGATTGATTGGCTGGAAATTCGCGAGCGCGCGGCGGTGCAGGATCGCAAATATGTAACGCGGCTGGCTGAATTTGTCGTGGAGTGGGAACCGAAGAGCGATACGAAGGGGCTGGCGGAATTTCTGGAGTATCTGGATTATTTCGACCAGGCGGGCGGCACGGTGAGCCTGGAAGACGATGTTCCCGGCGATGCGGTGCAGTTGATGACAGTGCACGGGGCGAAGGGACTGGAGTTTCCGCATGTGTTTTTGCTGCGGTTGAATAACAAGGCGTTTCCGGCGTCGGAGCGGACGCGGGTGTTTGAATTCCCTGCCGAGCTGATGAAAGAAGGCGCACCGGCCGAGCAATTTCATATTCAGGAAGAGCGGCGGCTGTTTTACGTGGCGCTTACGCGGGCGCGCGAACGGCTGACGATTACGATGCTGACGGACAAAAAAGGCAAAGTGCCTACTTTTGTCGAGGATATGGTGATGGATCCGGTGGTGAAGCGGCGGGACGTGGTGCAGATGGCGCCGCGACTGGCTCCGCGGGAGCCGAGTAACGAGGTGCCGAGGGATGCGGCGGCAGCTTCTCTATTTCCTGCGCCGATCGATCCGCCGCGAATTTTTTCGCGCATTGCATCTTGGGCGGAAACATTTCATCCGCCTTCGCCAGAGCCGCTAAAGCTGAGCCCTTCGGCGCTGGACAATTATCGCAGATGCCCACAGCAGTATTTGTTTGGGCGGCTATGGGCGCTGGAAGAAGGGCCGCGAGGCACGTTGACGTTTGGGCGCGTGGTACACGACACCATACGGCGAACGCTTGCGGAATTGCGCAAGGGCAACAAATTGCCGTTTGAGGAAGTGCAACGGATATTCGAGACGGAATGGAAGTCAGCTGGCTTTGAAGACGATTACCAGGAGAACGAATACAAGAAAGATGGGCTGGAACAGCTGAAGGTGTTTCATGCAGCGATGCTGGAAAGCCTGCCGGAAATTCTGGAGCAAGAGAAGACGTTCGAATTGCCGATGGAGAACAACGTGATCATCGCGGGTCGCATTGACCAGGTGAATGCGTTGGGGCGCAATGACGTGGAAATTGTGGATTACAAAACCGGGAAGCCGAAGAAAGATCTGGATGCGCGGCGCGACTTGCAGTTGAGCATCTACGCGCTGGCAGCGGTGGAGATATTCGAATGGAACCCGGTGCGGCTGGTGTTTCATTACCTGCAAAATAATCAGATTCAAGCGACCACGCGGGATGCCAAGCAACTGCAGGAGGCGCAGAAGATTGTGCAGTGCGTGGCGGCGGATATTCGCGCAGGGCAGTTTCCGCCGAAGCCGGGGTACTTGTGCCGCAATTGCGCTTACCGGCCGATTTGCCCGAGCCATGAGGAAGCGTTGTGCTCGTAGACGGAGCTGGTAAACGGAATTGCTAGAGGAAGATTTTAGGCGGCGGAAAACAAGAAAGGGCGCTGCGAAAAAATCCGCGGCGCCCTTTTTTTCAATCTGATTGAGGTGCTACTTACCTTTTTTTGTGGCGGTCTTCTTTGCTGGCTTCTTCTTCACAAACACCTCCGCAATTTTCAAATGGCCGGAAAAAATACGCTCGGCCCGCTATAGTTGTCTCACAAATAGCGCGCGCACACTAGCAACAAAAAAACAAAATTCTTAAGAAATGGTTATGAAGCGGACGGGTTAATGGGGCGCGGCACCGGCGTAGTAGCCTTCGCGGGCATCGACGGTGAGGCCTTCACGCTTCACGCGAACTTCGATGGTGTGATAGTCGAGCGCGCTATTCGTTCCGGTTGGGGAATACGCCAAAGTGTATTGATTGCGGGCTTCTTCGGTAACGCGGGAATAGAGTTCTTCCATGGTGGTACGCTTGGCGGCAAAATACACGTCGCCTCCGGAGTCATGGGCGTAATCGACCAAGCGGCTGAAGCGGCGTTCGAAATAGGCGCTGCTGACGGCGACGCTGTAGACGGAAATGCCGTAACGCAGCAATTCCTTTACGGTGGATTTGTAATCGTGGGTATTGGTTCTTATTCCGTTGGCGCCGTCGGAAATGAGAAAAATGATTTTGCGGCGCTCGCGGCCACGATCTTTCAGGACCCGCGCGGCGCTGTAGACGGCGTCGTCCAGGGCCTTGGTGGTCTGGCGATTTATGAGGTTAACGGTAGGCGCGACATTGGGCGAATCGCCGATGGCGGAGTGGCCGTTGATTACCGGGCCATCACTCATCGCCGGAGAAGGCGGCGCTACCGCCGGCTCAGTGTCCAATTCGGTGCGTTTTATTTCCGTGAGCAGTTTGTCCTGGTCCTTGATGAAGCCTTTGCCTTCATGAAAAAACTGATCAAAGCGGCAGACGTAGGCTTCATCGGCAGCGCTGATGCCGGCAACGATAGAGCGCAGGCTGGCGGCGACCTCTTCCGCGTCTTTCCGTTTTAAATCGTTGTCGATGAGAATGACCATAGAAAGGGGGAAGGCCTCGTTGCTGAAATAGGCGATGCGCTGCTCGACTTTGTCTTCGAAGATACGAAATTCGTCTTTGCGCAAGTCGGGCACGAGGCGGCCGGAGCTGTCTTTTACGGTGACCGGTACGATGACCTGATTAACGGGGATTCTGATTATCTGACCATTGGCGTTGGCCGGGGAATTGGTATCGGCGGGCGGTGGCGTCTGCTGCTGTGGCGGCTGCTGTTGCTGTTGGGCGTCGGGGGTTGGCGCGGGCGTATCTGGCTTAGGTTCCTGCGCGTTCATCGAAACCAGGGGGATGAACAGGGTGGTCAGGGCGAGAATTACGGTTTTTCGTAGACTTTTCATGGGCCTCAAGCCAAACTTCCTGTCTGATTTAGCCTCTCGAGTGTGGGGGCTACACATCCATCCCGTCCGTTCACGGCATCGTAGATGCATGCTGGCTGCCAGAGGCGAGCAACAGCGGATTTCTTACAAAGGAAAGTATACATGGGTTCTTTGAGCAAGCAGCTTCTGAGGGTGTGGGTTGCACTGAGCAGCGCGGCGATGCTGGCGATGCCGGCGGTGCCGCAGGAAGCTGGTGGTCAGGGGCCGGTGATCAAGTCGCAAGTGAACCTGGTCAACGTGTTCGCGACGGTTCGAGACAAGAATAAACGGATTGTCGGGGACCTCAAGCAGGAAGACTTCAAGATTATTGAGGATAACCAGGACCAGAAGATTGCGTTTTTTTCGAAGGAAGTGAGCCTGCCGATTACGCTGGCACTTTTGCTGGATACTTCCGGCAGCGAACAGGACATGCTGGGGGCGATTCAGGCGGCGGGGAGCCAGTTCCTTGACCGGGTGCTGCGCAAGGGCGATGAAGCGCTGGTGATGTCGTTTGATACCGATGTGGATATGCTGTCGGACTTCACGGATGATCGGGCGCAGTTGGATCGCGCGGTGCGGCGGGCGCGCATCAACACGCCGGGTGGAGGAATGATCGCGGGGAATCCCGGGCCGATTGGCAACCAGCAGATGACGGGGACGGCGCTCTATGATGCGATCTACCTGGCGAGCGGAGAAAAATTGAACACGGAGGCAGGGCGCAAAGCTATCGTGATTGTTACGGACGCGCAGGACGAAGGCAGCAAAGTGAGGATTGAAGAAGCCATTGAGTCCGCGCAGAAGACAGATTCGGTGATCCACGTTTTGCTGGTGGCGGACCGGAGATTTGGCGGCGGTAATGGCGCCGTCGCGAAGCGGCTGGCGGATGAAACCGGCGGACGGATGATTGCGGTGAATTCGGAGAAGAAATTAAAAGAAGCGTTCGACGAAATTTCGGACGAGCTGCGCAGCCAATATACGCTGGGGTATTACCCGAGTAACGCGGCGCGGGACGGGAAGTTTCGCAAAATTAAAGTCGAGACGAATAACCACGACTTGAAAGTGCTGGCGCGGAAAGGCTATTACGCTCCCAAGGGAGAAGCCGCTTATCTGGGCGAGCCGGCCGGTAACCGTGTCTGGCGCGCACCTGGTAGCCTTTGTGGTCGGGCGTCTCGATGCGAATTTTGTGGTAGCGGCCATCCATAACGTAATTGGTGGGGTTGTAGGCGATGGAGTATTGGTTACGCAGCTCGTCGCCAATGTCCTGGAACGATTGGTCCAGATCATCCACGTGGTAGGGGAAAAAAGCGCGGCCCCCGGTTTCTTCCGCTAAATCCTGCAAAATCTGATCGCCGCTGGTGAGATGGTTCTTGCGATTGGCCGCCTTGGATGGATCGGTCTGCGAAAGCGCGATCCATTGCGTGCTGGTGCTGATGGTGTAAATCACCACGCTGGCTCGCTGGGCCATTTCGATGGCTTCGGCGCGAGTGTGAGTGGACAGATTGTCATCGCCATCGCTGATTAAAATCATCACGCGGCGCACGACGTCGGGCTGATCGCCGGGTGGACGGGGCGGGTGGCTCAATTCATTCAAGCAAGCGGTGTAGATGGCGTCGTAAATGGCGGTGCCGCCGCCGGCGCGGGTCTTGAAAATTTCGTCGCGCAAGGCTCCGGCGTCGCCGGTAAATTTTTGAATGACTTGCGGCTCGTCGTCAAAGGTCATGACGAAGGCTTCGTCTTTGTTATGGCGCAAGACGCTGAATAGGAAATTAGTGGAGGCGTCCTGTTCGAACTTCAGGCGGTCGCGAATGCTGTTGGAAGTGTCGAGTAGCATGCCTATACGCAGGGGAAGATCGGTTTGCCTGCTGAAATAGCGAATTTCCTGCGGGGCTTTATCGTCAAAAATTTTGAAGTCGGCTTTCTCCAGGTCGGGGACGAGTTTATTGCGGCGGTTTAAGACGGTGAACAAAATGTCCACGAGGTTGACGCGGCTCTG